>Ga0190369_1000179_pt1 | contig 9420 bp, 10 predicted proteins | sample 4872181213_MG_FD_165051 | JGI IMG/M metagenome (GOLD analysis project Ga0190369, IMG submission 165051) | Hydrothermal vent microbial mat bacterial communities from Southern Trench, Guaymas Basin, Mexico - 4872-18-12-13_MG | ecosystem: Environmental > Aquatic > Marine > Hydrothermal vents >... | reverse complement strand
TCATCCAAATATCCAGTAGGTCATTTCAACCTTTAGCTCCCTCAACTCCCTCTTTAGCTTTGAGATCTCCCTTTCGAGTTCTTCTATTAGGGTCTTTAAATTTGAAACCTCTGATTCTATCTTAGAAATTCTCTCTTCGAAATCTTTATCGGTCATATCTTTCTGGGATCTGTTATTTCGCCGTATATAGCTGTTGCTGCAGCTGTAGCTGGATTTACCAGATATATTTCACCTTCAGGACTTCCCTGCCTACCTATGAAGTTTCTGTTAGAAGTAGAAACACTAACCTCTTTACTCGCAATTAATCCCATGCAACTCCCCATACATGGCCCACAACACGGGAATTCGACTATAGCTCCAGCTTCAACGAACACTTCAATCAGTCCATCTCTTAGAGCTCTCATGTATTCTCTTCTGCTTGCTGGAATTACTATTAGTCTAACCCCTCTTGCAACTCTTTCACCCTTTAATATTTCAGCAGCGATCTTCAAATCTTCATATCTGCCGTTCGTGCAGCTTCCAATGAATACCTGATTAACCTTAATACCTTCCACTTCTGAAATATCCGCAACGTTGTCAACCTTATGAGGCTTTGCAACCTGTGGCTCCATTCCAGTTACGTCTAATTCCACTACATCGAATTTTGCATCTTCATCGCTCTTTAATTCCTTCAACGAATCCAAGTCGTAATCTTTTCCTCTGATAGCTTTTAAGTATTCAACGGTTTTTCTATCTGGCTCAACTATTCCAGTTTTTCCACCCATTTCAACGGCCATATTGCACATCGTAAGTCTATCTGACATTTCCAATTTTTCTACAACTTTGCCCGAAAATATACAGGCTTTGTAGTTAGCACCATCAGCACCAACCATACCTATTAGCTTTAACACTATATCCTTTCCATATACGTGTTTACCAAGCTTTCCATTAACTTCGAACTTTATGCATTCAGGCACCTTAAACCAAAGCTTTCCCAAAGCTAGAACACATGCTAAGTCTGTTGAACCAATTCCAGTTGCAAAACAACCTAAAGCTCCATAAGTGCATGTATGAGAATCTGCACCGACTATTAGCATCCCCGGTTCAACATGATTCTCAACCATTATCTGATGGGCAATTCCTTCACCTACATCGTAAAATATTACTCCTTGCTCATTTGCAAAATTTCTCAACATTTTGTGGTTTTCTGCGGCGTTAACGCTATCTGCTGGAGATTGATGGTCTAAAACTATCACAAACCTCTTCGGATCCCAAACTCTCTCAGTTATCTCCTTAAAAGCTTTAATTGCGAGTGGTGCAGTTATATCATTGGCCATTGCCATATCAACGTTTGCAAATACGAATTCCCCCGCTTTCACATCTCTTCCACAAGCCCTTGAAAATATCTTTTCAACTATAGTCTTACCCATGCTATGAGAAATGTTAAGCTGTTTTAAACGTTATGGATATAGATTCCAGATATGTCCAGATAACAGGGGAGGGATAAATTAAGGGAGTATTTAGGTTGTAATAGAGAGTGAAGGAGTTAAAAGTGTTTGGGAGGAACAAGATAACATAAATTAAATTGTATAGCTATGCTATAGCTATTTATTATTCAATAAGATTTTATCAGAAATTCATTCAGTTTCTAAATCAGCAAGAAGTTTGAGGAGAGATTACCTATTATAACGGAGAAAAAAATTATAGCAATAGACGAAACAGTAGCTAATAATGGAGAGAAATGCTATATCTATGCAGCAATAGATATGAAATTAATTTATGAGAGCAAGAAATTATCTAACAACAAAGATCATATTAGAAGTACTAAAATAATAGTGGTCTTATTAGATAAAGCTCCTTGGCTTATTAAAGCTCTTGAAAGCTTTAGTTTAGAATATGAATACAAAACCTTTTAGCTTGGTTGAATCCGTGTTCAAGCAGAGAATTCTTTCGCTCTATTACTAAAAATCCTATTAAATGCTGAAAACCTCTTCTGTAGGCTGTTCATTCTATATTGCAATCACTTTAGATTGTACCTATTTAAGTGAACAGATCTCGCTGTCATATCCCTTCCTTATTATATCCCAACTACCACAAAACGGACATATATCATACCTTTCAAAGCATGTATAAATACAGCTACCAGTAAGGGTAGGGATAAGGAAGAATGAGAGGTTAACCTTTGCAATAGTGAGTGTGACTTAGTGTTTACAGTATTGTTTCGCTTAGTTGTTACGGGAGATGATGAAGTTATAATGAATTTAGAGGATGCTTTAAAGAAGGAAGAAGATTAAAAAATTAGAGAAAAAGATGGAAAATTTTCTCCGCTCAGCATGGGTGAGTACAATGGTCAAAAACCCACAGCATTATACCTGAACTGCCTGAAAAATGGACATAAGGTTGTAGTTAGGAAGTTTTCGTTGGGTTTGTTTGTATCTGAAATGTCTAGATTGTGGTAGAATATGGGGGCACACGTTTACAGAATGGACTACATAGTGGATGAAGAGGTTCCAGAGGTGTTTGAAAGTGGAGATTACGATACATTTATTTACCATGAACATTTTACACATAGTTACATGAGCACAACAAAGTACGTTCAAACGGATGTGGATTATGAATTACATGCAAAGTTAGTTAGCATATCCAAGTTAAAAGGGATGAATTTGAAAGATGTTGTAAGAGAGGCTATCAAGGAATACGTTAAGAAGTTTGAGGAAGAGGTTGAAAAGGATTCGTTTTTTAAAATAATTGGTAACTTTGAAACGAAGGAAGGGGATTGGAGTGAGAGGAAGGATTGGAGGGTATTAGAATGATTCTTCTGGACACATCTGCTTTGATAGCTTTGAGTGATAGGAAGGATAAGAACCACGAAAAGGCGGTAAAATTTTTCAAAGAAGTTGTAAAGAGAACTAGATTCGTCTTACCGAAGCATGTGCTAATAGAATACATTGACGGGGTTACGAAGAGGATTGGTAAGGGGAAAGCTATAGAAGAGCTGGAGAACATCCTTAACAGTAAGCTCGTGATAATAGAGTTTGAAAAGAGGAGAGACTGGGAAAAGGCGATTGAATACTTTAAAAGATACGACGATAAAGAGATTGATTTAACAGACTGCCTAAGCTTTGCGATTATGGAACGGTTGAAGATAAAGGAAGCATTCACATTCGATAATGATTTCAAAGTTCACGGCTTTATAACGCTACCAGACTAGTTAAATCATTGTCACCTGTTTAACTTCTGAAGAGATGATATTAAGGTTGTAGTTAGGAAGTTTTCGTTGGGTTTGTTTGTATCTGGAATGTCTAGATTGTGGTAGAATATGGGGGCACACGTTTACAGAATGGACTACATAGTGGATGAAGTGCTTGAGAGTGGTGATTTTGAAAGAGTTGAACGATAATAGGTTGGAAGGTTGATTGTGATTTGGAGGTTCTATCCTTGTTTCATTGTATTAATGGATTATCTTGTTATCGTGTGTGATGTGAGATTGGTGGTTAGTTTATGATTTCTTTATGATTTCCATTTTTGGGTTTAGGCACGTGAAATGGGATTCTCATTTAATTTTGTATGAGCTTCTTTTTGAGAGGTCTTCATTAGATCTTACATGGATCTGGCTTGATTCTTTCACGTGTAGGTGATCCTATTGTGATTCTTACCAGCGTGAAGTCAATTTCATTTCTCTCAAATACCTCTCTAAGCTCGTCGTAAACATATTCGGGTATAATAATCTCGATATTTTTCTTTTCAGCTTCTTCGAGCAGTTCAAACGGTTTGCCTTTATATCTTATAGCAGAAAACAAAACGTTAGTATCTAAAATAAATCTAAATCGCTTTGTATTTTCTTTCAATTAATTCACCCGAAACTTTCTCTCTTTCCTCTTCGAATTTCTTTAAATCTACGCCTTTCTCTTCCAGAATTCTTTCAAGGTCTGCTTTTATCATCATTCTGATTGCTTCTCTTACAACTTCGCTTCTACTTTTGTATTTCCCGCTTTTAACCTTCTTTTCAAGGTATTCGAACAGTTCTGGAGTTAATTCTACGCTTATGTTCATGTCTGTTAATCTACTGATAGAAAGTAAATAACTTTCTGTCATGCAGAGTGAATGCTAAATAAGAGTTTGAAATCACTAAATAGCTACATCCGAGAAACTAATGGGATTAATATCAAAAAGTTATGGAATTGAAACTTTAAAAGCATTGAAACACGGCGAAAAAAGCTTTATGGAGATAGTGAAAGCTATCAAAGCTGATAAAGGCACAATATATAGGCGGCTTTTAGAGTTTGTAGAAGCAGGGCTTGTTAAAGAAAGATATGACCACAAGGAAAGACGATTAAAATATAACCTAACAAAAGAGGGGGAAATTATTCTAAATTAACTTATTTTTTTCAAAGACACAATCGTAAGAGAAAAAAGAAAAAATTTTGAGGCTAAAAAATTTAAGAATTTTATAATACAAATCTTAATAAAAACTTGTAGGAAGTGGGAAGTTTTATTTGAAGTGGAAAAAGTGGAAATAGTTTACTTTGAGGCATTAACGATTTCCAGTAGTTGTTTTTGGCATGCAACATAGAAGAAGTCTGCAACACTTCTGAATAGTTTCTTCTCGACCAATACTTCAATACTCTTTATACATACCTTCTGGAATCTCGATTTTGACAGCCTTTCCCATGTCAGTGTATACACTCATGTTAAGCATTTATATTAACATATACGGAGTAGCAGTTAAGTATGAGATAGTTCATCATGAGTTTGGGGGTCATCTAAATGTTTGACTTTTCATTTGGTAGGAAAATTAGTAAAAAAGAGTCGAAAAAAGTTAACAGAGCATGAGGAGCGGAAGATTCTTGAAAGGCAGGGTTACAGGTGTGCTATGCTGAAACCGGGAGTAATTAACTTTGATCATAAGAACCACTTGCCTTTGGCTGTTCAGACAACATAAGAAATATTCAAGCTTTGTGTCCTGAATGTCATCACATCAAGACGAAGGAGGATAGACACAAGATTGCCAAAGCTAAGAATAAATCATCATCGAGCTTCGATTTAGGAATTAACTTACCTAAACTTGAACCACCGAAATTCAACTTTGATTTAGGTTTTGATCCGGTTGGTGGAACCTCTTCATCCAAATCCAAGAAAGGTAAGAAGAAATCAACGAAATCCAAACGGAAAAAGAAGGATGATTTCCGGAGTATTTGATGACTACTTGATTAATTTACAATTTTTAACTGCATTTACTCAAAAAAACGAGAATAACCCTGACATCCTTGGTATCCCTGACACATTCCGTTCATGTTAAGGTTAATTCTGCACCGCTAGGAGACCGAAAGTCTTATGTTTTATCAAACTGTGTTTTTGATTGGGTGGGGTAGTCAAATGGCTAAATGTGATTTCTGCGGTAGGAATGTTACGTATCCATACAAATGTAATTATTGTGGTGGACTTTTCTGTGATGAGCATCGATTGCCAACCCGTCACAATTGTCCAAATATAGAGTTATGGAAAAGAAAGAAACCACCCTCTTTAAGTCATAGATCGTATTCACCCAGTGGGGAGATATTGCTAAAACCTTATATCGCCTCATCTTCACCGAGAAAATCAGTTAAAAGAAAGAGAGGGAGAAAACTTAGGTCTTGGGTTGGGGTGGCTATATTCTTGGTATTAGCATTTGCTTTTGCATTGCACTTTTCGGATATATGGAAAACTTCCTCAAATATCCCATCCATGGTTGAGACTATACAGACAATACAACCAATACCAACACCAGTAGATTTGAGGGAAAAACTCTGGCGATACAAATTAGAATACGCACTTGAAGTGGCTTTATCCTCTTCAGAACTTTCAAAAATACAAGATTTAGCTATGGAGCTTAAAGGTAAGGATATTTATGAGAGCGCTTGGAATATTCTCAAATGGGAGGATAAAAATATAGAATACGATTATTTAAAAGCGAATATACCTCCTTCCACAGTATATTATAGAACCTATGATGATATAATTACAGATGTGGAAGTCATATGTGGAACAGAAGATTATTTTCAAACACCTTATGAAACCGTTAGGAAGGGTAAAGGGGTATGCAGAGATTATGCCCTTCTGACGGCTGGTCTCCTCTTGGCTATGAACTATTCGCCTGTGTATGTTTTAGATATAACTTATGAAAATAAAGAAGTGGGTCATGTAGTCACAGCAATAAAGATAAACAACCAATACTTCATTCTGGACCAGCATCTTCCAGTTTGGGATTTAGGTAGGTATTATCATCACCAAATTGAAGAAGGCGAATACATTAAGAATGCAACTATTTACGAGATTTCTAAAGGGGAAGATTTTGCCCACGTAAAGAAGATTGGGATCTTAACCGCAGACGACTTTATTATGGAGAAATATACTATCACATCTAACGATTTAAGAAGAATTGAGCTTGATTTGCTTAACATGTTTGAGAAGAAATCACATTTGCATAGAGATTTCGGCATCAGTGATCTCGATCAAAGAGAGTATTTACCAAGTGGCTACAGTTATGGTAGAATCTGGACTCTGTATTACGATCAATCCTTTTATCATCCAAGATTTCACGATATGTTCATAAATTATGTCTTTGAGAATGTTATGGGAAATGATAATATAACTGCTGACATAAGTAAGTGCAACAGATTTTGGATTAAGGTTGGTTTAAATGGCAGTATAATTACGATAAAATTGATACTCGGCAAGTGGTAAAGGTTAACGATTTCTATCGGAATTGCGGAAGATAAATTCTTAGAGTTTATATAAAAATATAAAATCCAATCTTAGGATTCTCTGGGAAAACTTTAATAATCCATTACTAATTTCCCGCATTCCAGACACCACCATCTGACGCCAACCAATCTTGCAATTTTATTCACTTGTTCTTTGATGTAGAGCCGCTCATCCGACCTCCGCAAGTAGGGCAGTTTGGATGTTTCTCCCTATTCCCTTACCTCAATCCAGAAAAAAGCTAATGCAAAAAGAGCAAGTTTAATCCCTTCATCGCTAGAATAAAAATCCTATCTGAGTTCTTCATCGCTGATGAATCCTTCCCTTGCTTTGGAACGTTTTATCCCGCCACTTGTCTAAGCTCACAAAACGTCGCTAAGAGAGCTTCACCCTTCACAGTAGATGACAAAATTATTTGGTAATCAGATAAAAATTCGAAGAGCATTTTAAAAATCAAATAAAAATTCTAAACCCCATTTAGGCTAACCTAATTGCCAACTTTCGGATCTACTGTTCAGTGAGGGGAGGAGGTTAAATACATTCCCAGTATCCTTGTGTGTTTAGAGTAATTGCCTAAGTGAACTGTATTTTAGTAGTTCTTTGTAAGGTAGTCTTAGGAGTATGTAGGGAGTACCGTTCCCTCCGAACGCTCCCTGATGAAGTTTGGCTTATAAAGCCAGATGGAACGGGAGGACTCATCAAACATAATTTTTTTCAATTACTTTGGATGTGTCAACTTAGTGCGAAAAGCATAAATATTCAATATTTAAAGCTTGCGCCCTTAAGTTAACACGTCTTTAATGAGAACGGTAAAGGATATTAAGTAGTAGAAATAACTTTTGGCAAATGAAAAGAGATGTTACCGAATTGAAGTACGTAATACTAAAGCCCCTAGGATATCCCCTTAAAGCAAGCTATCATGAGTATCCAGTAGTAGACAATCCAAGGGTTTTTGATGTGTATGCAAAGGATCAGTGGAAAGGTGAATTCGTTACAAAGGGTAAACTTTTATTTGATTTAAGGATGTTCCCAGATTTCGCATTTGAAGTAGTTGATTTAGATCCTCCTTCAGGTTACATTTCGGATTCTACTGTTATACTAGTTGAAAGCGATTCCAGAATTATTGAGACAGAGATAGTTAGAGATGTTTCACTAAAGGATGTAGTTGGTCAAGAAGAAGCTAAGAAAAAGGTCAAGGTAATATTAAAATTCTTAAAGAATCCAGAGAAGTTTGGAAAGTGGGCTCCAAAAAACGTTCTATTCTACGGCCCACCCGGAACTGGTAAGACTATGCTCGCAAAGGCTTTGTCCAATGAAGCTAAAAGACCATTTTTATCAGTCAAATCCACTAAACTAATCGGAGAACACGTTGGAGATGGAGCGAGGAGAATTCACGAGTTGTATGAGAGGGCGAGGCAACTTGCACCATGCATAGTCTTCCTAGATGAATTCGATGCTATAGCATTAGATAGAAGTTATCAAGATCTTAGAGGAGACGTAACTGAAATAGTAAACGCCTTACTTACAGAGCTTGATGGAATACAGAGTAACGAAGGAATATGCACAATTGCAGCAACGAATAGAATCGAACTCTTAGATCCATCGATAAGGAGTAGATTTGAAGAGGAAATAGAGTTCAAGCTTCCAAGCTATGAGGAAAGATTGGAAATATTAAAGAAAAACTTCAAGGACTTTCCGATTAAAGTTAAAGCGAATTTAGATTTAATTGCAAGAAGCACAGAAAACTTCTCTGGAAGAGATTTGGTTGAAAAGGTTATTAAAGCATCACTTCATAGAGCTATTGCAGAGGACAAAGATGTAATAGAAACTGAAGATTTACTGTCCGTTGTTGAAAAGGTTAAGACACCTTCAAGACAGCCTCCGAAACACATGTTTGTCTAGAGTTTACTGTCAATCCATCTCTTTATTTCAGATTTTGGATAAGCTCCAATAATTAAATCGATTGGTTTACCATTTCTGAAAAACATAAGTGTTGGGATTGCGGAGATTCCATACCTACTAGCTATTTCAGGGTTTTCGCCAGTGTTTAACTTAACAAATACTACCTTCCCAGCGTATTCCTTTGCAAGGTTTTCAATTATAGGAGCGATGAGTCTGCACGGCATACACCACTCTGCCCAAAAGTCGACTACAACGTTTTTATACTTATTAATGATTTCATCAAAGTTCTTAGTCGTCGCAGTTATTGGTTTATCTATTTTGGACATCTCGATTTTCTCAATCAACTCTTTAATTTTTTTCCTTCTGATCTCTTCTATCTCATCCATAGTTTTTCAATAGTATGTCAATCTTTTATTGCTTTCGATTTGAATGTTCCTCATATAATTTTTTCTTGTAGTAGTGATAACTCGTGTAAATAGCTCCCAAAGGGTTGTGTGCGAGAACTCTGTCCTTTACAGCTAAGCATGTCACTGGTGCTTTCGAATACATTATAAACAATGTGTCATGCCCAACGCACAAACCTAGAATTATGTTTAAGTCCGTATTTTCTTTATTCAAAAGCATTGCTTGAGCTATTGGATTACAGATAACTTCGTATCTCCCAGGTTTAACTTTTTCACTGTCTTTTAATCCTAATCTCTCCTTAGGAATCGATCCACTTTTACATACAACTGAGCAAACTTCAAAACCGTTCTTTTCAAGGATATCAGTTAGTATTCTTGCCTCATTTCTTAATCC
>Ga0190369_1000177_pt1 | contig 9432 bp, 7 predicted proteins | sample 4872181213_MG_FD_165051 | JGI IMG/M metagenome (GOLD analysis project Ga0190369, IMG submission 165051) | Hydrothermal vent microbial mat bacterial communities from Southern Trench, Guaymas Basin, Mexico - 4872-18-12-13_MG | ecosystem: Environmental > Aquatic > Marine > Hydrothermal vents >... | reverse complement strand
ATCTGCCCTTATGCTGTTGTATCTCAGGTTTATTAAGATTATAAGCTTATGCACATTGGAAGTATCAGCTATATTATCCAGGGCATCTATATCGGCTAGGAGGAGAGATCCTTGAGCATTAGGTTATCCGAAATTCTAGAAGCAAAGTCAGGCATTGAAAGGGTTATGGGTGATGTGTTGAGAGTTCTCACATTGTACATGGGCACTCTATGGCTGTGGGAAATATATCAGGAACTCAAAGGCTTTAGGAGAACTCTGAAAGAACCTGAGCCATCATTTGGGGAGGTATCATTAGCTGTATCCAAGCTAGCTGAAGAGGGATTTGTACTCACTGAACGCAGGGTTAGAGCATCTCTCAGAGGTGAAGGTGTTGAGGATGTTCTTGTAATGCTGAACCTGAGTAAAGATGAACTCAGTCTACTACACTTAGATGAAAGACTTAGATTGTATCAGAGCATTAGGAGGGAAGTATTTGGAATCTAAACTAGATCCCCAAGTAAATCTCTGAGCTCTTTCAGTAATTCTTCATCTACACAATATTTCTTGGAAGCTCTCTCAATGCTGACCTTACCCTCTAGAACATCCCTAAGTATATCCATCAAATCTCTTTCACAGGGATTTCCAAAGCCACCACCTCCTCCAGTTTCTATGTACACCACATCGCCCTTGTCCAATGTTATTGAGGACTTGCTCTTGAGCTCAATTACATCCCCTGAGGCCTTTACCACGTAGTATCTAGCTGACTTACCACAATACCCTCCACTCAATCCCCAGGGCCTTGTCAGTACCCGCTCACCAACAATGGTTAGTGTGATATGGTCTTCGAGTACCTTTATTGCCCTTATGATTCCTAACCCTCCTCTATACTTTCCAGGTCCTTCACTATCATCTCGTAAACTGTACATAACCACTTGAAGTGGATATTCGTGTTCTATCACCTCTATGGGGGTATTCATAGTATTCGTCATATTTGTATGAACACCATCTACACCATCCATTGATGGTCTAGCTCCCGAACCACAGCCTATTGTCTCATAAAATGTCCACCTAGTTCCATCACTTCTAATACCTCCTAGCATTACATTGTTCATAGATCCACAACTAGCTGCTGGAACCATATGCGGTAGAGCTTTGTGCAGAGCCTTAAATACCACATCTACGATTCGTTGACTAGTCTCAACATTTCCGGCTGCAACAGGTGCTGGTGGTATTGGATTTACAATCGATCCTAATGGTGCACTTATTTTGACAACTCTGTAGAATCCGGAATTGATGGGCATTTCAGGGTCGATAACTGATTTAAGGGCATAGGTTGTAGCTGCGACTGTAACTCCATAGACAGCATTTATTGGTTCATCTACTTGCTTATGACTACCTGAGAAATCTACCTCAACTTCGCATTCCCTAAATGTAAGTCTAGCCCTTATATTGATTAGACCGCCTGAGCTAAGTTCTAAGTAGTCCTCAGCCTCGTAGGAACCGGCAATACCTAGCTCCTTTACTTTGTTCCTCGCATATCTCTCAGCATAATTAAGTATCATACTCCATGCCTTTAGTAAAAGATCCTTACCATACTTTGAAGCAAGTTCAAGTACTCGCTTCTCGCCAACATTGAGAGCTGCTATTTGAGCCATTAAATCGCCCTTGAGATACCTAGGGGTCCTCACATTACTTTCTAAAATTCTCACTAAGTCGCGATCTAAGACTCCCTTTCTAATGATCTTTACAGGCGGAATTACTAATCCCTCTTCTAGTAGGTCCTTAGCATGGCTACTAATACTCCCTGGAACTATACCCCCCACATCAACGTGATGGGCCTTGTTGGCTACTATGGCCACTAGATCCCCTTCATAGAATACTGGCTTAAGTACCAGTACATCGTTGAGATGAGTACCTGCTATGTATGGGTCATTAGTCAGAATCACATCTCCAGGCTCGAGATCAATACCCTCACGTTCCAGGAATTTCATGGTATTCATAACTCCTACAGACATGCTTCCTATGTGTACTGGAATGTGTTCAGCTTGGGCAACTAATTCCCCTTCTGGATTTAGAATTGCTGCAGTACAATCTGCTCTATCTCTGATATTTGGACTGTATGCCGTACCTCTCAACACAATACCCATCTCTTCAGATATCAGTATGGCGGCATTTCTAATGACCTCTAAAGTTATTACATCGATTGACCTCACTTTTCACACCTCACGTGGATAATTGAATACTCATCGACAAAGGCATTGCATCTAGGAGGAATTAGGATTGTTGAGCTGTACTCTTCTACAATGCTTGGACCCTCAATGAATGCTCCAGGTCTTAAATTCTCCCTGCGATATATTCTTGTCGCAATCCATCCTACATCTTCAAAGTAGACCTTTCTGATCAATTCATGCCGAGGGCTGTTTCTATAAACAGGTGATTTAGTGAATCTAGGCTTTGACATGATGCCTAGTACTACCACCTTAGCAAGTACAATTTCAACAGGCTCCTCTGGCATGTGATATCCATATCTCGTCTCGTAGAGCTTGTGAAATTGATCTATGCATTCTGAAATGGAGCCACTGTATGAAATTAGTAATTCCTGTCCTTGGCCTTTATACCTCATGGTTAAGTACTTATACATTCTGATGTCTGTGAAGTCTCTACTGTGTTCCATTACCTTCTGATGAGCTCTGCGGACCAGACTCTCAAATACTTTGAAGAGGTACGTGTCATCAACTTCGTCGGCACGCTTCATCACTGTTGTGTATACTTCGTATTTGTAATCGGCTAGAATTAGTCCTAGAGCTGAGAGCACACCTGGCATTGGTGGTATTAGGACCTCAGGAATACCTAGTTCCTGTGCTAATTCAACTGCATGGAGAGGACCTGCACCACCAAATGCAAATAATCTAAATTCTCGCGGATCTAAGCCTCTCTCAAGTGTCGCAATTCTAATAGCCCTTGCCATGAGAGCATTCGAAATTTTAATTATACCGAGTGCCACCTCCTCAATTGATAGTCCTAGAGTCTTGCCAATTTCTGACAACACATCTTTAGCAGGATCCTCCTGCAATACTATTTCGCCGCCAGCAAGTTCTCTAGGAAGTCTACCAAGTATGAAGTTTGCATCAGTTACTGTTGCATACTTACCGCCTCTACCATAACATACTGGGCCTGGGTGCGAACCGGCACTCTTTGGACCTACTCTAAGAACTCCACCAGAATCTATCCAAGCTATAGTTCCTCCTCCAGCACTAACCTCCACTAAGTCTATGAATGAAGCTCTAACTACATAGCCTGAACCCCTTATCAACCTCCCCATATGCACTTCACCTCCAACTTCATACTCCGATGTTATGAGAGGCTCTCCATTTACTATTGCACATACCTTAGCAGTTGTACCTCCCATGTCAAATGAAATCACCTTATCAAGTCCTAGAATCTTTGAGAAATATGAAGTAGCAATAGAACCTGCTGCAGGTCCTGATTCTATGAATAATACTGGCTTTTCTATTGCAAGATCTACAGGGACTAATCCCCCACTACTCTGCATGGCGTATACATCACCGTCAAATCCTCCTGCTCTTAGGCTCTTAACTAGTTCAGTAAGATAGTTTGAAAGTACTGGTCTGAGCAGTGCATTCACAACTGTTGTGCTAAATCTCTCATACTCCTTTGGCTGAGGATCCACTTCGTGACTTGCAATAACCATAGAATTTGGACATTCACTCTCAATGACCTGCTTAGCTAACTTTTCATGAAGTGGATTAGCATAGCTGTGGAGAAAGGCTACTATGAATATTCTGACTCTTCCACACCACTCTCTGGCAATTCTCCTAATCTCATCAACATCTAGCTCCTCAATAACCTCTCCATGAGGGCCAATACGTCCTCTGACTTCAAGTCTCCTAGACCTAGGTATAAGGGGTTTGGGCTTGGTAAAGAATGGGTCATAGAGTTTTGGTCTATTCTGTCTACCAATCTCCAGTACATCTCTAAACCCCTTATTGGTTATTAGAACCGCTTTAGGAATCTCCAGCCCCAATTGACCTAGAAATACATTACTACCGAGAGTGGATGCGTGTACAAATGACTTTACTCTAGTAAGGTCAATTGATAACTTGTTTAGCCCATTCAAAATACCCCTAATTGGATTATCAATGGTTGTAAGGGTCTTAGTTAACTTAAGCTCTAGGGTTCTTTCATCAAAAACTACAACATCCGTGAACGTACCACCAATATCCAAGCCCACTCTTAGGTACTTCACATTAAGAACCTCCTAGCAGAGCATATAGTGCATTACTGATTATGGTCAAGGTTATGAACACGGCTTCGTATGACCTTATGGTCCTAACACCCTGTAGAGGAGCTGAATTTAGCTCTATAAAATCAGTTAGTATGTCACTTAGATTCTGCCCTTCCAATGCTACTATTTCATCGGGATCGTAATTAGGAGATCCAAATACTATTGCTAATCCTCTTCGTTCTCGCAGTTTTTGCTTAAGCTTGCCAAGTACTTCACTAATCACTTCACCCTTCTTAGTAGACATAATTATGTAGTAGTCACTCCTTAGCATAGCTCTAAGAGCTTCTGATAATGTATTGTGAGTCTGAAGTTCATAGCACATATAGTTGGGTACTTCAGATTCATCAATACATACACATTTCAGAGGTTTTATACTCACGATTTTTACTAAAACCTTGCCAGAAGTTCTCTTGCACTTCTCAACCTCGCACAACTCACTAAGTCCTATGAATGCTCTTAATCTACCTCCCTTCTCAATTAACACACCTTCGCGAATGCTTCCCGGTTCAATGACCTCCTCTCTCTTAGGGTGATTAGGTGTTGCTAACGGAGGTAATATTCCAGCATATCTTAGCTCCTTTGTGATAGGTATTGTGTGCTTCCTAAGATATGGTGGTTCTCTTAGGTATCTTAGAACTGAAACGAGGACCTTGAAATCGTTATTTCTAGACTCAGGATCCTTGTACACCACCACCTTATTAATTCTGAATATTGCAGCTGCTCTAGCAATTAAACCTGCTACAAAAGTCTTCTCCCTAAGGTGGTGGTAGGTTCTTAAAATGGATGAGGGTACTAGTATTGCTAGCTCGATCTTCCTCCTAGGCGGTGGCCATTTGAAGTGCTGCATTGATTTTCACTATCTATCGTTACTTACGCTTCTTAGTCTTGGACTTCTTTTCCTCAGTTGAGCTAACTTCTTCACCCTTCCTAGTTTCAATTCCTAGAAAGAGTGATGTTCTCTGCCTACCTCCCATGGCTCTCAACCTGTACCTAACTCTGCTTTTGGGGCATAAATTCTATGTTGAATAGTGTGGCAACTCATACGTCTAAAAACCTGCTACTGGTACAAATTTCCTGGAGCTATGAAGATTTTGCCGAATTCTGATAGGTGATGTGAGGACCCCCTACCTGAGCTCTCAGAAGTTTCTAAATCATCATGACTCAGCGTTTGCACCCATCATCATCTCGAAATATCAACCGTTAATAGCTCTTAAATTACTAATTCCTCCCTGGGTATTTCTGTGGGATCTAGAGTCTTTCAATGCTATCGCTGTACTCACTGCTGCTTCTTTGTACATGAATTTGAGTGCCCAACAGTATTTGATGATGAGAGGCTTAAGCTCAATGAGTTAGCTAAGAAGCTAGGTATAAGTCTAGAGTTCAAGCAGATATCCAGGGGCATATGGAGATTTGTTATCAGGGGATTTTGCCCATTCTATGATATTAGGAATAGAAAGTGCTTAATACATGAGGAAAAACCACTTGCATGTAAAATGTTTCCACTACTCGTAAATCCTAAGAATGGGGTACTAATGGTCTCAAGAGCCTGTGAGTGGGTTAATGAAAATTGGTCTGAAGTAATCTCACGTAATGTAAGTGAGGTCTTTCCAAATGAGTTTAGGATAGCTATCGAAGTCTTTATAAGATTCAGGGAATTCTCAGGAAAGTGAACTGTACAGAATGTGGGGATGTCTTTGGCAACCTACAATGTGTACTTTGTAACATACTATGATGAGGAGGCGAAGAGAGTACTCAATGAGATATCTAATATGGGATTAACTATTGTAAAGTGCATTAGGAGCTCTATCTTAAAAGAGTTCTACTACTTAGTGGTGAGCGGTGGCGAAGGATTCGAGAACGAAATAGAGAGAAAAATTAGGGAAATAACTGGATGCTGGGTAAAGGTTGAACGTGTAAGGTGAAGTACTTGGGGTTCATAAAGAGAATTGAAGGTACATATAATCCGCACCAGGTAGAGGAGGAGGTAAAGAGGTTCTGGAATGAGAATAGGATATACGAGAAGCTAAAGAACCTGAGAAAGGGTAGACCAAAATTCTACTTTCTCGACGGACCTCCATATGTATCAGCACCAACATTTCACATAGGAACTGCTAGGAATAAGTGCATTAAGGATGTCATACTTAGATTCAAAAGAATGAGAGGTTATGACGTTTGGGATAAGCCAGGCTATGACTGTCATGGACTGCCAATAGAAATTGACATTGAGAAGAGATTGAGAATTGAGCGTAAGAAGGATATTGAGGAGAGAATTGGATTAGAGAAGTTCATACTGATGTGTAAGCAGGTAGCAATTGAGAATTCCAAATCTATGACGGAACTCTTCAAGGAGCTAGGAATATTCATGGATTGGGATAGCCCATACATGACACTTGATGATAATTATATAGAGGCCGCATGGTGGTTAATCAAGAAAATCCATGAAATGGGGCTACTTAAGCAAGAGCTCAGAGTCCTACATTGGTGTCCAAGATGTGAGACCGTACTAGCAGACTATGAAGTCTCTGAGTATCAAGAAATTGAAGATCCATCGATATATGTGAAGTTCAAACTTGAAGATGAAGAATCTGCGTACCTAATCATATGGACCACCACACCCTGGACTTTACCAGCAAACACATTCATCATGATAAAATCCGATGCAGACTACGTTAAGATAAGGGTAGGAAATGAATACTACATACTCGCAAAAGCGAGGCTCGAGGAGGTAATGAAGGAAGTGGGGATAGCTAAATATGAAGTAGTTGAGGAATTCAAAGGTAAGGATTTAGTGGGTCGAAGATATAGACATCCATTAGAGGATATAGTACCAGCCCAGAAGGAGTTGAGTAGATATCACGTAGTAATAGCAGCAGATGAATTTGTAACACTAACTGAAGGAACAGGACTTGTACATGCAGCTCCCGGACATGGTGAGGAAGATCAGATAGTAGCACTCAGACATAACATACCAATAGTATCCTTAGTCGATGAGAGAGGTAGAATGACTAAAGATGCTGGTAAGTATGCAGGCCTCTACGTTAGAGATGTGAATGAAGTCATAATAAGAGATCTAAAGGAGAGAGGAGCTCTACTGCATGCATCAACAATTGTTCATAGATACCCTGTATGTTGGAGATGTAAGACACCACTAATATTCAGAGCTACAAAACAGTGGATCATCAAGATGTCGCACCTAAAGTCTCTAGCTCTAGAGCAGATCAGGAATGTTAAGTGGGTGCCTCCATGGACTGTGGACCGTATGAGACCTCTAATAGAGGATATGAGGGATTGGGTCATAAGCCGTCAGAGATATTGGGGTACTCCCCTCCCAATATGGGTATGTACGAAGTGTAACCACATACATGTAATTGGCAGTAAGAAGGAACTACTTAAGCTAGGAGCTCCAGAGCCCCCCAAAGAACTTCACAGACCGTGGGTTGATGTGGAGCTGAAGTGCCCCAAGTGTGGTGGAGTGATGAGGAGAGTACCTGATGTAGTTGATGTATGGTTTGACTCAGGAATCTCATTCTATGCGAGTCTGGCACCAAATTACGACGAACTTTGGTCAAAACTCAAACCCGTAGACTTCATAGTAGAAGGACATGACCAAACTAGAGGCTGGTTCTTTAGTCTCCTAAGGGCAGGACTCTTAGGATTCAACGAAATACCATACTCCACAGTACTACTCCACGGATTTATGCTCGATGAACTTGGCAGGGAAATGCACAAGTCACTAGGTAATGTCGTAGATACAAAGGATGTGATATCATCCTATGGTAGGGATCCACTAAGGCTATGGATACTTCAGACAACAACATGGGAGGATGTCAGGTACTCACCTAGATCCATAGAACAGGCTAGAAGAGATCTAAATGTTGCCTGGAATGTATTTGTATTTGCATCTAGCTACATGTCATTAGATAACTTCGATCCTGAAAAATACCCATTGGAGAGTATTAAAGACTATCTAAGACCTGAAGACAGGTGGATCCTATCTAGGCTAGCAAAGTTATGTAAGAAAGTAACTACGGCTCTAGATGAGTTTAGAATTCATGAGGCTGCAAGGGCTATTAGAGAATTCATTGTTGAAGATGTAAGTCACTGGTACATAAGGTTGATTAGGAGAAGAGTTTGGGAAGAGACTGAAAGTCCCAGCAAGATTGCTGCATACGCAACTCTCTACAAAGTGTTAAAGTCGTGGCTAATCCTTGCAGCACCAATCATACCATTCATCACTGAGTACCTCTACCAAAGATTTGTAGCATGTGCTGAAAGTAATGCACCCGAATCTATTCACATGTCTGACTGGATAGAGATACCTGAGAGTTATGTAGATGAAGAACTCGAAACTGAGATGGACATCATCAAGGAAATTTTCGAAAATGTTGCTAGTATAAGAATGAGACATGGAATTAAGCTTAGACAACCACTACCACAGCTAATACTCATAACAGATTCGGAACTAGTTAGGAGCGCTGTTAAGGATCTTGGCGACTTACTCAGAGAACTTGCAAATGTTACAGAGGTCAAGATAGTTAGTGGTAATGAGAAAGGAAGTTACGTAAAGTTAGAAGTAGAACCAGTAATGAGGGAATTAGGTAAGGAATTCAGATCCCTAGCCCCAAAGATTGTTGAGATAATGAATAGTAATCCTGAGTTCATAGCTAAAGAAGTACTATCCAAAGGAGAGGCCCACATAAAAGTTGAGGATAAGGAGGTAGTACTAACACCCAGACATGTCAAGGTAGTTCAGAAGTACATTGAGGGATTTGACGGAGTAGATGTATCATGGGGCACAATATTACTAAATCTAAAGGTCTCGGAAGCTGAACTAACTAAGGGATTAGCTAGGGACATTGTCCGTAGAATACAGGTTATGAGAAAAGAACTAAGATTAGAGCTGGATGCAAGGATAAACGTAGTCATAGTAGCACCAAGTCCTAGAGAAGCTGAGCTAATTAGGAAAGAACTAAAGTACATATCAGAGGAGGTAAGGGCTAAGGACATAGTCATAACAACAGATAAATCACTAGCAAAAGGAGCATTAGTACGTGAATGGGAAGTTGATGAAGCTAAGTACCTAATATCCATTTCACCTACGACAACTTAATACCAAGACCTCTTTTTCAGATGCCTTAGAATAACCA
>Ga0190369_1000176_pt1 | contig 9445 bp, 10 predicted proteins | sample 4872181213_MG_FD_165051 | JGI IMG/M metagenome (GOLD analysis project Ga0190369, IMG submission 165051) | Hydrothermal vent microbial mat bacterial communities from Southern Trench, Guaymas Basin, Mexico - 4872-18-12-13_MG | ecosystem: Environmental > Aquatic > Marine > Hydrothermal vents >... | reverse complement strand
CTTAAGAAATCTCCCAAATTATCCTTTTTATCACTCTTTCTAACGTATTCGTGCAGAATCTCTATAGCTTCTCTTGGTAAAGCGTAAATCGCAACACCGATGAGTGTTGATGGTGGCTTCTCTGGCTTTTCATGAAACTTTAAAACCCTATTCCCATCCAGCTCTGCGACACCATACCTCTTAGCGAGATCTAAATCACCTACGTCGTAAAGAGCTGTTAAGGGTTTACCATACTTCTTGTAGTAATCTATAAACTCTTTCAGATCAAAAGAAAAAACGTTATCACCAGCAATAACGAGTAAATCTTCGTTACAGTTCTTTGAAACCTCAGATAAAGCTCTAACTGCTCCGAGTTTTTCTTCTTCCCTTGTAGTATGCTCAATTACAAGCTCTACATCTTTATCTTTGGCCCATTCCTTAAAATCCTTTTCAAACCTCTTGTTGGTTGAAACGATTATATCTATATCGAATTCCCTTAGCTTTTCGTAAATTAAGTCGATTATCTTCTTTTTTCCCAAAGGTAGTAGAGGTTTAGCCTTAGTTTTCGTTATTGGCCATAACCTCGTTGCGTATCCTCCAGCCATTATTACTGCTTTCATTATACCCAACTGGAATCGTTAATAAATAAAAAACTTAGCACCAGTTGCAATATTGACTTTAGAGTTTAATCGTTTTGAAACGTTTTTAGCTTCTGCATTTATATTTGCTGAAGTTATTCATTTTTCAATTTTAGTTCTGATATTTGCAGTAGTAAAGGGATCATTGATTTATAAAGTTTTATAATATAAACACTTGATTGCCAAAAATTGAACTTTCGGATCTACTGTTTACATGGAAGCTGGAACCCTTAACTCCAGTATGAAGCCGTGAATGAGAGAAGCTCTACTTAAGACTGAGTCCAATTGAGCTAAAGAATTTAAGTGTTGATATTACATCAATTAGTACTTGTATTTTTATCATACGTGAAGTGGAAAAATTTGGGATTTTAACCCATAATTTATGTAAACATATCCGTTCTTTCAACTCTTTTCCAAAAGATTACTACAATTAATATTCCAATTGCAGCTATGAAAACGACTTGTGTAGGAGATCCACCAATATAGTTTAATAAGTTTTTGCAAGGTATTAAACTCAAGATCAATAATGAGAAACTTACCAATACAACAAAAATACCTTTTCTCGGTTTATCGTTTGAGAATTGATAACATACTGCAAAAAGTGTTACAATAAGAAAAACCTCCCTAACAATTAAACCAAGTAAAGCTATTGCGATAATTGTAAAATCGACGATGTTTAATCTTAGATTTTCACACTTTAATCCAGAATCTAAGAGTAGAATTGACGGAATTAAAACCGCAGAAATTGTTATAACATCTAAACTGTACACATCTCCTACTTTAAATTCATAACACAACGCGATGCAGTATATGAAAAATAAGATCAAAAATAAGTCCTTCTTAAATTTCGATAAGTATATCAAAGGAGAGATTAACGGCGTCTTTATTCCAGCTATAATTCCACCTATTATTGCTAAGATTACGCTTAGCATTTTATCGCCTCTTTAATTAAGTCTATGAGATCTGACGGTCCTAGATCGAGTGTTGGAACGATTTTATTTAGTTTTTTAATAAGTTCTTCTCTTTCTATATACCTCTTATAAAGCCAGAGAATTTTCTCTCTGTCTAATTTCGATTCATCGTAAAATAGGATCGGATTTGGAGTCAATAGCAAAATTCTGTGTTTCTTTTTTAGCTCAGATAAAACCTTTACAAGCTCGGAGGTATGAGCAGTTATATCAGATATAAATATCAAAAACGACGGAGAGGGTATTGAAGATATAGCCTCTATTAAACCAGTAGAAAAGCTCCTTCTACCCTTAATAATTGGCAAAACCTTTTTTATGAAATCTCTACTCTCCTTTGAAAGTTTGAAGCTTATTTCAGATAGTTTAGTACTTATTAAGTCTAAGTGTATGGGAGTAACTCTTAAGGATTTTACGATTTTTTCAATCTGTTGGTATTTTGATGGTTCTACTTTTCTTTTTACGCCAAAATCATCGTAAATTATAATTCCAACTCTGTAATCTCTCAAAGCGTATACAAGTTGGAGTGCCAAAGTCGTTGCATAGTCTATCTTTGAGTTTTTAATTCCCTTTCTCATCTCTCTTCCAACGTCTAAAATTATGTAAACATCACTCTCCGTTTCTTTGAGAAAATCTTTAACTATCAGCTCTCTAAGTCTTGCCGTCGCCTTCCAGTCTACGAATTTTAAATCGTCACCGTATTGATATTTTCGCAATGAATGTATATCTAAACTCTGTAAACCGATTAACGCTTTAGCAGTCGTAACGTCAATTCTCTCGGCTTTCACATCTTCTCTTATCTTGTCTATAGATGGATAAACTTCAATCTCTACTTCTTCATCGGAGATAAAATCTACATAGTATAATTCTCTCAAATCCTTAACTCTAACTATTGGGCTTTTTATCTTATATGTGCCTCTTACTGGAATTATGTGGTATTTCACTTCTTTCTCCTCGTTTTCATTTAAAATAAAGTCATCTGGAATCTCAGCTTTAAATCCAATTGGTAAGAATTTTTCAACTATAGATACTTTAAACCTTTTATTTGTCGTGTTCTCTAACTTAAGCTTTGAAATGACTTTAACTCCTTCGACGAGATTTTTATCGATTATTCTTTTAACTTTAATCCTCGGAAAGAACTCCGATCTGAGGTATGTAAGATATACCAAAATGAAAAATGCAAGTAAGGCTGAGAATACATTTCTCAACAGATAACCCTGAACAAAAAGCAGAATTATTAATAGTATTAACAACTCTTCCCTTTTCATTTCGGAACCTCTACTTTGTCTAATATCTCTTCAATAATATCCTTTGGTTTAAGTCCATCCACTTCGTATTCACCTTTAATTAATATTCTATGAGATAGAACATTCACAGCTATTTCTTTTACGTCATCTGGAATGACATAATTCCTACCCCTTAAGAATGCAAGCGCCTTAGATGCCAACAACATATGCTCCAAAGCTCTTGGACTAGCTCCAAGTAGAACTCTTTCATCGTTTCTCGTCATAATTCCTATTTTGTATATGTATTCGAGAACTTTTTTACTTGCTTTTACATTCATAACTTTGTTTATCATTGACAAAATTTCGTTTTTATCTATTATTTTATTTACTTTACTAAAATCACCTTTATCCTTTCTTTCAAGGAAAAGAAGTTCTTCATCTTTATTTGGATAACCTATTTCAATTTTTAGCATAAACCTATCAAGTTGAGCTTCTGGAAGCTTGTAAACTCCTTCATACTCGATTGGATTCATAGTTGCTATTACGAGAAAAGGTTTTGGTAAAGGAATCGTCTGACCCTCTATGGTAACTTGAAGTTCCTGCATAGCTTCAAGCAGAGCAGACTGAGTTTTTGGAGTAGCTCTGTTTATCTCATCTGCTAAAACGACATTTGCGAATATGGGTCCTTTCTTTATCTTAAATTCAGAATTCTTTTGATCGTAATAGGTACTACCGATAATATCAGCGGGCATTAAATCTGGTGTTAACTGAATTCTAGAGAACTCTAAACCTATCGCATCTGCAAACGATTTTGCAATAGTTGTTTTAGCAACTCCCGGGACTCCTTCTAACAAAACATGTCCCTTCGAAAGCAGTGCTACAGCTAAAAGCTCGATTACGTCTTCTTTACCTACTACCGCTTTGTTCACTTCTTTCTTTAACTTTTCTATGAATTCTCTTCCTTCCATATCTATCACCGAGTTTTGAACCAGTTCTTATTTCATGGATAATTCTTTCAAGTGTTTTTCTATCAACCCAGTCTGGTAGGTCTTTAAATAAGTCTTCCTCTTTCCTTGAGGCAAATCTAAATATGAAGTCTGTAGTGATTTGCAGAATCTTTTTTGCCATTCCACTCTCAATAAATACGGCTAAAGCGGAAACAAAAAGAAAAACCTGAAAAGCTTTTTCCCTATCGAATTCTCTATGCACATACACTGTTGCAATCGAATACGGATTAAAATCGGAATGATGTGCTTCATCAAAATAAAACACGTTTGAACCGAGGTATTCAACAAGGTTCTCTATGAATTTTCTATTTCTTTCGAACATATCGTTTATTAAAATACTTGGATCCGAAAGCATTATAATTTTACCTTTTTTATATCTTATCTCAGCTAGAATTGGATAACTTTTCATATTTTTTCCAATAATACTTACTTTACTTGAAAAAATCTTTCCATCTCCACCAACTATAGCAGATGGAATATTTAGAGTTATGTTTTTAACTCCCACTGAAAGTCTTGGGTCTTTTATTCTAACAACTACTGGGAAATTGTAGTTTTTACTGTAAAACAAATCTTTTAATTGTTTATCTGAGAACCTTGCTTTAACACCAATTTTTTTCAATAAACTATTAGCAGTTCCAAAATCATCTGCTATAAAAAGTGTTCCACCGTTTTCAAGGAATTTTTTTACCTCTTCAGCTTCAAGTTTAGAAAAATCTATATCTGGGCCTATAACTACTAAAACTCCTTTCAACTTACTTACCTTCACAGAGTTGTATGGGTAGATAATTGGTATTACTTCTCCTCTTTCATACAACAGTTTTGCAAATTTAGAGCAACCGTTCCACTTCGTGTTAAACATACTGAACTCAGCGGACGTTTTTATAATCGGGACTGCTACTGGAAGTATTAAGAGAAGTATTCCCACAAATATTAGGAAGGCGTAAACTATCCTCATCTGTCGTTACTTAAACTAATTGTTTATCAAATTTAAGTAAAAGTTATCACTACCTCGGAGTAACTATTGTTCAATAAAACAGTTAACTCTATACGATAGAGATTACGTATATTCTTTTAATATTTCAGTGATTAACCTTAAGTACATCTCTTTTTCGTCATCTTCAAGTTTTTTCCCGCTATATACTGCTTTTTCGTGAAGTTCCGTGATAATTTTCAATTTTTCAGCAAAATCTTCATTGCTCAATGCTTTAAATAGTTCTCTTGGTGTAAGACTCTTTTTTAAGTTATACTTTTCGGTAAGTGTTTTGAACAATAAGTTGTACGCTTCCTCTATATCTTCTGGAATTTTTAATTCTTTGGTAACTCTTTCCAATTCTATGCTGTCCAACTTTTCATGAATAGTGGATCTATCCTTAACCTTCTTAAGGGAAAATCTTTTTATATTTGCAATATATACAAAAATTAAAATAAAAACTGCTACAACTGTAATAATTAATGGCAACATCCATCCTTTGCTTGAGATTAGCGACATTCGTGATTCCACGAAAATTTCAACTTTATTTGATTCAGATGGCTTGTGCATTTGATCCCCAAAGAACTTAACAAATACTGAATATCTTCCAGGCTTTGAAAAGTTTGTGGTAAAATTGAAATCTCCTTTGACATTAATTATTCCCACATCTGTAGAATTCACAAATATGTGAACTGGTATAAAATAGTTTGCCCCATAAATCCTACCTTTAAATTCTATAGTTTCGTTAACTCTAACACGTTTTTTGTTGGGTTCAATGTATATGAATACTGGGAATTTTGAAAAGAATATAGATAGGCTTGCATTAGAACTCCTATATGTTTCATTTCCATGATAAAAAGCAAATATCTTTAGAAATCCTTCAGAACGTCTTGTAACGTTAAATTCAAAGAAACCTTTGAAATTGAACTTTGCATTATCAACCTTAACCGTTACATTTGCATTTAAAGGCTTTCCGTAGTAATCCAACAGATATCCACTAACTTTAACTCTTTCATTTAAAAATGCTGTGGACTTATCCGATGACAAAATGATACGTGTCGGTATTTTACTAACGTACACTTTCACGACGTTTGATTTAACGATTTTTCCTTTGTAATTAATTCCTTTAGCATATATTACATGCTCTCCTAATCTTTTAAAACTGTACTTCATAATGCTGTTGTTAACCTTGTATTCAACGCTATCTATAAAGAGTGAGATCTGTGTAACATTTTTTGCATATACAAGTATTTGTATTTCTTGATACAAAAACGGATGATCGTCCGAAACCGTGACAACTAAGCCTTCTATTTTAAATTTAGCTAACAAACTCCTATAATACGATATTATATCGTAAACATCTTTTAACTTTGATTTCAAGTTCGAGACATCAAAACGAATTTTTGAAGTTTCGTTCCAGAGCTCGATTTTTTCTATTTTATATATAGATTTATTTATTTTATCTGCTGATACCTCCATCTTAGTCAAAGCAGATCTAACGATCACGTATGCTGAGTAGTTATTTTTGATTTTATATATATATTTTAGAAAAATGTGTTGTGACCGTGCAAGATTCTCAATTCCTTCTGCAAGACTTAAAAACGGATTTACAACCTTTGTAACATTACTTCTAAAACCTCTAATTGAGTAAAACCTACTCTCAGACTCTATTAAATTTACTCTCTTGTATAAATTTATTGAAAAATTTAAGGTATTTGGATTTTCATTTAAAAAATCATCTAGACATTTCTCAGCATCTCTGATTACATCCGAAAAGTATAGGTATATACCTTCATCGCTAAACTTTGCCTTTGAATAAGCTACATGTCTCAGTCCGTCAACGGGTGAAATTATGAACATAAGCAAGACTAAGACAACTATCTTCCGCATCGCACAAAATACAGTAAATTGTATTTAAAGTTTAACAGATTGTAAACCCGATGAAGTGGAAGAACATCGCTGGAGCAATACTAATTGTGATAGGATCCATACTTACGTTTAAGGGTGCAATCGAAACAAATCAGAGTTTGATAAATGCTGGAATAGGAGGTGTATTTTTAGGAGTAGTAGTTTTAACATTTTCGACTTCTGACTACGTAAAGTACGATGCATTTAAAGCTGTTGTTTTACCATACTTTGAACTTGTAAAAAATATGATTGACTCACTCGATTTGAAAAGTAAAGCAGTCTATATTCCTCCCTATAGCAACCTTCCAGATGGTGGCGTTTTTATACCGTTGCACAAAGACTTTGACATAGACTTAGCAAAGCTTGATAGAAACACGATGTTTATTGTAGATGTTGGAAGAGAGAAAGAAATGGGATTACTGATAACCCCTCTCGGAAAAGAGCTTGTAAAGATGTATGAGAGTTATTCGGAACTGGATTTTACAAACGCTGGATTGCATATTGTTGAAAACGCATCAGCAGTTTTAAGATCGCTCGGATTAGCAAAATCCTTAACAGTTGAGGAATCCGATGGAAAGATAAAAGTATACATCGAAGGTGTAAAGATAAATAATTGCTCCAAGATATGTGAACAGATTGCATGTCCAATATGTAGTTCTATTCTACTATCTATTGCGAAGGCTTTGCAAGAGCTTATAATCGTAGAAGAGTTCAAATTCGATAAGAGATTTATCGAAATCTCAACAAGGAGAATTGGAGGTGTAGATAAGTGGATGTAGACGACGTAATAGTTTTGACTTTGGCGATATGGGTTTTTATATGTATAATTTTTGTTAAAACTGTTGACGTTTTTGTAACTCTTTTACTCATAGGACTTTTGATAGTTGCAGAAGTGGCTGGAGGTTTTATCAAGCCAGAGACTAAACAGGGTTTAAAGCCAGCTATATACTTTTTGTTATTCGTTTTTTTAATAATCGTTGCAAAAAAAGTCATAGAGGTTTTGAGTTAAAATCATTAAGCCTTTAAAAAGATTCATGTGCCAAAAGATAATGAAGAGGATTTGGGATTTCCTAACTGTAATTTTACTTTCGATATTACTTGTAGTTGTAATCTATATCTTTCCAGAAAGTATACTTAGAAAGGTTATCGGTTTACCGTTTATACTGTTTTTTCCAGGTTATGCGCTCGTATCTTTTTTATTTCCAGAGAGGAGGGATTTGGATGTAATCGAAAGGATTGCCCTTTCATTTGGCTTAAGTATTGCGATAACGCCTCTCATAGGCTTGGTGTTGAATTATACTCCTTTTGGGATAAGACTAACTCCAATTCTACTCAGTTTGGCATTTTTCAATATCGTCTTTTCTATACTTGCGATAATAAGGAGACTTAGAGCGAGAGATCCGTTTATTCCAAGAATAGATTTGAAGGAGATAATTGGATGGGAGGAGCTGAATAAGATTGACAAAATTCTGACAGTAATATTAATTATAGCTATACTTGCTTCGATAATCGCTTTGATATACATAATTGTAACGCCAAAACAAGGTGAGAAGTTCACAGAGTTTTACATTCTTGGCGAAAAAGGCAAAGCATCAGATTATCCAACAAATCTCAGAGTAGGACAAAACGCTACGATTATAATAGGTATTGTGAATCATGAATACAGAACAGTAAATTACACTGTGGAGATATGGCTTGTAAATGCAAGTTATGAAAACAACAAAACGATTATACACCATATGTACTTCTTTGACAGGTTTAGCGTTACTCTCAACCATACGCCAATAAACATTGAGGGGAACTGGACACCACAGTGGGAAAGGCGTTATACATTTCATATAGATAAACCTGGAAAGTATAAAATGTGGTTTCTGTTGTTTAAAGATTACGTTCCTCCACTTCCTTCAAAACCAGAAAAGATGAAAGACTACACTGGAACTCCCGCTGAAAAGAGAATCTTAGATGCGATCGATGGAAAGATTCAAAGCTTAAATCTAAATATCGTTGTTAAGAGTATATAATCACATTTTATTAAAGTAGTAATTATAACTCAAGTAAGATTACCAATTAAGTTCATCTAACAGCTCCTCAGTGAAGTTCAGGAATCTTATGTATTCCTCAGCAGACACCAATCCTTGATCGTATAATGCTCTTGCATAGTAATCTACAACTTCTAAATCATCGAAGAACATTTGAACAGCCATTTTATAGAATTTAACACTAAAATAGATCTTTTCTTTAGGGTTTGATGCAGTTTTTCAATTTAAGTAACATTTATAATACAATACTCAACCTTACTTAACCTTCAGCATTTCAGAGTTAAAGGTCTTTAGAGGTTTATATCCGACAAATCAGGCTTAGATACGTTTAGGAATTCAGCAAGTATTCCTCGGTAAGCATTTCTAAAAACGTATTTGTTTCCTTCTGCAATTGTAATCACCACAATCTGCAAATTCAAGCTCTATATCGTATTATGCTTTAAAGCGAGCTTAGCAGCATTTTTCATAGCAATTCCAGAAGTCGAAAACTTTCCAGTTGATGGAACTAAAACACCTATTTTAACTTTTTGTGTTTCTGAAACGGGTGGTTTATGTTGAACACAACCAAGGACTAACATCAAAACTAATACCAATTCATAATATTTGTATTGATTATATGTTTTAAAATCTTTACCATTTTTCACAATTTCAAAAAACCTTTAAATTTCGAAAGATTCTCTCTAATCCTAATGGCTTTGGGATTTGTACTTATA
>Ga0190369_1000175_pt1 | contig 9460 bp, 10 predicted proteins | sample 4872181213_MG_FD_165051 | JGI IMG/M metagenome (GOLD analysis project Ga0190369, IMG submission 165051) | Hydrothermal vent microbial mat bacterial communities from Southern Trench, Guaymas Basin, Mexico - 4872-18-12-13_MG | ecosystem: Environmental > Aquatic > Marine > Hydrothermal vents >... | reverse complement strand
CTTTCTGCAAGCGAAAGATAGTAGTCTCTTGTATTCTCAGAGATTATTCCAAGATTATATGCTTTTTCGAGTAATTCTTTGTCTATAACTTTTACTTCCTTATCAGAAGCAACTACATCCACTTCCATGTCTATGTATCTAATGTAATTCCTCGATATTTCTGGAGGAGTGTTTAAATTCACGTAAACACCTTTAAAGTCGTTATCTTTCCCATAATACTTATGGAGAACTACTGGAAGATCAGTAGAGAATTCCATCACATCGTAATCTCCGGGCATCTTTTGAACATTTAGTCCATCTAAAATTCCTTTACTTTTGAAAATTCTCTTCATGCGGTAGAAGTTTCCTTCAACTTCGACAAGTTTCCCGGGAGTTAGCTTTTTTACCTCTCCGCTCAGAACAGATACATGCTCTATGGATATCGATTTCTGTTCTTTCATCAGAGATGTTATGTAACTCATTGCTGACTCTGAAATCTTATCTCTACTTCCAACTCCCATGGATAACATGTGCTCAGATATATCGACGACTTCGCTCTCATTCATCGATTTGAGGATGTGGTGGTTTTTTATTGTTGGTAAGACTTCATTTCTAACCTCATCGAGAAAGTTTTTAGCGTTCCGCCCAAAACAGATTATCGCAAAGAACTCTCCATCGTATATAACTTCGCCAACATTTGCATTTTCTCCTCTCTTTATAATATCTTCTGCTTTTTCAAAAGTTTGCTGAAGGTCTTTGAGCATCTGGTTAAGATCTCCTATTGCAGCTGAACTTCTCCACTTAATGCACCAACCCTCAATATTTAAGATTGTAGTCATCGCCAAAAGATCTTGCTTCAACTTCTTGTTCGTTAGGTGCTTGCTGAAAATAACCTTTCTCTCAAGTCCTCGTATTAGTGCAACGTATTTTCCGTAAATTGTGTAATTCCTCGAAAGTCTCGCAAGATCTTCGTGGGGAAGAAAAGGTCTTGCAACGTCAACTAAAATCTCACTTCCAGTTTCGAGTTCGCAATTGATTACTCCCTTGTGTTCTCCAAGGTCTACAATTGACTTTCCTTCTTTAACCTCGATAACTCTTCCCTTAATTATGGAGTGAAGAGGGAGTTTCGAAACCCAGCAAAAGCAATCTTTTATACTATCTCGGATTACTTCATAAACTCGTTTTCCGTGTTCGTATTCTCCGACTATTACTATTCCGTGCTTTTGATCAGTGTCTTTTATCGTAACAGTTGGTGGTTCTCTATTTTCTGGTAACGAGAACCTTTCTCTGATCTTTTTGGATGTATGTGAAATGCTTATTCCATTATCTAGCAGAATTTTCGTTATTGCAGTAGAATATACTCCTCTTACTCTTACATGCATCTTTCTGCATCTAAAACATCTTTTGCTCTTAAAAGTTTTCAGCTCAGCAAAATTTATTATTTGAATCTAATAATATCTAATATGCACACGATCGAATACCTATACCCAATGAGAACCTTTTTAATAACATCTGGAACTTTGGAAAAGCCAAACGCAATGGCTGCGGATTGGGTAACGCCACTTTCGCTTAATCCTCCTCTGCTAGGTGTTGCAATAGCTTATCAAAGGTTTACTAAGAAGTTGATAGATGAATACAAAGATTTCGTGGTCGCAGTTCCAACAATAGAATTGCTCAAAGATGTTTGGATAGCTGGAACTGTGAGTGGTGCAGAAGTTAACAAAGCTGAAAAGTTAGGCATAACCTTTATACCTTCAAAGAGAGTAAAAGCTCCATCTATAAAGGAATGCCAAGCGAATTTAGAGTGTAGAGTGGTGAAAGAAGTTGAGACTGGTGATCACGTGTTTTACGTTGGAGAAATCGTTGAAGTAACTTATCAAGATGCTTTTAAGGGGAAACCAGATATAGAAAACTACAAGTTCATTCTTCACGTTGGACTCGGCAACATATTTACAACGAACTCTTCAGAGATTTTTAAAGTCTAATTCTGAAAAAGTTGAACTAATCAATTATCTTCGAGAGACAGACATTATGGAATAGTAGCGGGTTATCAGGCTCATGAAGCTTATACTTCCAAAAAATCCCTTTTCTGTATTAATCTTTCCAGTCTTTTATTGAATAAAACCTATTTTTTGAATTATGAAGATTGCCAACGATACTAAAATTTAAAAGCGTAAAAAATTACTAATTTAACTCTAACTTTTAACCTCTGTAATCCGTGTTTTTAGCTTTCGTGAATAGGTTATCCTTACTTTTTTAAAGCTTGGTTAGTATTTTGGAAGCAAGAGATTTCAATCTTTGAGCAGCGGAATGTTTCTTAATAAAAAATTTAAAGTCTTTATGCTTGTATTAAAGTCGTGCTCATTGATAGTATTAAGAGTTTTAAAATAAAGCAGAGATTAAGAGAATTCGAAGAATTAGGTAAAAAAGGTAGTGTTTTATTCGATTTTAAACCGTTTTTGAATTTAAGGATTAAAGCGAATCTCAAGACTGAATTAGCGTTTTGTATATCTACTGCAAACTCTTCCGCTTTGTCAGGTCTTAAATTTCAGAAATTACTCGAAAGAGGTTTCAACGACATTGAAGAAAAACTAAAGATTTCGGGAGTCAGATTTTACAAAAGAAAATCTGAATACATCAAAAAAGCTCTTGAAAATTTTGATGTAGTTGAAAAAGCTTTAAGATTTGATAGTGTTTCTGCAAGAAAAAGATTGTTAGAAATTAAAGGTTTAGGATTTAAGGAGGCAAGTCATTTTTTGAGAAACATTGGAAGGAAAGACGTTGCAATAATCGATAGACATATTCTCAGATGGTTGCTCGAAAATCTTTACATCGATGACGTTCCAAATTTGACACCGAAGATGTACTTAAAAATTGAGAAAATTTTAAGAGATATAGCTGAAGAAAAGAAATTGACGATTGCAGAGCTTGATCTAATTATATGGAGTGAAAGAACTGGAATGATTTTAAAATAAAAATCCTTCTAATACAAACTTCTTAATTACCTTTTTTAAAGCCCTTCTTAAAAGTTCTGAAGCTGTAGACTTTGAGATTCCTAATGATTTTGCAATTTCTTCAAGCTTTACCCTTTTTGGAGTTTCGAAGTATCCAAATTTTAATGCTAAGATCAGTATCTCTCTTTCCTTTTGACTTATTTCGTTATCTTCTTCAAAAAACTTCGATTTCCAGATAAGTTCATAGTTGAACTCTGATTTCTCTAAGTTTTCAATTAATTTTTTTAATTCGTCTTGTGTACAGGCTAAAATCCAGATTATTTCGTTTAACTTTACTTCCGCTGAAACAACAATTGCTCCAGAGCTTAATATTGCTTCAGCTAAGGGGCATCTGTGATTTTTAATTAACACAGAGACATTTTTATTTTTAGTTTTGTAATTTATTAATGCCTTTATATCGTTCTTTTTATCGAGCCAAATCTGTTTAAACAAAATCGTTGAGAAGTTATGCTTTTTTATCAAGCACCATTCCGGAGTTTCAGTTTTTATCACGACTTTAAACATAGCTTCAAGGCCACAAAACAAATATTTAATGATTTCTATAATTCCGAACATGTTCGGTTTAAACCTTAAGTTTTAAAAGAGTGATAAAAAGAAGTATGATAAGGCAAAAAGATGGAAGTTATGCAGTAGTTTTAGATTTAGCAATAACTACTCCACAAGATCTCAGGAAAATTTCTGAAGCACTTGAAAGATATGGAGCAAAGCTCTTAAAGTTTAGTGAATCACAGAGAATAGTTGTAGTTGGGTTAGACCCAAATAAAATCGACGAATTTTGTAATGAAACAGGTATAAAACTCGCCCCCGCTACAGGCAGGGTTGTTAGAAGCGTTAAGTTCTGCCCAGGAAACGTTCTATGCGTTAATGGATTACAGAATACAATAGAGATGGCTGAGAAACTTAAAAAATTTGAAGGGATGGAATTACCAGATAAAATGAAAATCGCAATATCTGGATGCCCAAATTCATGTACTGAACCGGCTGTTAGAGATATTGGACTAATGGGTACTAAGGATGGCTTTAAGATATTCGTTGGTGGTTCCGCTGGAAGAAAGCCCAGAATTGGTTGGGTTTTAGCTGAGAAGGTTAAACCAGAAGATGCCGAGAAAATCGTTGAAAAGATAATTGAGTTTTATAAAGCAAATGCAAAGAGAGGACAGAGACTTGGAGATTTCATAGAATCTATTGGATTTGAAGAATTCAAAAAGGCAATATTCAGTTAAATTTTATTTTTTAATTTTATCATTTTACCTCTGTTAAACTTTATTTCTTTTACGAATAGTCTTTTAAAAATTTTAGGGACGTGTTAACTTAAGGGCGTAAGCTTTAAATATTGAATATATGCTTTTCGCACAAAGTAGACGTGTCCAGTAATTTAACATTTTCGGCATAGATAAAAATTACAATCAATTGAGTACTATATTTAACTGGTCTTCAACGAACTATCTGAATCAAAAAGTTTAATTAAAATCTGATTTAATCAAATTTTAAATGATCAAATTCTGCACGAAGTGGGCATAGTGCCAATATCTTTAATCTTAATCGATCAGAAATATGCACATTGCTGATGAAGTATTTAGATCGTCCACAATTTGGTATCGCTTATCATTTTAGAACGTCGAGTATAATAGCTGGACAGATCCTTTTCACTCCTTTAAGCTTTGATATTTTTTCGTGTATCTTCGAAAGATCATCTACTGTTTTTTCAACGATCTCAAGCATTAACATGTGATCTCCAGTTGTTAAGTAAATCGACTTTATCTCATCAATCTTTTTTAGTTTTTCAATCACATCCCAAAGCTTATCTGGTTCAACGTCAATACCAGTCAATGAAGCTGAAAGACCAGCAGTTTTATAGTTTATCACCGCTTTGTAGCCAATGATCACTCCATCTTTTTCAAGCTTTGATATCCTCTTTCTTATAGCTGTTTCCGTTACATTGAGTTTCTCAGCTATTTTTGTCTTCGGTATTCTTGCGTTCTTCATTAATAAGGATATTATTTTCATATCTTTTTCATCCACAATCGTAACAGTATCTACGTTTTAGTATATATACCATTTGTTCGAAATTCGAACGAAATTTTTTTATTTAAGAAAAATAAGATTACATCATGAGTGGATTGCCAACGATAGGTGAAAAAGCTCCAGATTTTAAAGCGTTAACGACAAAAGGCGTTATTCATTTTCCAAAGGACTTTGAAGGTAAGTGGGTAGTTCTGTTTTCACATCCAGCAGACTTCACTCCAGTATGTACTACAGAGTTCGTAGCCTTTGCTAAAAAGTATGACGAATTTAAGAAGCTTAATTGCGAACTAATAGGTTTGAGTATCGATCAAGTGTTCAGCCACATAAAGTGGACTGAGTGGATTAAGGAAAAGTTAGGTGTTGAAATTCCGTTTCCAATAATTGCTGATGATAGAGGACAGATTGCAGAGAAGTTCGGGATGATCCATCCAGCGAAGGGAACGAATACTGTTAGGGCAGTCTTCATAATTGATCCTAAAGGAGTTATCAGAGCAATTCTGTATTATCCACAGGAGCTCGGTAGAAATGTAACTGAAATTATTAGAATGGTTAAAGGATTACAGATAAGCGATGAAAATGGAGTTGCGTTACCGGCGAATTGGCCTAATAACGAGCTAATTGGAGACAAAGTAATCATTCCACCAGCAACGGATGAAAAGACCGCAAAGGAGAGACTTGAGAAAGCTAAGACTGGTGAAGTTGAGTGTTTCGACTGGTGGTTCTGCTACAAGAAGCTTTAAAGAGGTGTTAGTATTACGGAGTTTTTACAGATCTATAAATGTATGATCTGTGGAAACATCGTAGAAGTCTTACATACGGGAAAGGGAACACTTGTGTGTTGTGGACAGCCTATGAAATTGATTGAAACAAAGAGAGATGAAACGGGAAAAGAAAAGCATTTACCAGTAATCGAAAAATCTGATGGAAAAATCGTTGTTAAAGTTGGTGGTGTTCAACATCCTATGGAAGAAAATCATTACATCGAGCTTATTACTAATGACACTATTTACAGAAAGCATTTAAGTCCTGGAGAAGAACCTAAAGCCGAAAAAGTTATCGTGAGAGCGTAACGGTTTGTGGCAAACTACGAGGTGATATTATGGAGACTTTAAAAAATTTGGTTAAGGCGTTTATCGGTGAGAGTATAGCAAGAAATCGATATACGTTTTACGCTAAGGTTGCAAAAGATGAAGGTTACATTTTCGTTGCAAAGGTATTTTTAGAGACAGCTGAAAATGAAAAAGAGCATGCTGAAACTTTGCTTGAGCTAATTCAAAAGATTGGGGGTAATAGTGCAGTGGTTAAAACAGAAGTAGAATCTTCACTAGTTCTTGGAACGACTGTTGAAAATCTAAGAGTTGCAATTGCAGGAGAAAACTATGAACATTCCGAAATGTATCCGAAGTTCGCCGAAATCGCTGAAAAAGAAGGTTATAAAGAAATCGCTGAAAGATTAAGGGCTATTGCTAAAGCTGAAGAGCATCATGAGGAGAGATTTAAAGCTTTACTTAATGCTATAGAGAATGGAACCTTCTTTAAGAGGGATAAGGAAATTGCTTGGATCTGTCTAGAATGTGGATATATTCATTATGGAAATGAGCCACCTGAAAAATGTCCAAGCTGTGGACATTCAAAAGCATATTACGTTGCACAAGATATGTTGATACTGTGAATGTATTTATTAATTTTTTAAAATATTGAATAGGATTTTGGGATTAAATAATAATAAATCCGAAATCACACCAAGATCTATGCTGATCTATTGCGAAACAGTTCTAAAGTTTAGATAATACGTTTTTCGTTATAAATCGCAAGGGATTTTTATAAAATTATTGCTTGCAAAACATCACTTTTCACAGTATATTCGAAAGTTGGCAATTACGAGGGTTATTCTTGGGATAGTCTAAAAATCCGAAAACGTCGGAAATAGCCTATATTATACACTCATCTAAGTTTAGTATTCGAACTTGATTGCCAAATATTTCACTTTCAGAACTACTGTTTAAAGCGGGTAAGGGGATTGTTGGGGGTAGTTTTAAATACTATCCAGATGTTCTGGAGCAGAGAGATAAGTCAAAATAGTCCATCGGATAAAGAGTCCGATGGGATAGGGTACTCAGTAAGCGTACCCTTAACTCCCGTATGAAGCTTTTTGCCGTAAAGGCGGATGGAACGGGAGAAACTCTTTCAAAGGGGTAGCTCACTTAAAGAATGGCTTAATGAGCTTTACCTTTTTTCCTTCAAATTCGACTTCTTCCACTAATTCCTCCCCAATGACATCTTCAATCCTTTTAATATCCTTTAAGCTTAAAACTTCAAAAGCTGGTATTCCCGCTTTTTGCAATTTATCCAAAATATCTTTAGTAGTCATATCTTTTAGTTTGTTTTCTATAGCCTTCTTTACTTCATCGTATCTTTTAAAGCTTTCAGATAAGCTGAAATCAAAGTCTAATTCTAATTCTCTGCATAAACTCCTCCAAAAGTGTTCTTCAGCTACTATACCGATTGTTATGTATCCATCTGAAGTCTTATATATATCGTATACTGGGTTCTTTACTATCCCCGATACTGCAACTCTGTTCAAAATGGATGTAGAATGGATCGGTATCGAAAACAGGGCTGAGTGAAACATACTTACATCGATGAACCTTCCAACACCTGTTTTTTCTCTTTCAAATAAAGCTGCTAAGATCAGTAAAGCAGCATATACAGCAGACGCAAAATCTGAAAACTGAACGTTTGGATCTCTAAATCCAGATATCTCAAGAATTCCAGCTAATCCAAGTATGTTTAAGTCATGTGCTGGCAAATCTTTAAGCTTTGATTTTTGCCCGAATGCAGAGATTGAACAGTATATGATTTTAGGATTAACTCTCTTTACACTTTCATAGTCTATCCCAAGTCTTTTGGCAACTCCCGGTCTGTAGCCTTCTATTAACACGTCTGCATCTTTTACGATTTCAAAGAATTTGCTTCGATCATCATCGCTCTTTAAATCTAGTTTTATTATTTTCTTTCCAGCGTTAAAAGATGCAAATACTTCACCAAAAGTTCTTGTGGGATCTCCAGTTGGTGGCTCTATTTTTATAACTTCAGCTCCAAGTAACGAGAGCAATCTAGCACAAAAAGGTGCTGGATAGAAAGGTGCCATTTCAACGACTTTAATACCTCTAAGCATAGTAATTGAATGCTGTAAATGTTTATAAAATTTCCTTAGCTTCTTTAGTAAACGTAACTCTGTTAGTTCTTTTAAAATCAGACGACGAGCTTATCATCATCGTTTAACTCAGACCGTCGGTCGCTCATCATCAAAAATTTCAAGAAATTGGAATGTAAATAAGTTTTGTTAGATTTAAATTATAACGTCTTTAATATTGCCTTGAATCTTCGCTCCATTAGGCTAGCTTGATGAACTCTCTTTTAAGGAATCGAACCAAATGAAAAACCGTATAATTGCTATAATCTCTCTTAAGCTTGACTTATGAACTATATCATCTATCAATCGCTTGGAGTTCTTTATGATGGATAAGAGTTCACTGCTCCAACTCTGATATTTTCCTTTTATAGTTCTATATATATAAGAGTTAGGAATTATCCTCAAGCAAAACACAAATTTGTTCATAAGCTGTTATAAAGCATAGAACATATAAGTTTTTCAAAAGATAGGATGACATGGATAGAGAAAAGGAGATTACTATTTCGATAGAACTATACAAAGCATTTAGAGAAAGTATGGAAAGGAGCAAAAAGAATGTTCTCGACACTTATAGGATATATATTCCGGCTCTATTTGGTCTCTTAATAGCAATCAGTAAGATAAAAGAGGTTAGCCAAGCACTCGAAAACATCGGTATTCAAATTGTTTATATCATTCCTGTAATAGGACTTTTCATAATAGTATCCTATGCTCAAGTAGTATACGATTTAACTGATGTAGTCTGTCTTGGAGCTTACTTACGGTTTCTTGAGTTAAAAATAAATAAATATGCTCCTGAAAACATTGCTATTTGGGAAGAGAAGTTTGGTGAAGCTTTAAAAATGGCTATCCCCTCGAATAAACAAGAAAAGCTACTAAGAGATACTTATGTTTTAATAGGTCCAATTGTGATAATGATGGCTTGGGTAATAGTAACAGTAGGCATCCTTGGTATTACGTGGATTTCTGTCCTTTATTCATCGATATTTTGCCTCATAGTAATTCTACTAACAGTTTCTATTGGTTGGCGTAGATTGATGAATGCACAGAATTTTGCTGAAAAATTAATTAAGAATAAGAACAATTAAGGTGAGATTACCGCGGTGATTATCTTACTTACATTGTAGTTTCAGCTTTTGCAGTTCTTTCAGATCTGGACATTCACTTTAAAATAGACTCATACCCTTCCACACTTTTATCATTGCAAGTTTAGGCTTAAAAGTGGCTATTACCTTTAACACTGCCA
>Ga0190369_1000171_pt1 | contig 9511 bp, 8 predicted proteins | sample 4872181213_MG_FD_165051 | JGI IMG/M metagenome (GOLD analysis project Ga0190369, IMG submission 165051) | Hydrothermal vent microbial mat bacterial communities from Southern Trench, Guaymas Basin, Mexico - 4872-18-12-13_MG | ecosystem: Environmental > Aquatic > Marine > Hydrothermal vents >... | reverse complement strand
GCCCTAAGGATGACTACAGTATGAGGCAGAGATGATCATAACCACACGTGTGGTTATGATCATCTCTGCCTCATACTGTAGTCATCCTTAGGGCATGGTGTCAATTAGGCAAGGAAATGAGCAGTAATACTGGTGATGCAGAGCACAGTGTGTGTCTAGTGCCTGTGCTCTGCAGTAAACAGCGAGGTCTGGGACATGCCAAACCACAGCACATACACAGCACCAAGCAACGACACACAGCACCTTAGATCCCTTCAAACAGCAGTCTCAAGCTCCCGACTCTGCAGGGGTTAACCACTGCGGCACTACTCTGCACAACACCCCCCACCAAACCTAGTACAGAAGTAGTCTAGGACTGTAGTCCAGTGAGGTCTGGATCACGTCAGTGAGGTGTTGAATGTGGGGGTGGGGGAGTCACAGACCTAGTGCGTCAATGCAGCTTGGAAAGAGTCAGCTCCGTACCCACTACGAAGCTCGACACAAACCAACACACAGTACAACACATCCACTATGTAACCACACCCATCACACTCACCCATACAGAGTAACTATACGATTACAGCTCCCTGTGTTATACTCCTTATCTATCTCACATCCAGCGTTAGGCCGGTATAGCAAGTGTAAACCAGTATTACTGACATTTGCCAAATGACAGCCTTTACACAGGACCAATTCAAATGAACTTGGCCCAAGGGAGCAGACCGTGGGGAATCCACCCCTTTTTAAATATCGTCCAACTATGTTTTCAAAGCCAATTGTCGTGTCATAAACCCGAGAGTCGGGGATGAACCATAGCTAGCAAATATATAAACCCCTATAAAAGGCGGAAACCCGCATACCAACCATTAAATGAGGTAAAGAAACCATGCATGTTGGGGAAATTAACGCAAGGAAACAAGGACCAAGCGATGGGTGAGAGTAAACGTGGCAAAGGACGTTGACCGTAACAGTCAAAGCACCTTTGAAAACACCCACCACATAAACCACCACACAGAAACCATGGAAAGAAACGTACACCAACAGTAATAAAGAGAAAAGCTTAAATAACCATAGAGCAATCGAGATGGAAGACAGAGACATAGAAAAACAGCACACCAACACCAAAAAACAGACACAAAACAAGACACGGATTAAGACAAGCAAAGAAACAAACCAAAGACAAGACAGGACCAGAGAAGTAACATATTACTAATGTAGTAGGTTTAGTTCCCCGATTCGTTCAGACTTATTCAATGTCGCTTAGGTTTGCAGAAACCGAAGTATACATATTAGTAGAGATGTTCTTACGCTGCTACGATCTGTCCCTCTGTTTCCATACAAAGCTTATGGCTATGATTAGCAGGAGATCTTCATAGAGACTAACTAATTCAAGGATATCATCTGATTCATATTATTGTTGATTATGTATATGCAAAGAGGTAATTGATCTAAGAGCAGTTGAATGTATGGTATTAACTACTTTATCTATGGCTTAATCACTTAGTCCAAGTTGTCTAAACCTTGCTTCAATCATATTTGAGACAAAGTTTCTGGTTCATCTATCAAACCTACTGATGGCATGTTTGTCGGTTTCTTGTCGGGTGCTCACTTGCGTATTACTGACATTCAACTTCCTTTGGTAAGTAACCAACTTTCTTAAGTATTGCTCGAGATCATAGTAATCAACTAACGCTATAGCATATTCATTGGTATCTCTTAAGTGTACTAGGAAAACCTTGTAGCATGGTGCATACGTTACTTCGTCTGGTACGTACGTGTACTCAAGACCTGTCCACACAGCTGCATCAATGCTATTAACCAAATTGTCGAAACTCATGTAGCTAATCGATAGCTCTAGCTTATGTCCATCCCTTTGGTTATCTTCAAGTGCTGTATCTTGCAACATATCTAGTAGCCTTACCTCTGGTATGAGCTCAATAGCGATCTCAACCTTATCAGATTGCTCTCTCTTCTTGAATAGATCCTTCTCGACGAGTGACTTCTGCACTTCGCTATGGACAATTATCTTTGAAACATCGTACCTTAGGAATGATAGCAACTCCTTGAGAGATCCTACAATCGTTGTGTAGTATCTATGTTCTTTTCCATGTTTGTGTATCTCGTATGCTCTCAAGTTCTGTTTGAGATCGTAGTCAATCTCTTTTCCAGTTCCTAACGTTTTGAATAGGTTAAAGCAGCTGCTACAGATTCTTAACTCTACGTCCCTCCATGGAAGGTAATTATCCCCTGAATAAATCAGATGGAAGTGAATGATGTAGTATTCCTCCGGTACATCCTCAAAGATGCTGATTAAGTCACCACACTTCTTGCAATACACGTAGACCGTGTTTATCAATGACTTAGAACAGATGTCACAGACTTCGAACTTATCAGGTTCAGTCCTTGTCTCAAGTTCCTTATGTTTGCAGCGTAGGAAGAACATCTCTGACGATACCTCGGTACAGTCCATTATAAGCAGAACTCCTAGAAGTTACATTGAAAACGGGGACTAAAAAATAAAATAAGGTAATAGGTTTCTAGCCTAGGAGCATTTCTGTTTGAAAGTTACAGTTAGTGCATATCAAGATCAACATACCTTCTCCATAGCTGATGTTCATTCCCTTCCCACATCTTGGACATGGCGCAATTACCTTCTCCTTCCTTCTACCCATTCATTCAACACCTCCTTCACAAGGTCCTCAAGCAGCTGTTTCTCAACATATATGAATCCTTTACGCACAGAATCAAGGAGCTTTGAAGCAAGTTCTTCAGCAGCTCTAGCAAAGAAGAGATTCAGTGCATCAAATGGAACAATCTTCTCGAATCTAGCAATGAACTCTTTAATGAATAGGCCTTCTGCAAGTGCTGTGAACTTGAACTCAACATCGAACTGACTTAGTAACTCACGTTCATCACGAAGTAAATCCGGTTTCTCAAGAAGCTTGCAAGATGGTACCCTGATCACACCTATCCCAGTTGTCAAAAATGAGGATAGAGCTATATCCACTTGTGATGTAATTACGCTAAGTGGGTAGACCTTACACTGAATTGGCTTAACCTCATGTACTGTGCATAGGTTCGTGTTCTTGTCGAGAAATACACATGCTCCTTCGATGCTCCTAAGTGTCAGCCATACGAAGCTATGATACATTAGGAGTGCTTTCTTAGGATCAGTGAATACTTGGAACACTGCTTTCTCGAACTCTTCACTACCTGTGACAACGGTTTCAATGTAGGATTCATGACTATCCATGTGGTACTCAGTAAGTTCAGTGAAACGCTTAGGTACACAGAACCTTTCCACAAACTCAAGAGCTGTACACTTCAAGTACCTAGACAAACGGTATATGTCGAAGATAGTTACTGCACAAGGTATCGGTCTTCTACAACACCTTGCACCACAGATCTCACGACAGATCCTAACCTTCTCATCTACCCGAGTCATAGACTAGAACCTCGGACTATTCACAACATCTTCAACATCTTGTGGATCAAGGTATATCACGTCCCTAAGCTTGTTCTTGAGGTACTCCCAAAGAATAGACCTATCTATGTATTCTTCAACTGTTACATAGGGTTTACCAGATCTCTCACGTACCATATCCACAAACTCAACGAACTTTGGATCTAGGTGTGGTGGAACCCACCAAGTCGATTGACATATGTGAACAACCTTAGCCTCGATCTTGTCAACTTCCTCAAATGGGACAACCTCTATGAACTTTAATGCAGCTTTCCTAAATAGGTGTAGGACGTAGTCTGATACAATGATCTCTCTAAGCTTCTTTCTAGCTCTCTCGATATCGGGCTCAATACCGTACTTTCTACAGTACCTAACGTATTTTTCAATGTTTCTCTCAATAGCTTCATCGATGTCAACCTCACTCCAATCCTCCATCCAACCCTCGATTACATTCCTTGTAGTGACCCACTTGTAGACGTAACCTCTAGCCATTAGGAAAAATGCCCAGTTCGTGGAACGGACAATAGCTTGCCCTAACTCGTTAGGTAGCACAATACCGAGATCAGGATGCTTGTCAATGTTTACCACAGTGTACAACGCATTTCTCAGAGCAATCTCTGCTGCAACAACATGTGACTTAGATACATAGATCTGCTCAACAGATTCCCAGTTGATGATGTCTAGCAGCTGCTTACAGAGATCCTCATTGAACTGAACTAGTTCAATTGCATCGAAGCCTATGAACCTTGCTAGATCTACCCATGGAAAGGTGTCTTCGTAAACGTTTCTAGCAACCTTTGCTAAACCACCCAATGCAACTGCAGCTTCGATGAACCTCTGTGCTGTGCTTGGATCTGCAAAGCACTTACATATAACGTACTGTATCATGTCATGGACAGCAGCTGGGTATGTGCAGAGGAAGTCGAAGTCTATGGTAAGTAACTCAGTACGTAACCTAACCATGAACCAACCCCCGAGTAGGAAAAATGTAGAAAATCAACGATATCACGATTGCTTGATCAGATCCTCAAGCCTAGCTTCACCTAGTTGTGAAATAATCTTGCTAATCTCTTCTCCAGCAGCTTTGACCTCTTCAAGCAGCTGCTTTAGCTCTTTCAAAGCTTCGTAAGCAGCCTTAATCTTCTCAACCTCCTCCTTGATAGCCTCATTCAACTTCTTCACGAACGTACTCACGAGCTTGATTGCTTTCGGATTTAGAAACCAATATTCCCTCTCTTCAGATGAGATGATATTTACAGAACACTCATCCATTGAATCATCTCTACTGTAACTGTACCATACTGTGATAAGTACGTAGTAAACACCAGTTGGTGTACGGAAGCTTATTCCATTCTCAGTTACGTAGAAAGTGAGGTAGCTAGCCTTTTTATCAACATTGTATGGGTACATAGTTAATCGCTTGTAAACATTGGAAAGGATAGGGTAAGGTAGTTGCCTAAACAGTTTAGTGAGTTCAATCACAACTTCGTTCGCTATACTCTGCGCTGTAATAAAGAGATCAAGTTTTTCCAATGTCATATCCTTTGTCTAGATGCCTAGAATGTCTCTTAACCTCTCACTTGCTACGTCTATGCTAATTATCTTCTGCCTGTACTGTTCAATGATTTCCTTAACTGTTCTATAGCTATCTACTGTGTTTGGGTCCAGACCAAGTAATCTTGCTATTGACTCTAGCTTTGGTAATTCGTTCTCTACAGCGTTTATCAGCTTGATCTTGTCCTTAACGTTCCTCAACTCATCAGCTAATTCACGTAGCCTTTCCTCTAGGATCCTCTTAGCATCTTCGATCCACTGCTTTCTCATCCTTTCAATTTCTTGTAGAACGAGGTCCTTAACCTTACTCCAAACCTCTTCACCGTGCTTCCTAGCAATCACGTTATGTACCAACCTATAGGCAAATGATGCATCTATAACAATTGGTATGAGTCTGTACCTGAACCTTGAGGCAATCGATGGTATCTTTAGACTCACCTTGTGTTGCTCAAGGAACTTCTTGATCAGTTGCAGGTACTGTTCAAGCTCTTTCACATACTCTTCACCACATTTCTTAACGAGATTCTCACGGATCTCGTCAGGTACACGTCCCTCGGTAAGGAACTTGATCAGTACTCTCTCGTAATTCTCAAGTTCTTTCCTAAAGTCCTCAGCAAACTTCGTGAAGTCGACTAGCTTGTCTGGCGGTAGAATGTACATATTGTCGTGCTGTCCAATTGGTAGAACGATACACATCTCGTTAAGCTTTCTATACCACTTTGCACGTAGGTACTTCAGCCTATTCCTGAAGTATCCACGCACAATGTCTACAACCTTTTTACCGATCTTTGTGTTCTCAAATATCTCATCAAGTTTCTGTGTTAACGTTGCTTCGCTTGGTAGCTCGAAGCTTACGAGGAAACCACCATTACCATTTGTCGATATCCTATTCCTATTCATGGACATAACCCAACCCCCCGAGTAGATGGGTAAAAACTAGTACAACACATGTTTACGTTCGTAGGATAGGGGAAGGAACTTCTGGGCAAGTTCAGCTAACTTATCGATGCTGTCAATCAGCTCAACTCTCTTACCGTAGTGTGCTGCTGTACTCTTCAGCTCATCTAACCTAAACTTCGTTATGTAGGTCACATTTGGTACGTGACTGCAGTACACACCGTCCTTTGCTTCGTATCCGCAGACTAAGCATCTCACGTAGATGTGCGTCACCTTGTCCTTGTGAACCTTACACCATATGATGTACCACTTCGTGACTATAATGAATGCACCAAATTCATCGGGTGCAGCATCGTATATCCCTTCTTCAAGCTTCTCAGCATATGGATCTATCGGTGTCTCGACAAGTCTCTTAGCAATGTACTTCAGCAGATCAGGTTCTGTTTGCTCTGTCAAGATGTGCTCAACATCTCTTGCAAACATTATGCTACTGTAGTCGAGCTTATCAAAGCCATATTCTACCTTGACCTCTGTGGACTTGACAATTGCCTTAACGACATCGTACATATTCATGAGCTTCAATGCTTTCGTCACAGGGCTATCCTCTCTATCAAGTTCTCTTTCAAGGTCTGGATACCTCATTCTCAAGAGATTGACTATCCTTACTACCTTAGGGAAGTAATCTTCAAAGAGGTAGACAATTGGTGTTGGTGGTCTTGGTAAACAGCCAAATTCCGACACAATTCTCTCACATATCCTTCGGTCTAACCCAGTTGCTCTGTGAAGTACTTCAGCTGGGTCGATGTATCTGTAGATCTTCGCTGCGTGCCTCGGTACATGATATGGATTGTACCACTGCTCTAGATCCATGTCGAAGGCGAAGACCTTCCTATCGAGTCCAAGTATCTTGACTACGGTCTCGTAGTCACCACCTTTCTTCTTGAAATGCTCTAGCGTTGCCATGATGTTTGGCATCTTGTTAAGCAGCTGCTCTGCATCAACCTGTGCTGTAACGAAGTTTATATCTGCAATGTCTAGTAACCTACCCATGAACATTAGGTCGGTCTCTGTCACTGTACCGAACATGAAGCCAACAGTACGTACCTGTACACCACTTGCAAGTGCCAATGCATAAACAACCTTCTGCTCAATACTTGGACTAGTGAGTATTATCGTAGCGTTCTGTTCAACTCTCCTATCAGCGAGCTTAACAATCATTCTACCAGCTGTAACAACCTTTACAAGAGCTTTCTCAGCAACGTCTTTAGTGACTCTAGTCTCGACTACTGCCCCAAGCTTCTTAGCAAGGTTCTCAGCTTCACGTAGGCTATCAACAACAATGCAGCATGGTAAACTAACTGGGATAGATACATCTCTAATCTGTATAAGTGTGTACCTACCACCTTCGCAAAGGAATTTGAAAAGGTTTGGATCTGGATTCCTTATCAAAAGCTCTTTCCATTCATCTGGTATCAACGATGCCTTGATCCTTCTAACAAGCTCACCGTAGCTTATGAAGCCACGGACGTAAGCTTTCAATGCTCTGTAGACAATGCAGTACTGGCACCCAAGTTCCTTTCCCTTAGGGCACAGTGGATCAGACATAGCGATCACCAGTAGGGAAAGAGAAATGGAAAGTTACAACACATCGAACGGGATCAAACTGTAGAATACTAGCTTTCTCCTTGCTGTATCTGGGTACGGTCTACAAACCATTGTGCAACCAGCGTTGGCACATATGAAGTCACTTACAAATCCACTTGCTTGATTCACGATCACGTAACCAACGCAATCCCTAATCACATTCATTAGCTTCTCAGCGTCGCTACCTCTCACAGGTTTTGTGAAGTCAACTGTAATAACTTCAACACTTGGATAAATGCTACAGACCTTGTCAAGTACTTCACCGCTAAGAGCGAATGGACCTTTCTTTCCAACGACTTCTAAGCTAGTTATCACGTACTTAATCTCCTTACCAAACTTCTCTGCAACGACAAAGCTTGCTAAGAACGCTGGGATAGATGGGGCACCTGCAAGTGTGACAGCACGTGGCGCTGTCTTTGGTTCATACTCAATTAATGTATCGTAGTTCTTCCTTATGAAATCTAGAGCAGCCTTGACATCACTGACAAACTCTTGCAATAGTTTCAAGTGCTTTTGAGGATTGAAGTACTCGTAGAACAAGGGTTCAAAAGACATATCTCAACCCCCGAGTAGGTAAAAAGTATGGAAATTGAGCTGCAGCTCAATTCTAGATTCTCCAAGTTCAATTCCTCTGTACTTGTTGAGTTCTCTCTGATACACTTGCTTGACTTTTTCAATGAATCTCTTGTCTGTGCTGAACTGTTCTGCAAGTTCTAGATACCTCTGAATTGTCTCTATCTCACGGTTTATGTCCTTGTTAACGTTCTTGATTGCTTCAACGAAGTGCTTCATGTGTACCTTTTCACATCCTTCATCAAAGGCTAAAGCAGCTGCTTCTTTGCAGACGTACTCAATCTCAGCACCTGTGAAGAATGCTGTCATCTCAGCTAGCTTATCGAAGTCAACGTCCTTTGCAAGTGGTATCTTCCTAACGACCTGTGTATGTACCTTGAATATTTCTTTCCTAGCTTCGAAGTCTGGATGCAGCATCGGAATGATTATGTCAATTCTTCCACGCCTTATGAATGCCTCATCTAGATCCTCTGGACGGTTTGTTGCACAGATGATTATGTATGGTCTCTTGTGATCACCGAGCTCTTCAAGTAACATGTTCTTAACTCTCCTAGTTACCTCGTGCTCTTGCAGTGCACCTCTCTTACTTGCTATCTGATCTACCTCATCGATGAATAGGATGCACGGTGCTGAAGCTCTCAAGACTCTGAATGCTCTTCGCAATCTTGACTCTGTCTCACCATACCACATTGAATAGATGTTGCCTAGCTTAAACATCGGTATTCCAAGTTCCTTAGCAAGTGCTTTACTCAGCCACGTCTTGCCAGTACCTGGAATGCCAAATAGAAGGATGCCTCTCGGTGGCTCTACTCCAAGCTTCTTTGCTCGCTCGTACTCTCTCCATGGCTTTATGACCCTCTTGATGATGTAGTCTTTGACATAGTCGTAACCACCGACAGCTTCAAAACCGTAGTCACACTCGACACACTCAAGTACATCCTCCTTACCGAAGACGTGCTGCTTTGTCCTCACTATGAAGTCTTTGCTGAACTCCTTTCTAACGTAGAAGCTCTGCAGCAGCACAGTCTCCAACTGATGTAATGTCAGTCCTCTCGTGATATCTGCCAATACTCTAATCTCATCGTCGGTAAGTGGCTTGAGTCCTTTTGCCTCTAGTGCTTTTGCGTAGTTCTTGATCATCTCGAACCTCTCATTGAAGTCACTTAGGGGCACCTCAATCACAATGCAGTTGTATAGGACACTTGGCTCGATAATTGCCTCTGGTCTATCGGTGATCACGATGAATGTGTACCTGAGAGCGTAGGCTAGGTCATTCGTAGCTACGTTGCTTAGGAACAGCGAGAAGAACTCTCTAGCGGACGGTGGTACGTTTGTGAAGATGATACATCTGAAGTACTTTCCCTCCTTCCTAAGCATCTCAACTCTGTCGTAGTGTGCTAA
>Ga0190369_1000170_pt1 | contig 9556 bp, 7 predicted proteins | sample 4872181213_MG_FD_165051 | JGI IMG/M metagenome (GOLD analysis project Ga0190369, IMG submission 165051) | Hydrothermal vent microbial mat bacterial communities from Southern Trench, Guaymas Basin, Mexico - 4872-18-12-13_MG | ecosystem: Environmental > Aquatic > Marine > Hydrothermal vents >... | reverse complement strand
GAATTGAGCGCGCTCGATCGTCCCACGCGAGAACACGGCCTCTACGATCGGCTCCTCATCTGAGGGCTGGGGGAGTGGTAATCTGTACACCCCGTCTCTTCTCACGAGATACGCGCCCCTGCCCCTGCTGGCCACAAAACACAGCGAGAGCTCAGGAGCCCAGATGATGGCATCAGTCACGTCGGTGAAGCTCTCGCCTGATGAGAATGCCAGGGTGATCGTCCACAGAGGCACGCCGAAGAGCAGATTGCGGCTCCCATCAATGGGGTCGATCACGACAATCCCTCTCGCTCTGTCTCCTCCGTACGCTCCACGCTCCTCACCGACGATTAGAGATGAGCACCCTCGGCTTCTCAGGAACTCTACCAGGCGCCTCTCGACCTCTACGTCAAAGGCCCGCGAGGTCTGTCCAAAGACGTTCTTACCCGCCGCATCGCGCATCTCGATGATCTCGGAGAGAGAGCGTGAGAGGAACTGCAGGGCGTCTACGAACAGCGAAAGCCAGTGTGAGAGCCGTGGGATCTGCTCTAGCTCTGACAAAAGTCTTCACCGACTCACAGGCGCGGAGCTAGGAGAAACGTCAGTCTCGCACCGCCTGGCAGGGCGAAGTCCAACTGGACTGGCATCTGCTTGGCGAACTGCAGGGTGAGGCTGTCAGCGATCTTTGCCGCGCGCGCGAACTTCGCCAAGAAGTCGACGGAGTAGCGCGATGAGCAGCTCTCCTCGATGTTGAACTCGACGACGTCGCTGGCCTCCCTCAGCCTGACGGTGTACTCGTAGCTACCCCCTCCCTCACTGAACGCTCTGAAGACGATGATCTCCTGCTCCTTGTCCGCGATTAGTTCCATCTCGTCTCCCATGATCTTCGCGTCTCTCATCATCTCATCGTAGAATGTTGGAGGCGACCAGACTACCCTGACCTTGTACGCGAGCTCTCTCAGAGCAATCCTCTCCTCGGGGATGTCCAGGACTGGAAGGCTGAACGTCCTCGTCGTGCTCTCTGTGCCTCTGAAGAGGGAGACACTGAAGTAGGCCTTGCCTGCCTCTCGCCTCAAGGAGAACCTAATCGAGTCCTTGGCTTTCGCTCTTGCCATGATCCTCTTGAAGTCCGCGAAGGAGATGCCGATCTTGAGCCTCTCCTCCTCCGCCTTGAAGTCCCACTGCGAGAAGGCATCGCTCGGGAACTCGAGGTACACAAGAGATACCCTGCTGTCGTCCATTGCCAGGAGCTCGAGCTTCTCTGGCGTCACGATGAAGTTAGCTTCGGAGACTATCCCGGCTATGACCGCTGTGAGCTCCTTCCACGTTTTGCCCGCGTCGTAGACAGCACTCCATACGACGGAAGACATATTCTCACCCGCGTGAGAAAGATTCCTCAAGCCTCTTTAAACGTCAGCAAACATCGTATTAACGTATGTGCTACGCACGTTCTGTGCTGGGAGTTCGCTGAGAGCTCTCCCGCAACTGCCTCTCCGCTAGCATGACACTCTCGAGAGCCGTGACGACGTACGCGTCATCCGGCAGCTCTCTGATGGCTGAGGCATAGATTATCGTGACCTCTGGGGATGGTCTCAGCTCTCCGACGACGTACACGTACTTGAGCCTGCTCAGCCTCCGCGCCTCAGCCTCCCCGACGTAGACGAGTACTCTCTTGCTCTCTCGTGCTGGGTGCTCAAGAACGAGGTACTCGCCGAGAGCTCCGACGACACGACCTATGAAATGAACCTCAACTACATCCCGCGCCGACTCCACCAGCTGGAGTAGCTCGTCAAACGTGACGAAGGCGTGTCTCCTCATCACTTACTCCTAGCGTCTCCGCATCAGCCACAGCCGTGGAACCTTAGCGCCCCACTTGCGCCGGGCGATGAGCCACAAGATGAAGGAGACCACCACGACCCCGACATAGATAAGGGAGCCAAACCTCTCCAGCACTCCTACCACTGGTGTCGGTCTTGGCTTGACTTCGAACGTGACACTAAGTACCACAGCCCCATCGCTGATCCTCTGCACAGTCACGTTGTATGTAGCAACGCGCGCGGCTACAAATGTAATGACGTACGTCCCGTTCCCCGCGTCGATTGGCCTCGTAGTTACGCCGAGCGGCTCTATAGTCGCATTCATCACGAGTCCAGTCAGCGTCGCATTCGTCTCATTGCAGACAACCGTGAACTCTATAACCACCATGTCACCTTCGAGAGGCCTCTCGGGCGAGAGCTTCCACGAAATTGTAATCGGTGTGCCTCTCACCTCAAGCCTCGCGGTGGCATTCAGGTCGATGAGCTTCCTGAGGAAGGGCACGCTCAGTTGGAGTGTGAGGTTGTACGTGCCTGGCGGGATATTCGGGTCGAGCGGCTTGTCTGTGGTGTACGTCCCGTTGTGGTACGTGAGATTCAGCACCTGCCACGTCCTGTTCTTACCGACTATACTCGCGAGGAGCGTAGCATTGATGAGGGTCGTGTTCGTTGTGAGTGCAACTACACTCACGCTCAAGTTCGGTGGACTACCAATGTAGCTCACGTCGCTACTCACGAATGCGCGGATGTCTGACACGTTAAGCGTGAAGTTGAACATCTTCGTCCCACGCGTCGTCCACCTGTCGAAGGTGACATAGATGTCGACCGTCACGTTGTGCTGCGGGAGAGTGGGCGGCAGGCGGACAGTAAATGTGAACACGTTCTCACACACGTTGACCTTCACCCAATTCACGCTCTTGTTTTGAACTGTGCCGTTCGGGAACCACGTGAACTCGAACCAGACCCACGCCGGCCAGAGTCCGAAGATCACCCGCACCTTCACCGCGTCGTTAAGTGGGACTTCCCCACCTGAGCCCTGGTACGTGATGTTAGCACTCACATTCACAGTGTCGCCGACATGGTAAATCGACTCGTTGCCTCTCACCTCGACTCTGAGCAGATCGAGCACGTCCAGCACGCGCTCTCTCACTGTGTGATTCCACCCGTGCGTGTCGTTGACGAGAGCTCTCACCACGTACTTGCCTAAGGGTGCGTCGCTTGGGATGTTCCAGGTGAAGTTAGCTCTTCCTGGTGTCAGGCTCAGGTCGAACTCCTCCCTCATTACGCACGCTTGGCGCTCTACTCGCTCAATCTCAATTACGAGAGTGCCTGAGTCTACAGGAGTTCCATTGTACGAGACTTCTACTCTCACCGTAACGTTGCTCCCTGGGCGCGGATGCGCGCCAGAGTACTCGAGCGTCATGCTGATGTCGTACCCGACCCGCAGCGTAGTCGTGTTTACTAGAGTCACTGTTGGAGTGAAAAGTCCTCCGAGCTCAAAGAGGAGCTTGATGGTGTAGGCTCCAAACCCGAGGAGCGATGGGGAAACCTTGAACACATACGCCCTAATCTTCGCGCTGTATCTCAGCTGCGTGGTGATGTTAGGCGCAGGAAGCTCACAAACTCCTCTCGCGTGAGGAATTAATCGGCCGTACAATGTCAGGTTGACTCTGACCCACGTCGCGTTCATCCAGACGTGTAACTGCAGGTCCGTCAGGTACGTAACGTTGTAGGCTTTCGCGAGGACTCCAGCCGCGTGAAGCCCGAGCACGAGCCACACTGCGTCGTAGAATCCAGCCTCTGTGCCGTTGGGTCGTACGAGAATTGCTGACTCGTTCACGTCCACGCAGCGGAGCAGGAACTGCGTGGAGTTCTCGAGCACAGACTCATTGATTTCACCCACGAGGGACAGGAGCGAGAGCGCCAGCCCTGTAGTCCTGACGTCAGGCTGCTCTCCCTCACCGAACCCACCCACAAGCGCTGACTCGTTGCCCTTGTATGCGAGACTCATCACGTACTCTGCGATCTCACTCGCGTGTGCTTCGAGCTCGGAAGCATTAACCACAGCCACTGCGCACGCGGCTAAGTACGTCTGCTCTAGTCGGGTGAGCGGTGACCTCTCGTCGTAGAATGACCCATTGGAGTAGAACTCCCATAATCGGCAGGCGAGTAGCGAGATTGCTGCCGATACGTTCATCTTCAGCACGCTGGTGATGTTTGCGCTCACGTTGCACCGACTAAGCGCTTCGGAGGCGAGCACAAGCGCGATTATCGCGTGCGCGAGCTCGCCAAGAGTTGCATTGTTCGCATGAGTTGAAGTCCAGTTGAGGAGCGCTACGACGGTACGTGTGGCGTTGAACTCCTCGAAGCTCAAGTTGAACATCCTCATGAGCGCCAGAGAGTATGCAGTCGCCTCAACGCACGGATGACCCCCGAACCAATCTCTGAACATACCTGAGTCGCTGTCATAGAGGTAGGTCAGCGTCTCGTTCATGCGGGAGAAGTTCGCGAGAGATGGTAACCCGCCGAGGAGCCATGTCGCCACCGCGCCGTAGTAGGTAGCATTTGCTAGGATGTCTCCCCTACGTCTCGCCGTAAATCCTGGAGGTGAGGCAACGTAGTACCTGGTGATGAAGTCGAGGATCGCGTCAACGTACTCCTTTGTGAGGTTCAGTCTCGGAGAACCCTCGCTCTTGGCTTCAGCAGCGCTGGCGTGTGGCATGTCCTGCCTGCTCTGTTGAGCAGTCACGTGTGGTCTTGGGAATTGTGGAGTCACCACGAGGGCTGAGAGTAAGATGGCCAGCAACGCGATTGTTTTGGCTCTCATCTCTCGTACCCCCAAACCACTTCATCGTTAGTGATGAAATATGGATGCGGGAGTCGAACAGGCTAAGCGAGTCGTGGGTGAGAAGGCCGCCGAGCTCGTAGAAGACGGAATGATTGTAGGCGTGGGTAGTGGAAGTACCGTGAGGTACTTCATCGAAGCCCTAGCACGACGCGTCCGAGAAGGACTGGACGTGACGTGCGTCCCAACGTCGTTGGACACTCTGCTCAGGCTACGTGAGCTCGGGTTGCGTGTTGTCCCGACGACGATCGTGGACAGAGTTGACATCGCTGTCGACGGTGCCGACTCCATCCTCACACGCAATAGGGTCGCGATCAAGGGAGGTGGAGGTGCACTCTTCCTAGAGAAGGTCGTCGACTATGCCGCGAAGGAACTCGTGCTCATAGTAGATCTTGGCAAGCTCGACCGACACTTCCCAGTGCCAGTTGACGTTCACCCGAGTGCCCTGGCGCTCGTGATGAGAAGACTTCAGGAGCTAGGCGGCAAGCCGCGATTTAGAGACGTGAGGGGGAAGTTGCCTCCGTGCATCTCCGATGTCGGAGGAGTGATCATTGACGTTGACTTCCCCCTCGATGTGATCACGCGTGATCTCGAGCTAAAGATCAAGGCAGTTCCTGGTGTGCTCGAGGTAGGGATCTTCTCTCGACCCGCAACAGTCCTTGTAGGGCACCCGGACGGTCGTGTCACACAATTTCAACTGTAGCTCGGGAAATCTTTTGCGGGGTCGTGTTGAGAGTGAGAATCTACCTGCTCGGGGACCGCGCCTCTGTCGTGTCTGTGCTGTGGGCGAACATCATCGTAAGAAGCCACCCCTCAGTCTTCCTCTCGGGCTCTGATTGGTTCTACTTCAGCGGGCTGCTCGCGCTAGTCAAAGGCAAGCTCCACCTCCTGGAGAGTCCTATGGAGCTCTCGTTTCGCGTGCTGACGTGCCCCGTAGAGTTCAGGTTCTGCTCGTCTCCCGCGCCAGCGCTCACAATCGTGAGCGAGTTAAAGCGCTGCGATGCTATCGTAGTCGCAACGACGCAGAGGGAGATTAGTGACAACGTGCTACGCTGGCTCGCTTACAACGTGTCACGCAGGTGCTTTCCAGCATTCTGGCGTCGGAGAGTCACCATGCCTATCGCTGTGCTGGGGTCGTGCGACCCTCCGCTTGCGCGTTTCGCGAGCTTCTCCCTCCTGAGGACATTCAACATCAGTCTCGACTCCGTGTCACTGGATCGAGAAATGCTGCTCTTACTGTCAAAGCCGCTAGTATGGCTACTCTCAGCCATCCTGCCGGAGAGGGAGAGGTCGATGCTGTGCTCGTTCGACATTTGAGAATGTACGGTCAGCGCTCCAGCGCCTCCTCATCGCCAGCCTCAGGCTCAGAGGACCGGTATCTCGTCATCCCACACTCAACCACTCTCACAAGTTTAAAAGGCTAGCGCAGTGTAGTGTGAGTGGGCTCGGCTGGACGGGTGGTGTAGCTGGAAGCACGCCGACTTTGCAGGTCGGAGGCCGCGGGTTCGAGTCCCGCCCCGTCCACCAGGTCCTGAAAAACTCTAGCTAGAAAGCCTCAGAGTCTGATGAACCTCACTGTCAGCTTCGTGTCGCTCAGTTCTACTGCCGCGAAGGATGCGATGCCCGTGAGCCAGCCACAGAGCTCGCCTGGGTTAAGGGCAACCGTGACTTTTGCTAGATCAGCGCTGACTCGGTACTCCTCGCTCTTGCGCAGTTCCGCGAGGACGTCCACCTCCCGCACGTCTTTCTTCTGGCGATCGACCTCAATGTAGCGAGCCTTGTGAGTGTGTCCGTACAGCGTCACATCCGCCGCTGCTGAGAGGGCGAGTCCTCTGACGACTGAGAGAGTCTCTGACTCTCCCCCTATGCCGTGCCACACAACTGCTGTGAGCTTGTCGAGGAGGAGCGTCCTCCGAAACGTCTCCAGCATGAACACTGATTGGTCGATCTTCTTCAGTATCGTGAACACGTCGCCCTCATTGTTGCCCAGGACACCGTAGCACTTCAGACCTAGCTCCTTCAAGCCGCGTGTTATCGCGACAGCTGCGAACGGCGAGACGATGTCACCGCAAAACACGACGAAGTCTGGCTTCAGCGCGCGGAGCTTCTCGAAGAACTTGCAGATATTGGCGATGTGGTCGTGAGTGTCTGAGAACACAACGAAGCGCACCATCCAGCTCACCAGCACTAGAATGGAAACATTAGGACGAGGAGCCCCAGGACGAGAAAGGCAATCGTGACCACGAGCCACGACTTAGCAGTATCGAGCTCCAACTGTGCTGTGAGGACTCTGCGAGCGTCATCCGCTGTGAGTCCGAGCCTCCGCGCTTCCTCCTCCGCCCTCCTCGCCAGCTCCGCTCGCTCACACGCGAGCCTACACCTGAGAGTCAGCGTGATTAGACCCAGCCCCCAGACGAAGATGAGGAGGCTCGCAACTCTGCCCCATGGCATTCCCTCCGCGACCCAGTACACCGTGTACAGCAATGCGAGTATGAGCGTTACGACTGCGGCTCTACCTAGGTTTCGCTCTAGTGCCGTTCTCCCAGACGTGAGCAGACTCAGACCCCGCCAAATTGACTTCATCGCTCTGGTTAGCCTCCCGCTCAAGTTGATCACCCGTTAACTACGCTTTACCCTCACTAAGAGCACAGTTAGGAGCAGTCCGACGATGAGTCCGATTGCGTACGGAAGCACCGACAGTCCATTCGTCGGATCAAGCGGCGCCGGGTCACTACCATCTGGAATTCCGTCGCCGTCTGTGTCAGGGACGGTTGGATTTAGACCCATCCTTAGCTCGGCAAGGTCTGAGAGACCATCGTGATCTGTGTCGTTCGTGCGCGGATCTGTCCCGAGTCTAACTTCAACGCCGTCAGGTACTCCGTCACCATCTGTGTCTGGGTTGTGGGGATCCGTGCCCGCTAGGAACTCTTCCTTGTTTGTGAGTGCATCACCATCAGCGTCAATGACGGAGTCATTTCCATCGAGTGGGTTGAGCGCGTGCTCGTATTCCCACTTGTCGGGTATTCCGTCGCCGTCGCTGTCCTTGCTTGTCGGGTCTGTGCCGAGCTTGAACTCCTCTAGGTTCGTGAGACCATCGCCATCGCTATCGGCAGTCGCGTCGGTCGGATCTCGTGGATTTAGCCCGTACTTCCACTCCCAGCCATCGGACATTCCGTCTCCATCCGTGTCGTTGTTGAGCGGATTCGTGCCGAGCCAGGCCTCGAGCCTGTTGATCAGCCCGTCTGAGTCGTTGTCCCACAGCGCGTCACTTGGATCGCTCGCGTTGAACCTAACGCGTCCCCTCGTTAGTTCGTACACGAGAAGGATCTCATACGTGTCGTTCATGCCGTCGTAGTCTGTGTCGAGCTTAAGAGGGTCGCCGCCGTACCTCGCCTCGAATGACGAGTTCATCAGGTCGCCATCCAAGTCACTGGAGGCTCCGGCGTCAGTGGCGTTGAGTGGATCGAAGCCGTAGTCTCTGTGCTCGAACTCCCAGCCATCCTTGATCCAGTCCCCGTCTGTGTCGGGATTGTAGGGGCACGTTGATGCGTTGAAGATCGTTCTCATGAGGACGATCTCCTCCCAGTCCGTCAGACCATCGTGATCGGTATCATTTAAAACCGGTGACGTGCGGTTGCGCCACTCGCAGATGTTGGTGATGTTGTCGTGGTCATTGTCGCCTAGAGCATCACCAGCATCCTTCGGGTCGAGCCCGAAGAAGAGCTCGAATCCATCTGGCATTCCGTCGCCATCTGTGTCAGGGGCAGTTGAATTAGTCTCGCTGATGAATATCTCAGTATAGTCGCAGGCGAAGTCGTCATCGACATCTGAGTCTCTATCCGAGCAATCCTTACTTAGCTCCTCCCATAAGAGAAGACCATCTTCATCCCAGTCCTGTGTCCACGAGGATGCTGTCCTCTTCGAGTCGTGATTGGACTCTCTCCAGTCTCCCTCGCCGTTGCAGTCCCACACGAGGATCTCGTGGCCAACTCCAACTAGCTCAGAGTAGCCGTCGCCATCGACATCTCCAACGAGCATCGTGGAAACGTTCGCGAGAGTGATATTAGCGATTACATTCACGCCAGTGGGGTCGAGAACCACCAGCGAGCCATTGTCGAGTGCAGCAACAATCTCGTCCAGACCATCCCGATCGACATCAAAGACCGCGGGCTCAGGTGGAATCGTGATGTTCACCTTCAGCGTGAGATTGGCTACCACCGTCTCGTTCGAGACGAAGTCTAGGTAGCGTGTTGCGTTGAACTCGATTATAAGCGCAAGGTCCGTAAGCGAGTCTGAAAGGAAGTTGCCAGCAAAGAGTGCTGTGACGACTGGTGTCGCGTTTGGGAGCTCCACTCTCCAGATCCTCCTGATTGAGTCACCTTCGAACGTGAACACCACCACTCTCGTAGTGTTGTTGACTAGTGACAAGACTGCGAACTTGGGTTTGCGCGGGAAGTCGACGCTGAAGTTCCCAACGACGATGCGCGAGATGAATCTCTCCCCCGCGAGCTCTGAGCTTCGCGCTCTTGACTTGTCAGTTATCACAACTGCGCTCTCGTTCATCTGCGGCACTAGGACACTGATCGACTTTCGATCCCAGTCGTGATCCCAGATGAGCATCCCGAGGCTTGGAGATGCGCCCTCTCGCCAGGGTAACCACTCGAAATTGACCTCTGGACTCCTCCACACACCAAGGTCGTGCCAGTAGACGTAACCGACAGCATGAGTCGTGTTGTTGCAGAGGATCACCACGTCGAGGGAGCCATCTTGATTGACATCAGCGACTCCCAGTTCGAGGACACCCGCCTTCACTGCCTCCCGAACCTGCGCCTTCACGCGCATTCCGACCATGAAGTCGACTACGACTAGGCAGCCGTTCTCCAGAATCAGAGCTAACTCGTGAGCCCCATCACCATCG
>Ga0190369_1000169_pt1 | contig 9626 bp, 10 predicted proteins | sample 4872181213_MG_FD_165051 | JGI IMG/M metagenome (GOLD analysis project Ga0190369, IMG submission 165051) | Hydrothermal vent microbial mat bacterial communities from Southern Trench, Guaymas Basin, Mexico - 4872-18-12-13_MG | ecosystem: Environmental > Aquatic > Marine > Hydrothermal vents >... | reverse complement strand
GGTAGAGACAGATGGTAGGTACCTGGCCACAAAGACCTTCTTCAAGGTACTGAACGAAGTACCTATAGCCAAGCTACTCGAGGTACTAACGACCGAAGGAAAAGATGCTATGAGAAAATTCATTAAGAAAACCCTAGGAGTTGAGTAAAGGTATTAAACACGGCAGTACCCAAGCAGTAGGTGGAGATCCCTGAGAGGGGTGTTGTATCCCAGCAATGAGGGGGTCTCCGTCGGGCGCGTTAACAACACTTACTCTAAAATCCCTCAATAGCCTTAACGAACAACCTGATATGCTCCTCTAGGACACGCTCATAATATGGCTTTAGGCAGTACCTCTCATTCAAACCACGACCAGTGACATATGCTAGGTACCTACAACCACCCTCACAAATCCACTTAAACCTACAGTCTTCACAAGCCTTAACTTCAACTCGAGGAAGACACCAATAACCACTAATCCTACCCAAGCACATAGCTTCAATACCAAGGAATCCAGGACATGGATAGATATTACCTCTCTCATCAATAGCTGCACCTGAACCAAATGTACAACCACCACCCGCAGGTGGAGGCTGAATACGAAAACCAAGATCAACAGCACATCTCAGTAACTTTAGGAAGTGAGAACACCACTCATCAAGTGATAAGGCCTGAGAATACGTGGAAGAATCTTGAGGAGGATACACTGGAGAAAAACCAATGTAGTTGATCTTCCTGTGAACACCTAGATCCCTTAAGTAGTGAAGCAGCTCAGGTACACGATCTACATTCCCTCTATCAACGTTAACCCTAACACATACCCTCAATCCATGATCAAGAACAGACAAGAGACCACTAATAACATCACAAAAACTCCCTCTACCATCGATATACGGTCTCCTAACATCATGAACCGACTTAACCCCATCAACAGTAATCTGAACAAAGTCAACAAACTCACGAACTACGTCAGAAAATTCATTAAGTAGAGTACCATTAGTGACTAAACACTCGACACACTCAACACCTAATCTAGAGCACAATCTCTTAACTTCACGACCAAAGTAAGTAACGACACCAGGATTTAGAAGAGGTTCACCACCATAGTGAACAAAGACCAATCTCTCATAACCACCTTCAGAGAGCACACTGGACAACCAATCAAGTACCTTAGAAGCAACATCAAGAGACATATCAACACCAGACCTAAAAGACTCATAACAGTACACACACCTCAAATTACATCGCGAAGTAACAGAAACAAATACAGAGAACTCACGAACACCTCTAGGAGGTGAAGAAGAGAGATCAAAGACAACAAAATTACCATCAATCAAAGCTCTAAGATCAGCATCATCAAAAGGAACCTCATTACAGAGAACCTTCTCAAGAAAATCCCTCTCAACAAGAGCGTAATCACCACTCAACATATTGTAAATAATGACCGTAGATGAAGAAAGAGAAGTAGTTAAACACCAAGGAGCAACATGCATCACGCAGTCACCCTAGCTTATACCCAAACAATATCACAGAATATGTTTGCACAGGACCTGTACTTCTTCACCTTACGAACCTTCACCTTCATGTACCACACCCACCAAGACACTAAGTCACTCAATTGAAACAGGAATACGAGCAAAAATACGGAGTAAATGAATACATACAAAATGTAAGTATGGTATTTAGGAATATTCAGAAAGAATTATTAACCTAAAGGCTAACTTTGTTAACTTGGAGGTTAACTGGGGATTCGTATGGTTTCGAGGTCTCAAATACCTTTTGATTTCGATAAGGTACTAGTATCAATACGTGGTACAGGTTCATTTACACCAGAACACAAAACACCGTTTAGGCATGACTTCACCCTGGGAACTAAGAAGGCAATAATTGCGCTCCTAGCTCTCTATGGTCCACTGACTCTAAGAGAGATAGCTGATACACTTAACCTCACACCACCTACCGTGTACAAGCACCTCAAGGTATTGAAGGAACATGGTGTTGTGAAGGAATTTGTAACACAGCTCAGTAGCTTTAGGGTCGAGAAGAAGTACGATCTAGCAATACCATTCATAACGAGTGATGAAGTGAAGATGATTGAGCTAGAGCTTGAGGAGGAAATTAGTAAGTTCGTTGACCTCTCTCAGAGCATTTACGAACATATTCAGGAACACGCTAAGAAGCTGATGCCTAGATTGAGGTGCTACGGTAGAGAGGGTATTGCTATTGAAGATATAGAGTTCATGATAGAACATCGAGTATACTCAGCACTCGCATACCGCTTACTAGGTATTAGGTACGAGAGCAAGAAACCATGGTGGAAGGCATATGTTATTATTGGTGGGGTGGAGGGTTTATGAGGCAGAGGCGTGATTCCTTAGTTATAATGGCTAAGGTAGTTGAGGCTGCTGCTGTTCTCGATAAGCCAACGATTACTCGAATTCAGTACTATGTTGGTTTACCATTTTCGAGGACTAGAGAGTACGTGAATTATCTACTGAAGCTAGGTCTTCTTAGGGAGATTGATAGTGGTAGACTTAGGATCTTTAGACCTACTGAACGTGGTCTTGCTTTCCTAAGTGAGTTCAGGAAGTTAGTGAAGATGCTTGGTATTGGTGAGTACCTTGGAGAGTAGTCTTAGGTGCGTGACTCTGTTCTTCAGTAACTTCTCTGATGTACGTACCTTCGTCATTAACTTACTCACTAGTGTGTCTGAACTACCTTACCTCTGTATTGAAAAGGAGAGGAATTACTACATTGTCTCTGTACTCTCACATCCAGATGCTGTTGAGAGGTCCTTGAGGGGTTGCTATAGGTACCTAACTAGTAGGAGAGTTACTAGGTCTCGAGTTATTAGATTTCCTGCTAGGGTGTTGATTAATGCTTTTCACAGGTTAAGAAGGAGAGCAGGTACTGGAGCAGATGCTATCCTGTACTACATAGGTCTTGAGTACGGTATCTCTCTTGGTGAGTACCTTAGGAAAAAAGTATCGTTAGTACTTGGTAGGGTACAGGATGTAGTTTCTCTCTGTCTGAAATACCTTAGTACACAGGGTTTCGGTTCAATGGACATTACTCTTAGTGATCGTGAGGTCGTAATTAGGTTCACTGGTGCAGACAGTGTTCTCACTCACTTTGTTCGTGGATTTATTACTGGCATATCACTTCAACTACTTGGAAAAGAACCTACGAGATCACATGTCGTGATAAGGGATGTACCTACGATAATTGTTAGTTGGACGTAGTGGTGGAATTTATGAACTAAAGTACTTAGGTACCCACTACTCTCTAAAGTTATCGGTGGTGCAGTTGAGACATGAGGTACTAATCGGCATCATTTGCCTCATCCTATTGATTGCTCTCATACCCACGCTAGTGATGACCTATCTATACTTCACAAACATCCTCAATTTAAATACCGTAATCTTACTGTCTACTTTCCTATGGTTCATCTCTGGTGTAATAAGCTATCTAATGTATAGATCCCAAAAAGGACCTACAAAGTTTGGTCCTGAAGCCATGATTGGTAAGATCGGTAGAGCAATTACAGATCTCTCTCCCGAAGGTTTAGTATCTATTGAAGGTGTTCTATGGAGAGCAATATCTATAAGTGGACTCATTAAGGAGGGTACGGAAATCGTTGTTACAGGTGTATCCGGTAATAAATTGCTTGTTAAGGTCAGGGGATGATTGACGAACTTGAGACTGATTGAGTGATGATGACTCCGGGCTCTGACCCCCTCGTGCTCTTAGATAAACACATGGAGGAGCATCGTTTAAGTACTCCTAAGTACATAGGTTACTCCCAGTAGAGGTGATTATGTGAGTTCTAGAAGTGAGAAGGAGAAACCAGCAGAGGCATACATTGTATTTACTTGTCCATACTGTGGTAGAACAGTATCCATCGAGAATATACAGATTGTAATTCATGTTCACGTCCAAGTACCTCAACAGATACAACCTGAAGTTACTGCTACAGCAAAACCTACTGAAACTCCTCAGGTAGTGAAGCAGAAACTTGTTGATTCAAAGAAGGTAATATTCCGTAGTTTAGAGAGGAAATTTGGTAGTGATAGAGCTGCTAGCTTACTCACCATTCTAAGTTTTAGAGATGAAGGTAGTACATACAGGGTTGAGATAACTAGTTCACTTGATCCTGAGTACTACAAGTATATTGCGTGGTTACTAACTAGGAAGTTGGGTGGAGAGAAGCTAGATGATAGAGGACGTGTATTCAGGATACCGAAGCAGGTACCTGTACCAGTATCGAGGAGTAAGTCAGGAACTTAATTAGGGTCTAGTCGACTGTATCTACCTTAGGTGATGAACCTACGGCCCTTGATAGGTGATGAGTAAGCTGTTAGCTGACTTAGCTGCTCTATACCTTGATTATAATAACAAGCTTTATTATGTAGCGCTACGGTGTTACTACTGAGGTTACTCTCATGTCAAAGAGGAGAGAAGAGATTGAGAGAAGACTAGGTATTCCTGAAGAGGAGAAAGAAAGAGCTGTTGAAGCAGGTATAACGAGATCTGTACTCACTGTAACTGAGGATGGTAGGAAGATTCTGAGAATTAGGTGGGTAACAGGTAAGACCTCAGCTGGTAGATTCTTCGGTAGATATGGTAGAGAGGGTAGACCAGACTTCTTCAGACTACTCTTCGGTGCTATAGCTGGTAGCTTGAGAGAACACTTTGGACCTGAAGAGAGTGAGAAAATATTCTCTGAATTGAGAGATAAGCCAGAGTACAAGACCTCAGTTAGACAGGTATTTGATGAGATGAAGAGCTGGTTCTTCAATGAGATAGTACCTAAGTACAAGATTGAGCCAGGAGATATATTCGTCATAGTGACAGACTTAGAGCTAGATCTTACAACAGGTAAGTTAACATGGTTTAGAGATAAGAGCGAGGTAATTTACTGGATTAGAAGTGATAAGCTACAGGAAGTTCTCGAAGAGTTGAAGAAGGGCGCTGCACCACCTACAGAAGTAGAGGAGCTACGTAGAAAGGTGGAGGAGCTAAGTACTAGAGTTAAGGAGCTTGAAGCAGAGAATGGTGAGTTGAGGAAAAAGATTGAGGAGTTAATGAGGGAGAACTCTGAGCTTCGAAGTCAATTAGCTGACTACATAGCTAAAGGTGCAGAAGCAAGTGAACTAAAGACAAAGCTAGATGAATTGAGTAAGCAGCTTGAAGAAGCTAGATCAGAAGCAGAGAAATTGAGAGAGGAACTGAAGAAAGTAACAGAGGAAAGAGATGAACTTAGGAGGAGAGTTGAAGAATTAACTAAGGAAAATGACTCACTTAGAAATGAGCTAGATAAGTTAAGGAGCTACGTCTCTAAGTTGGAAAAGAGTCTAGGAGAACTGAAGAAGATATTGGAGGAGGTTAAGTAAAAATCCTTTATTTTTCCCTCGAAACTAGTTCAGTACTAATCAATTGATATTGCCCGAGCTTCTTCACCTATCTGAATATCCCATGTACTTCATCTAACTACTCAAGGGAGATTTAGCTCAGAGTTTTTGCCGTTCATCAGGAGATCAGCCCACTGGCCTCTTCTTCATCGCTACTAATAGTTGAGAGTCAGCATCTGCTATCCTCTTCACCTATCCGAGATCACCTCCTACATCATCCAGGAATAGAGTACGTCAATACAACTTAAAAACTTACCTAAGTACCTTAGAGCTTGAGGTACCTCCATTCACTCTACGGAGGTGAGTTCATGAGGAAGCTTACGAAGTACCTTCCTCAAGTCATTAAGGTTCGTGACATGTATATTGTTGAGGAAAATGCTAGAGCGCTTGGGATATCCAGTCTACAGATGATGGAGGTAGCTGGTAAGTCTATAGCTGATGTAGTTGCTAAGTACGTTGGGTATGGAAAGAAGATAGTTGTTGTATGTGGATTAGGTAATAATGGTGGTGATGGATTTGTAGCTGCAAGGTACCTCAGCTGTAGGGGGTATGATGTCTCAGTTGCTCTTCTTGGAGATCCAAAGGACATAAGGACTGATGAAGCTAGAAGAAATTGGTCTATTCTTCAGTTAATGAACTATATCGAAAAGGTGGTTATTAAGGAGGTAGATGATTTACCGGTGCTGAAATCTCTCCTGGTGAATGCTGATTGTGTAGTAGATGCTATTCTCGGTATAGGTGTGAGAGGTACTGTACGTGGTCTCTATGCTAAATGCATTGAGTTAATCAATAGCATTCGAGAGGAGAGAAAGATACCTATTGTATCTGTTGATGTACCTAGTGGACTAAGTGCAGATACAGGTGAAGTACTTGGACAGGCAGTCAAAGCTACCGTAACCGTTACCTTTCACAAGGTTAAGGAAGGTCTACTGAAAGCTAAGGAGTACTGTGGTGACGTGATTGTAGTTGACATAGGCATACCACTAGAAGCTGAATTACTTGTAGGTCCAGGTGATGTAAGGTACGCATTACCGAGGTGGAGTCCTTACGTAAAGAAGGGTGATAGAGGGAGAGTACTGGTTATTGGTGGTTCAGTTGAGTACAGTGGTGCACCAGCACTAACAGCTCTAGCAGCACTAAGTGCTGGAGTCGACTTAGTCATAGTAGCTACACCATCATCCGTAGCAAATATTGTAAGGTCTTACTCACCAAACCTCATAGTTAGGGCACTACCCGGTGACTACATATCATCAAAACACGTACTCACACTTCTAGAGCTAATAAACAGGGTTGATGTAGTAGCTATAGGTCCAGGACTAACTACAGTAGATGAAGTACATGATGCAGTTACAGAACTAATGAAGTACCTAAAGGAATCGAGAAGATACGTGGTTATCGATGCAGACGGCATTAAGGTACTTAGAGAAAGACATGATTTACTCTATGAAAAAGCTGTAGTGACTCCACATGCTGGAGAATTCCGAATACTTACAGGTCAAGAACTACCTCCACCAAATAAGCTAGAGGAGAGATGTGAAGTAGCTATTGAGTGGGCAAGAAAGCTAGGATGTACACTACTAATCAAGGGACCACAAGACATAGTCACAGACGGTAAGGTATTGAAGATAAATGCAACAGGAAATCAAGCAATGGCAGTTGGTGGTACAGGTGACGTACTTACAGGTCTAGTAGCGGCATTCCTATGCTGGAGTAGTCCAGTAACAGCTGCAGCAGCTGCAGCATTTATAAATGGACTTGCAGGTGACTTAGCAGTTAGAGAGATGGGAAGTAGAATAACTGCAACAGATTTACTGAAGTACATTCCAAGAGTACTCAGATTATTTGAGGTACCTAGTACAAGTAGCTATGGAGCAGTAGTAATTGATTACTTGGAGAAAAGACAGAGCTAGTTCTATTGTGGCAACAAGAAAGGTATAAGTACTGGGGTTAGGAACGGTAAAGCAAGGATGATGACTGTCTCACGAACGAGTGATGAAGAAGCCAACACCGGCTGATGCATGTGAGGTATTGACTATGAGAAAGTTAGAGAAGATACCAACGGGAATTCCTGGATTTGATGAAGCTATTGGTGGAGGATTTACACCAGGAACAGTAGTTCTCGTAGCAGGTAATCCAGGTTCAGGAAAGACTACATTTGCAGCTAAGTTCGTGTACGAAGGAGCGAAGAAATTTGGCGAAGCAGGAGTGTACATTAGTCTTCATGAACCGAAAGAAGAATTCTACACATATATGAAGGATCTAGGAATGGACTTCAGAGAACTGGAGGAGAAAGGAGTATTTAAGTACATAGAGCTACTACCACCACTAGGTGCTGAATCAATTGATGTTCTAGCTGATAAACTAGTTAAAGCAATTGTATCCCTTAATGCAAAGAGAGTTGTCATAGATTCGATAACACCATTCATTAGGGAATTAGGTGAAGCAAAAGCAAGAACACTGATAAGGAATGTACTCAAGACGATATCGAAGGGTTTAGGTGCTGTAACACTGTTAATAGCTGAGCTACCATATGGAGCACAAGTCATAGGTCTTGGAATAGAGGAATTCATGGTTGATGCAGTAATAGTACTATACCAGAGAAGGGGTAAAGCTTGGACAATACCGGTAAGATACCTAGAGATTAGGAAGATGAGAGGTAGACCAGTAGAGCAAGTTGTGTATCAATTCGTAATTGGACCACCTGAAGGATTTACTGTACTCAATCCAGTACCTCTTGAAGTTAGAGCAAACGTAGATTATAGGGAATTGCTTAAAACGTACATAAGCGAGCTAGACGAAGTCCTCGGTGGTGGACTCTACAAGGGCTCTGTAACACTACTTCAGGGACATGTAGGGACCGGTAAGACACTGCTATCACTAATAGTAGCTGCTGAAAACGCAATGAGAGGTAAGAAGGTACTGTATGTAAGCTTTGAAGAACCTGTTGAACAACTTCAGCAAACATTAGAAACCCTATCATACTCAGTGGACAAGCTAAAACCATTCCTACAGATGCTGTTTATAGATCCAAAATCTATAACACCAAGTGCCATAGTGAGTAGATTCATTAGGCGGGATGTACTACCTGACCTAGTAATCTTCGACGGTATATCATCCATAAAGAGAGTGATGGGTAGAGAACTATACATACACACAATACGTGACCTATGTAAGATACTGAAGACATATGGAATAACCACAATATTTACAACAAATGAGAAACCAGGTAAGGATCCAGCAGTATCAGCAATAGCTGACAACATTATATGGTTGAGATTTAGAAGGGTTAAGAGAGGATTAGTAAGAACATTGATGGTACTGAAAAACAAGCTAAGATGGTCCGACCCCATTGAGTATCTATTATATTTCAGTGATAAAAAATTACACTTGAGGAAGCTAGAGATATGAAAATCGATAACTCAGCACTTCAGGAACTAATTGAGAAATTGAGGAAGTACCTACAACCTTTAGGGTATGAGATCAGGTGTAGAGCACCTATTAGAGGCTTGTCTGGTAGTGACTTCATATGTGATGTAGCCATATGTAGGAGAGGTAGTAAGATAATAGCTTTACTCTTTAAGAGTAGTATTAGCTCTAGTGATGTCTTCAATATACTTGCGGCTAGGATGGACACAGAAAGCGAATACATAGTCGTTGCGAATAATGTTGAGGAGGAGGCAAAAGAACTACTGACTAGACTAGGCATTAACGTTATCCAGGGATGTAGTGTTGAAGCTGTAGTTAGTGAAGTAGTTAAGTACCTTCAGTGTAGAGAAGGTAGGTAGATACGTAGAGTAGGTATGTAGTAACTAAGTACCATAACTCAATGATTCATAACCCAACTTTATTTACTTAGATAGGCACCTAACAGAATACGAAGTTAAAAGCCATGAGGTGATCCAGTATGAAGGCTGTCGTACTTTGTGGTGGTTATGGAAAAAGACTAAGACCTCTAACCCTAGAGAGACCAAAACCACTAATCCCAATAAGCGGTAAGCCCATTCTAGTACATCAGTTTGAATGGTTGAAGAGCTATGGTATTGATTGTATAATACTATGTGTTGGGTACCTTAAGGAAAAAATAATTGAGGAGATTGGCAATGGTGAGAAGTACGGTGTGAAGGTAGCTTACGTAGTTGAGCCAGAGCCCTTGGGTACAGGTGGTGCACTCAAGAACGCAGAACACCTACTAAAGAATGAAGATTCATTCCTAGTACTTAATGGAGATATCATTAC
>Ga0190369_1000168_pt1 | contig 9677 bp, 9 predicted proteins | sample 4872181213_MG_FD_165051 | JGI IMG/M metagenome (GOLD analysis project Ga0190369, IMG submission 165051) | Hydrothermal vent microbial mat bacterial communities from Southern Trench, Guaymas Basin, Mexico - 4872-18-12-13_MG | ecosystem: Environmental > Aquatic > Marine > Hydrothermal vents >... | reverse complement strand
GGGCTCTTCAGATCTTCAGGAAGACTTCGTATCGATTTTCTGCTAAAAGTATTGAATAGCCAGTAAACTCTTTGAACATTTCGGCCAATAAGTAATAATTACTGTAGGTAAGGTACTCCAATCTTCAATAAGCTAAATTTTCTTTTTTCTCGTCAACAATTGCAAGTCCATACCCAACATACTTAATTTAATGCTTACCAACGTGGATAAAGAGGGGTAAGTGTGTTAATTGTAGCCGAACGAAGGTAAAAATGTTTATGATTTTATTATATTATTCTATTATATTAAGGTATAAAATTGACCAATGAAATATTTCCAACAACTGCCAGAGGTATCAGAGACGTCCTTAAAAGACTTTATCATTCCTCCTGTAACTCCCTGTAAACTTCACAAACTTCCAAACATTCGAAGTTAGGTAGCTCTGATCTACATTTCAACGTGGTACGACTCCCTGTATAGATTAAGAAAAGAGGGAACATAGCATATAACATAAAGGGTGTCTTGATGAATTGGAAAGACCTAATAGACATCTACTTGAAAACGGAAGTATCCAAAGAGAGCCTACCCAAATTCTTCAACATCACGGAAATCGAAGGCAACCTTAAATTTGTGGACTAACTCCTCCCAGAAAAGAATTTGGATAAAAAATTTTATAAAAATTATTGAAAAATTTTATTTTAATTGTTCACTTACTTGGTTTAAATACTGGAAGTTTCATTTCTTCATTAAGGTCTATAAATGTAACCTCTACATCCATTCCAACTTTTACCTCCTCTGGTTTGCAGTCTACGATGTTACTTAAAAGTCTTACACCTTCTTCTAAGTCTATCGAAGCAACAACATAAGGTACGTACTCTTCGAAACCCTTCGGTGCTGTATATGTTATCGTGTAAGAGTAAACCTTGCCTTTTCCACTAACTTCTCTCCATTCTAAGTTCCTTGACATGCATTTCATGCACACAGGCCTTGGATACCATGTATAAGTTCCACAATCTTTACAATACTGAATCACAAGCTTATTTTGTTTTGCCGCCTCCCAAAATTGTTTTGTTATATTTGTAGGTTTTGGAATTGGCCTTGGCAAGATATTCACCTCCCCAAAACCATAACTATACTTGAATGCCAGTTCCGTGCTAATGTAACTACCCCTAATCCAGTAACTACCGTCGGATTAGCATCTTTAACTTGTCTCTCTCCAGCTTCACCTCTTAGCTGTCTTACCCCTTCAATTAGATTTACCATTCCCCCTGCTAATCCTGGCTGTCCAACTGAAAGTTGTCCACCTCCAGTGTTTAATGGCAAATCTCCTTTTATTGAAAAGTCAGTTTCCTCAATATATCTTGGCAGTTCCTCTCTTGTTGTAAATCCACATTCTGCCAATTGCATTGCGACAGCTACAGTAAAGTCATCGTATGGTTGAAACGTTTTTACATCATCTGGCGATATTTCTGCTTCTTTAAATGCTGGAGGAGCTGCAGCTTGAAAACCTGTCTGAGTTACATCTGGTGCAGGATCGGACCCATTAAAGTTGTGGAATTCTCCCCATCCTAGCACATAAACAGGTTTATCTGTTATGCTCTCAGCTCTTTCGGCAGTCGTTACAATTAAAGCACCTCCACCATCACAGAACATAACACAATCAAATAGCCTAAGAGGCTCAGATATCATTCTCGAGTTCAAGTAGCTTTCCATTGTCATTTCATCTCTTAACAGAGCATTTGGATTTAATCTTGCGTGATTTCTTTGTGTGATAGCAATCTTGCCCAAGTGCCGCTCAGTTATCCCTAGTTCCATCATAACTCTTCTCTGAAATAGAGCAAATAAACCAGGGGGACCCATTGGACCGTATGGCTCCTCAAATTCGGCTCTATAGCCTTTATATACTGTGTTCCATTCCGTTGTCGGAGAATCAACACCCAGCACCATAACAACTTCTGCTCTGCCATCTCTTATCGCTTCGGCAGCCCTTGCAACAGCGGCAACAGCAGACGCTCCTCCAACATCTACCATCTGTAGCCATCTTGGTGACATTCCTAAAGCCTCACAGACTCTAACAGACCAGAATGGTTCATTCGCTCCTGAAAATGCTGTTAAAACTGCCAACCCATCTACTTCATCTTTTTTAAGACCAGCATTTTTCAGAACTCCTGATGCTGCTTCTCCAGCGAGATCATATACACTCCTTCCACTTCTTCTCGCATATTTGGTTTCATAATATGCCGCTATCACGATATCTCTCTTCCCCATAGGATCACCTACCTTTAAATTCTGGTTTTCTCTTTTCTCTAAATGCTCTTAAACCTTCTTCTCTATCTTCTGTGAAGTAGAGAAGGAAATTCAGATCACTATCGTAGGACAGACCTATCTCTAATGGTATCTCAAGTCCTTTGTTTATTGCGATTTTTGCGAGCATAACTGCAATTGGCGCGTTTTTGGCGATATCCTGAGCTAAGGAAAGAGCTTCGTTCATTAACTCCTCTGGCTTTACAACTTTATTAACAAAACCCATTCTATAACCTTCTTCTGCTGTTATTCTTTTTCCAGTAAAAACCAACTCTTTCACCTTGTTCTTTCCAACAAGCCTACCTAACCTCTGCATCCCGCCTGCACCTGGAGTCCCACCAAGTGTTACCTCTGGGAATCCGAACTGAGCATTTTCTGATGCAATGATAATATCACACGCGAGTGCAAGCTCAAATCCACCACCTAATGCATATCCGTTAACGGCTGCAATTGTTGGCTTTAGAGTGTTTTCCACCTCGTTTGTAAATCTATAAACTTCCAACCATCTCCTTCTACCTTTGTAAAACTTAAATCTTTCTTTCATTAGCTCAACGAATTCACTTACATCAATTCCAGCGCAGAAGGCTTTGCCCTTTCCTGTTATTATTATCGCTCTCACATCATCATCTTTATCTGCTTCTAGGAGAGCATCCATTATTTCTCTTGCCGTAGTGTTTGTTATGACGTTTAGTTTATCTGGCTTGTTCAAGGTTATTATTGCTACACTATCTCTCTTCTCATAAATAATGTCCTGATATCCCATACGCTTTCAACCTCCAGTAACTCTTAAATACTCATATAATTTAACTTTTTCTACTTTTGGAGGGATTTAGCCTTATATTAGATTGATAAATTAAAAAATTTTAAAAAGATTTCAAAAACCTCAGTACAAGCTCATTAAAAGCCTGTGCGGCTTCCACATTAACTACATGACCAACGCTATACAGCTTTAGTAAGGAATTTTTAATATGTATATTTAATTTTTCTGCAGCATTAACACCGAATATGACATCCTCTGTTCCATGAGTTATGAGCGTAGGTACGTTAATCTTGTCAAGCTTATCTTCAACAGACCATCCTTTAAGTAATAACCCTCTTACAGCTCTAACGTAACCTAGATAAGGCGCCTTGGAAATTCTTTCCTTTATTTGCTCTAAGGTCTCTTTAGGAACAGTCTCTAAGAATTTTTTAGAATAAACTGTCGATATGAACTGATCTGCCGTTACAGCTCTTGTTTTATGCTTTTCAACTATCTCAGCATCTTTTAGAAACATATCTCTCATATCCGGCTTGAAGTCATCTGTTGACGCAGCAGTCCCAACCAAAACAAGTTTGTTCACCCTATCTGGGTACTTTACAGCGAAATCTAAACTAATCATGCCACCCATGGAAACTCCACAGATGTTTGCAGAATCTATACCTAAATGATCCATTAATCCTTTTAAATCCTCAACATAGTCACTTATCGTGTATTCCCCTTCTGGCACTTCAGAAAATCCATGACCTCTTAAATCAAAATAGATAGTTTTAAAATGCTCTGGAAAAACATTTATTTGTGGCATCCATAGTAAATGGCTTGCACCAAGCCCATGTACAAGTATTGTTGGTTCTCCCTCTCCCCTTGTTTCATAAAATATTTTAATACCGTTTATTATAGCTTCCATAACCTTAATAGTTTAACCAGTTATTTTTGCTTTTCGCTTAGTAATCTTGAGCAATCCAATGCGAAAAAATTACCTAAGTTTATGCCTGGAAAGCTTAAAGTATTCAATCCTATCTCCCCAAAGATGTCTCTCATAATCTAATTCTGAATATGACATCAACACTTCCACTAACGAAATTTTCAATAGAATAGAAACGTTCAGTCCTAATTTCAAGCTATCATATCCAGAATTAACTATGAAGCTTGAAATATAGCTTCAAAGCATTTTCAGATGGGGGTGGCGTTAGATAGCTTACCAATATAATAAGTAGGAGATTTAAAGTTCCAGATACAAATATTTCCGTATTTGTCGGCATAAGTTTAAAAGTTCTAATTAAGACGAAACTAATAAATCCAGCAAGCATGCCAGCTACTGCACCATATTTATTTGCTCTTCTCCACCAGACGCCTAGCAATATTGGAAAGAAGAATGTGCTCGCAAATCCAACTAAGAGCATTGCAACTATTTCTCCTATTAATCCAGGTGGTTTAAGTGAGATTATAATTGCAGTTACTCCTATTACTAATACGCTATATCTGGCTAATCTAACAACATTTTCTTCAGGTGCGTCAGGCTTTAAAGTCTTTCTATAAATATCATTTGCAACTATTGCTGCACATGTTATCAGAAGTGCATCGGTAGTCGACATTAATGCTGCTGCTAGTCCCGCTAATCCTAACCCTACAAGTACAGGATGCCATAGTTTTCCTGCCATCTCTACAAATATCCAGTCAGGATCCTTTAGAGGTGGCAAAAGAGCATGAGCACCAATAGGAAGTAATATCAATCCAAATATCACGGGAATATATATCCAAGTAACACAACATAGGGATCGTCTAGCAGTTATAATATTCCTACTCGTGAATATTCTATTAACAATATGTGCCGATGAAGTAACAAACATGGTTCCCGCAATTATAAGACCAAAGAAAGGCAAAATATTTGAGGGAACTGCAAAAAGAGCAGGATACCTGGCACTTGCCTGATATATTAATGCATTAAGGTTCCCAAAGTGTAAGTATATTGTTATTCCCATGGCAGTTCCCATAATAGCTACTAACAATCCCTGAATTATGTCCGTAATCGTTATTGCCCACATACCACCGAGTAGGACATAAATGAGATAAACACTACCAAGTACAATCACAACAAATGTATAGTCAATCCCTAAAAGATAGGACCCCAATATTCCTAAAGCTTTTAGCTGTGGGATTATGTATATGTAAAGAAATATGAATGTGAATATACTCGCAATCACTCTAACGATTTTACTATCGTATCTATCACCAAGGAAATCTGTTATGGTAAACATCCCATAATTTCTAAGCGGTTTTGCTAATAATAATTGGAACAGCAAAAACCCCGTTGGTCCGCAACAACAAGCTAAGAGAAGAAGAATTCCGAACTTATAGCCAAGGGCAGCAAATCCCATATATGTCGCCGCACTTGATATTGTAGCAAAAATAGCAATAGCATTCGTCAAAGTGCCTACTTCCCTTCCAGCAATAAGAAAATCAACAAGAGTTTTAGCACGTTTTCTTAGATAATATCCTATAAAAATACATATTAACATGTATATCGTAAGTATTGACAACTCTATTACCCGAATCATTCACTCACCCTCAAGTCTTTCAACAATTATTATATGAATTGTTGAAAATATAGCGGTTAGATATATCCAACCAAGAACCAGCCAGAGTTTAATATTAATTCCAAGTATATCTTCTTTAAATTCTGAGAACCATACGACAAGACCTATCAACCAATAGATAAAAAGCAGTATCCAACTAAATATATCTGCCTTATTAATCATCATAAATAAATAAAAAATAATAATAATAAAAAATTGTTTAACGTTTATAGGGGTCAAAAGTCACAGAGTTGTCCTGACCAGGTTTTAACCATTTAGATCTATCGTAAACACAGGGTCTAAAAAGTATTATTAAGTTTTGAACAATGTATCTTTCTGGAGTTGTCTTAAAGTCCTCCGCTCTCGGTTTTATCACTTCCTCATAGAGATCATCCGGTATTTCAATTTCCAACTTTACCATCTCTATCACCTCACTCCTTTATTCCTTTCGTCCTCCTATATTCCTCCGCCCGCTCTCTTAGAACTGTTGGATGCACTCTAAACACAGTCTTCTCTACCTCCTCCTTAGGCAACTTCGTTAGTGGTGGATCTCTGATTACTCCCGGCTTTATATATCCCGATTTTTCAAGTTTCCAATCTGTTAACCATTCATCTCCTAAGCCAAATGCTTTCGTTAATGTATTGATCTCATTTAATCTGTTCGGTAATGGCGCCTCATCCTGTATTAACCCTAACTTCCTAAGCAGTTCAACTACCCTCTTATCCCTCTTAAACGGCTTCCCAAATTTCCCTTCAAAGAACATCTCCTCAAATGGTCTTCTTGGCCTCTGTCCTCCCGCCCTTGGATCCTCCGCTGGATATCCCACTGTCATCATCCAACACAGCACCGCCGTCCTTGGTAAGTTCAAATATTCTGGTAACTTTCTTCTAACTGCTCCACCCATTCCATTCAAACAACATCCCAAACCTAACGCCGTTGCAACTATCATCGCATTCTGTGTCGCATTGCCTAAGTCTATCGCCGTAATCCTGTGTAATATCACATCTGGCAATATCTTTGGCAATGGAAACATTCTACATACTCTATCATATTCCCAGCCATGTGCACGGTCTACTGCTCCAACTCTTAACAAATCGTGAATTAACTGACCCTGAGTATCCCAGGCGGCCATGTCGTAATACCAGAATATAAGCACTGGAGCTAGCTGAGCTTGAATTTGGCTCCAGTCTGATATAAACTCCCATATCTCAGGGTGTTCATCCCTGTAGCATACAACTGCTCCAACTGCACACACATTCCCTACTGTAGAAGCTAATCTTGCCGCTTCAAGCATCGCTTGTATCTTCCATTTCTCTACTGGCCTATTTGGATCATACCATCTTATTGATCTCCTACTTCCTATCGCCTCTAACGCGTTCGGTATTTTATAGTTTGCTATTTCTTCCACTGATGGAACTACATCTATCACCGACACCATACTACCACCAATCAGTCATTATTGATGATATACTATCAAAAATAATATATAAGCTTTACTATTTCACTTTTTCAGTCCTGGAACCTTATAGCCTGCCGCTACTCTATCCCAATCTTTTTCTGTAACTCCTCTCTGCCTAAGCTTATATTTCTGAACTCTCATTGTCGCTGGAGTCAAGTAATTCTGCCATTCTTTTTCATCCATGATCTCGATATACCTTGGAATCATATACGTCGGTAGAGTTTTGACAAGTCTATCCATTATTTCTTTGGGATCGAGTTTATCCTTGTATTCTGGTTTTGGAACGATTATCAGCTTTATCTCTTCTTCTGCAGCTTTTCCGAGTCCAACTTTTATGCCAATCGCTGCAATAGCCTGCGCTTCTGGTATCGCTTTGCGAGCGAGCATTTCAAGCTCGTATGATGAAACGTTCTCTCCCTTAACTCTAATATAGTCCTTAAGTCTATCCACGAAGTAGAAGTATCCCTCCTCGTCCATTCTTCCCAAGTCACCTGTATGGAACCATAAGTTTCTGAAAGCTTCAAGCGTTTTCTCAGGATCTTTGTAATACCATGGAAGCATAACCCATGGGATAATGTTTCTAACAACGATTTCACCTACTTCACCTGGCGGCAACTCGACATCTGTCTCAGGATCAACAATCTTAACTTCGTAACCAATTGCTGCTTTTCCACATGATCCGGGTTTTCTTTTATCAATTGGGTTAAACGTTACCATTCCAGTTTCTGTTAGACCATATCCGTCAACAATTATAACACCAAATCTTCTCTGGAATTCCTCAAACTTTTCTGGCTCATGAGGAGCTGGCGATTGTAACATAATTCTAAGATTATGATCTCTATCTTTCTCACTTGGCGGCAGATTTAACAACCAGTATGGTAGTGGTCCAAGTGTATTGGTTGCAGTTGCTCCAGTTCTCCTTATCCAATCCCAGTATTTGGAAACACTAACTCTCTTGTAAATGTGGACTCTCGTTCCAAGAACCATTGCAGGATATACACAAAGTACTTGCGCGTTGGAATGATACAACGGAAAAGCCGTAAACAAAACATCGTTTTCTGTTAATTGTAGAGCATTTATGTATCCGAAAGCAGTCAAGTAATCTCCAGCATGAGTTTTAACGACACCTTTTGGCAATCCTGTAGTACCTGAAGTAAATATAATTCTTGACGGCATCGTAACTTTTACCTCTACATCTGGATTTTTATCGGATACACCTTTTATAAAATCTTCCCACAATATAACTTCAACATCAGATCGGCTTCCCGTATTTATCCGTGCATCACCCTTTTCTGATAAAACAATTATATATTTAACATTTGGAAGGTCATCGATAATCTCAGATATTCTCTGAGTTAAAGGAGTTGTTCCAGGCCTCGGTTCTTCATCACTTACAAACAAGACTTTAGATTCTACTTTGTTTATTTGATATTTTAGCGGATCTCCAGATAAGTCAAAGTTTAGTGGACTTTCAGTTAATCCTGCCTTTAGTATCCCAAACCAAATGAATACATGTTCGGCAGAATTTGTCATGAAAACTGAAACATTCGTACTCGGCTGAGCCCAGCCAACGCTAGTATTTGGTTCTAATCCTAATGAAAGAAGTGCATTAGCTATTCTGTTTGCCCATTTATTTACTTCAGCATAAGTGTACATAGGCCCCTCTTCAAATTGTAAGTACGGTCTATCTCCAATTTTTCTCGCTCTCTCTTCCAGAATTTTTGGTAAGCATCTGTTATTTTCTATTATGTCTCTCTCCAGTTCTCTATAGTCGATTTTCCAGTAGTCATCAAATCTACTTACCATTTTAACACCTCCAACGGTTTTGTAATTGTTATTCATAGGAGTATAATGCTATTTAAAGTTTGTCCTTCTTTTTTTACACCTGTAAACTTAGACATCTCAGAATGGAATATATTCTAACTAATTAATTTTAGTACATTAATTTTAGTACAATGAGTAAGGTTTGTCGAGATTAAGGTACTTGGTATAGTTACCTATATTTAATAATGAGAGTTACTGATTCTTTCAGTTCTCAGAAGTAAAGGCTGGGAGAAATGAATTAATTTTGAAAGTATTATATACGATCCTATGACAGCATAGTCTTTCATGAAAGTAGTCTTAAACTACCACTAAAACAAGCCTAAACTCGTTGTCAATAAAGTTTCATAACTGAAAGGAGTTTTTCAAAGCATAGAATTCGAGCTTGAGCATCAGATCTTTTTAGTGAAAGTTATAATCTGCTTTTAACTTGTCTAAACGTGAGCTAAGATATTCTTCTGTTTAATCACTACCAGAAATCTCGTGAAGAAAATGTTCTGCGAACTTTTAATTATAATGTTGTTAGAACTACCCTAAAAAAAAGATAGTTTTAAATACTTTGAGTTTTTTAAATACTTTAGCATGTTTAGTAATTACCAAAAGTAGGGATATGGAGGGAACGATATGCAAAAGATGAGTAGGAGGGAGTTTATAAAGACCATGGGTTTACTTGCGAGTTCAATATTTATGGGTTCTTCCTTCTTGGGCTGTGTACGACAACCAACTGAGAAAAAGCCTATAATTATTGGTCATCAAGCCGATTTGACAGGTTTTCTTGCG
>Ga0190369_1000167_pt1 | contig 9683 bp, 10 predicted proteins | sample 4872181213_MG_FD_165051 | JGI IMG/M metagenome (GOLD analysis project Ga0190369, IMG submission 165051) | Hydrothermal vent microbial mat bacterial communities from Southern Trench, Guaymas Basin, Mexico - 4872-18-12-13_MG | ecosystem: Environmental > Aquatic > Marine > Hydrothermal vents >... | reverse complement strand
AGTTCTCTCAATGTCTTTTTACCTTCTTCGTGTAAACTCTTTACTTCACTATATGAGCCTTTTGAGGCATTAATATCATCAAGTACCGATATATGCTTCGCTATTAAATTATCAAAAGACTTTTCATGTAATTCTCCCTTTGATAGTTTAATTAAAGTTGAAGTGACATTTTTCATGGCAGAGACTACTACAATAACGTTATCCTTCTTACTTAACTCTATAATCTTACTTGCTACACGCATGTAATCGTCAGAGCATTTTAATAATGAACCACCAACTTTAATTATAGTAACCATATCATCACCCCTCAGTTAGGGATAATATGTCTTCAAGAACTGCTTCAGCAGTAGGCCTTCCTCCAGCACCAAGTCCTTCAAGATAAATTTGATTTTCGAAAGTTTTTACAAAGACACCGTTAAATGTTCCTCTCACATTAGCCAACTTATCACTCTTACCTATTTCGATAGGTTTAACACTTATTTCCTTAATTTGTTGATTTTTGATATTAAGTGATGCAATATATTTAACTACCTTATTCCTTCTTTCAGCATTTAGTACATCGCTTAAACTAATCTTCCTCAAACTTATGCGCTTGACTTCATTAATTTTGACATCATATCCGAGAGTACAAGCAATTATGGCAATTTTCGCTGCTGGATCATAACCATCCACATCTAAGCTTGGATCTGCTTCAGCATATCCCAATTTGATAGCTTCATTAAGTGCTTGATTAAAGTCAATCTTTCTTTCATGCATTAATGTTAGTATGAAATTAGTAGTTCCATTAAGAATACCCCATACTTTAATAACACTATTCCTAATTGACTGAAGTAATGGTATTAGTGGTGTTGCACCCATTACAGTCGCCCTATACCTTAATTCAACACCTTTCTCTCTTGCTAACTCAATAATTTTTCTACCGAGTAATGCTATGGGCGACTTATTAGCTAGAACTACATTAATTCCCTCATTAATTGCGGTAATAGTATTAGATACTCCAGGTTCTCCAGTCTTATAATTACTTGGAGTTAATTCAACAAGAACATCTGGATGAATCTCCTTTATAGCGTCTATAACTTTGAGATTAGGAATCCCATACTTTTCAAAAGTAGATATCTTGCTCCTCGGTAAGTTTAAAATTTTAAGTAATTCATCACGTGAAAAACCATCTTTCTTAATGACACAACCTCCAGAATCAGCAATACCAATTATAGCTACCCTCTTCTCTAACCTTCTTTCGACTATTATTCTTACGAGGTTTCTCCCTACATTTCCAAAGCCTGCTATGAATATTTTTCTCATATGCATACTCTTGTATCGAATGTATGCATGTCATTCATATTCATACGATACCTATATTTAATATTTTCTATCCCCTACAAGCTAAAAATTACTGAGAGTAATTTTTTAGAAATGAGTTAAATGTTAAATAACAATTCTATAACATTTCATTGGAGGGATATTATGACTGTTAAGTTTTCCATTTGTAGAATATTATTCAGTAGATTTGACTTGAAAGAGTTTTTGAAAATAGCACATGAATTATCCTTCGATGGAGTTGAAATTGGAGTAAAAGATGTGATGACTTATTTTAGTAGTATAGATTTGTACAAAAAGACTTTGGAAGATTATGGTTTAAAACATTCGGGTTCGTATTGGAGTGCTAAATTTTATGACAAGCAATTACATGATAAGATAATTGAGGAGAGTAAAGAGGTACTTAATTTTCTAAGTAAGGTTGAATCAGATAGATTAATTATAGGACCACCTGCTAGATTTGAAGGCTTCATTCCAGATAAGCATCTAAGGATAATGGCTGAAATTCTTAATAAAATTGGGAAAATTGCATTAGACTATGGTATCAAAATAGGTATTCATAATCACTATGGAACTATTGTTGAGTCTAGTAATGAAATAGATTTGATAATGAATCTCACCAATCCTGATTATGTTGGTTTTGCACCAGATACAGCACATTTAGGCGTTAGTGGTTGTAATGTTGTAGAAAGTATGAGGAAGTATCTCGATAGAATTGTTTATGTTCATTTAAAGGATGTTATTAGACCTGGTGAATTTGTACCGAGAACTGAAAAATGGACTGATAGATTAAGAGATCTTGGACAAGGTGAGATAGATTTTGTAACCATAGCCAAAATGTTAAAGAGTGTAAATTATAAGGGATGGTTAGCTTATGAGCAAGATATTTCACCAAATCCTTTAGAAAGTGCTAAAAAGAGTAAGGAATACATTGACAAAGTTTTAAAGCCTATATTTGCTAAATAAAAATATTAAGTGAGGTGGCATAATGTCAAAGCCTTATATTTCGAAAATTTTTGAATATATTAAAGAGGCTGATAAGGTTCTAGAAGGTAAAATTTATAGAACTCCTGTTGATAAATCTCATGCATTATCACGTTTACTTGAGGCTGAAGTATATTTAAAGCTTGAAAACTTTCAAAGAACTGGTGCCTTTAAAATTAGAGGTGCTTATTATACATTATGGAAAATACTTCAAGAAAGAGGTAGGATAACAGCTTGTGTTACAGCATCTTCTGGTAATCACGCACAAGGAGTTGCTTTGGCGGCATCTGAATTAGGGATTAAAGCTTACATTGTAATGCCAGAAACTACTCCCTACATTAAGATTAAAGCTACTAAAGAATATGGTGCTGAAGTAATACTTCACGGAAGAACTTATGATGATGCTTATGAAAAGGCACTTGAAATAAGAGATAAACTTAATGCTATATTTGTTCACCCATTCAATGATGAATTTGTAATAGCGGGCCAAGGAAGTATTGGTATGGAAATTTACAGAATGTTAAAGAACGTTGATGTAGTTCTAGTACCGGTAGGAGGTGGTGGTTTAATTTCAGGAATAGCCATCGCATTAAAGAATTTAATACCAAATGTTAAAGTGATTGGTGTTCAACCTAAAGGAGCACCAGCTATGACTCTTTCTTATAAGCAAGGTAGGATAGTTGAAGTTAAAGAGTTTGATACCATTGCTGATGCTATTATAGTTAAAAAACCAGGTGATTTAACTTTCAAAATAATCTCAGAATTAGTTGATGATATGATATTAGTTGATGATGACGATATTGTAAGAGCAATTTTCTTACTACTTGAGAGAAGTAAGGTAGTTGCTGAGCCAGCAGGTGCTTTAAGTGTAGCGGCATTACTTAGTGGTCAACTAGATGTTAAAGGAAAAAGAGTTGTTTGTGTAATTAGTGGTGGCAACATTGATATGACTATGCTTGCTAGGATAGTTTCTAGAGCCTTAGTACTTGAAAAGAGACAAATTAGACTTTCAGGAATTCTACCTGATAGACCTGGAATGTTAAAGAGTGTTCTTGAAGTTTTGGCAGAGGTAAATGCAAATATAGTTGATATAGAGCATGACAGAATTAGTACATCCTTAAAACCTGGTAAAGCTAGAGTTACAATAACGTTTGAAATTTCTGATGAAAAAGTATTAAATGATATAATTCAGAAGTTAAAAGCAAAAGGATTTGAGTTTAAAGTTGTAGATTAATTTCAGTGGTATTTATGAAAAACGAAGTTGAAACACCTTTAGGTAGAGTATATCCGCTAATTATTCCAGCAAAGTATAAGAACCTAATACCAGACTTAAGTGGTGGTGTTGGAACTGGAAGAATGGTTTATGACCCTGAAACTGGAAGTTGGTACTTATTCTTTACTGGATGGAAAAATGCAAAAAGAAGAGAAGTCTTCGTTGCAGAGGTTGATGAAGATTTTAACATAGGGAAGATAAGGAAGATTCTAAGTGCTCCACCCAATAGAGATGCAGTTAATGTAGCTTACAATCCATGGATTGATGGTTTTATAGTAATAACTACTGAAGCAGGTTCCTTACACATTAGACATTTTAATAAAAACTTCAATGAAGTTGCACATAAGTTACTTATTGAAAAAGGAATGCAAGATTCTGGAGCAGGAATCCTAACTTTAATGGCAAACTATAATGCAGAAAATCCAAATGCAGTAATATTCTATCCAAGACGTGATAAAATAATTTGGCGTTTCATAAAAAGAGTTGATGATTTAAACTTACTTACTATGGGAGAGGAATTAGTTTTCTCAACCTGGAATAAACTTAATGATGTAATTGATGCTTTCCGAGTAAATCATAGGTTTGGTGTACTTGTTGAATACTTCATTGATAGACAGAATTATAGATCGGCTATCGTAATGAGTGGTGATTACTTAGTACCTCAAATAAGAGCATTAAGTGCACCATTACCAGTACCTTTCAATGACGCTTACAGTAACTTTGGTCATCCATCATTTACTACAGGTCCAGATGGTAAACCTAAGATCCTATTTAGCTTCTTCCTATCACACTCACCACCTTTCCCAATAACCGATTATAGTAGACAGTGGAGACATGAACTTTGGGTATGGGAATTAAGCATTGATATATTTGATCCTAGAACATATCAAAGAATGTTTGATGAATTAACCTTTGATTCTAAGGTAGTAACTAATCCACCCATATATGACCTACTTAGTGCTAAGAGAGTAATTCTTAAGATATCTCATAAAGAGAAAGCTGAAGTAAACCTGAAAATACAACAAAGTAGTACAGTAGCTGATCACTTAGAGGGAGATTATATAGAAGAAAGTGAGAAGGTAAAAGTACCTACCAAGGTAGTAATAGATAATCCGTTAAATACACTAAGAATATTTGCTGATGAAGGAACTAAAATCCAATTAATAGCTTTATACTAACTTCTGTCAATCAAATTACCATTTTTTAACAAAAATTGTTGAATTAACAATGTAAATCATAATTCTAAATGATGTCACACAGCCAACTAGCCTATACCTTAGCTTATAGGCAAAAGTGCCTACGATTACATGAGTCCCATTAATTTTAACAACAAATGGGAATATCAGTCTAATCTTCTTAGTATGACCAAGAAGTAATTTCTCACACGAAGTCTCTATTACATATTTTGCATATAGTGCATAATACTTGTCTCTAAGTTTGCTAATTTCTGCGCAATACTTAATAGTCAAAATTATAACACTGAATGCTAATGAAAGTAGTGCTAAAGTTATAAGCAATTCACTAATTTTCATAGCAAGGTACCCTTACCTCGTAAATTTGAATTCTCAAAATAATTGGTCTACTAACTCTAATTCTAACCTTATATTCATTACATGAAACCGTCAACTCTTCTACAAAGATGGGGGATATAATTTCTTTCTTTAATGAAACAATAACTTTCCTTCCTTGTACTCTAAGAACTTGAAAAGATCTTATTACAATACTATCATTTGACTCTATCACACATATTGGAAGTAATACACCTACATGACTACCATTACCCCACAACAATGTGCACTTCTGACGGTTGTATAACATAAGAGTTTCATTAGTTCTAAGAGGATACTCTCCGAATATAATGAGCCCAATGTTCAATCTGACTACTTTTATTATTCCAGAAAGGTTAATGTAAACTGAAATTTCCCTACATTCTACAGAAAGAGCTTTAGATAATAATGTGAAATTACCCTCCTTAAACTTTCTAATGAAAAACAAGGCAATATCTAGCGGAGTTACTCTAATTTTACTAGCTTCATGTAGTATATACATAGCTAAATTGAATAAAACAATTGAGCAAATTATACCTATTACTAAGTAAATAATCTTCGAAGTTGTGATCATACTATAATACTATGTCCTACCAACCAGAAGTTAACTATTTAATGGATATCATATCTCTTTACTAAATTTCCTTAGTAAATCAACTTTAGAACCACCATACTTAAACCATATATAACATGTTCCTTCAGTTGAAACCATGCAAGGACCATAAGGAGTTGAAGGAGTACAAACTTTTCCAAAGAGTGGACAATCTGTTGGCTTTGCTTTTCCAATGATTATTTTATGACACTTACAACCAGGTCTTACATCAATACCTCCTTTTAACTCTAAACCATACTCCATTGCAGCATCATATTCTTTGAAAGCTTCCCTTAAGCTTAAACCACTCCTTGGAACTAATCCAATACCACGCCAAGTTCCATTAACTACTTTCATACACTTGAAAACTAAACGTTTAGCTAGAACATTACCACATGGTCTAACTACTCTACTATATTCATTCACTAATTTTGCCTCCTTGTTAACAAGTTGTTTTAGTATGTAATAAACTGCTAAAAGAACATCAATAGGTTCAAATCCAGCAACAACCGTAGGTATGTTGAATTGATTTGGTACAAATATCCATGGTAATGAACCTATAATGCTTGAGACATGACCAGGAGCTATTACCCCGTTTAAGTCAACATCATAGTTAAGTAATATGTGTCTCATTATAGGAGGTGTCAAACGGTAGGCTACAAGTATTTTTAGGTTATTTGGAATCTTATTCCTCACTAGGTAAGTAGCTAGTGTGGGTTGAGTTGTTTCAAAACCTACTGCAAAGAATACAGCCTCTTTATGATACTTTTCTAAGTCCTTTAATACGTCAAGAAATCCATAAACTATAACAACATTTCCACCTAATGACTTTGCTTTTAATAAACTCATTTTTGAACCAGGTACTCTAAACATATCGCCATAAGTATATACTCTGATACCTTCTAAGGATAATTTGACTGCAGCATCAATATAACATGCTGGAACTATACAAACAGGACAACCTGGGCCAGCTATTAGTTCAACATTTTTCGGCATTAATGTTCTTATCCCATAATAAGTTATTGTATATTCATGAGTTCCACAAAAATTCATTATTTTTACATAATCCAAATTTTTAGCAAGATTGTGAATTTTCTTTACAATTGAAGTAGCTAACTTCTTATCTCTATAAAGCTTAGGAATTAGAGTGTGTAATTCCATAACGATATTAATACGAGAGTGTGGGAATATTAACATTACCGAGGGTTAATTATGAGTGATACTATAAGCCTAGTTCATGGTGCAGGTGGAATAGAGACTTTAAAGATAATACTTGAATTAACAAAGGACGTTAAATTGAGAAAGGTAATTGGAGGTACTGGTCTTGATGAATTGGATGATTCTGCATTAATTCCTATTTCTGAAAATAAATTCTTGGCTATTACAGTTGATAGTTACACGGTTAATCCAATATTCTTTCCAGGTGGAGATATTGGTAAACTAGCAGCAACTGGTACTATAAATGACATAGCCGTTATGGGTGCAACACCATTAGCCGTTTTAGATTCAATTGTTGTTGAAGAGGGTTTTGATAAAGATTTACTACTCAAAATTATGAACTCCTTTAAGAAAGTTTTGGAGAAGGAAAATGTTGCATTAATTGGTGGAGATTTTAAAGTAATGCCTAAAGGTTCTCTTGATAAAATAATAATATCAACAGTTGGCGTCGGAATAGTCGATAAAAAGAATTTACTATTAGACTCAAATGTTAAGCCAGATGATCAAATAATTATTTCTGGAAGTATTGGAGAGCATGGAGCAATAATACTGGCATTACAACTAGGGCTTGATGTTAGTAACTTAAAATCAGATTGTGAAACAGTTACTGATATCATGAAGACAGTTCTAAAAATAGGAGGTGTTCATGCTGCAAAAGACCCAACAAGAGGTGGATTAGCGATGGCACTAAATGAGTTTGCTAAGAAGTCGAATGTTACCATAATAGTGGATGAAGATAAAATACCCATTAAGGAGGAAGTAAGATCATATTGTGAAATGCTTGGTGTAGATCCTCTTGCTCTTGCGTGTGAAGGTAGAGTTGTATTAGCAGTTAAGAAGAGTAAAGCTCATGAAATATTAAAAGAACTTCACGATATGGGTTATGAAGACGCTTGTATAATTGGTGAAGTTAAAAAACTTGAACCAGGTATTGTGTTAATGAAATCGAAAGTAGGTGGTTTGAGAATTTTAGAGCCACCATTAGGTGAAATAATACCGAGAATTTGTTAGAGTGGTAATATGAAGAGTATTATTCATAAAGTAGTTAAATTACTGAAGAATTTAGCACTAAATGAGATTTCTTTTTGTCACTATGATAGGGCTATCGAAGAAAATAAAATTGCCTCAATTATAATAGCTAGGAGAAGTATTACTCTTCTTGCTGAATCTTTAGACTGCTTATCTAGCATTTTGAAGGAAGTAGAGTATGATGAGTATTTAGTAAAAGCTTATGAGGAATTAAAAATAGCATACAAGATACTTCAAGAAATTGCTTATGGTGATATTGCTGATATCGAATTACTAAAGTCAGTATCGTACGTTGAACAAAAATATCCGCTATTACTTGATGAAGCACATTATAGAATTCATAATTCGATTAGGTACTTAAGGAAGTCTAGAGTTGAAATATTCAAAGAGTATGATAAGATTCTAGATTTATTAGAAAAGGCTAGAAGAGAAACTATGCCTTCAAAATTGTGTAGGTTGGCATTAGATATTCTGATAGCAAAATCAAAACATTCTAGTCAATGAAATACTTCTCAGTTTTGCTAATCAATTCTTCAATAGTACTTTCTGATATTACTTCATTAATTATGTTGTAAAACGTCTTTGTAGCATGAGTTATAGGATACTTTGGTGCTAGAGTACAAGCAACTACGGCTTTTCCAGCAATTTCAAAAACGTTTATTCTCCTAGCTAAATCAATTATTTCATTTTTATCTAATCCAACTACTGGTCTGTAAATGGGAACATTTACCATTCTAGAAAGATGATAGAGATTGTCAAGAGTTTGAGAAGCTACTTGACCAATACTTTCACCAGTAACTATACCCTTAGCCTTTTCCAATTCACAAATTCTCTCTGCAACTTTATACATCATTGTCTTACATAGCAAACATCTATACCTTTCATTAATTCCTTTAACTTTTGAATGAAATTCACCCAGAGGGACAATGTAGGCATAAAATTTCCTCTCTGGAACCCATGACCTAAGCCATTTTAATACATTATATGCTCTATTAATAGCTTCTTCACTCATAAATGGACTTAAGTTAAAGAATATTGGTACAACCTTACAACCTCTCTTCATAACTAACCAAGAGGCTACTGCACTATCAATACCTCCAGAAATAAGTGCAATTAACTTTCCTTCAACACCATATGGTAATCCACCAACACCCCTAATAAGTTCAGTGAAAATGTATGCTTTCTTCTCTCTAACTTCAACATATATTGTAACATCAGGTTTCTCCAAGTCTACCTTAACTTTAGAGTTAAATGCTTTCAGTACTCTATCTCCTAAGATTCTTTCAATATCCTTACTTGTTAGAGGGTAGCTTTTAACTCTTCTTGCTCTTATGGCGAAGGACATGCCTTCTCTTAGCTTAGTTTTAGCTAATTCAATCACTTTATCAGTTATTTCACTAAGGTCATTAGAGACTTCAATAGCGGGACTTGTTGACGTTATTCCAAAAATTCTTGATACTATACTCGATATCTTCTTTAAGTCGTCAGTGGAGTAGATAAATATTCTTCCTCTTTTCCTTTTTAACTCAAATTTTTCAATACCACTAGCTAACAGTTTATCCTCTATACTCTTAACTAGGGAATCTTCCATCTTCCTCCTAACTTTAGGAGACTTAACTGATATCTCACCGTAACGCACTAGAACTACATTATACATGGTTAATCATCCTAACTATTACTGATTTGTAGAAATATTTAAATATAACACCTACAATTTGTAGAG
>Ga0190369_1000166_pt1 | contig 9720 bp, 13 predicted proteins | sample 4872181213_MG_FD_165051 | JGI IMG/M metagenome (GOLD analysis project Ga0190369, IMG submission 165051) | Hydrothermal vent microbial mat bacterial communities from Southern Trench, Guaymas Basin, Mexico - 4872-18-12-13_MG | ecosystem: Environmental > Aquatic > Marine > Hydrothermal vents >... | reverse complement strand
TTTAATATTTGAAACCAAACGTGCAACAAAAGGTATTTGTTTAGTAAAAACCATACCATTACCTTTTTTAACATCAGAATCAGATCCTATTTGAAATTCCGGTTCTATTATTCCAGATACACGAACATATAGCTTTTCGTAATCCATATCTTCAAGTTCAACAATTTTTATCTCATAATCACCCCAATAAGCGTGGGTGACATATCCTTCAAGTTTATCGAAATTTTTCAAGATTTCGTCTACAACCTCTCTTTCTATATGTCCTATCATGCTATCAATAATTTCTGTCTTGATGTCATCAATAATTTTGAACAGTTCAAGAATTGAGTCCAAAAAAGAAGAAAGCTTTTCTAATTGATCAATAGGAGCTATATCAAAAGTATTTTGACTGATATGTACATATTTATTTAACTCTTGGATAATATGAGTAATATTTCTCTGAACAGAGGCTACATCTATACCTAATTCTCTTGATATAAAACTATCTGGCAGTCCTTTTTGAATAGCATATTTAATCCGTTGAGAGCGAACAACTTTTCTTTCACCAGCAGGTGGAGTATACCAGATACACTTCTTTACATATTCATCAGGTGCTAGACGTTTTAAAATGTGATCTAATAGTTCTCTCATTGCATAAGAAAAATTATTGAACCTTAAAGGGTTATGGACATCTAATAGATTATTGATAGCTGCTTCAAATAACTTTTTCTCGAAATCTGTTTCTAAATACTTTTGAAAAGTCAAAATTTTTTCTGAATTTTCAGAAAGAATTTTGAGACATCCCTTGAGAAAGTCAAAACCTTGTATATTCATTTTTTCCCCTCCTAACGTTAAAGCTCAGCAATGGTGTGATTTCGTCCTCTGGAAAAGATTTGTTAGGATTGTTCTAAAATATCATCAGATTCTGATTTTCTATAAAGAATAAATCCTGAGTAAGTAAGGATCATTAGTAGAATCAAATGTAAAACCATGTGTTAGAAATTCTTCTTTAAAACTTTCTAAGATTTTGCGATTCTTATCAACATTTTTTTTGCCAGATTCAGAAATTCGAGGATGCTCTTTAAAGCCAGCATCTATAGAATTACCAAAGACTTCATCATTATTTCTCAGTTTCATATTTTTGTTTTGTTGTCAATTAGGAAAATTAGAGGCTGTTCGAAAAATAAAAAATAGGAGCTTTTAAGTTATCTCCTCCAGTATGAGAAGAACAAAACTCTTAACCTAAAAGAAAAACCCTTTTGTGGTAAAGGAAGACCTAAGAATTATTCAGATAATACCCTGGTTTCCTAAACTCTTATAGCTAAAAAAACTTTGTTATAAGCTCTCTGATTCACTACTTCTTATAGCAGATGGAACAGGATTTAAGGCTTCGACAATATCTGTCCTCTAAAAATCAGGTTCTGAAATTAAAAACATAAGTTCCCATGTAAGAACAGTGCCTATAATAACCCTTTATGATGGACCTTACTCAAGTATTGTTGGAGATAATAATCAGCTATTTATAGACAGCTTTTCACAAAAAGATAAGTAAACAGACTGTGTGCTAAGATACTGATACAAGCTTCTCCAAATAGAGTTTTTGTAGTGGCAGAGAAAGATTCAAGTTGGAGAACTTTTTTGAATATGCTCGGATAACAGTGAAGTCAAACTTTAAAAATTTATCAGGAAGTAAAGAATAGAAAAACTGGTAAAAATTTCTTCTAAAGGACAGGTTACTATTTCTAAAAAAATTCGTGAATTTTTGGAAACAGAGCTGGTTAAGTTTAAGGTAGTGGAAGGAAAAGTCATTATTGAACCAGTAAGAGATGTGGGCGAAATTTTAAAAGAATATGTCAAAGAAAGTCTTTCTTTTGAAAAAGAGCGAGAGGTTGCTTGGGAAAAGGTAGCAGTTGAGTATCGTGATCTTTCCAGATACTAATTGAATCTCTGAGGAAGGAACCTAAAGACTATTTTACTTTCTACTCATTTAGATGAGTTATCAATAAAGATAAAGAAGTTCTTTTGGAAGCCTTTGAATTGTTTATCAACAGCTCTGGATTAAGTTTGCTTGATTGTTTTCTTTGTGTAAAAGCTAAGTATAGCAAAGGCAAGATTTTAACTTTTGATAAAAGGCTGCAAAGAAGATGGGATGAAGACTGTGCATGAACTCTCACATTGCATATCTTTCATTGACTCGATTTAAAGGTGATCACAACTCCAGGACACAAAGCTACCTTATAGGATAAACCTGCCTTCACATTTCTTTTTCCTGCTGATAAAAAAGCCTTTTTCCTTGACATACTTCCTCTGTTCCTCTTAGAATCAGCCATGATGGAAGAAAAAATCCCAAAAGAAGAACTTATAAGGATCATAAAACCCCTTATAGCAGAGCAGCTTTCTGCTTTTATCCGGGAACACGAACTTAAAGCAAAGGAAATTTCTCTGATTGAACGAATAATTCGTGTGGAAGAGGAACTCAAAGCTCAGAGAGAAATTATTGCCTCACTTCAAAGGGAGATGAATGCTCGTTTTGAGGCAATGGACAAAAGGTTTGAAGCTCTTCAGAGAGAGATGGACAAAAGATTTGAGGCTTTGCAGAGAGAGATGGACAAGAGATTTGAAGCTGTGGATAAAAGGTTTGAAGCTATGGATAAAAGATTTGAGTCTCTTGAAAAACGGCTTTCTTTTCTTCAATGGCTTATGGCTGGAGGATTTACTTTCGTTTCCATACTGATCACTATCATAAACTTCCTGAAATAACAGATACTACATATCGTATCCCTTGCTCGGGGATCCATACTGCAATGACCACAACATATTGTGTTAGTTCGGATCTCTGTGAAATCATCAATCCATCTTATCCAGTATGTCATCTACCTCCATCACGAAGAAAGGTGTCTTCGGAAAACGACATATAACCTCCCTCTGATACTCAACCCAGCAAAACGACTTCGGAGTAAACTTCCACCTCACTGTCTTTCTCTTTAGCTCAAGAAGCTCTATGAACCCCTTCTCGTGAAGCTTCTTCAGATGCTTTTTCACTGTGGGTGCAGTTACAGAAGCTTCCTCTGCAAGTTTATCCAGAGAGGTAGAAAATTCATCCGTAAGTGTTGGTGGGTTCTCTTCATCAACTTCAAACAGAGCAACAAGCACCTCACAGGAAGTTTTATCTTTATAATCTAACGGATTCAGTTCAGTAAAAGCCTCCCTGCCTATCCTCAGTATCTTCCTCAGATCCCTGTCTCTCTTAAGCTTCTCAACAAATTTCTTCTCCTCCTTAAAAAGAAGCTTCTTCCTTACCTCTGGATTCTTCTCCGCAATGTCAAAAATCGCATCTCCCAGAAAAATTAACTTCCCCATGTGTCAGTCCCCTTTCTCTTTTTTCAGCTATTTTTTAAACAAAAATTCCACTGAAAAAGCAAGAAAACTTTTCAAATAAACCACATCTGTGAGAAGCCTTTACTTTCCTGGAAGTTTTCGAGGTAAACCTTATCTTTCAGGAACTAAGATAAATCTTGCCTTCAAGAAGTTCTTTTTGACCAGCCATTTTCCTTTACTGACAAGGAGTTTAGCCAGATAGGGTTTACCTCGAAAAGAACGAGAAAAGACGGGAATCTCAAAGCTTTGTCTTTTCTGGAAGTTTCCGAACCGGCGAAACCTTTGTGGCTGAAGGGAAAAGAACATCCAAAATGAAAATCACAGAAACCAGAATTTATCTGCTTTCTGGAAATTTTCGAAGTCCCCTAGGTGAACTTCGAATCTAAAATAATAAGTAGAAAAGAATCTAAAATAGGATCTAAACAAAAATCACTCTCCTTTTTTCACCTGTTAGAGAGAGGTTTCTTTCTGAACTGAAACTCAGAAAGGAAATAAACCTCTTCTCTCTTCTAAGCAGACTTCTCAGAAAACCAGAAACCTTTCTTTTTGTGAATTCTCCTGACAAAAAATAAAGCCGAGCAAGGAAGAGAAAAACTTTGCCTCCTTTACTACTGCCTTAAAAGACAGCAGCTTGCAGGTTGCAGAATATCCTGTCAGTCAGGAAGCCTTTTGAATGCTCTTATAAAGTAAGTTTGTAGCCTCCTTTAATAGACCTCAGACTCCTTCTGTTTAAGAGCTGCTTTGAAAGCTTCCTCCTGAAACTTCTTTATTATTCCCTCATTAAGTCACAACCTGCCTCGTTATAAACTTCCTGAGATCCTTTCCCATGCCTCTATTCCGGCTCCACCATCAGAAGCCATGGATGGGAACATTTAATAAGCTTGAATCCCTGCTTAAGCAGCCATCTTTTCATATGCACCATCCCTTCTCCTTTCTCTATAAGTGCAAGCTTCTTTGCCTCTTTCTTTAACCACCTGTCCACCTCTCTCTTTATCGCAGAATGCCTCATCGGCAGCTTGTAACCCAGAAACTTCGCTCTCCCTGCAACGAATCTCATAGCTTTTGGCAACAACCTGTAAGTCGTCCTTTTCTGAATTGTCCCCCTCCCTTTTGATTTCACGTAAACCTGCCTGGAAATGAAGTGATTATCCACGAGAAAGTTCAGGCGTTTTATAACTGTCGTCTTTGACACCACTTTCTTATACTGCGTTTCAAGTATTTCCAGTATCTTTTTTATGGTTATGTGTATCTCTGGACCTTTCTGACGAAGAGACGCTATAAAAATTATCTCAAGTATAGCTATATCAAGCAGTTCCAGCTCGCTCTTCTTTCTCTTCTTTCCCTCCTTTTTCTCTTCCTTCCTCCAGTTTTCCGTTTTCACCTCCCTCTCTTCTTCTTTCTTCTGCCTTTCAGCTATCTCTTCTCTCCTCTCCTCCACTGCCTCTTCTTTCTTCTTCTCACCCACCTCTTTCTTCCAGTCCCTCCCAAACGGATCTTTCAGCTTCAGCTTCGGATTCTTCAAAATCTCCTCTCTCGTCCAGAACTTCTTCGGCTTCTCTTTCCACCACAACTTCCATCCATCGCACTTCGCACACGGAAGCATCGTCATATACTCCCAATTCTCCCCATACCACACCTCAAACGCTCCCAAACCCCCACATTCCTCACAGAAATTGAAATTTCTTTTTTTCAAATTGATTCTCTTCATTTACCTTACCTCCTTAAAACTTTTTCCACTGTATAAATAGAAAGCCTTCTCCATTTTTTTCCTTTAAGAAGACCCCATCCCCTCTCCCTCCAGAGATATATAGAGCATCCAGTTCCAAAATCTTTCTTTCACCCTGATCCCCCTTCTTTAAATAGAGCATTTTTCCTCCCTCAAACTCTGTCCTCTTCTTTGAAATCTGACACATTCCTGTCTGATTGCAGATTTCATTCGTCCACAGGTAGATGAAAAGAAGCTTCCCTTGCGGAGGTAAACTTTCAAACCATGGATCCTGCAATTTCCTCGTGTCAAATATCCTGTAGTTCATTTCCTTCCCCTTTTGGAATGGTATATCGTGTTGAATACCTTGTCAAGAAAAATATAACTGACAAAATTATAGCATCATATATCAAAATGGGATATAAGGAATAAACATGAAGCTGACAGTAAAGGACAAATTTATTACAGCTTTAGAGAAGCTTCTAAAGGAAAGAGGTATAACACAGGCTGAGCTTGCCCGCCGATTGGGTATTTCAAAACAGCATCTGCATAACATAATAAAAGGAAGACGTAGTGGAAGTGATGAAATGAGAGAAAGAATAGCAAACTTCTTTGGTCTCACATTTGAGCAGATGTTAAGTATAGGTGCACAAATAGCTGCTGAACATAAAGAAGATGAACCCTTCCCTCATTACAGAGAAATTATATTGCTACCACGTGACAAACGCTTTGACGCAATTGTTGAAATAGCAAAAGAACAAACAGGCTGTCCTTTTGTCGTGTTTGATCCTGCTTTGCGAGAGAAATACGAACAAAGAGAACTCTCAGAACAGGAGGTGTATGAGGCTATCAAAAAACACATGGAAACTGTAAGGGATGCTGTCTTGAAGAAGGAAGAGACTGAGAAAAGAGTGGCAAAATGAATTAAATCTGCTTTTCCATACTTAAGCCCACCTGACTTTTCCACCCCACTCAAGATTCAACTAAAGAAATTTCAGGTATGCGTCTTAAAAAAGTCCGGACTTTTTTAAAACTCACTCAAATGGCACCAGATCAAATTATAAGCCAGAATGTTCCTTCAAATTTCCCTGATACCTCTCTCAGCGAGGAGCATGTTGACGGATACATTTATGTCCCCGACCTCCCAGAAGAAGCTATAGCAATCAGAGTAAAAGACGACAGCATGTCCCCTGCTCTGGAGTACGGAGATTACGCACTGTTTCTGCCTGAAGGGAAAACGGAAATAAGAAGCGGAGACGTGGTGGTGGTAAAGAATGAGTGGAATGAGCTTATGCTGAGAAGATACAGGGAGAAAGATGTAGAAGTTTATCTCACAAGCGACAATCCCAGGTATCCCACAGTGAGGCCCGGTGAGGGATACAGGATTGTGGGAAAGGTGGTAAAGAAAGTGAGTGTACGGGATCTGTGAGTATCGGGTCAGAAAAAGATTGTAGCTGTCAGGATGATGAGGATTCCAGCAGTTCAAATGTTTTGAGAAGCCGTGCTGCTTTTTTGTCAAAGGTCAGCACAGCTTCGCAATGATTCTCCTTTGCCAGACAGCCTATCAATATATCAGACAGATCGGCATTGGTATGTCTTGCAGTGTTAAGAAACGCATGAATTGCAATACGCTTTTCAAACTCAAGAACTGGCATGTAGAGCAGATCAGAGATTGCTTCCAGTATTTTATCTCGCGGCACCCGGTAAACTGACTCAAGTACCCAGAGTATTTCAAGTACCACACAGCAGGGAACAAAAAACTTTTCTCCTTTTTTGGCTGCCTCATTGAATAGCTTCAAAACCTGTTTTGCCTGCTCGGGGTCATCCTTTACCAGGAATCTTACAAGTACGTTGGTGTCAAGAGCCTTCAACTTTTCTCCCAGTCCTGCTTCAATTTTTTTCTTATACCCTGATCCATCTCCTCAACAGAAACAGCCTTCTTTGCAAAGGAACTGAGCTTGCCATAAACCTCTTCAGGACTTTTCTTTAGAGGCTTCAAAATTGCCTTTCCTCCTTCCACCACTATTTCCACTCTATCACCTGACCGCAACCCAAGAGCTTCTCTTACATCTCTGGGTATAGTTATCTGTCCCTTCTTACTGACCCGGGTTAAGCTCATGTTTTGCTTTACTCAATAGTTTTACTTTATGGTAAATCTAATCTCAGCCCCTGTCAAGCAATGCAGTCTCATCCACACAATGTAAAGAAACAGTTGAAACTTTTCAGAGGCTTGATAGATTATCAGGTGAAGGAAGAGAATGCATTGGATAAGTGTGAAACTGCTAAAGGGAGGTAAGCTTTATCTTCCTGCCAGGCTCAGGAAAGAAATGGGCCTGAAAGAAGGTGAACGACTGCTTCTGGTACGTGAAGGAAATAAAATTATCCTTCAACCGTCAGATCCTTTACCGTGAGTCTTACAGGACTTACAGAAGGTTTGTTTGGAAGCAAAGCAGAGGAAGTACAGAAGTTTCTGGATGAACAGCGGGCAGACAGAGTAAAGCATGGTAGAAGAACGACCACAAAAAACTGCTCAGGTCAGTCCTGATCTCCACCTGCTTCGAACTCCAGCTGTCCAGCTTCCTGGTACAGTTTTGCCATAAGTTCTTCAACTTTCTGGTATATCTCCCTGAGTCTCTTCTCTTTCCTCAAAACAGGATGACAGCCAAGAAACTGATGCAAGTATTCCATTGCCACAAACGTTCTGTCAAGAAATTCAAAATAATGCCCCAGATTTACCTCCTGCTTCTCTTTGACTTCCACCAGTTCCTCCTTACCATCTTTCTCCCGCAGCTCCAGAACAGGCAGCTGAAATGCTTTTAGAAAATAAAAAACGTCTTCCCTCAATTCATCCATATTCTCTCCATATGGCAGCACAGGCTCCTCTGTCCAGTTCTCTATTTTTCCATCAGCCCCATAGTAAACTTCATAGATCCCGTAAACAGGCTTCCCCTTCCTTATGGTTTTCACCACTCTGTAGTTCCAGAAAGACATCTCCCTCCTCCATGATTTTTCATAAAGAACTTTTCCGCAATCTCATCTCAAGACCTAAAAAAAATTCGACATATCGCTAGACCTTTTCCCTCCTGAGAAACATTTTCAATATTTTCTTCTTTGTCAAGGAAAGAAAACAGTCCCCGAAAATTTTATTCGACATTGTGCTGGACCATCTGAAAAAAAGTCTCTATTTTCCTTGACATACTTCTCGTATTCCCGTTAGAATCGGCTGTGATGGATGAAAAAATTTCAAAAGAAGAACTCATAAAAATCATCAAACCCCTCATAGCAGAACAGCTCTCTGCCTTCATCCGGGAACATGAGCTTAAGGCAAAAGAAATTTCACTTATTGAGCGAATAATCCGTGTAGAAGAGGAACTCAAAGCTCAGAGGGAAATCATTGCTTCCCTGCAAAGGGAAATGAATGCAAGGTTTGAGGCAATGGAAAAAAGATTTGAGGCACTTCAGAGAGAGATGGATAAGAGATTTGAGGCTGTGGATAAAAGGTTCGAGTTTTTGCAGAGAGAAATTGACAGAAGATTTGACTCCCTTGAAAAACGCCTCTCCTTCCTCCAGTGGCTCGTGGCTGGGGGATTCACGTTTGTCTCCATACTCATTACTCTTGTAAACTTCCTGAGATAAAGTAGTTTTATCAGCCGTTTTTTTCTGGTGAGGTTGTATCTGTCACACCTGTATATGCTGAACATCCAGGCAAAAAAAATAAAGGGGACAGCAAAAAGCTGCCCCCTTTAAATCACTACCCTGTTCCTCTCTGCCTACTCCTCATCTTCATCCGGAACAGACACAAACGTCGCAAACGCCGTGAAAACCACAACTTCCTCACCTCTGTCGTTGATTCGCTTCTGTGGCTTTATCGGAACAAGCAGATCTCCTCTCCTCCCTTTCATGCACTGAGCAGTAACAGCATCAACTATGTAGTAAACTCCCTCGTGCTGCTCAGGAAGTCCTGTCACATCACCAGCACGGTATTTCACCACAGGAATCTCCCCCACCCTGCTCACCTCATGCTCCTTCACCTGCACAGATGGAATTATCCCCTCCGGTCTAATTTCAATTATCTGCTCAGGACATGCAGGATCAAAACCACCTGTGGTAAGCACGTAAATCGGTTTTGCCGTGAGATTCACAAGCTCAACACCGCCAAGAATGACGCTGTTCCTGAAATGCTTTGCAAGTACTCTCATGGCACACCTCCCTGTTTTTTTGTTGAAAAAACGCAGAGAAACGGGAAGGGATAGCAGAAGAGAATGATGAGAGACGAGAAAGATCCTTAGAAAAGGACTTTCAAATGTTGCCCGTAATTACCAGTAGCTTTTGTTTTTATAAATAGAAAAACAATCCAGAGAAAAAGTGAAGTTCCTTGTCTGTGGCTATTGCATCAGTGCTGACACCTGATTGCATAAGAAAATTCAAGAAAATTCCAGAAACTCCTTGATTTTCTTAGCTTTTTTCCCCTGAACACGAATTACAGCCTGTTCTCAAAGATAACGCCTGCTTATCCAGCAAATGCTCTATTTGACAACAGGAAAAACAAAGACAGAGAATCTAAACAGGAGGTTTAGAAATGTTGATAGGGCTTCTCATAGCAGCAGCATCAATAGCAGCCATAATTGGTGGTGCTGTCCTTGTGAACAGGCTAACCC
>Ga0190369_1000165_pt1 | contig 9728 bp, 10 predicted proteins | sample 4872181213_MG_FD_165051 | JGI IMG/M metagenome (GOLD analysis project Ga0190369, IMG submission 165051) | Hydrothermal vent microbial mat bacterial communities from Southern Trench, Guaymas Basin, Mexico - 4872-18-12-13_MG | ecosystem: Environmental > Aquatic > Marine > Hydrothermal vents >... | reverse complement strand
AAGTTTCATTCTCGAATTAGGCATGACGGGATTTTCTACGGGGAGAAGTGGGATTAGACTTTGTTTTGTGATGACTAAATACAATTCTGAACTCTGCGATGATGAGGTAGCCCGCGACTGATGGATTGAAACCTTCCGTAGCCCAAGCTCGTTTTCGCTCCGACACCGTGATTTTTTAACGCTTCGATTAGCAAATTCTTCGCTTTTTTGAGCAGATCTTGCTTTCCATCTCTTAAAGCTAACGCGAATTGGAATTCGATTCCTACTGGGACTGTCAAGAAAAATATCGGATTCGGATTGTGCCAGTCTCCGGGAACTTCGCCATGCTGGTAATACGGCTGGTAGTGAGGATTCATTATGTCGAGTTCGAGGATTGGTTTGTTCTTAAGTTGATCTGGCGTTGGAAAGGCATCAAAGAATATAATCGATCCTTCCTGTTTTTGAGTTCCGAAGATTTTTACGATGTCTTCAACGCTTATCTCTTCGTTTCCGATTTCTACTTTTAGATCGCTTATTTTCGCAAGTTTGTCGAACCTCCTTTCGAACAGCTCTTGGATTACCGCAACAGCTAAGTAATAATCTTCTGGAACGTCTTTCTCCCTTTTAGCTATTCTCCTCTTTACGTCTTCTTTTACATCGCTAAACTTTCGTAGGATTGTATCTCCATATTCTTCCGCTAAAAGGCTGAATGCATAGTGCTTTGTCACACCCTTCAAAGCGGATCCGGGAATGTAGGGAACTCCGTAGTTGCGATTAAGTCTGATCGAAGTCTCGTAGACACTCTCATCTCCTAAACCGATTACGAGTCGGGACTTCGTTCTTAGTTTGAAAATCTGAGCATCTATTGACGACAACAAATCCTCAATCCGTCTTAGATACTCGTTGTAAAGCTCAACCGACCCTTCTGATAATTTTATATGATATCCTAACCAGTCATATCTCGGCTTTTCCAACTTACCATCTCTTTCTAAGAACGGACAGAACTTTGTTAAAATTAGTGAGATATTTTCAAATTTTTTAAAATCGACAAATATCAAATCTTTCGGAATAAAGAACCTCGCTTTAGCTATCATGTTTCTTCACTCTCCTTCAATTCAGCCTTTGCAAATTTAGTCATCCAGTTGAGCAGTGCTAAAACTTCTTGAGTTGCTTGGAAAACTAAGAGCGAATCCGTATTGGCTATCCACTCCAATGCATTCTGATCTTCGCTACAGTATCCCCTCTTCTTTAACCACTCTTCTATATGCTTGTAGAGCTTGCTGTATGCTTCGCTTTTCTTGGACTTGTAGAAAGCTAAAGTGTTTCCGAGACCGTTCGTTAAAATCAACGCTGGAGCGCTCTTCACGTATCTTGCGTAATCCTTCTCGAAGTCCTTCCCCTTAACAGACATTATTTTATCGTATGCATACTTTGCTCTCTCCTGCTCAAGAGTTCTCATCGTCAATCACCTTCAGCTTAACAAATCCCTTACCGATTGTTTCGTTTCCTCCAACCTGAACGAAGCGTCTGTTAAACTGCTTGAACTCTTCAGCAATATCATTTGCCGAAGACAAGTCGTTTATTTTCCCCCTCGGCTCTGCAATTGCAATCACGGAATACATCAGCGCATCACTTGGCAGGTATTCCTCATACCACAACGCTCCCGTTTCGACAGTCCCAGTTTCGGCGCTAATCCTAACCCTCGCAACAATTTCCGTAGTCATTCGAACGATTATACTGAATACATCATCGTGAACTATCGCAATTCTGTTTTCATCAATACTCACAGGCGAAATTTTCGAAATAGCTTTTACAATTTCCGAAATATTTTGTTTTTTCGCGGTAAGTGCTAAATCCTCCACAATCACCTTTCCATTAACTTCGAGTGCTGTGTTTTCAGATACTACAGCTTCTTCTGGATTTAGGGATGGAATAGCAAATTCGTTATTCATGCCGACGAGATCCAAGTCTCTCTTAAATCTTTCAAGCACGATCGGACACGTTACGTAAGCGAAAACACCTTTCAAACTCCTTACAGGGAACAGCAAAATCTTAGCATCTCCAACGCTTACAGCCCCTGCATGCTCATGCGCTCGTTCCGTTAAGGGCCCAAAGATCACAGTCGTTTTTGGCGGGGACTGCAACTTGTTTATAATTTCAGACTTTTTACGCTCTAACTCTTTTCTCTGTTCTTCATTATTCGTTTCCTTGATTTTTCTTTCAAGTTCCTTTAAATTCTCTTCGAGTTTCTCTCTTAAAGTTTTGTTATCTTCCACTTTTTCACCAAGCTCCAACCTTCTGAAATAACTCCTCAAAACGCCCTTCAAACTCTGCCCCCAGATAACTGGAAAGCCTGTATGCCTTTCCCTCTGTATCGGTAAATCTATAACGCTCAACTCAGCACCGCTACCAGCATGCACTGGTGTTACGCTATACAAACCCAACATCAAAGCCTTCTCAAACATCTCCACCACCTTTAAGTTCGTTCAATAACTTCTCAAAAACGGCCTTTATCTTCGGAATGTCTTTCTTAATAGTCAACCAGACAACTTCCCAATCGACACCGAAATAAGCGTGAATGAGTTTATCCCTCATTCCCGCAATAGATTTCCACGGTATCTCCGGATATTTTTCCTTTAACTCGTTCGAAATATTTTTCACTGCTTCACCTATAATCTCTAAGGCCCTTACAACTGCATACTGCGTTTTTACATCTTTTAGGAAATCATCATAATTCATACCCTCAACGAATTCTTCTATCTTCTCGATAGCGTCCAATACATCCATGATGTAATCTTTATCAGCTCTCATACGTAAACGACCTCTTTTAAAATAGACTCTTTTATTGTTGGCTTTAAAGCCCTTTTCATGACTAAATCGACTTTAACACCCAAAAGTTTGGTGAGATAGTTCTCGAGCTCTACAAACTCCAACAACGTAGGAGTTTCTTCGAATTCTACCAGTATATCTACATCACTTGTTTCCTTTTGTTCTCCTCTCACATATGAACCGAATAGTCCGATTTCCTTAATTTTGAATTTTTTCCTTAACATCTCTCTGTTTTTTGTTAATATTTCTTTTATCTCATATAGGCTTTTCATCTCAATACCTCCTCGACGACTACATCCAAAACATCACCTTCTTTTAAATCCGTGTGGGACTGAACGACAACCGCTCCAAGCCGTGGATCATATATAGCTACGAACTTCGTATGGTGGTATTTATGAGCTAAAAAGCAGTGAAGCCATATTGGTCCTCTTCCCGAGATTATGACCCCTTTCCTTGGGTTAACTCTTGGAGCTTCAAGATTTTTGAGTATCTCGGGTTTTATTGTGTTTTCGAGATCGAAATGAACTATCGTGTAATCTTTAAACTCCTTGATTCTGAACCTCATCTCCTTCACCTAACTTGTATTTCATAGCTTCTATGGCATAAAACACTACTTTTTCCTTGGATCTATACTTAAATTGAATCGAATCGAGGAATTTTCTAACCATCGTGATGTTATATTCGAACCCCGAATGTGCAATGAAGTTTCTGATTACTCTCTCGATACTTTCAGTATGAAAAGGAGAGCTGATGTCTCCGAGCCTTATGTAGCTTGATAGTTGCCTCCAACTACTATCTATGTGACTCATGGGCTTACCACTCCTTGTCAGTCTTTCTTCGAGATGTCTCATTTGTTCTCTAACAATTATTCCTATTCTGGGTAGATTGTTAAAAATGTTTGAAATCTCTTTCAATTCTTCCAAACTTATTTCACGTTTTGGTAATTGTCGAAATACGCTTGAAGTGTTTAATACTCTCAGGAAATAGCTAAGTTCCGATAGAATTCTAAAATCTGGATCGAGTGCTGATTGCCTTTTTATCTTCCTTCCGCAAACCTTAATACTTTCGAGGAACTTTCTTAATTTGTTGTTTATCTCATCAAGCACATCCCTTTCTTTTGGATAAAACGTTCCGAACACGAGAGGAAAACCATTTGCCACAGAGCTTATGAAGGCGTTCCACTGGTCGAAATTGCTCAAAAGATCCGTTATGGGCATTGGATGTATTTTACGAATCTCAACCGATTTCACGTTTAGCTTTACTTCTCTCAACCTCTCTTTAGAAACTCCTCTTGGATAGGGCTCGGAATTCAAAACTGTTAGATACACTTCTTTCAAAAAGGCCGCTAATCCGAGCAAATTTAACACGGCTCTATATGTCAAGACGGGCATGAAGTTTATCCCATGTGTCAAGTCGAGATAAACTTCCATATTTTTGTTCGGTAGTTCCTTAGCAAGTTGAAAAGTTATGTAGTAGTAATAATCGAGAAGGTCTCCGTAAACCTCAATATTGCTGAATACCCCGACACCCGGTGCAACAATTAGTGTAATCTCTTTGAAATTTTCACCGATTTTTTCTTCTACGAAGTATTTTACTCGATCACGAACATCATCCACAACTTCTTTATAATTCGTGAACTCACGTTGTTTTATGTCTGGTTCACATGTTTTTGGATTTACTATGTTAGCTAAGGTATCGAGAACGATTATGATGGTCTTGTTGGGATTTATTTTCTCCTTTAGGATGGGTAATGTGCAGAACGATTTCATCTTCAGATTGTCGTAATCGTATACGATTTCCTCCCACTCGAAGGGGTTTCCCCATGTGGCTATCAAAACTCTCTCAGTCATGCCAAACCCCCACGAAGCACAATCCATAACCGAGTTTGGTCATCTTTCCCAACTTTAGATACGGTTTGTTCAGATTTAACTTCTCTGCCTCGACAAAGTAAACAGAACCAGCTGGAACCGCATATCTAACGCCTTTAGGCTTATTATTTGCCAAATCCCATCCGCTAACCTTTACGGGCTTTCCTACGAGCGGAATTATTCTTTTAACTTTAATTCCCGTAGATTCCAACTCGTTCTTGATATTCCAAGTGTATTTCCCCGAATTTTCGATAAGTAAGGGCGTTGCAACGTAGAGCTTGAATTTTTTGGATATTTCATTTCTGATCCTTTCCCATTTTTTTTCAAAGATCTCGAAAGGATTGCAGTCTTCAATCCTATAATTGGCGAATCTACCTTCTCCGCCGAGTTTGAGCAGACCTTTCTTAGGCAGGAACTTCAAATCATTCGTCCAGACCGATAAGGCAGGAATTCTCAGAAACTCGACTGTGTAGAGCATGTGCTCTTCGGTTGTTTTGGTATCCTTTAGACTTATGCCGACTCTTCTCTCCTTCAGAATGTTCACGATTTTCACATTTTCGATATTGAGATTGCCTTCGAGGTATCTCACGATCTCATTAAGTTTTAAGAAACCCCCGCAAGGCTCTGCGGAAGGATAAAAGAATTCGACTCCAAATTCATCAATCCTCTTCGGTTTCATGAAGCATTTACGATCATCGAATTCTACGACATCCATCGGGGTTGCGAAAAACTCCTCTCTATCCCAAAGAAAAACTCCGTCAATCACAAGATTTTTCGACTCTTCTTTCCCGTATCCCACGTAATCCTTTGCTTCCTGTGAGAATTTCTGCTCCGCAAGAATCTTGCTTCTGATCGCTCCAGCAACAGTTTGAGGTAGGGGTAGTATCGATCTCGCTACGTGATCCATTCCTGCTTCGAAGTATCTTAGCTCTCTGAACAGCAAAACGTCGTTAGGCTCGATTATCACCTTCATTTTTGCCACCCCACAACTCAGCTTTACAATCCGAGAGTATCTTCAAAAGCAAAAATAGTCCTTTCACCTGCTTTTTCGTGACGATTCCGAGAATCTCGTTTGGAATTCCGATCTCGCTCAACCGTTTGCATTCTGCTATTGCTCTGTTAATTCTTGAAACAATTTTCTCATCTTCAAGTCCGATATCTTCTTTGACAAGTTCTACTCTCACTTTCTCCGAAGCTTTCATCACATTATCTACAAGCTGGTTAACATCCTTCTCGCTGTAGTGCCTCGAAATTTCGTATCTAATGAATGATCTTACCGCATTTTCGTCGTCGGGTAGGTTTTCCACATCTCTAACCAAGTGGTAGATTATCCTTCGGGACAGACTCGGTTTCACGTTCTTTTCCGAATTCTTAAGGAGTTCGACGAGCCTTTCGACTTCCGATAGCACATCCCAGCTCACAACGACTTCGTCGTAACTCCCGCTTCTCTTAAGATAACCAACAGCAAGAGCGTTCCTTCCAAGGCTCTTCGCTCTCTTCTCAAGCTTGTTAACCCGATCGATCGCATCGTAAAGGGGATGTTTGTAGTGGACTATCAGCAGACCTCCGCTCATGGTTAATCCCGATTTCCCGCCATTCTTCCACGGAACGAACATCTCAGCCGAGCTAAAGTAGTCGGCTAACTTCTTAGCGCATGCAAAAGCCTTGTCTATCGGAAGGATTGTCAAAACGTCGTCTCCTCCCGCGTATATCAGATCTCCGCCATACTTCTCAACAGTCCTGCGAACGAATTCTACGGCAAACCTTGAGAGTGCTTGGCTTATCGCTATGTGATGGGAAGGCGAGAGCGCTCTTTTGACATCTTCTTTCAGCTTTTCGTCGAAGAATTCTTTCAGAGCTTCGTGAGCGTAATCGGAAACTTTCGAGCTTTTCCTCCCGCTTAAAATCTTTCCCATCTCATCGCCATCGAGCTTAAGAATTGCGTAATACTTCGGTGGTAAATCGACTTTGCCGTAAATTTCTTCCATATTTTTATTAATCTCACCGTAAGCTTTTCTCAGAACTCCCAAAACTTCGGTTGAAGCTTTTTCAACGCTTTCTAACGGGACTTCCTTACCGCACCACTCCTCGATTCTCTCCTTTATCTTTTTGGGATCGGCAGTCCAGAATTCTAAGTAATACATGTCGGGGTCACATGGCTCTTCATCTTTCGTTAGATTGTATTTTTTCAAAATCTCGATGAACTTTCCGTGTTCTTTTCTCTTCTTAAACTCGTTAATCCAATTAAAAGCTCTCAGGCAGACATCCGTTACCGTTTCGAACCTTTTTATATCGTATTCTTTATATTCTTTTTCTAAATATTTACGGTAAAATCTCTTTACGAGACAAGTCGGGCATAGAGGCTCTCTTTTCCATATCTTCATCAGCTCTCCGTATTCAAATTTGTCGCCGAGTATAGCAAGGTTTTCTCCGCAGAGTTTGCACTTCCACCCGCTAACCTGTTCTCTCTTTTCGAACTTGCTACTTTCGATGTTCGTCGCGCTCTCAAGAATTTCGAATAGAACGGGGTAGAGCTCGGTCGGTTGCGGGGGATACTTTGAAAATTCTTTCAAAAATTCGAACCACTTCCCTCTATCTTCGTCAAGTATTCCGTGTTTCGAGAGGAAATCGATTATCTCATCGTAGCTCGAAAAGTTTCGGAATGATATTTTCTCGACCGTAATCTTGAAGTAATCTTCGAGAATGTGGATGTATTCCTGCGGATCGAAGTTTAATCCGTATTTATCTCTGGCACGCTTAACAGCGAACTCATACATTTTGATTAAAGTTTGCTTGAAGCTATCCTCGATCTTCCTCTTCAATTCTTCGAACTTTTCTTCGGAAACTATTGCCAAAGCCTTGTTCGGGATGTTAGCAACCTCAAGCCCTTTGGGATTCTCTCCGAGAAACTCCTTCACAAAGAACGGTTGCCCCCTTAGATGAGGGTATATTACCGCATCTGGTCCAAACTCCTCGATTATCGGCTTCAAAGCATGAAAAGTCAGGTAGCTCAGCATGTGACTTCCCGCCCAGAGATCCGCCTCCTTTTTGGCATTCTTTATGAAATCCTGAACGGGTGAAATCTTTATCCTCACCAAAATCGGCTTATCCACCGTGAGGGCTGAAGCAAGATCGAGATGAGCCCAGATTGTGTGATCAGGATAGCGTGTTTCCGCTGGAAGGTTTACGAATTCTTCGGCTATTTCACCAGCGTTCTCGACTCCTTCCGATTCGAGCGTTTTGGCAAGCTCTTCTTTAAGCCTCATCGGATACGAGTTCCACAGCTTGAAGTAACAATCTTCTACAAGTTCTTTGAAAACTCTCTTCTCAACTTCTACTATCTTACTCAGCAGTTCATCAACGGCTTTGTATCCCTTGCTCCTTCTCAGCCTATCTATAAACTTCGTTAAGTTTGGATATTCTACCTTCTCAGCAGATATAGGGAGCCTCAATTGAGGATATCCGCTCCAGACGTAATTTCCCCAGCCCTTTCCATAAAAGTCTATTACTTTGTTCAGATCGAGCGTAACTCTTTGAACAGCGGAAGCAAGGATGTCTTCCCGCCCCCTACGATATTCGATTCCTGCCGATCTTAAAATCTCCTTAGCTCTCTCTTCGTGATTTGCTATTTTAATAGCTTTATCGGGAGGATCGTGAAGGAAAGCTTGGATTTTTCTCGTCCATTTCATGGAAACACCTCCGTGAAATGCGATCTTAAACTGTTGATTAAGTCATCGTAGAAGGTTTCGTATTCCTTCTTAGGATCTTTGCCTCTATCTAAAATAAAGAGTGCTCCTTCGACATTGGCGACCTTCTCTTTTTTCTTCTTGAGATCTCTATATACACCTCCAGAACATTTTACGGCACCCCTGTAATTCGGTAGAAACACGTATTTTAGAACCGTTACGATTGGATAATACTTATCTTCCACCTTGTTTACGGTCATTATCAGACTTGAAGCTCGTCTATTTGCATTCCAATGAGCGACAGTAAATCTTACAAATTCATTATTGAATTTTTTATAAAATTGAATAGGCAATCCAAGATACGGTCGTCTCTCGTTTTTAGCTTTGATATTTCCAATTCTTTTCTTACCTTTTAAGTATTCTTGATATATTTGATCAGCGATCTTTCTATCAGCATATTTGAACCTAAACCCTCCTTCAAACTTTCTTTTCTTAAATGTTCCAAGATACCACGCGCCTATATTTTTTATAGCTTCGCTCGGAGTAGATACAACCTTCCCAACAAATACGTGTGCCGTTCTTCGTGAAAATATAGGATAGTTAGCTTCTTTAACTTCACTCCTATCAAATCCTAACGCATTCAAGATTTCAGATATGCTTTCGAGCAGAGTCGCAAACGTGTCGATATAATAGCTTTTCAAATTCGTCGTGTGCGGTAAGAAGTCTATACCAATGTCAAAGTTGGCATTCGGTTCTTCAGATAGGAAAATTGATCCTGCAAATTTTCTTGCTCTCGATCCAAATCCTCCTAAGTGTATTGCTAACCACAAAGATATAACGGCAGTCTTAATAATCAACTCGTCATAGCCTTTAATGGTCAATTCAAACGTTGTCTTCGGCTGTAAAGCAGGTTTGGGAGATCTACTTACCTGAGAGAACCAGAAGTAGAATTCAAACTCATCTACTGGAAGATATGTCTCCTCAGATTCAACATTGCTTAGTTCTACCATAATCCTGCTTCTCCGTCCGGTGCTCCCGAAAACGAATTCCTCCGCTTTTCTTAGCCCAGAAATATCATCTCCGAAGTAGCTTCCTGCCAAAGCTCTGAACCACCACCTCATTAAACCCTTGATTGAAGGAGCACGAATCTCCGCTTTAGTTTGATCAGCACCTCGCATGAAAATAGGTGTTATTGCCTCAAGTTTGAACTCCGCTTTATACATGCATGACACTGTTAGACAAAACAAACTTAAAGTTTGCTGAAAAGTATTTTGATGAAACTCTGGGTTAGAGATGTCGAAGAATACTTCTTCTGTCCGATGGTTTTCTACTTCTCAGTTGTCTTGGGATACGAGAGGGTTAAAGG
>Ga0190369_1000164_pt1 | contig 9759 bp, 8 predicted proteins | sample 4872181213_MG_FD_165051 | JGI IMG/M metagenome (GOLD analysis project Ga0190369, IMG submission 165051) | Hydrothermal vent microbial mat bacterial communities from Southern Trench, Guaymas Basin, Mexico - 4872-18-12-13_MG | ecosystem: Environmental > Aquatic > Marine > Hydrothermal vents >... | reverse complement strand
CTATAGAATATAGCTCGCGGATTCATCCACGATCTAAATACAGCCTTGATAGCTAGTTCAAGCTGTTTCCATGGATCCTGTGGAAATTCACCCCAGTGTTCACGTATAATCTCTTTGTATCTCTCAACAAGCTTCTTCATGTATTCTAGAGAAAGCTTCCATAGGTTCGGTGCTACATCTCTTGGTGGTTGGGCATCGAGTCTTAGAGTGTACTTGGGGTACTTCTTTTTAATTTCTTCAAGTTCTTTAGAATACTTTTCTTCAGCTTCTCTTCTGAAGGCTTCATCGAATTTGTCGAATTCAGCCGCAAAGTACTTCTCTTCAATACCAAGTACAATTCTTCCAAACATGTTTAGAAATCTTCTATATGCATCATAAGCAAACCATTCATTACCACTTAATTCTGCTAAACCCTTTACAGTTTCATCGTTTAGACCTAAGTTGAGTACTGTGTCCATCATTCCTGGCATTGATACTGGAGCACCACTCCTAACAGATACTAATAGTGGATTCTTTGGATTGCCAAAACCCTTACCTGTTTTCTCCTCAAGTTTTTTCATGTATTCAACTACTTGTTCCCATAGTCCTGGTGGAAGCTGTAGAGTGTTGATTATATCCCAAATCTTTTTAATTATCTGATCACGTATTTCAGGCGGAGGATTCTTAGTCAATTCATACTCTAGTTGATCGATTTCACTTTTTCTAGGTGAGTAGAAGTCTACACATGCTTCTGTTGTTATGATGAAACCAGGCGGTACTGGAAGACCTAATTTAGTCATCTGTATTAGACTTGAACCCTTACCACCAAATAGTCGCTTGTTTTTCCAGTCAGCTTCTTCAAACATGTAAACATACTTCTTTGAACTCATAGCACCATACCCAAACCTCGTACGCTCTCAAAATCCTCACAGCAAAGAGGGTCTTAGATTTTACTTGCGCTTATGAAAGCTTATTAAAGTGTAGTAACGTTATAGAGCAGTAACAATGAGTATTAACAAGGATAGAAACTATGTTCACCTAGAACAATAAGATACACAGTGTACATCACTTGGCAGTATCATTGAGAAGTGGCGGCCCGATCCCGGCTTGGACGGGCTGCGGAGCCTTTCGGACTCCACAGCCGCGCCCAACGCGGCCGGCTTAACTTCCGGGATCTGACGAGTCCGGGTGTTGCCCGGCCGCTATGGCCGGGTCGGGCCGCCATTCATGTGATAGGGGTGTGCGGGTTTTTAAGCTGTTACAGCATTGAGATTTAGTGATAGCTCTCATCATATTGATGGTCTAGAATAGGCTAAGGCATTACCTCAACAAGTTTCAATCATTGACTAGAGTATTCAAGTCATTGCTTCGATGGTCGAAAACATGGAATTAAGCTCGTTAGCTATAGTACCTCTAGCTCTAGGCCTAGTAGTAGCTTGGATTAATGGTTCGAATAATGCTGCTAATCTTGTAGGAGTAGTTGTTGGTTCAAACGCCTTAAATGTTAGAAAAGCACTCTTCATAGCTTCAATCCTAAGTTTTATTGGCGCTATATCTCTAGGAATATACGTTTCTACAACAATGATGAGAGGTATCGTTGATATCACATTAATTCTAGATAGAAACACGCTTATCCTAGGTGTTATAGCAACATTTCTTTCTGCGTTGCTGTGGATGATGATATCGAATATGCTTGGAGTTCCAATGAGTGTTCATGCATGTGTTATTGGGGGTTTAACTGGATTTGGAATTGCTATAGGTATGGAGTTTTTAAGAGTAGATACACTCATAGTGATATTCGTTGCATGGATCTTAACACCATTTCTTGCATCTTTCATAACGATTGCATTGATTAAGCTTTTCAATATATGTAAAAGGAATACCCAAAGACTTAAAGTATTCACTATTTCAACTCTATTCCTAGCTTTGTTTATACCTTTAGCCTTAACATCATTAAAAGTTGCTGCACATTATAAAGAACTTTCAGTAATATTGATACTGTTATCATTAGCTATTTGCGTATCTCTATCGATGTTCTTCTATAGATCTTTATCTAAGAAACTTACTATGGTGGATCCATCAATATATGAACGCTATGTTCTAAAAGTTCTCTTAATAGTATCTATGTCTTCAATGTCGTTCTCTTTTGGGGCAAATGATGTTGCAAATGCTGCTGGTGCTATGGCTGCGGTCATGTATGTTCATGGAGTTAATTCTCTAGAAGCTCTTTCTATATGTATATCTATGGCGTCAATAGGTCTTGCTTTAGGGGTATTCTTTGGAAGAGTCAAGGTCATAGAGATGGTTGGTAGAAAGATAACTGTGTTAACACCTTTAACAGCCTTTACTGCTCAGCTTTCTGCCTCCATAGTTATGCTTTTAATGACTAGATTAGGGCTACCGGTATCGTCATCTATGGCTATGGTTGGAGGTGTTATGGGTGCGGGCCTAGCTAGGGGATTAAGATACATGAACTACAGAACAGTTATCAGAATCTTTATTACATGGTTTTCAGCTATACCCATAACTGCTGCAATATCGCTACTTCTATTCAAATTACTAAGCTACCTAATTTAACGTGACTTTACTATAGTTAGCGTTGTGTTCTCAAGAGAAAAGGTATTGCATTAGTACTCTAAGAACGTCAGCAACATCTTCAGCATAATCAGTAACATTTTCAAGAGATTCTATGAAATCTCTTAACATTACGACTAGTGCTGGATTGGATATAGCTGTTCCATAGAATACTAGCTTCTTTCTTGCATCATGGTTAATTTCATCTGCTTCTTCTTCGAACTTTTCAACTCGTTCAAGCATTGAGCTAACGTCTTCACCATTCTTTAAAAGTCTGTGAGCAGCGTCCTTTAGTACACGAATTGCTTCCATATTTATCTTTGCTAGGTTCTCAATGTTTGTACGTATATCTGGTGGTATCTCTAGGTAAGGTATGATGTCGAGATATCTCGAAGCTTCTTTTAGCCATTCTGATAGTCTATCCATCATTCTGAGGAGTCTACTCAGATATTCCTTCAGTTCATTATCTAATGGAGCTCTTGCTATATATGCCATGATATCTCTACGTAGGTTATCTGCTTCAGTATCGAGTTTTATACTTTTGGCAAGACTTTTATAGGCATTATCTAGGTTGAAACTATTAAGACTAGAGATAGCTTCGACGAAGTGTTTAGATATACTTTCTACCTTTTCAAAGTATTTCAGGATATGAGGGGCTATATCAGCTAGCTTTTCTATGTTCAAATTTGGAGCACCAGTCATTGAGATATCTTGGACCTGTGTTTCAGATGTTCTTCAGAACGTTTTATTGGTGTTAGAGGTTTTTCTGCATATATCGCTGAAATTATCAAGAGTCCTCCACACTTATCACATTTACCTTCAATTTTACCAACAAAATCTCCTTCTATGAATTCTCGTTCATAGTTAAAATCGCCATTTACACATGTAACCTTTACTCTTATCCTTGGTCTCTCCGATAGACTTTCTGTGATGCTACGTCTACTCGATAAGTAGTTCAAGATCATTTGAACTACTATGGCTATCGCTATAGCTATGAGTATCAGTACAAGGTAATTGTTATCCATATTCTATCCCTCAATAAACTCCAACACTATTACCTACACCAATAACTACGACAACATCTCCTGGTTTTGTATAAGTCCTTATTATCTCTAGGACTTTGTTATAGGCTTCATCAACGGCATTCTGTATATCTTTATTTATGGTGTTTATAGCTTCTTCAGAACTCATCTTAACTATTACTGCATCTAAAGGAGCCCCACACTTAACTGTAACTCTTTCAATTTCAATTTTTTCAGGGCCTAAATCACCTATAGCTGCACCACTCCCTACAGCAACAAGTCCAGAAGGTTCGCCTTCCATTTTTAATGCTGCATCCACAGTTATGACACGAGCTATATTACACTGTAGCTCCTCAGCAAGCTTAGCTAGAGCTTTTCCTGGTTTACCAACTCTAGCACCAGGACCTTTAGCCTTGATTACATAGACTTTTCTTCCATCTATTTCAGTAAATCCAACTACAGTATCTTCGACTATCTCGCGTCTCTCACTTAATCCTAACAATTTAAAGGCTACTAAAGGCCCAACACTATCTCCTATTGGTGTTCCTCTCACAATTCCATCAATTGCTTTTACATAGTGACTAAGTTCTTTCGTTACTTGAGGAAGTATCATTGCTAACTGCATTAGAAGAATCCAGTTTTCGTATCTACGACCTAAAAGATAGTAGTGTCTGTAAATTTTGTATACGGTATAGAGTGCTGATGCTATTGCCAATGCAACACCAAGATTATTGATGATGTCATCGGTTAAGTGTTTCATAGATGCTCTAAGGTCTTCCTTAGCTTTTTTCTCATTAGTTGATATTATATGGTCCAACCTTTTGATAATATCTGTAGGCTCTATAGATACTGGTTCAATCATGAAGTAGTTGTTTATAAATCTATCAACAATATTTTGTGGTTCAGACACACCTAGCCTTGAGATATAGTTTCGCACTTTCCTTATTGAGTCATTAACCATAGCTTCAAGTTGAAGTAATCGGCTTGCAACAGCGCGACTATATCGATAGAATTGTAGTCTTTGGGGAATATCCGTTAAGAAGTAGAGTGTGAATAGTATGAATAGAAGTAGCGATACAAGCTGATCGAGCTGTGCTTCTATGATGGTCGTTGGACTCACCCGAGCTAGACATCCTAATTTTCCTTATTAACTAATAGTCCTAGTTGTGATAAAAACAGTGTTCTTGTATATAACTATTGTCTCTTCAAACTGAACAACCTTTCCGTTGTTTTTCTCTATCAGAACAGGATATTCTCTTAAAACACCGTTTCGTTTTAAGTCTCGTAGAACGCTATTTAGTTGTTCCATGCTCTGAAAGTTAAACCATCTCAGTGCAAAAGGAAGCTCTCTCCGCATAGAATATACTTTCTCATAGAATTCCCTTGCTTGAGTGCTAAGTCTTCTCAATCTTTTAGCATTGTATATCAGAGAATATATTGTGACTTCTTCTGAATCACGTACAAATCCAAGACCATCAGTGGCAAATGGCTCTATAGCGTAGGCTTCACCATCCCTAAATTTACCGAAGTTAAACATATCGCTATAGTTTGGTATAATTTGACCTGCATGTATTTGGTATCTTTCGAGACTATGACCACTTAAGTTGTAGATCGGTTTATAGCCATAGCTTTTAATGATGCTTTCAACTATCCTACCAATTTCGCTAAACCTTATACCTGGTTTCACCATAGCCAAAGCCTTGTTCAATGCTTCTTCACAAGCCTCTAAAAGTCTTGAGTACTTATCATTGAATGAAATTGTTATTGCCGTATCAGCTATATAACCATCGACATGTACTCCTATATCGATCTTAACCACTGAGTTCTCAGGTATCGAGGCTGCATCCATAGGTTTGGGTGTGTAATGTGCTGCCACCTCGTTAATCGATATGTTTACAGGAAATGCTGGTTCACCACCGTATGATCTGATGAGCTCTTCAAGTTTTGTAGCTATATCGAGGAGTTTAGTTCCTGGCTTAGTAATGTGAAGAGCATATGCCTTAATTTTCTGAGCTATTTCACCTGCTTTAACATACTTCTCGAATATCTCATCGTTCAAGATATCTAACCCTACTTTTATCAAAGCAGAGTAACCTTATTTATTAGATCTATATTACTTGATGTTGGTGTAGAGTATGGGAAGAATTGTCTGGTTAGGCCACGCGGCATTCTATATTGAGATCGATAATCACAGAATTCTAATTGATCCATGGATAACAAACCCTTTATCTCCATATAGATCATTGGATACCTTTACAAGACATTTTCCAGAGATAGATCTAGTAATAGTTACTCATGATCATGGAGACCACGTTGGTGAAACTGTAGAAATATTGAAGAAGTATGGTAAGGCAAGGATATGTGCTGTTTACGAACTTGCAGAAGAACTTGCAAAGAAAGCAGGAGCTATTGAAAGATCTATTCCAGCAAATATTGGCGGTCCAATACGTTTTGAAAAACTAAACATCATTTTAACACCTGCGTTCCATTCATCAACTATAGGTGCCCCAACAGGAGTTGTCATAGTAGGATCCAAGACAACGATCTATCATGCGGGTGATACAGGCTTATTCAGTGAAATGCAGTTCATTAGAGAGCTATATTCGCCAACCATAGCCTTATTACCTATTGGTGGACACTTCACCATGGGTATAAGAGAAGCTGTCAAGGCAGTTGAGATTCTTAAGCCTCGTACAGTAATACCGATGCACTACAATACATTCGATGTTATTCGCGCTGATCCTAATGAGTTTGCTAAACTTGTAAAAGAGAAAGTTCCTGAAGCCAATGTTGTGATACTAGAACCAGGTAAAGAGATTACAATAGAGTAAAAAGGATAACGTGTATAGTATAGAAATCCTTAATAAGGGCTCTCTACATCTAGGGTCTAGATAAGGTTGTGCTAGAAGGGGATACCTATTGTTTCTGAAACACCATTGAGTAAGCATGAGCTTCAGATACTCAGGAAACTATTAGAAATCCAGCAAGCTAGTATTGAAGAGCTTGCTGCACAACTAAAAATACCCTCTACAACTGTTGCTTCTATAGTTGAACTTTTGAAGTCTAGAAATCTAGTTGAAGTGTTTGAACACGAAGTTTTGCGTGTAAAAGTAACTGATGAAGCTTTGAGATATGCTAAAGAGGGATTTCCAGAAGAAAGACTTGTTAAAGTCTTGGATAGTAAAGGTGGTGAAGCTAGTATCGATGAATTAAAAGATCTCATACCAGAACTAACTATAGCAATTGCATGGGCTAAAAAACGTGGTTGGATCGAAATGATAGATAGAAAGGTTATTAAGAGAACATATCATCCATTGGATTCCTTAAGAAACTTTATACTTCAATTAAAAGAATCTGAGATTCAACCTATATCCATAACAACCTCAGAGTATTTCAAGGAGCTTCTAAAGAGAAAATTAATATCTATAGAGAGAAAGAAGATAAAGTACGTGCATCTAAGGAAGGATGTTATCGAAAAAGCTAAAAAGCTTCTAGAGTTAGGCGAGGGCATTTCATACTTAACTCAAGAACTAATAGTAACTGGTCGTTGGAAACAAGTAATTTTAAAACCGTACAATGTTGAAGCATTACCTCCCATAGTACATCCCGGAAAATTGCATTTCTTCAAAGAATTCGTTGAGATAGTACGAGAAGTAATGCTTCATATGGGTTTTGAAGAGATTGAGGATGACTATGTACTTCCAGAATTCTGGAATTTTGATTCACTTTTTCAAGCCCAGGATCACCCGTCGAGAGATATACATGATATTCTCTTTGTTGAGGGTTATGCAGATCTAACACCGTTTAGAGATGTGGTATTAAGAGCAAAACAGATTCATGAGCATGGAGGTGATACTGGTAGTAAAGGATGGAGATATAGTTGGAGTTTCGAAAAAGCATCTAAACTAATACTGAGATCACATACCACGGCTGTGACTATAAGGTATCTATCTCTACATCCAGAGCCTCCAGTGAGAGCCTTCACTATTGGACGGGTGTTTAGAAGAGACAACATAGATGCGAGACATTTGCCTGAATTCACGAATTTTGACGGTATAGTCATGGAGAAGAACTTTACATTTAGAAAACTACTTGGAATTCTATCTCAAATACTACAAAGTCTTGGATTCAAGAAATTCATGTTTAAACCCGATTACTTCCCATTTACAGAGCCAAGTGTTGGTGGATATGTGTATGTGGAAGGTATTGGTTGGCTAGAGGTATTTGGAGCTGGTATGTTTAGACCAGAGGTATTGGCTATAGTGAATGTGAAATACCCTGTTGGTGCTTGGGGTATGGGCTTAGAACGCCTTGCTATGGCGATGTACGGTCTTGACGATATAAGATTACTCTATTCAAAAGATGTCGAATATCTAAGATCCTTTAGAGCAATATCCAGAATAAAGCCTATTAAGTGATTGACTATGCCTGTTGTGCATGTAAGCACTTCAAGATTACTGAGACTCATAGGAGCTAATACACCACTAGAACAGATCGTAAGAGCTTTAGAAGCATTGAAGTGCGAAGTTGAAGTACAGAACGATAAGCTAGTGATTGAAGTTCAAAGTGATAGACCAGACATGTTCTCGACCGAGGGCATAGCAAGAGCTATCAAGCTGTATATGGAGCTTGAAGAACCGAGAATTCCCATGGTGAAGAGCTATCCAATAAAAGTCTACGTCACTCCACCAAGAAAAAGACCCTATATAGCTGTTGCAGCCGTAACAAATGTAGATCTAAGTAATGGAGGTCTAGAAGAATTAATTCAATTTCAAGAGAAACTCCATATAACGTATGGAAGAAAAAGACGCAAAGTTGCTATTGGTCTTCATGACCTAGACAAAGTTCCTACACTAGAGCTAAGTTATAGGTATGAGAATATTCACGAAGTAAAATTTGTGCCTTTACACCAAGACAAGGAGATGACCTTAGATGAAGTTCTAAGGAAGTTAGAACAAGGCATGGAATACGGATCCATATCTCTAGATGGAGATCTCCATCCAGTTATTCGAGCTGGATCCGAGGTTATATCTGTGCCACCTGTTATCAATGCCGAGTTAACGAGAATAACTCCAAATACAAAGAATATCTTGATAGATGTTACTGGGCCAAACCTAGATGCAGTTCTTCAAGTACTAAACATAATTGTAAGCAATTTAGCAGTACATGGTGGTGAAGTCATAGGAGCTGAGGTAGTGTATGGTGATACAGGTGAGGTTATACGTACGCCTACACTTAAACCAGAAGAGTGGATCTTGAACCGTAAATATGTGTCTGAAGTCCTAGGTCTCGACATGTCTATAGATGATATCTGTAAAAGTCTTAGAAAACTAGGTCATATAGTTGAAAAGAAGTCAGAAGAGGAAGTACGGATACTCGTACCACCATATCGTATAGATATACTTCACCCCATAGATTTAGTTGAAGATTGTGCTATAGGTCTAGGCTATGAAAATCTTGTACCTGAAAATATAGAGATACCCTTTATACATCCTTTATCTCCAAGGAGAGAGATAGAGAATACCATTAGAACTATCTTAGTAGGTCTCGGATATATAGAGCTAAACACTTTCACTATGATCTCATCGCAAATCGTTGAAGCAACAGGCTTTAGAGAATATCTAAGGATAGAGAATCCACTTACGATCGAATTAGATGCTTTAAGACCTTCCCTAATTCCATCAATATTACTGGTACTAAAGTATAGTCTTCATGCTTCCGTACCTGTTAAAGTGTTTGAGATTGGATATGGTGTTGTACGCGATAAAGAAAGTTATACAGGTTGGAAAAACAGACTATTATTGGCTATAGCTATAATGGATAGCATCATAAAGTTTGAAGACATACATGCTGATGTATATGCGTTACTAAAAGAACTCGGTTTAGAGCCTAGATTCTATCCATGTCTACACCCAGCTTTGATTAAGGGTAGAACGGCTTGTATTAAAGTAGATGGCGATACTATTGGTGTTCTAGGTGAAGTAAATCCTGAAATACTTGAAAAGCTTGAGATAAGATATCCTGTTGCTATAGCTGAGCTAGATCTCAACAAACTACTCGATCTTATCCTGAAATGAATTTGAAAACGCAGAGTTACTAAAGTAATTTGGAATTCAAGTTTTGAGGTGGTTTACATGGATATTGAGACTAAGCTGATGATAGTTAAGAGAAATGCCTTGGAGAT
>Ga0190369_1000163_pt1 | contig 9861 bp, 8 predicted proteins | sample 4872181213_MG_FD_165051 | JGI IMG/M metagenome (GOLD analysis project Ga0190369, IMG submission 165051) | Hydrothermal vent microbial mat bacterial communities from Southern Trench, Guaymas Basin, Mexico - 4872-18-12-13_MG | ecosystem: Environmental > Aquatic > Marine > Hydrothermal vents >... | reverse complement strand
GAGATCCGGGAGCCAGAAGACCTGCCTGGGCGACATAGGTCTTAGGCTGTCGGGGATAGCAGTCTAAGGCCGAAGGTCCTGAGGATAAAACGGGAGTCCCTGGACTGCAAGTGCAGTTCAGGGACTCTTTTTTTGGATAAAATTTATTGCAGGAGGTCAGAATGAAAAAAGCTTTTATTACATTATTAATCTTTCTTTTACCAGGATTAAGTAATGCCCAAAAAGTTCATAAGATAGAAGAAATAGTAGTTACTGCAACCCGCTCTCCAAGATCTGCTGAAAAGGTGGTTGCTGATGTGGATATTGTTAAAGAAGAGGATATTAAAAATTCTTCTGCAACTAATATAGATGATATCTTAAGAAGACTGGGTGGAGTTGATATCAGAAGATATACAGATGTTGGTTTTGGTCCACCTATAAGTGTTTACATCCGCGGTATAGGTGGAAGCAAAAGGGTAATGCTTATGATGGATGGAGTGCCTCTTAACTCACCCATTACAGGTTTTCTTAATTTCAACCAATTTCAATTATCTTCTATTGAGCGCGTAGAGGTTGTTAAAGGTCCTTTTTCCTCACTTTACGGAAGTAATGCAATGGGAGGAGTAATCAATATTATATCAAAGAAAAGGAAAAAAGAAGGTGTTGATATCGTTCCAATATTTAAACTCGGAAATTATGACTTTAGAGAAGGTGGTATCAGTGTCCTTGGACGAAAAGGAAAATTTTCATATTCTTTGAATGGAGATTATCGGACTATAGACAATCACTACCGCAGGGATGAACAAATAGATTACATTTATAATCCTGCAACAGGTGGTTTTAATAAGAGGTATAAAGATGTGAGTGAATATTCAGAATATGACGATAAAAGAATTTTTGCACGCTTTGATTATGATTTTTCTGATGTCACTAGCATAACATTTACAGGAAACTATATGAAAGCTGACACAGAGATGGGACCAACTGTATTTCTTCCAGTAAAGCGTAAAAAAGATCAAGACAAAACTTCATATTTTTTGAATCTCAGTGCACATACCATACTTTTTAACAATTTAGACATTGAGGCAAGGATCTTCACCAATTATGATAAGGTTGAAGGAAAATGGGAACATATTATTGATAATCCTGCTCCTTTTGGACCTCCATTTTTGTTTGTGTATGGAGATCGGGATTATTGGGGAAGGAATATTGGTGTTCAAGTTAAAGCCTCCATGCCAGTTATGAATTTCAGTTATTTAACTTTTGGTATAGATTCCAATTTTATAAAAGCACATTGGGAAAATACCAAAGAAGACGGAAGTGTAATTGGTGATGTCATGGATGAAACTATGAATACTTATGCCATTTACCTTCAGGACGAAATGGAGTTTTTTTCTCGTCTTTTGATTACCTTAGGTGCAAGATATGATATTAATTCAGAAACAGAAGATTCTTTTTCTCCAAAACTTGGAGTTTTATACAAACTGAACGATAACATAAGTTTTAGAGCCTCTGTTGGTCGAGCATTTCGTGCTCCTAATCTTCAAGAACTTTACTCACCAACCTGGATGATGATTCCCGGAATACCTTTTAAATCTAACCCTGACCTTGATCCAGAAACCATTTGGTCTTATGAGCTGGGAACATCAATTCGGTTTGCTGATAGATTTAAGTTTAATCTCACTGGATTTTACTCAAAGGCTGAAGATCTTATATCTGCTCCTATAAGGGGTGGGATTCAACGTTATGAAAATTTAAATGAAGTTGAAACTGATGGATTTGAAGTGGCAATGGAAGGCAAGATATTTCCTTGGCTCAGCGGTTATATTAACTATACCTATATCCATTCAGTAGAGGAAGAAGAAGGACGGCTTGATGATATGCCACTTCATTATTTAAACGGTGGAATCCGGTTTACTCATGAACTTGGCCCTAAAAACCATTTCACTGCATCTCTTGATGCCAGGTATTACGGAAGCAGGTTTTTTAAAGACAGAAAAACTCAAAAAAAGATAAATTTAGACTCATTTACAGTCTTAGACTTTAACATGCGGCTTGATCTTTTTGATCGTCTTGGGATTCAGATGGCGGTTACTAACATTACTGATGAAGAGTATGAAATTCATGGTTCTGTCCTGGGTCCAGAGCGCTGCTGGTGGGTAAAGGTTGATTATAAATTCTAAAGAAGGGACAAAAATGCCTTTTTCAATAACTTTTGTCTCTGTTTCTGATGCAGGAATTCGATTGCTTGCCGAAGTAATAGATGATTTCCTTTCCAAGGAGGAGTTCAGACATCTTTTTGAGAGAAAGATAAAAATAGATGCGTATTTTGTAGGTGAACAGAGGGATTATTCAGAAAAGGTCCCAGCTATAAGGGAATCAATTTTATCCTCAGATATTGTGTTACTTGATTTAATGGGTGCAGGAAGGTCTATCTATCAGGCTATTGAAGAGACAATTAAGGAATACAAAAAAGATCTCGTCCTTATTGGATATGCAGGTGAATATTTAAGATCTCGTGAAAAGCTTGGTTCTTTTTCTACAGAAAAGTTGATGAAAATTATGGAAAAAATAGCTGATAAAAAGAAAAGAACTACCTTTGAGTTTGATATGGAAAAGATGCTTAAACGAATGGAGACTTTTGGAAAACTTATGCCATTTGGTTTTCTTAAAGATATGCGTAATTCTATCTATCTTAAAAATTATTGGAGAAACGCATCTAAAGAAAACATCAAAAACATGCTTTTTCTTTTGTGTCGCGACTACGGTAAAATTAAAGAACTTCCAAAACCCAAAAAACCAACAGATTTCTCAAAATATGTGCTTTTTGATCCTGAAAATATGCGCGGATTTGAAAGTTTTTCTGAACTTAAAAAAGAATGGGGATGGAATGAAGATCAAAGAACAATTGGACTTCTTTTTCACAATTTCAATTATCCAAACTACTCCTTTGGTATTATCTCAAAAATCATAAAACTCCTCAGAAAAAAATATAATGTTGTTCCTTTTGGGATATCTTTGGGGTCTGACAAATATGAAAAGATAAACAAAGTGCTGGATGAAGGATTAAAACTTGATCTTATATGGGACTTTCTTCCTTTTCGATTTGGAGTAGGACCTATGGGTGGAGATCCTGAAGCAGGTCTTAATATATTTCGCAGAATGAATGTTCCAATTATGCATCCGTTTTTTTTGGGAAAACGAAAGATAAGGGATTGGGAGGAATCGCTTAAAGGACTTAGTCCAATGGAAGTCATCATTCACATAATGCTTCCCGAATTGGATGGTGTAGTGGATGCTATTCCTGTTGCAGGTCTTGAGGAAGTGCAAAATACTAAGATCTCAGATTTACAGGAACTAAAGATTATTGAAGGTCGTTTGAAAAAATTGATAGCTCGGTCTGAAAGCTGGATAAATCTCCGCAACAAACCAAATAAAGATAAGCGTGTTGCTTTTATCATTTATAACTATCCACCTGGAGAAGAAAATATTGGAAGTGCATCTTTTCTGGACACCTTTAAATCTATTGAGCGGATTATCTCTAAAATGAAAGAAGCAGGATATCATTGCGAAGAAATATCAGCCTCTGATCTGGAAAAGATATTTATGTATAATGGAGTTTGCAACTCAGCTAACTGGTCTGAACCAGAAACTATCAAAATCCGCTATCCTGTTGAGAGGTATAAAAAAGGAGATAATTTGCACCAAGTTATGGTTGAGCAGGTATCAAGGGAGTGGGGAAAGCCTCCTGGAAGCATTATGGCAGATAACGATTCATTTCTCATTCCAGGTATTATAAATGGAAATGTATTTATTGGATTGCAACCATCAAGAGGTTCTTTTGAAGATCCATCAAAACTCTATCATGATAAAGACCTTCCACCTCACCATCAATATATGGCCTTTTATCGCTGGCTGGAAGAGGAGTTTAAAGCTGATGTTGTCATCCATGTAGGCACCCATGGAACACTTGAGCTTTTACCTGGCAAAGAAGCTGGCCTTTCAGATAAGTGTTTTCCAGATTATCTTATTGGGAAAATGGCACATCTTTATATTTATTACATTGGAAATCCATCAGAGGCAATAGTTGCCAAAAGACGCACCTATGGATGTTTGATAAGTTACTCAAGTCCTCCATTTAAGCGATCTGGCTCTTATGGTGATTTAGTAGAGCTTGAAGATATGATTAATGAATATAACGAAGCAGAAAGATTACATCCTCAGCAGAAATCTGAGCTTTTAAAGAAGATTAAGAAGAAAGTTTCAGAAATGAAACTAATTGTAGAGGGAGATTTTACAGTAGATAACATATCAAAAGAGCTGATTCGATTAAAGAATTCTTTAATACCTCTTGGCCTGCATGAATTTGGTAAGCCTTTTAGCAAGGAAGAAGAAGCTTGTTTTCTCAGTGCAGCACTGTGTTGGAACAGGGGTAAGATTCGATCACTTAAGGAGATTATTGAGGATGAACTTGAAAACATAAAATCATTATCACTAAGTGAAAACAAAATAACTCTTGATAACCAAATAAACCATCTCATTGACGAGCTTGTGAGAGATTACTTCTTTGGAGAAAAAAGACTTTACAGTGAAATATATAAACAGCTTTCTTCCTCAGGTAAGAAAAAGCTTGAAGCAACTATGAAGTATGGAGAAAAATGCCTTGAGCGCTTAAGGAAAAGTGATGAAATTAAAGGATTGTTAAATGCATTGGATGGCAATTACATTGAAGCGCGGCTTGGAGGAGATATAATCCGTGATCCAGAAGTATTGCCAACTGGATACAATATCTATCAGTTTGATCCAAGAGCTGTCCCCTCTGAAGTAGCTGTGGAGAGAGGAAGCGAAATAGCAAAAAACACAATTGATTACTATTTCAAAAAATACAAAAAGTATCCAGAAACAGTAGGTCTTGTTTTATGGGGCTTTGAAACTGCAAAAACGCATGGAGAAACCATTGGGCAGATACTTTCATACTTGGGTGTAAGAATCAAAAGAGGATATGACATATGGGAGCCTAAATTTGAGATAATTCCTTTGTCTGAATTAAAACGCCCTCGCATTGATTGTGTAATAACGATCTGCGGTTTTTTTAGGGATATGTTTCCAAACCTTATTGACCTTTTGGATGAGATCTTTGAAGCTGTTGCCTCTCTTGATGAACCCTTAGAGATGAACTTCGTTAAGAAACATAGCCTATCCATTTATAATGAAATGATGAAAGAGATGGATGAATCACAGGCTAAAGAGCTTTCCACAGCAAGGATCTTTGGGCCACCTGAAGGGCAATATGGCACAGGCATAACAACTATGATAGAAAGTGGGAACTGGAAAGATGAGGTTGAAATAGCCAATGCCTATATTTCTGCTCAAAAACATATATATACCAGAAACCGCAGGGGTGAAGCTCAGAAAAATTTATTTGAGCACAATCTGAAAAATATAGATCTTGTCTCACAGGTGCAGAGTTCAGCAGATTACTCGTTTTCAGATCTTGACCATTACTACGAATATTTTGGCGGTCTTTCTAAATCTGTTGAAACAGTGAAGGGAAGAAAACCTGTGATGTTATTCACTGATAGCTCAACCAGCACCATTTATACGGATGAGGCTAAAAAAGCTATAGAAGTAAGCGTTCGCACACGACTTTTAAATCCCGTGTATATAGAAGAGATGTTAAAACATAAAGTTCATGGTGCACAGCAGATTGCTAAACGAGTAGAAAATCTCATTGGGCTTTCCGCTACTACAGGCAGGGTTGATAGCTGGATATTTGATGAAATCAAAAAGACATACTTTGATAATCCAGAAATTTTCAGAAAATTAAAAGAAAATAACTTATTTGCTACTACAGAGATCATAAAAAAGCTTTTTGAAGCAGAAAAAAGAGGATACTGGAAAGCTCAGGAAAAAGACATAAAAGATCTTACAAAAAAATACTTGGAGTTAGAAGGAAGTATAGAGGAAGTTTCGGATAGGAGCTAAAAAGGAGTCAAAAATGAAAAAATTGATCTTAATTTTATTAATATTGCCAATCTTAGTGGCTGGGTGTTCAAAGGAAAAAGAGATCAAAGAAGAAAAAAAGATAAAAATTATTGACCAATTGGAAAGAGAGGTAGAGATATCGGGCAAGATAGAAAGAATCGTTAGCCTGTGGCCAGAAGCAACCAGGGTTTTGCTTGCATTGGGCGTTGAGAATAAAATCGTAGGTTTAGATAGCTATAGCAAGACATGTCCTATTTTAACAAGGATATTTCCGAAAATAAAAGACATAACTGATGTTGGTAGCTCTATAGGAGGAACACTAAGTGTTGAAAAGATTGCTCAGCTTAAGCCAGATATTATCTTCATGTGGGCTTATGATCCTGAATTTGCTGATAAACTTCAAAAAAGCTTAGGCGTTCCTGTTGTATGCGTTAGAATGCATCTTCCAAAAAAGATGATAAGTTTTGATATGATTACTATTATAGGCAGGTGTGTTGGAAAAGAAAGCAAAGCTGAGGAAATCAAAAACTATCTTGAACAGAAATTACTCAAAATAACTTCTGTAATTTCAAAGATCCCGGATTCAGAAAGACCTAAAGTCTATCCGGTAGATCCTAGGGATTTGTTGAAAGTCCTAGCACGAAGTGAATATGTGAATCTTGCTGGTGGCAAGAACCTGGCAGATGTTGGCAGAAAAAATATGGGATATAGTGTAAGCCTTGAAGACTTACTTTACTGGAATCCTGATATAATAATTTTATCTGGATTTGCAAAGCTTAAACCTGAAGATATTTTAAATGATCCGCGTTGGCAGCAAATTAAAGCAGTAAAAGAAAGGAAAGTTTACAAACTAATGCTTGGCTGGGTTGGTTATGGTCCAGCTATGTCTGTAATAAATATTATGAGTGCTGCAAAAGTTTTCTATCCAAACAAATTTGATTTTGATCTTGAAAAAGAGGCTAATGAGATATTTAAGTTTGTTTATGGTATTGAGAACTTATATACTGAGCTTAAAAATACTTATAGGCTGTCAGATGTACCGCACTCAAATCCAGAAAAACCATCTAAATAGCTTATTTTTTTGTTTTTTTGCCTGTTTTATTGTTTATTATATACCTATCCATTGGCAAGTATTACATCTCTCCTTTATCTGTGTTTAATGAAAATTCAATAGGACATACGATTATTTTTGACATCAGACTACCAAGGGCAGTTGAAGCAATGCTTTTTGGAGCTTGTATGGGGATATCAGGTGCATCACTTCAAACAACCTTAAGAAATCCACTTGTAAGTCCATATATATTGGGTATATCTTCAGGTGCAGCATTTGGAGCAGCTTTATCAATAGCTTTCTTTGGAACAGGATACTTTTTCCTCACGCAGCCATCAGCAGTGCTTTGGTCTCTGGTTGCAATTTCTCTTACTCTCTCTTTGTCACGATTTAGAGGACATTATTCTCCGGTCTCTTTGATTTTGGCTGGTATAATAGTTTCTGCTCTATTTTCAGGACTTTTGGCTTTGATTCAGATACTCATAGAGCCTGAAAAGACACATACAATAGTTGCCTGGACAGTTGGCAGACTTCATACAGTAAGCTGGAAAGATGTTGCCACTTCTACTCCATTGGCAATTTTGGGAATTTTGGGACTTCTTATTTTCAGGTGGAGGATATTTTTACTTTCAATGGGAGATGAGGAGGCAAAGTCTCTTGGTGTTGATGTTGAGAAAGAAAGGATTCTTGTAGTTTTCTTTGCATCAATTGCCACTGCTTCAGTTGTTTCTGTGGCTGGAATAATAGGCTGGGTTTGTTTGATCTCTCCGCATATAACAAGATTTATTGTTGGACCTGATCCCAAAATTCTTTTACCAGCCTCAATTTCAGTTGGAGCTTCATTCATGCTTGTTGCTGATCTTATTTCAAGAACAATTTGGACATTTGAAATACCAGTTGGGATAATTACCACATTGATTGGAGCACCTCTTTTTTTGTATTTGATGAGGAGAGCAATGCATGAGTGGAGTTAAGGTAAAGGAATTGACATTTGGATATGGTGATAAGGTGGTTTTAGACCATTTATCCTTTGAAGTTAGTAAAGGTGAGATTTTGGCAATACTTGGTCCAAATGGCAGTGGTAAGACCACATTGCTAAAATGCTTAAATATGCTTTTAAAGCCTCAAGGTAGTTTTTTTATTGAATCTTTTGACATCTCAAAACTCAATAAAAAAGACATTGCAAAGTTTGTAGGTTATGTTCCTCAGATGCATTCGCCAGTTTTTCCTTATAAAGTTATAGATGTAGTTGTTAGCGGAAGGACTCCTCATTTAGGGTTTTCCACACCAACAAAACAGGATTATGATAATGCTTACAATATCCTGAATAAGCTGGGTTTAACACATTTAGCGGATAAACCATATACTCAGCTAAGCGGAGGACAGCTAAGGCTGGTCCTTATAGCAAGAGCTTTGATTCAGAAACCCAAGGTTTTACTTCTTGACGAGCCTACCTCCCATTTAGATCTTAAAAATAGAGTGCTTGTTTTAAAAATATTAAAGGAAATCACAAGCGAAGGAATTACTGTAATAATGAGTGAACACGATCCGAGCTTAGCTTCTATTTTTTCAGATAAGATTTTATTGATGTGCAATGGCAAAATAGTCAGCTATGGAAAGGCTAAGGATGTTTTAAACAGGGAAAATATTGCAAAAGTTTATGGAGTAAATGTGCAAATTTTTGAAAAAAATGGAAATAAATATGTGTTTCCAATAGTTTAAATCCGACGGGATTTTTTGTTAGAATATGTAAGACATCTGAAATAAAGGAGTTTTTTTATGATAGATACTCTGGCGATATTTAATGAGCTGAGCAAGACTCTTGATCCTGCTGCTGCCAGAAAGATAGCTGAGCTTATGGGAGAAATATATAAAGATGTGATTGGGAGGATTGGTGAGACAGTTAAAGAACTTGCTGAAGCTCAGGAGAAGACAGAGCAGAGGTTAGAAAGACTTGAGACTGTGGTTCAGAGATTGTCTGAAGCACAGGAAAAGACTGAAAAGAGGGTTTTTGGCTGTTGCTTGATTTTTTAATCTTATCTGCCTATAACCGAAAAGGAGATGCTGCTCGGATACTTGGTGTGTCTGTCCAGACACTGAGAAAGCTAAAGCCTGTTCGTATAGGCAAGGAGAGGAGATACAGAGAGGTTCAGATTGAGTTTCTCAGAAGAGCTGTTTCGGGAAGCTTTTCTCAGGTTTACGAGGTAAGAGATATAGCAAGCGGGCTTAAAGGAAACAGAAGATGAAGAAGGTTAAGCTTTCATACGAAAGCACACTTCCATCACATCTTTATCCATATCTCCGAAGGCTTTTTTGTATCCAGAGATTTTACGTGAAAAGTCTTATTGGTAAGCTATGGAACAGGGAATGGATAGAGAAGCTGGGGAAGGTTAGAAATGTCTGGAAGGAAGTAGCTGTTTCAAAAAGACCATCTTCCCTGTCCCAGTCGTGTCTGGAGGAACATATTCTTTGTTGAAAACATACAGAAGGAGATCCGTAACTTCAGGGAAAGATATGGAAGATTGCCCAGGAATTTTTTTGATCTTGGAATACCAGAATATAGGGGTCTTTCTTTTACGACGCAGGCAGATGATAGCATAGAGGAAGGCAAGTTTAAGAAGCTCAAAACAGATCCTGAAACATTGAGATACACTCTGAGCATAAAACTTCCTGTCAGCTGGGAAAGGTGGAAGTGGTTTGAGATAGAACAGAGCTTACCTGGAAAAGTTGCAGAGCTTCTCAGGAAAGGAGCTAAGCTGAAAGCACCTGATCTGGTTAAAAGAAAGAGAAAGTGCGGAAAGGTGTATTATACAATCAAGTTTGTTCTTGAGGCAGAGGTAGAAGAT
>Ga0190369_1000161_pt1 | contig 9993 bp, 10 predicted proteins | sample 4872181213_MG_FD_165051 | JGI IMG/M metagenome (GOLD analysis project Ga0190369, IMG submission 165051) | Hydrothermal vent microbial mat bacterial communities from Southern Trench, Guaymas Basin, Mexico - 4872-18-12-13_MG | ecosystem: Environmental > Aquatic > Marine > Hydrothermal vents >... | reverse complement strand
CCCTCCAAAAACCTCTTTTCAAATTTCTCGTGAATAACTCTTACATCACCATGACAGTCTATACATGTGACGTTTGGCATGTGTATTTGCAATAGCTTTGTGCCATGACATCTGCTGCAGTTCTTGCTGAACGTATACCTCGTGAAGTTAATCTTGGGATGTTTCTCAACTTCGTGACATTTTAAACAGTACAAATCGCCATGCACATGACTTTTATAATTCCACGGCTGAGTGTGGCATTCACAGTTTTTAACACTTTCAAGCTTGATTTCTTCTTGTTTTTGAACGCATCCAGCCAAAAACACTGCAAGCAAAATCAGAATCACAATTAACTTCTTAAACACGGCATCACCTCCTAAGAATGCGGATTATGACAAACAACGCATAGAACTCCTTTGTGATGTGTGATGTTAACAGTTTTGACTGCATTCCTTCCCGGAATGTCCAAATGGCATTTCAAGCAGAATTCTCTACTTCTGTCGATCTTTATGTATTCCTTACTTCGAGTTATAGCATGCTTAGCTCCAGCACCATGACATGCTTCACAACTAACACTCGAATGGTTCTTTAACCCCTTAAAAACTTTATAATGACACTCTGCACAAATCTTTGTGTCTAAAAACTTCTTTTCCCTTGAACCTTCGATCTCTGTCCAGTTTTCCATACTCTTCTTCGTTATATACGGTGCGAGACCAAAGACGTAAACGAGAAGTACTGAATACACAGCCAATACAAATATCGCAGATAACGCCAAAACCTTTGGCTTCATGATATCACTCCACAAATCGAGAATCCAATCCTATGTAAAATACCCTCGGAAAAGTCCCCTCTTCAGGCTTGAGAACTGTTACCTTCTTCTCCTTAAGTATCTTATAAACTTCGCTGTTCTCATCGTTTACATCTCCGAAAATCCTTGCATGAGTTGGACATGCTAATACACAAGCTGGCTCTAAGCCGTTTTTAATCCTATGGTAACAAAACGTGCACTTGTCTGTTACACCTTGCTCCGGATGTAAAAACGTTGCACCGTATGGACATGCGACTATACAGTACTTACAACCTATGCATGTATTCTTATCAACTAAAACTATTCCTTCTTTTGTATAAAATCTTGCGTAAACCGGGCAAACGTTAACGCAGGGGGCATTAGCACAGTGGTTACACAGCCTTGGGACAAAGAAAACCTTCGAATACTTCCACTCCACATCTAAAAACGGATTTTTGTCGGTGTTCATTACAACCTTCTGAACCTTAGCCTTCGGAACTGTTTCTTCAATTGAGTATCCCTCTACCCAAGTTCTCGAAAGTGGAATCTCTAAAGGGATATCGTTTTCGATTTTACATGCGATAACGCAGTTACCACAGCCTATACACTTGTTAACATCGATAACCATCACGTAACTCTTCTTCGAATTAGATGTAGACTTTCCTAAAGCTTTGACAGTCGAAGCTCCAATGATTAATCCTATAACTCCCTTTATGAACTCTCTTCTCTTGATACTTCCACCTCCATTGGAAGTAACTTATAGCATATGTAATACAGAAATACTGCAAGGGAGAGAAAACCAATTGTTGCCATTATTTCAAAAGGATGAACTTCAAAAGCTGGCACTCTCAACCCAGAGATAGTCTTCAACAATTGTCCCCCAGTAATCAAATCGAATCTAGAGAAGAAAACCCCCACAACTGTGAGTATTGAAGCAACAAATACACATCTGATATCTCTACCAAATCTCGGTACAGCTAAGAGTGTTATCGGTATGATCAAGCCAATAGTAACTTCAAAAAACCAGAAGTTGAAAGCGTAACTTCCAAACACAAAAACCTCTGTTGCCTCTCTTGATAGTAGTGTCGAAGTAGGATAGGCTTTTATTATGTAATTCCAAGCTGTAAAGAGTAAAGCTATTGAGAGAGAAGCACCTAATACAATCCTTAACGTTTGAACGGCTTCATACCTTTTATTCCCTCTTGCATAGTCGGTTACAACAACACCTATTATAGCTAAAGCAGTTCCAGAGATCATCGCTGAAAGTACAAAGTAAATCGGTAGAAATGGCCCATGCCAGAACGGCAAATAGTTAACACTAAATAAAGCACCTAAATTACTTATAGCTATTATCGAAGTAACCACTGCAATGAAACCAATCGCCTTTGCAAACTCCTTTGAATTTTCGATTTTAGGTATTGTTAAGATTATCGCTATTAACCTCTTAACAACGTTATCACTTTTCCTCTGTTCAATTAAATCGTCGTAGAGGTATAACCAAGCCTCAACTACAAGAAATATAAGCTCTAATACGTAAAACATGATCATCCAGAACATCACACTGTGGGGATTAACATGCCCTATCAAAGCGTATACCGCTCTTTGAGTCTGTTCAATTTCTAAGCCTATTGTAGTCAAACCAACGAGTATCGTTATAATCGCCATAAGCAAGAGATCTTTGATTATCGGCTCAAGTTTTGAAACTCCAAAGATTTCGCCAAGTGATGCGATTACGCAAAAACCGTTTACGACGAAGAAGACGTACAATGCAACTAGTAACCTCCAAGGCATACCTAAAGCCACTTCAAACGGTTGAATTGGCATAATTGGCTTGGTATGAATTTGAAATACACCCAAAGCACCAATCAAAACCAATACCAAAGACGTTATCACAAATACTATCTCAGACCATTTCAAATCTCCACCTCCTAATTTTGTTTTGCGTGTTATATCTACGGTATTAAAATTTTTCTAATCTAAATAAACCCTATTTCCCATCGAAAGTTAGGGAATCCATGAGAAGTAACTTCTGGAAAGTGTTTAACCTTAACACCTCTAATATTTTTCTTCTCTATCAACGATAACCATGTTTATTCTGTTTGAATTCAAATCAAACGATTCTATAAGCTTCCCACATGTAACCCTATACTGAAACAATTCAAATGGGATGCTTAGATGTAGGTAAATCTTACCACTCTTAAAGACGACTTTGGCAGTATATTTCTTAGCCTTTATGAATCTCCCACCAAAATCGTATCTAAAATCTAACCAACTTTTTGAGAATAAGTCTCTGATTTTGACTATCTCATCGTCAATTTTGACATTTCTGTTTCCTTGCTCGTTCGATTTAGCATAGCTGATAAGGTACTTCGACTTAACGTGAATGTGCCTCGGATAGCTTTCATTAATTTCGCAACATCTTAGCAAAATCCCAAGCTGAAACAGCATGCCACCAGTTGTTTAAGATTTTACGTAACTCTTTGACACCAATAGATTTATCCAACCCATCTAACTGCATCTTTATCGCCCTATTTACAGCTTTCTTGAATCTATGACAAAGTAGATTAAGTCTAAGATAATCCTCTTGCGTTTTTGGAATGATCAATCCATGTATTGTTGCAAAATCTATTCTCGCTTCTCGTATTTGCTCAACCATAATTCTATCGCCTCCTTTATTGCCTCTTTTACAGCACCTTTCTTGTTACCTTTAACCTCAACTACAGTTTTTCTGAACCTTTTACCTATCATCATCTATCTCTATAGTAAACCTCATAACAACACCACAAGGTTTTTATGCACTAATGTATTTATGACTTTCAGAGACGAGTTGAACAATCGATGAATCTGTTAAAAGGCGGAGTAAGTCGGGTCTCCATTGCAAATGGGGGATGAAGGTTGGTATGTATTAATTAGAATAAATTTGCACATCTACTGTACCCCGTGGATGCATATAATTCCATCATACACTGATTTTAAGTAATATTACTTACTTTCTCAATATGTCCCCAAAGTCAAAAATTGGAAAATTTTCAATACTAAAAGATATAAACAACTCCAAGGTTAGTATTAAGAGTTAAAACGTACATAAACTCATAAAGACATAATAGCTTGCTATCCACAGGAGGTCGCCGAAGTACTCTTCTGTAAAAAAAAGGAAAATTTTACTCAATCACATCTGCATCTAATATTTGCTCGAACAACTCCTTATCAACCTCGTGAATCATCGGAATTCCAGTAACTTCTGCGGCGAGAGGATCAAGCGATGCTAAGTCACTTCTATCGATCAAATCGATCCTAAACTTCCTCGCTCCAGCGAGAAGCTGCTTCAGACCGTACTCTATCCTCTCAAGATACGTGTAAAGTCCGACAGCTGTCCATGGAATTTCCTTCCCGACCTTATCTCCGTACTTCGTCTTCAGCTCATCAGCGAGAATGAAGAACTTGTCTGGAGTCTCGCCGTATCTTCTCGCGAAGTCCTTTGGTAGCTTGCCCTTGCTTGCGAGCTCGCAGAAGTAAGATGCCTTCATTACAGCAGTAAGCGGAGCCCTACCCATCGTTACGGTCTTTATGAATGGCTGACCATCGAAGTTGCTCATCGCGATCGCTTTGAATATCTGGGACTCGTTTATGAAACATCCAGCCATGCTTATATCTGGCACGTACTTGCCCTTCTTCTTCAGAGCAAGAGCTGCCTTAAGAATCAACGCCTCCAAATAGACTGTCGGAATGCCCATCTCGTTCATCATCGTTACTGGAGACATCCCCGTTCCACCGCCAGCGCCGTCAAACGTTATGTAATCCACCTTTGCTTCAGAAGCAACTCTTAACGTCCAAGCCACATCAACAGGTCTGTAAGCTCCAGTTTTTATCGTCACGATCTTCGCACCCATCTCACGTAGCCTCTCAACGTCTTCAACAACATCAGCAGCCCTAGGTGAGCCTACTCTGCTATGCCTCTCGAAAGACTTGAACAGACCATCTTTAAACGCTCGTTGAACCTCTGGATCTTCTGGATCTGGGAGGACGAGATACCCTCTCTTCTTTAACTCAATTGCCCTTTCCAGCGAGTATACACGTATCTCTCCGCCGATTGCCTTCGCACCTTGACCCCACTTCCTCTCGACAATGTTCACTTCGAGCTTCGAAACCACATACTCATCAACGCCTAACCTCTGATCTTCTATGTTTGTCTGGACAGCGATATCTCCGTACTTTCCATCCCAGAACTCCTTGAAGAGCTTAATACGCCTCTCCATTTCAGGTGATCGGACAACTTTACCATTCGAAAACTCTGATTCTGGATCAACTCCACATACGTTCTCTCCAACTATTAATATCACGCCAGCTAGGGCTGCACCGATTGCCAAACCATCCCAATACTTCCTTGCGATGTCAGTTGAACCGTAAGCACCCATCGCTATCGGCATCTTCACCTTCACTCCGCCGATCTCTGTCTCAACTGACACTTTGGGGAACAGCATCTCGTCTGGATCTGGCTTTACGCCTTCTGCACCTCTGAGCCTTGACAGTATCTGTATGTGTGACCAATCCAGTCCGTAGTCCTTAATCGATGAGGCTGTACTCTCTCCAAAGTACTCTGGATCTGGGTAAAGCACCTCTCTGCCTCTAAATGTCGATAGCCCAATTTCACAGAGGAACGGACACTCCCTTATACAAAGAGGACACATTCCACTCTGAGGATTAACATCTCGCACTCTTGTCCTCGTTCCAGTTGTTGACATCGCATTCAGGTACGACGAGTTTCTGAATACTCTTTCCATATTCGCACCTCCAGTACACGACTGGATGATATGCGTTATTTAAGTCTTTTGAAAACGTAAACATTACAACAAGCTATAGTTACCATCACTTCTAATAGTCAGATTCTGCTCATTACTGGGAATATTTCTGGAAGGGAATTCTGCTTCTTTGTTATTAATGGCAACGAATCAAATCCTTGCTTATGTATTCTTTATCCGCAATAACACAGTTAAATCATGCTCTTTTATCAATGTAGGACATGTTAAGAATGTAACCACAGCTTTCTTAGATGAATATGATAAAATCGATCCAAGCTTTACCCTTTACAGTAGTTCCGAAAGTGAAATATTTTGCAATCAGATAAAAATCGTAATTGATTTTAACCCCATAAATTAACTTAAATACTAACTTTCGGATCTACTGTTCAGAGCAGGAATAGGTCAGAGTTTAAAATTAACTTAATTTTTCTTTTAATTGCAAATTTTATGCTAGTTCTATGTGAGTTTCATCCATTGGTAGTTTCACTAACTCTCGCAACCTTTATCTTATACTCCCTCGGATAGTGCTTCCTTCTTATGGTATTCTCAAACCTTTACATAACGTAACCGTCAAGGAGAACGTGGAGGAGCTGCTTAAAATAGCGACTTACATTCAACAAACATTTTCGACAAGAAGAAAAATCTTTCATACCGTTACCCAGTTCATAAGTGGATAAAGGATTTTGAAGAAAAGCTATCAATTTCAGATATCGAGAGAAATGAACTAATTCCGATGAGAGTTTAATCTGCGAGAAATTATCTAATAGCGAACTCTTAGGGAGAAGTGCAAAGATTACTACATGAAGCAAACATCTTAAATATAGATAAGGCAGAGAAAATTAGAGGTGATACATACGGTTGACGAAGAGACTCCAAAAAAAGCGTTTGAGGAGATAAATGAAGAAAATATCAGAACTCCAACGGGTAAGATTCTGAAGAGAGAACTGGGAATTATCTACAAAGATCAGTATAAAACAGCAATGAACTGCCTCGAATGCGAGAATTTTAGCTTCGAGCTAAGGAATGGGAAAATCGTTGAAATTTGTAGGATTAAGGGTGAGTTATCTTTACCGTTCCTCGAAAGACTTGCCACATGCTGCAACCACAGCACTTGCTCGTCTTTCGACTCCATATTTTTTATGGAACTCGAAAAAATAGCTGAGAATTGTGAACACTTCAGGAGGAGGTATCAATGGTAGGAATCGAATCGATGGGAATTTACGTGCCGAGGTACAGATTAGATAGAAGGGAGATATTCGAATCGGTCGGGTGGATCTCAAGAAATTTTCTGCCTGGAGAAAGAGCTGCTGCTAACTACGATGAAGACAGCATAACAATGGCTGTAAATGCAGCGATGAAATGCGAGTGCAATGATGTTGATGCCGTTTTCTTTGCAAGTGTGACGATGCCTTACAAAGAAAGACAGAACGCAGAAATTATCGCAACTGCTCTTGATCTTGGATCTGATATATCAACTGCGGACTTTACTGGATCGACTAAGGCTGTAACAACTGCTTTGATCAACGCAGCAAATTATGTGGCAGCGGGGAAAGCAAAAAGAATACTCGTATGTGCTGCAGACTGCAGAATTGGAAGGCCCGGTAGTTACCTTGAAATAGTCTCAGGAGATGCCGCCGCAGCTGTGGTGGTTGGAAAAGAGAAGTTAGCATCGATCAACGGATATCACTGTGTTTCTTACGACTTTGCAGATACCTGGAGGATCGACAAAGACGATTTAGCTAAGAGTTGGGAGGATAGGTGGATCAGAGACGAAGGCTATAAGAAGTTCATAACTGAAGCTATTTCAAAACTTCTTGAAAAGGAAAATGTAAGTCCGCCGGAAATTGCAAAAGTCGCGTATCCGTGCTTGTATCCCAGAGACTTTCCAAAGATTGCTCTCTCATTAGGGTTTAGTCAAGAGCAGATTCAGGATCCACTGTTTACGATCCTCGGCAATACTGGGAATGCTCATCCTCTTATAATGCTTGCAGCCATACTCGAAAAAGCTGAGAGAGATGACAAAATCATCATCGCAAGCTACGGTAGCGGAAGCGATGCGGTTATGTTCACAGCCAAGGAGAACTTTCCATTCTCAGAAAGCATTAGAGTAAGAAAAAAAATGCCGTACAAAAAATATATCGCATTCAGAGAACTTTTACCAGTTGAAAAAGGTATGAGAGGAGAGGAAGTAGCTCCAACTCCAGTTTCTGTCCTTTGGAGAAATAGAAGAGAAATTCTCGCTTTGGTGGGATCGAGATGTAGAAACTGCGGAACTCCGCAATATCCATCTCAGAGGGTCTGCGTTGCTTGCCAGAGCCAAGATCTTGAGCCTTACAGATTTGCCGATAAAAAAGGTAAAATATTCAGCTTCACTGAAGACTACTTAGCCTTTAGTATTAATCCACCAGCGATTTACGGAATAATAGAGTTCGAAGGTGGCGGAAGGTTTTGGTTCGATATAACAGACTGCGAGCCTGGTGAGCTTAAAGTTGGTATGCCCGTGAGGATGTCATTCAGAAGGAGAGATTTCGATCCTCAAAGGAGAGTTTACAACTATTTTTGGAAGGCAGTTCCAGAGGTGAGAGGATGATAAGGGATAAGGTAGCAATCATTGGAATGGGTTGCTCGAAGTTTGGTGAGAGGTGGGATGCGGGATTTGAAGATTTAGCTGTAGAAGCCTTTAATGAGGCTTTGGATGATGCTGGCATTGAGGCAAAAGACATTCAAGCTGCTTGGCTTGCAACGTGTTTTGATGAAGTTATGTGCGGTAAAAGTGCTCTCCCATTGGCAAATGCCCTAAAACTTCCATTTATTCCGGTAACGAGGGTAGAAAATTTCTGTGCATCGGGTAGCGAAGCTTTGAGAGGGGCAGTTTATGCAGTAGCTTCTGGAGCATGTGATATCGCCTTAGCAATTGGTGTAGAAAAGCTGAAAGATACTGGCTATGGCGGTTTACCCGAGTTTGGAACCGTTATGGGAACGAAGAACAGGCTAATATTTCCTAATGTTACAGCACCGGGCACGTTTGCAATGCTCGCAACGAGATACTTCAGCGAATACGGATTAAGTCCCGAAAAGGGCAAAGAAATCTTGGCAAGGATCTCAGTTAAAAGTCATCGCAATGGAGCTATGAACCCGAAAGCACACTTAAGAAGAGAAATAACCATTGAAGACGTTTTGAAAGCTCCAATAATCGCCTGGCCACTGGGCTTATATGATTGTTGCGGAGTTAGTGATGGCGCCGCGGCAGCGATCGTTGTCAGGGCAGAGAATGCAAAAGAGTATAGAGAAGATCCAGTCTATATCAAATCTATACAGATATCTACGAGCCCTGGGGAAGAGCTAATTTATAGATGGGATGGGGTTCATATAGAGACAACGGTCAGAGCTGCCGAAAGGGCATATCAGGAGGCGGGTATAGAAGATCCTCGTAAGGAAATTGATATACTTGAGCTACACGACTGCTTCTCAATAACGGAACTCGTAACATACGAAGACCTAAGGATATCTCGCAGAGGCGAGGCTTGGAAAGATGTCGAAAACGGTTTCTTTGAACTTGATGGAGAGATTCCATGTCAAACCGATGGCGGGCTCAAATGTTTTGGGCATCCCATCGGAGCATCTGGTTTAAGAATGGTGTATGAAGTCTATAAGCAGTTACAAGGTAAAGCAGGTAAAAGACAGGTCGAAGATCCACGAGTGGGTCTAACCCACAATTTGGGCGGATTTCCGGCGATGAGTGTTGCAGCGGTATGTATTTTCGGAATAGATAAAGGCTAGAAGTGCTCCATGAAAATATAGCTCAAATAACCCAACCTTTAACCTTCAACTTCTTACCCCTTAAACGGAAAACTGAAGCCTTGGCAAGAGCAACTATGCAGAGCATTGTCCATAAAGGGTTGTAAATGAAGTAGTAGATGGGTAAGAGTTTGAGTTCAATGCTGTAATTCGTTTTCTTCGAAAGTACAATCACAGTTAAAGCCCAGATTATAAATGATATGAACATCGCAATTAGATTTCTTATCACATGGATTTCAAAAATTGATAAGAGGAGTAAGGACACTATTTTGAAATGCACAAAGAACATGAAGGGAAGAATTAAACTCAAAACCTTTAAAATAACGCTATCTGGAAGCGCAAAGCCAAGTACAAGCCCAATAACTGATGGATAGAACAAAAACAAATACGGAATCCAGAGTTTCGGCTTTTTCAAGATGCTTCGGAAGTTTTCTATCACGACTTCCGCCCCGCCCAAACTCCACCTTTCCCTCTGAACAAGCCAGTCTTTAAAGCTAGATGGAGCTTTCGTTATCGCTTTCCCACAGATTCCAACCCTGTATCCATTAAGTCCCAGCCTCATTCCTAAATCCGTATCTTCGTTTATACGCTTTCTGAATCCTCCTAATTTTAAGAGGACATCTTTTTTTA
>Ga0190369_1000160_pt1 | contig 9997 bp, 12 predicted proteins | sample 4872181213_MG_FD_165051 | JGI IMG/M metagenome (GOLD analysis project Ga0190369, IMG submission 165051) | Hydrothermal vent microbial mat bacterial communities from Southern Trench, Guaymas Basin, Mexico - 4872-18-12-13_MG | ecosystem: Environmental > Aquatic > Marine > Hydrothermal vents >... | reverse complement strand
TCCCGACCCGCCAAACTCCTTTGGTATATCGAAATCAGCAATATTGATATCACCAGTTAGAACCTTCCCCTGCGATTTTTCTATATCCCACCTTGCGGTGACCGTAATTTCCATAACTCTCACCCCCAAAGGTCATCTGAGGATATGTCAGAAATTGCATATAAAAAGAAAATGGGAAGGGAGTATTCGTTTTAGTGGTCGTTAAGTATCAATCTTCGGCGAAAAATGTCATGTATACGAGGACCGCGCTTTTGAGAATCCCTGATGAACCATATATTATGCCGAAAAGCTCTCTCGTTACAATACTCGTCATGAAAAGTGGTAGAGCGACCCCATATTCTATCGTTAGTACGAATAAAAAAAAGGCATAGCAGAGGACATGTTGCGATCGCGTCCACCTGTACCATCTGCTATACGTATAGCCGCACAGCGCCGTTAGGAGTATTGACAGTAGCAATGCAGAGACGACATACGCGAACACGTACCAATACATTTGGATTCCGGTCCTAGCACTTTTTGTGAAATGTTCTTCCACCAGCGGTTATAAAAGCTTATGTAAACCGACATAAGCCATCTGTAATCACTGGCCATCTTTAGCGATCTACTGCAATACAAAAATCACACGATTGCCAACGACCCGACTCTCAATGACCCTGCACTTGATGGTACTCTCGAGGAAGTCCCTTATCAATTCATGTGCCACAGTTGCAATAGATGGAAACGGAAAGTCCGCACGCATAACCATCTTATCTAATCTTGCCTCGAACTGTACATTGACAGCACCAAATACGACTTCCAGAATGCCCTTGAATTCTCTCTTCAGCAATTCTCTATCGACTTCTTCGAGGCTTTTCCCAAACTTCCAGAGGAAATAACCTCGAACCTCCTCCACAAATATATCAGTGGGTGGAGATATTTGATGCTTGACTATTTCGTCGAATAGCCATCTGACAATGTTCTTACTAAGAGTTATACTTTCAATAGGTGGGCGTTTCAGACTCTCGAGGCCCAGTATTATCAACTCACGGATCGCTGTTGTCGTCGTAACGTTTTTACTTTTTGCAATTTCCAAAATTTTATCCAATAGATCTTTATTTAGCCTCAGGGAGATCTGCGCTCTCTTCATTAGGGGAATAAACCCCCTCGTGATCTGTTTACATATTTCGAAGACGATAAGTTTCGAAGGTGACAAGAGATACCTAACTATTTTAATCTCCAGCCTTTAACACGTACAGAAGAGTGCTTTATGACCTTATCCGTGTGTACTGTAATTACTTTGCTAATTTTTATTTATTCATCCTAAGTATTCCAAAGGTATTTTTACTTCAAGACCATGTCGCTAATAAAAATTGCAGTTGACGGAGTAATAATTCCTCTTTACTAAGTTGCACCGCTATTTTTGTAATGTTTCACAACAGAGATTATACGTCACCTTTTTGTAGTGATGCATAACGGCGTACGGAAACAATAGATTGATGTTCAAGTTGTATATTCTGGTGCAACCGTAAGTAATTGTATTACGTAAAACTGTGGTATTACGCTATCACATCAACTGCATTGCAGTGTATTCCTCAAAAATATATGTCGCTTTCTTTTCATAACACCTCGAACTGCAGGAGGTATTTACTTTGCAGATTTTTGCCAGAAAAGGCAAGAGGTCTCCCTTAAAGGGAATATTAACACTGTCGATAGACCCGTCGCTCGGACCGCTCCTCGAAGATTCGTTCCCCTACGGCTTCACCTCCTCTCCTCTAATACTCTCGGCGTTGTTAGAACTATTCCGATGGATGTCACTGATGCTTAAAGAGGCTGCGGACGAGCATTTTAAGTACTTTTATCTCGAGGACTTTGGAATAATCGGAATGATCTTCATCTTTAAGGAAGATGCCGAGAAATGGCTATCGATAATTGCTTTGTTTAATTCGGATGCTTCCACGGTTATTTGGAAGAAAAGAGAAAAGATAATAAAATCTCTAAGGTCCGCCATGAAAATGCTAGCCAGAGGTGAACCTCGTAGCAAGGTACTAGAGAGGTTATATGATGAGTTGTTGAAGATAAAGTAAGGCATACATATGGGTGGTTTGATGTCTCTTCTTAAGGAGATAAGAATGGTAGATATAGGCGGGAAACCGGACGTGCTACGTATAGCTAGGGCGGTAGGACGTATAAAATTAAAATCCGAGACCATTGAGAGAATAAGACGAGGGGAGATTGAAAAAGGGGATGTAAGAATGACGGCGCAAATAGCCGCAATAATGGCTGTTAAGAAGACTCCGGAAATCGTACCACTTTGTCATCCGATACCAATAACGGGAATTGATGTCGACGTAAATGTGAGAGATCACCATGTAGAAGTCGAGGTTGAGGTGAGAAGCATAGGAAAAACGGGGGTTGAGATGGAGGCTCTCGTTGGTGTATCGGCGGCTCTCCTAGCAATATGGGACATGGTCAAGGCATACGAGAAAGACGAACAAGGACAGTATCCCTATACGGTCATTGAGGAAATAAGAGTTGCCAGTAAAACCAAGGAGCCAATTACTCGCCGAAAATGACTTCTCTAACAACATTTTCCAAGTCCTTAAAGTGATTAAGATTGCCGTCCCAATTTTCTAAAATTTCCTTATATCTCGTTTCTATTTCCCTTACTAGGTTTGCCATCTTCTTACGTATTTCTTGAGATTCTTCTCTCACGAATACCACAACGTTTACGAACTTTCCATACTCTATCATTATTATCCCGTCTTCATGACTTATACTCTTAACTTTGGTCTTTGTGATCTCCTTCAGAAGCTCTATAATTCCAGTAAGTGCGCCCGAAACGAGCGTCGGACTTAGTGACGTGCTTCCATCAACGTACGTGTATAACGGTATTCCGTCATTGTGTATTATGTAAAGACTCCGAATCATGCTATCCCGTGCAACTGGAACTTTTGGCACCTCTGCTCTTGTTCCATGTAGGGCTTCCCTCATTTGCACTAAATCACGCATACTCCGAGCCCATGTGATTATTCTCCAGGCTCTTGCTTTAAGTTCCCTTAATACTTTTTCTGGTAGGTCGGCGAATTTCGAATAAGATAACAAAATCTCCGCTGCTTCCAAAGCAGTACGTATAGCGTCTTCATATCTCCCCTCCTTTTCCAATCTTTTCGCTTCCCTAACCTTTTCGACCACGTCGGCGAGCAATATACTTTTCCTCAAACTTCTGTACCTCACGTAATATTATCCGGAAAAAACGTAATCTCCATAAAAATTTAGGTGCCAGTAATATTGATAAGCTTTCTGATGTTGCGGTGTTCCACCTGTAATGCCCCTCTCACGGTCACCATTCTTGCATGGTAATTCTCCATAAATTTATCCCCTGAAACAATTGAAACAATTCTTATATACGTTCTGATTTTGTGATGGTGAGGTGGGCGCAATGGAGTTGAAGTACACTGTAACTCTCATAGGGATTTTATCGGATTCTCATGATGCCGTTGGGATGATAGAAAAAGCAGTTAAGGTATTGAACGAGCAAGGAGTAGAACTCGTGCTTGCGTGCGGAGATTACATATCACCATTCACCGTTGCGAGGTTTGCAAAACTTAATTGCAAGATGGTTGGCGTATTCGGGAATAACGACGGAGATAAATCCACACTGAAGGAGAGATTTGACGAGGTGGGGTTCGGGGTCACTGAGGGGCCTCTTGCGATGGAAATAAGCAATAAGCGAGTTATTATCATGCACGGATACAAGAACGTTGAAGTCACGAGAGCGTTTGTTGAATCCTTAGCAGAAAAGGAGATCTATGATATCGTCATATATGGGCACACCCATCACGTTGATAATCGAAAGATCGGAAAGGCGCTTGTGTTGAACCCCGGTGAGGTTTGCGGATATTTGACGGGTAAGTCCACCGTCATGGTGCTGGATATCGAGAAAATGGAGGCGAAGGTCATAGAACTGTAGTTGGCGTCACAGCGTTGGAGGAAGTTCGAACCAGTCCCTCCACTCCCATCCAACCTTATCCAAGAACTTTGCGGTATCTATTATCATTTTCTTTTTCCCGTTGAGATGTTTGCGTACGATTTTCTTCAGTAATTCTAAGTCCTGCTCATCCAGCTCGGCAACGAAGATCTTGTATCCTATTTGTTCCGATGTTTCCTTTATTACCGTAATCAGAAGCTTAATGGCCTTTTCTACGTCCTTATATCTACTGATCTTCCCGTCGACTATTATGTACTGTCCGCCGCTTGTTACAAGCAACATATGCATCACATCCCATGGCCTTCTGCCTTTGAGGACCCTTTATGATCATCATACATCTGCTTTTTCATAGCAATAAGAACCTTTCGCTGAATCGGCAAAATAGAGTTTCGCCCATAGCTATGTACTGATGTTAATAGTTTTGTTGGCTATTTGTAGCAGTATTTATCCCATATGAAATCCTTTGTAAGCATTAACTCCTTTAACAAGAAAGTTCAAGATGTTACACAATTAGGTTCTTGGCTTTACCGGGCTAAACGCTTTAAAGAAATCCCTTTCTGGATGCACTCCTGCTTTCCAGCGCAGGACCATTCTGCATCCGGCAAGCGTATGTACAAGCACGCCATTTTTAGTTAATCCCCAATATATGAAGACATCGCCCTTTGACACTTTTCCGTCTATATATGATGGATCTTTAACTTCAATGTAGGTTCCAGGCCTGAGATCTCGAAGCGTATGCACGCCAGCAAGCCTCTTGAACATGTAGCCTATCAGGGAATGCGATGCTATGTATGTTTCAAGTTTACGTCTTGCGTGCCTCACTCTCATTATCTTCCCAACGACCTGCCGATGTTTTGCTATCAATACCGCCGCGTAAGCGTGGTCCACAATTCCCTTAAATCTCTTCGCCAATATTTTACCGCTCGATATTAGATATAATGCTTCTTTCGTCGTACATGTCTCATCTACGCCGAATACATTGATACTATCTCCTAAGACTCTTTGTACCGCCTCATAGGCGTATTTGAGACCTGGACCCAGCCCTATGAATACCTTAGTTGGTTTATCTTTCCCTTCGAGGAATAGTCTTAATTCCCTCACGAACTTCGACATCATTGCCTGCTGACTCTTCCTTTCGGTGAGGGGTTGTGGAAAGTTTATATGCCAAACCTCTACAGTGCTTCCCTGAATATAAGCTAGGCCAACATGCTTTGTACCAGGGTCAATGCCTAAGATTGCCTCCTTTGGCGGTACTATCAACTTTACCTCCACTTTTCCGGCCGTTACCGAGTATACTTCATCGACAAATGAGTCTAACTCAAATGTTGGTAATAAAATCCACAGCGAGTTCTCTCGACTTTCAAGAATCTGCCCTCCATGCGCATAGGTTAGCTTTATGATTTCCGAAACTTTTGGGGTTCTCACCACAACATTTCCTTGAGGAAATACCTCCATTAACCCTGCCTTTTCTACTGCTTTTGCTATTGCCTCAGCAAGATCATCTGGGTTCTCGCCACGGTGGATGATGACGAGCATTCCCTCTATTCCCAAAGCGTCGGCAACGGTAGATGCTGTAACCCAGTCGAAATCCATAGTCACATCATAATCGTATCGAGTGACTATTATCCTCGGTACCGTTCTGGGAAGCACTTCTACATGAGCGGTGCCAACATGGGCCTCTCCACGCCCCGCTACAGTGACTATTCCCTTTCTTCGCTCACTTACTATTTTGAAGGAGATCCCAGCCTCTGATAACGCATCCTCTATGTATTTCATTTGCATATCTCCAAGCACGCTTATTTGGAGGCCTCCATCGATTCTTTCCACTTTAAACCCATGAATTTCGCCTGACAATCCCTCCAGTACTTTCATTGCCTTTTGGAGACCTTCAGCATCGAGAGACAGTTTAAATACCTTCGAGGGATAAATGTCCTCGGTAAATATCTCAGATTTCCTTATTGTTCCGTCCGCTAGGATTTCCGTGCCGACGGCCACCTCGCCCATCATGGACGCATATACTATTTCCCCTGCTCTTGCTTCCCCCTTCCTCCTCATGCTAAGATCATATATCGCCCTTATTTTCACAGGCCCTAATTCCTCCCCCTCTCGTATGGTCCCCCCTCTAATCGAGAGGAGAAAAACCTGCCCTATACCCGTTTTTCTCTCATGCCCCAAAACTACGATTCTCTTGTCCTTTTCCCTTTTCGCTTTTATATGTGCAATTGCTTCACTTAGGAGTTCCTCTATCCCCCACTTCATTTTTGCAGAGATTGGCACAACGGGGGCGTGAAGCCCTATCTCCATAAGTTGTCTTTTCACCCTTTCAGGGTTGGCAGCCGGAAGATCGATCTTGTTCGCTGCAACAATAACAGGCAACTTCAGCCGCAATGCCTTTCTAGTAATGTACTCGGTACGGCTCTTAACTCCCTCATCCGCGGCTACTACCAAAATCAGCCCATCAGCCGCCAGAAGTGCCAGATTTACCGCGCTTCTGAAGTCTACATGGCCCGGTGTATCGAGCAGATTCACTTTTACACCTTTATATTCGAAACTTATGACTTTGAGAATTGCAGTCATTCCCCTCTTGAGTTCAAACTCCTTACGATCCGGGAACTTCCCGGTTATCGCCTCGACAAGCGTACTTTTTCCATGATCCACATGACCCGCAAGAGCCACGTTTATTACTTCTTCCATGAGGTTTTCACACTCGCTCTTTCATGCTTTTCTGTCTTGAGTTATCTTCGTCGTTTAAATGAGTAGGTCATCCATCATAATTTTAATGATGATGTATTTAACAACTATTAATCGGCCTGACGACACTTACATTCGAAGTTCCAACGCAATGGCCAGCTGGTGAGGTAAAGTGATAATTGTGAACGTATTTACAATGAATGGGAATCTTTCATTTAGTGAACCATTATTACTGCTAACGCTCATGTTTGGCGTGATGTTTGTGCTGATAGGACTTTTGATATTGGTAGTAGGCATTTTAAGGCATGGAAGTATAAAAGAATCTAAAACCAAGATCGAGGGCGGCGGGCTACTGCTAATAGGACCAATACCGATAATATTCGGCACAAGCAGAGGGATCCTAATTGCGATGATGATAATACTTATCGCATTGATAATCGTATTTTTCATAGTACCGTTTATGCTTCTCATTGGGTGGTGACGAAGGGTATGGTTTTTCCGTGTGAGAGGTGTCGCAGAAGGCCCGCGGAATTTGTGTGTCAGTCTTGTGGTGCAAGAGTATGTTCATACTGCTATGATCCGCATTACAAACTCTGTGCTACCTGTATAGCCACAAAAGTGCAAATTCAGCCTCCTCAGCCTATTTTCGTTATCGGAAGGAGCGAGTTAAGTATTTGGATGTTAAGCATCTTATTGATATTTCTGGGGATGGTGCTAATAGTAGCATCTATCGCATTTAGCGCAATCCCCGGCGAAGCAGCAGCGTTTTTCTTTTTCATAGGTCCTTTTCCTATAGGATTTGGATATGGAAGCAATGAAGCCTTATTATTCATATGCATCGGGGTTTTGCTAATAATGGTAATACTCACTGTGGTTTCGATGTACTTAATAATGAAGAGAAGATAATCGCAAGAAACCTAGTAATAGAACTCGAAAACGCAGTTCTCCCCCGATTCGGTACGACAGGAAATCTCCTTAGAGTCAGTTATCGGAAATCCTACTGTCAGGAGGGCTCCGCGTATGAGTCCATGTATAAACTCGCAGACAGACCTACTTTTCGGGTCTCCATCGCACGGGCAGTTATTAACCGTTATTCTTATCCTTCTTTCCCTCAAATTCAACTCGTCTATGCGGTATCTCACACCTGGGACAATTGTAGGTATGAACATCCCTATCATGTACTCCACGTTTTTAGGTATCCAGCGGTTCTTTATTTTTCCTTCCCTTATTGCAGAGAGATCCACGGTTGTGAGGATTTTTCCAACTTCCTCTCCCACCTCCTTGGGTGTTGGAGATGTTCCGTTTACAGAGAACTTCTTCAGAACCTTAGATAGAGCACATATGAATATTTTAGGGATATCCGCGTACCGATATCTAAAAACTGTAAATGGCAACCAGAACGTATACTTGCCTATTATTTTACTGACCACAAGTCCCATACGCTCAAGTGCTGGCATGTACTTCGCTATTGTATTCCTATGTCTGCCAGTTGCTCTAGAAATTTCTTCTATTGTCATTCCCCAGATGGATCCATCTAAAACTCGCAATATTTCCTCGATGATCTTCTTATTAAGGTTAATATCGCTCTTTGCACGCCCCTCTGGCATCGACTAACACCACTCTTTCACACGACTGTACTATTACATAAAAATTTATAAATATGTGCATTAATGCACATATTTATAAACCCACCGCTACTTCAGAAATGTGGAGAGAAAAGCAAGTGATGGAGTATGGGACAGAAGAACAATAGCAGGAACTACAATTACGCTGAAATCGGCAGTATCCTTCCTAAGGGCACCCTCGCGCTGATAGCGGTATTCGTAATAACATACGAGTCGTCCCTAGTGTTAACCATGTATATGAATCCGAATCTCGGCGCCCTTAAGTTTTTACCATTAAATTTCGGAATACTGGTGATTTCTGTGGTAGGACTCGCCACATTATATAAAATTCCAAAATATGCGCCATATATTTTGATAGCATCCTTCATGATGCTATTTGTTGACTCTCTTAACACGTTACTCATCGTTTTTGTGTTTTCGCCGTATATGGTGCAGGTTTACTTTATAATCTCCGAAATCGGTGCGATGATTATCGTGATGTTCGGTACACATGCAATAATCGACGCCATATTATTACCAAAGACGAAGAAAAAGTTGCATAAAACGAATACTAACCCTTCATCCGGTGATGACTCTCCCCTGCAACATTCGGATACCCCATACGCCGTGGAGCTGATAGACGTTGTTAAAATATACAAGGTCGGGCCAATAGAGGTGCCCGCACTTAATGGAGTCAATCTTAAAATCAAGAAGGGAGAGTTTGTTGCGATAATGGGGCCTTCGGGTTCTGGAAAGTCGACTCTGCTCAACCTGATAGGTGCTTTGGATAGACCGACGGCAGGGAAGGTTATTGTAGACGGAGTGGACATCTCACGACTTAATAAGAATGAGTTGGCGAGATTGAGGAATGAAAAAATAGGGTTTGTTTTTCAAGCGTTTAATTTGATCAACAGATCGTCCGTATTAAGGAATGTCGAGTTACCTGCAATTATAAAGGGAACTCCAAAGAAAGAAAGACAACGTAAAGCAATAGAACTGCTTAGAACCCTCGGACTCGAGGGAACTGAGAATAGAAATCCTAGATTTCTGAGCGGAGGTCAACAACAACGAGTTGCGATCGCACGCGCGCTAATAAACAACCCCAAAATAATTCTGGCTGATGAGCCGACCGGAAACCTTGACTCAAAGTCCGGTCGCGAGGTCATGAATTATCTGAGGATGATGAATGAGAGGTTTGGGACCACGGTAATAGTCGTGACCCATGATAGAGAGATCGCCGAGATGGCGGATAGAATTGTACACATTCGGGACGGAAAAATAGTTAAGGAGGAGGTTTTGAGAAATGATGGTCGGGAAAATTCGTGAGAAGTGCGAAACATTTCCTAAAGTAGCATTAATGTCGATTTTGGTGGCAGTATTATTTTTAAATATTCTTGTGGCTGCGAATTATTGGGTAAGAGTTGCAAAAGCCCAAGTGGACGTGGATTTCGAAATTATAAGTGTTGAGTGGGGCGCAGATCCCACACCGGGTGCTACGGATGTCCCACTGACAATTACCGTAAAGAACCTATCTAACAGAACTATCAAATGTACCGGGATTCTGTACCTAAAACCTCCCTTTAGGAACTACCTCAATGACAGTTATATTGCGAAATCTGTTGCACATCCGACTGAGAGTCCCTACCTTGAACCGACTGAGGAAATTCCGCCATACGGAACATTCACGTTTGATTATAGACTTAATATAGCATTAAATGCTACAAAAGGATACTAT
>Ga0190369_1000159_pt1 | contig 10032 bp, 13 predicted proteins | sample 4872181213_MG_FD_165051 | JGI IMG/M metagenome (GOLD analysis project Ga0190369, IMG submission 165051) | Hydrothermal vent microbial mat bacterial communities from Southern Trench, Guaymas Basin, Mexico - 4872-18-12-13_MG | ecosystem: Environmental > Aquatic > Marine > Hydrothermal vents >... | reverse complement strand
TGGAGATATAAAACCTTGCAATATGTTGTTACCAGATACAAGAGGGGAGAAGGCTGGTAAGACTAAAATTCTGTTGTCCGCTTTGAGATAACATGGATAAGAGTACAATCCGCCTCGAATTCTCATCTTTACAGATGGATGCTCGTGTCCCATTATAACTCTATCGAAATCTACTTCTTTATGTCCGTGAACAACGTAGTAACCTCTAACTTTTACGTAATCTCTGAGTTCAATTCCATAATCAGCCAGTATATGTGCAATGTAGTTGTCGTGATTTCCCCTCACAACGGATATTTTTGCATCTATCGATTCTATAAAATATTTTATATCTTTTAATTCATATGGAAGAGTTCTTCCGAACTCGTGTTTTAGATCGCCGGCAATTATTAATTCTTTTATTTTATATTTTTCAATAATCTTTTTTGTTCTCCTGACTATTTCGTCTATTTGAATTCTAGGTATCGACACTCCTCTTTCCTGCAAATAGTTCTCTAATCCTATGTGTAAATCTGATATGATTGCCTTTCTTCCAATTATTACTGCTTTTTCGGGTGTTAGTTTTACATCTTTCATCATAATGAAAAACGTTAAAAATACATTTAAACTAAACACAATAGTAACATGTCGATTTTGTTACTCATTGGCGAACCCGGGAGTGGGAAATGTAGGATGATAAAATCGGTAATTAACGATTTTGATAAGGTTGTTTGGATTACAACTACATCTAGCGCTGAATTCATTAGAAGTTACGTTAACAAGGATTTATGGATAATCGATGTGTTCACATGGATTAGAAGGAGAAGTCACACAAATAAAGATATAGTTGTTACAAATCCTGTAAATTTAAATGAAATAAGCTTAGCTATTGGTAAAGCTCTTGAGATGCTTAAGGGTGATTATTTACTCGTGTTGAACTCTATTTCTGGATTGCTTGTGTATCATAGTCCTCAAAAAATCTTACACTTCTTAAGAAATTTAATCGTTAGAATTGAAAGTGAAAACGCAAGTGGTGTATTTACAGTTGTTAAAGATGCTCACGGAAAAGAAGTTGAAAACTGCATAGCCATGTTCTTCCCAAGTATTGCTGTTATAGAAGGTAATGGAGTGAGATTTTTAAAATCGATAGTCCCAATCGAAAGTAACTTTTTAGATTTCGATAAGGCAAAAGGAATCATTCATGAGATTTTGAAAACGAGGTACATTAAATAACGTCTAAGACGTCTAACTTCTCAACTCTTGCACTACATCCAATTAATTCCGAGAGATTTGGTTTAGTTCTACCATCATCACCACTTATAAGTTCTTTTATGTATAGTCCGCCGTCTGCAACTATTTTTAGAACTGCTATCTTTCCTCTGTGAAGGATTAAATCGATATCGTAAGTCCTTCTAATTCTTAACAAATCAGCCCTCCTATGCAAAACCCTTTTAGGTGTTCTCTGATGAATCTCTCTAAAGCTAAGTTCTTCAATCGCTTTTTTAATCTCTTCTTCAGAAACTTCTCTCTCAAAAATGACCTTAACTCTATAAATCTTCTTTCTCCTTTCAGTCTTTACGATTTTTACATCTTTAGCTTTAGCGTATCTTAACTCTCTAACTTCAACTTTTCCTTTGCAGTATTCGTTTATTGCTTTTTCAATCTCTTCAATTGGGATGTATCTCTTTTTAGGTTCTACGATTTCCAAAACAAACGGTCTCCCATTTCCAAGCATTCTTGCATCTACGTCTTCCCTTCCAGCTCCATGAAGAATTGCATCTCTTGCCTTAAACATTTCTATTACCGGTTTAGCTATTAGTTCTTCTACTGAAGTGTAGTACTTTTTCCCAGTGTAATTGCAGATTTCACAACCTTTACCATTGCAGTATCTGCACAACCATCTCGTTTGAGATATGTTTCTAATCCTCTTCAGATATCTCCCATAAATGTAAACTGGCAAAATCTTTATATCAAAGCTAAAGTCTTCAAGATCAAACGTTATAACAACTTCTGGTTCATTTAAATGCCTTTTTCCAGTTAACCTACTTATCTCATTTGAGAGCATTTTATTGAATTGAGATTTTAGATTCTTTTCATCGTTTATTCCGATTTCTAAAAGATACTCCTGAATAGCTTTTAAGCTACCTCTAACCCTACTACCAACTTGAAACCTTTCGAACTCGTATTCAGATAAAGATTTTACTATTTCCTTAGCGAAATCTCTAACTCTTTCGAAGGCATTGCAACAGATTACACAATCACTTGAAATCCTTCCAAATCTTATCCTATCGTAACAGAACTTACAAACATTTAACATAAAATAAAAATATAAAATAAAATTTAGCCAGCCTGCGGACTTAATAAACTTTGAAGCTTTTTCTGAGTTTCAGCAATCCTCTCCCTAAGTTTTTCCTCTTGTCTTTGAAGGGTTTTAAGTCTTATTTCGTATGTTTCCTTTTTCTCTGTCAACTCCTTTATTATCTTTTCTCGATCCTCCTTGACTAGTATTCCACCAACGGATTTGTAAATAGGAGTATCGTCGCTCACGTTGTTCAATTCATTTAGAGCATCTTCTGTATCCTTTAACAAAGCTTCAACTTGTACTCTCTGAGATATTACCGCCTGTAACTGTTGCTGCAGTTGTTGAAGTTGTGCCACCATATTTTGAACTTGTGGTGGGAGTTCACTCATGCTATCACATCTTTAGTTAGTGGTATTTAAGATCTTACATACCTCCTCACACATCTTCACAAGTCTTAACCATGAGTTTATAGCAGCCCTTATATCTGAGATCTCATCAGCCTTAATAGTTATTATAAGCTTTTTTTCGGATATACTTACTTCTGCATGAGTAATAGCATCTCTCTCTTCCACTTTAAGTGCTTTGTACAATTCTTTGACATTATCGCTTTCAATCTCTATATACACTTCGGCTTTGTTCATATCTAAAGCTAAATTTAAAACTTTAAAACTCTTGCAGACACCGTTATAGGATCCCATATTGGATTGAATGGTGGAGCGTATCCTATGTCCATGAAGAACAAATCTTTCGTTGTAAATCCAGCTTGAATCGCCGCTGCAAAAACGTTCACCCTCATAGCTACATCGCTACCGACTATTTGGGCACCTAGGATTCTATTCGTCTCCTTATCTGCAACTACTTTAAGCCATATATCCTTACCACCGGGATAGTAGTGTACCCTCGTCTTTGCACTTATAAAAGCTGATTTAACCTTAAAACCCTCTTTTGTTGCTATTTTTTCTGTTAATCCAGTCATTCCAATTTCCAAATCGAAGAACTTTGTATACTGTGTTCCCAAAATTCCCGGAAATTCAAGCTCTTGCCCAGCTATGTTTACACCAGCTACGTATCCCATTTTATTTGCATAAGTTGCTAAAGGAATCCAAACTCTTTTACCAGTTATTAAATGAACGGTTTCAGCACAGTCTCCTACAGCGTAAACGTTTTCAACGCTCGTTTGCATTTTTTTATCTGTCCATATAGCTCCAGTCTCTCCAATTTTACAACCAAGCTGTTTGGCAAATTCTACACTTGGCTTAACACCTGTTGCAATTATAACTGCATCAGCTCTGTATTCTCCTTTACTCGTTATAACCCTTTCAGCTCTATCCCTTCCTTCGATTGCTTCAGGTAGTTCATTCATTCTTAGATTAACTCTGCTACTCATGTAATTCTTTATTATCTTTCCAATCTCTTCATCGAATCTTGGCAATGGATAATCGTACTTCCCGATTAATGTAACTCTTTTTCCTTGTGCTACAAGAGCTTCACACATTTCAACGCCGATGTATCCAGCACCTATAACTACGACATCCCTTGCATTTCTTATAGCGTTTTTTAGTCTATCCACATCCGCGGGATGATGAACTGTTAGAACGTTCTCAAAATGTACTCCTTCTATATCTGGAACTCTTGGCAAGGAACCAGTGGCTATAACTAAAGTATCCCAATCGTAAACAACTTCTCTTCCGTTTTCTCTAACCCTTAAAAATCCATCTCCCACTTCTACAACTTCAGAGTTTATGTGAACGTCAATACCTCTCTTCTCCTTAAAAAATTTTGGAGTATAGTACATCAGATCTTTGCTACCCTCCACAAGTCCTTCTACAACATATGGAATACCACAAGGGGCATGACTGACGAAGTTGGTTTTCTCGAAAACTTTTACGTCCCAACTCGGTTGCAGTGCTTTTATCCTCGATGCAGCAGTCATTCCAGCTGCTCCGCCACCTATTACTACCACTTTTTTCATGAATTGTTGTTACGAATAGGGCTATTTATCCTTTTGTTTCCAGCATGATGTGTCCACTTTGTGCGAAAAATTTAAATATTAGACATATAAGCTTTTGCCCTTTAAGTGGGCACATCCCATGGTCTTAGCGCCTCATGAATCGGTACTATATAACTCGCTTCACATATAACGCGGTCGTGTTAACTTAAGGGTATAAGCTTTAAATATATGCTTTTCGCACTAAGTTGACAAATCCTATAACGCTGCCATTGCTTTTATAGCATCTAATCGAATCAGACAAGTCGTAAATCAACAACGTTGTGAATATCTTTAAAAATTTTAAAATAAAATTATAAAAATAAAATTTACTTTTTAAACTCGGAGTACCTTACCCCATCTGGATCGAGTTTTTCAAGGATTTTTAACTCTTCATCAGAAGGAGCTTGTGTAGTTGTGTATTCTTCAATTATGGGTTCAAAAGACATATTGCTTACAACTTCTTCAACGCTAACTCCGGGGTGAACACTTAAAAGCTTTAAACCTCTTTCTGTTGCTTCAAATACGGCTTTATCAGTAATTACTACTACTTTCTTCCTCTTTTCGAATCCTATACCAGTTTTGAAGTCTACTTTTTCGACAAAAACTCTCTTTGAGTGGTTAGTAGTCCATATTATCAGTTTTTTCACAAGGGGTGTTAAGAAGGCTGTTGCTGCTCCTCCTGGAAGTTTTACCTTTGGTTTCTCATAACTACCGATACACGTAAGGTTTATGTTTGCGAATTTGTCTATTTGTGCTCCACCGAGAAACATTCCAGTAAGCATGCCTTTTGAAGCTAGATCAAAAGTTTCCAAAAGCTCAACTATCCCAATACAGCCGTTTGCATGCCTAAAATCTGCTGAACATGGATAAAGCTTGTACTCATCTGGATTTGGATCTAATCCCTCAGCAACAGATAGATACACGGAATTCGGTGCATGTGTTAGTTTTGCAAGGTGCATAGCTAGAGCGGGCATTGGAGAAGCTAAACCGTGCAAGAATATATCTCCATCTTCAATTTGCATTGCCATAGCTTTAATCATAACATCTGCAACGTGCATATTACCACCTCTTAATGAATTCTTCAATATACTCCTTAACTTTACCTTCTCTACTCATCTTAACGTATCTCCTTATCTCTTCGTAATCAACTTCGTAGTAATTTGGACAAGACGTTGGGTAAGCTCCCTTAGGCATGTGAACAACTGCATCGACGTAGAAGTATGGAATAGTATTTCTTTCAGGATTTTGCTTAAAGTATTCTGTTGGAACAATTTCTTCAGCAGATATTATCAAAGTCTTAGCCGATTTAGCTTTATAAACATCTTCAAACCTGCAACCCTCAATACTGGAGTTTCCATATTTATCTGCTTTTTGAACGTGAATGATTGCAACATCTGGATTTATCGCTTTTACCACTAGTATTTTTCCGCCATTAAACGGATCGTCTATTATTTTCCAGTTTCCAAGTTTTAAGTGTAAATCTACTAAATCTGTTCCGATAATTCCCTTAACTGGGACGAATGGCATTCCTTGAGATCCAGCCCTAAAAGCATTTGTTATGGCGCCGCATGTGTCTTCTATGAACTCTATAGTACCTTGTTCGACAGCTTTTCTGAAATTTGGTGCTAATCCAAATAGCTCAAAGCCAACCATGGCAGCTCTGGCTTTTTTTACACATCCAGACGCTATTAGTATATCAAAATCCATTCCCGGTTCTCTATCGATTACGTATAAATCCTTTTTCTTAGCTTTGATTATCTTAGCAATAATACCCATTGGTTTTCTGACCATTGAGACTCCACTAAAAGTTATACTACAACCGTCTGGAATTAATTCTACAGCTTCTTCAGCGCTCATGAGTTTCTCTTTCATAACTCTCAATCGTAATAAACGTATAAAAGGATTATTAAAATTAGTAAATAGTTATTACAGAAGTAATATCCCTACGAGTTTGGACTTTTCGAAGTGAGATTTGATGTGATCGCTAGATTTCCTATATATTCAGAAGATGTAGGTTATAAATCGTGTAGAGGTTTGTAGCAACTACTTCTTTACACCTATATATCTTTACGTTATTCACTTTTAATAATTCTAATCTTGTTTGATTTGACCACAATTAAGCCATTTTTGTTCTTTATAATATCGAAAGTCTTTTCAAGCAGTTTTATTATCTCATTGGGTATAGCTTTTCGAGGTCTTAGGACTATTACAGTTCCTTTTTGGAATTTCAAGAAAAGATAACCGAAGTCTAAATCTAAGGTTACGATCTTGAAATTGTTGTCCAAAGCGAATTTGTAAATAACTTCGTCATCAGCTCCCTTTAATCCAACTTCAATTAGTTTAATAGCTTCAATACCTTTATTTTCAAACCACTTCTTAACACTCCAAGGTATGTTGTCATCAAGTAGAAATTTCATAAACCTCCTCTTTGCTCAAGACTTGTGAGGCATATCTTATAGCTTCTCTTATATCTTCTTCCGTTAATTCAGGATATTCCTTTAAGATTTCTTTGACGTCCATACCACTTGCTAGCATTTCAAGAATTAAATATACGGGAATTCTAGTTCCTTTGATTACCGGTTTACCACCAAGCTTCTTAGGGTCAATTTCAATTCTTTTCATGTGTAGTGTTTAGATTTGAAAAGGTTAAAAAGTTCACTTTGATTGTGTCAGCTTGTCAATAATCTTATAAATCTCTTCAATTGCATAGGCTGAATGAACGAGTATATGTTCGGCTTCTTTTCTTGTAAATACTCTATCAGGATGCTCAGCTTCATTCCTCACGTTTCTAAAGTGATCTAAGTATCCTTCTAATGACTTAGACTCTAAACTTTTACTTTTTAATTCTTTATTTAGTGCATCTTTCTAAGCAAGTCTGCATTCTTGACCCTTTAGAGCTTTATAGAGTTCTCTTATAGCTCCCCCAACTGCTCTTAAAGATATCATTGCTGATGCTGTAGGTATATCATAAGCTAAAGCTCTAACAGCTTCATTCAAGTCGTTTCGAATTATATCTGAGAATTTTTCCTCTATACCTCCAGATGTAAACAAAGTAGATAAACCCTTTTGTAACAACAAAGAGTAGTTTAGCAATCCTGATGGTAAAACTTCAAGAAATTGCCTCCCTTCTAATTCTTTAAGAAAGACTCCTTTAATTCTTTCAATGAGCTTTGACAATTTTCGTGCATGTGATTCAGTAATTTGTATTGGATTGTTTTTATTCGTGTAGAACTCCTTAAATTCGTTTATTAAATCTTCAAGAAGTTTTACTATCTCTTCTAAATCTGCATGTAGATAGTAATGTATTCTTGGTCTCTGTAGTGGTTTTACAGATTATTAGTAATGTGCCGACTAGTGTTTTGATATCAAAATTTAGCCATAACTGGTTTGCAATAACTTATGGGGTAAATGCTGGTGGAAATGGTTTTATAATAGCATCATTAGCAAACTTAATAGCTCTTAGAATTGTAAAAGATAGAAAGTTTTGGATCTATTTTCACAGATATTCGATCCCGTATCTTATTATAACTGCAACGATACTCTATGTTTTATTAAATGCTTTAAACAGCAACGTCTAATTTCTCTCATGATTGTTCATCCAATCGATTACAGGTATGGGACAGAGGAGATGAAAAGGATCTGGAGTGAAGAAAGTAAAATAAAGAGAATGATATGGGTTGAAATATCATTGCTAAAAGCGCTTGCAAAAAGAGGTTACCTAAATGAGGATGTAGTTGAAAGGATTAAAGAAAAAGCCGTGAAGATAAAACCCAAGAGGGTAAAAGAAATCGAGAAAGAAATAAAGCATGATATTATGGCTTTAGTTAAAGCTATTTCTGAAGTTGCAGAAGATTCAAGATGGATTCATTTTGGAGCTACTTCAAACGATATAATCGATACAGCTACAGCAACTCAGCTTAGGGATTCGATTTTGATAATTGAAGCAAAACTCAAGAAACTCATAAGACTCCTTGTAGAAAAGGCTTTAGAATTCAAAGAAGTCGTATGCTTAGGAAGAACACATGGACAAGCAGCGTTACCAACCACTTACGGATTCAGATTTGCGCTTTGGGCTTCTGAGTTTGCAAGACATTACATAAGACTTCAGCAGATGAAAGAGAGAATTCTCGTAGGTAAACTCAGTGGTGCAGTTGGAACTCAAGCTGCTTATGGTGATGAAGGTTTTGAAATTGAAGAAGAGGTCATGAGACTTTTGAACTTGAAGCCAGCTATTATATCGAGTCAAATAATTCCAAGAGACATATACTGTGAGTATATTGAATTCCTAGCCAATTTAGCTACATCGCTTGAAAAAGTTGCTTTAAACTTTAGGTTATTGCAAAGGGCAGAAGTTGGTGAAGTATTTGAAAGGTTTGAGGAGAAACAAGTCGGTAGTTCAACGATGCCACATAAGAGAAACCCTATCGATTGTGAAAACGTTTGTGGATTAGCAAGGGTTATTAGGGGATTTGTCGAGCCACAACATCAATCAGCAATACTTTGGGAGGAAAGAGATTTAACGAATTCATCTGCTGAAAGGATAACTTTAGTTGAGGCTACGATTTTATCGGATCACATACTCACTAAGATGATAAAAATCGTTGAGAATCTTAGCTTGGATTTTGAAAACATAAGGAAAAACCTTGAAGCTCAAAGAGGTTTAAATATGAGTGAAGCTGTGATGATAGCTCTAACTAAAAAGGGAATAGAGAGGCAAAAAGCTCATGAATTGTTAAGAAAAGTTTCGATGCGAGCTTATGCAAATAAAACTTCGTTATTTGAAGAGTTGATTAAAGAAAAGGAAATTATGGAGTACTTTAGTGAAGAAGAGCTTAAAGAGATCTTAAAACCTGAAAACTACTTAGGAACTGCATTAAAAAGGATAGATAGAGTAGTAGCATGGATCAACGAGATTCTTTAACTAAAAAATGTGTTAAAATTAATCCAACTAGGATCATTAAAAAGGATATCCTTAATGTCAATCTAAATCCGTAAAGCTGTGCAAGAGTTCCGCCGAAAAATGGCCCAATTACCCAGCCTAGATTCCATGTGGTATTGTATATTCCCATAGCTTCTCCTTTCTTATCCTTTGCTATGTCTGCTATTAAAGCTGGAGTTGAGACGGATATCATAGCCCAAGCAAAACCCTCAAGTATGTGGATAGGATAAGCGTAAATGTAGTAATTTATAATCGAATACAAGAGCATAACAGCAGCGAATATTATTTGAGATGTGAAAACTAAAACTTTTTTATCGATCTTATCTGCTAATTTCCCTAAAAATATAGAACTAATAGCTCCAGTTGCAGCTCCAGCCGTAAATAGCATTCCAACTTGCATTTCACCAGCTCTTAAATCATTTGCTATGTATATCGGCAAAACTGAGTATATCATTCCACTGGAAATCATTAGTGGAAGTAGAGATACGCACAATGCGTATACCCTTTTCATGGTTGATAATATCGCCATTACGGTTTTTAATAGTTAAAGTATTGTTATCCATATTGGTCATGACGCTACATTTAATGTTGAACCATCATCGGCAAATATTTTCGAAAATCGTTCGACAAAACTTACATAATGAATTAAACGTTGTTTAAGTTTGTTAAAATGTTTTCATATACCGAACTACTGAGATACGATAGTATAAGAATAAAAGAACATTTCATCAAGATTTAAATATGACTTCCCACGACAGAGATCACGTTGAGAGAGTTGTGAAATTGGCAGTTTATATTGCCAAAAGAGAGGGAGCAGATGTTGAA
>Ga0190369_1000157_pt1 | contig 10062 bp, 5 predicted proteins | sample 4872181213_MG_FD_165051 | JGI IMG/M metagenome (GOLD analysis project Ga0190369, IMG submission 165051) | Hydrothermal vent microbial mat bacterial communities from Southern Trench, Guaymas Basin, Mexico - 4872-18-12-13_MG | ecosystem: Environmental > Aquatic > Marine > Hydrothermal vents >... | reverse complement strand
GGTTTACATACAACAAAGGAACTTCCAAAGGCATTGGGTTTTAAGGAAGGAACTGGTGTAATAGAAGGCGAATTTGATGGCAAGAGGGTAATACTATGCGAACCAATAGGTAAGGATATTTTCGTAACGTATGCAATTCTGAATTCTGTCTTCAGGTTTAATGAAACATGCCAGCGCTGATGATTGCAGGGACATCGAGTCACGTTGGAAAGAGTGTAATAGTTGCAGCTTTGTGTAGAATATTCAGCAAGATGGGATACAACGTCGCACCTTTTAAAGCTCAGAACATGAGCTTGAATTCATTCGTGACAAGAGATGGTAAAGAGATTGCAATCGCTCAGGCTTTTCAGGCTAAAGCTTGTGGAATTGAACCAAATGAGCTTATGAACCCAATCTTACTTAAGCCAAAAGGAAACAAGATTTCACAGCTTATCGTTCTTGGTGAAGCTGTAAAAGACATCTCAGCTTTAGAATATTATAGAGAGGTTGAACAGTTGCAGAAAATCGTCGAAAATGCTTATAGAAAGCTTGAGGAAGAGTTCGATATAATAATTATCGAAGGAGCGGGGGGAATTGCAGAGATAAACCTTTACGATAGAGATATTGCAAATATTGGAATTGCAAGGATCGCTAAGCCTTCTATTTTTATCGTAGGAGATATAGACAGAGGAGGAGTTTTCGCCTCTCTTTATGGTTCATACAGGCTATTACCGGAGGATATAGCTTCGATGGTTAAAGGATTCATAATAAACAAGTTTAGAGGTGATGTAAACCTTCTAAAAAGTGGAATTGAAAAGTTAGAGACAATTACTGGCGTTAGAGTTCTGGGAGTTATACCTTTCGTTGATTTAACGTTTACGCCTGAAGATTCCATAAGCTTAGACGATTGGAATTGTAAAGATGCTAGAATTGGCATAGTGAGATTTCCAAGGATTTCGAATTGGACGGATTTCGAATATTTAAAACCTGCTGGAATAAGATTTATTTGGAAGGGAGACGATTTATCTAAGTTTGATATTATAATATTACCTGGAACAAAAGATACAATTGCAGACTTGAAAGAGCTTAAATCTACTGGAGTTTCTGAGAAATTAAAGAAAATAGCTGGAAAAATACCAGTTATTGGTATATGTGGCGGATACCAAATGCTTGGTAGAGAACTTATTGATAAAGGTGTTGAACATGGCTACATCAGAGCTAAGGGATTAGGTTTACTTGACGCTGTAACAATCTTTGACAAATTTAAGAAGAGAACAGTCCAAGTCGTGAAAAGAGTAACGGGGGATGCGGTGATATTAGATAAGATTAAAGGTCAAAAGGTTTGGGGATATGAAATCCACAAGGGCAAAACTTTTGCAAGTAATCCGATTCTTGAGGACGATGGATGTGCTAGTGACGATGGTATGACTTGGGGAACGTATCTGCACGGTTTATTCATGAATGACAATGTTTTGAATGCTATTTCAAAGTATTTAGGAGTTAAACTTACCAAAGGTAAAAACTGGATAGATCTATTTGCGGATATCGTAGAAAAGCACATAGATGTAGAACTAATTAAAAAATGTATCGGGTGGTGAATGCAACATTGTTGATGAAATATCTAAAACAACTTATTTTATAAAATGCTTTGTCGAACAATTTTCAAAAGAGTTATTTCACGATGAAAAAGGGTTAGTGACTCTGAACGATAGTTGCTCGGTCGTGACACCACATTGTGGTTAATTTAAATACTTCATCAACAATGTTGCATCACAATTTACTAAGAAGAAACGATTTAACCCAGTTTCATATACTTGTTCATCAAAAATTTAAATGTATAAGCTTTTGCCTTTAAGTGGATGCATCTCAAAGCAAAGACTTAGAGATGTTTAATTAGATTGTACAATCTTCGAGAAAAATCAAATTAATTCATTAAACATATAGCATATGAAACTTTTTTAACTCAAACAACTACAAGCTACCATGGTAAATTTTAAAGAAATTGAACAAAAATGGCAGAGAGCATGGGAAGAATCTGGTTTATTTGAAGCTGAACCAGATGAAAGGGAGAAGTTTTTCATAACTGTTCCATATCCTTACCTTAACGGTAACTTACACGTTGGACATTGTAGGACTTTTACAATAGGCGATGCATTTGCAAGGTATATGAGAATGAAAGGATACAATGTATTATTTCCACTTGGATTTCATGTAACGGGAACGCCAATTATCGGTTTAGCAGAACTTATAAGGAACAGAGATGAAAGAACAATTGAGGTTTACACTAAGTTTCACGATGTTCCAAGGGATATACTCCTAACTTTAACAACACCAGAAAAAATAGTTGAATACTTTTCAAAAGAGGCTTTAAAGGCTTTGAAAAGTATAGGTTATTCAATAGATTGGCGCAGAGTGTTTACAACCACTGATGCAGAGTATCAGAAGTTCATAGAGTGGCAGTATAGAAGACTTAGAGATAAAGGTTTAATTGTTAAAGGAACTCATCCAGTTCGATTTTGCCCAAATTGTAACAATCCAGTTGAGGATCACGACTTGTTATCTGGTGAAGAGGCGACAATTGTAGATTACACAGTTATAAAATTTTACTTATCAGATGAAAAAATAGTCTTTCCCTGTGCAACTCTAAGACCTGAAACCGTGTTTGGTGTGACGAATATTTGGATTAAGCCAACTAAGTACGTTTTAGCAAAGGTTAACGATGAAGTTTGGTTTGTGAGTAAGGAAGCGTATGAAAAACTTACATACACTGAGAAAAAAGTGGAGTTTTTGAAAGAAGTTGATGCAAGAGATTACATCGGAAAATTTGTAATAAATCCCGTTTTACTTGAAGAGTATTACAGCGAATTGTTAAGACTCTTTAACGAATTAGTAAAACATGGCATCGGAGATAAAATCGATTCTGATAAGCTTATCATTTTGTATCCATACGAATCGAAATTTGAAATGTTGGAGTTTATCGAAAGAGTTGTTAAGAAGGCTAAAGGTTTTGCTCCAGAAGATTTGATCGAGAAGATAATTGAACTCATAAGGAAAATAAAAGTTCCGATACTTCCGGCAGAGTTTGTCGATACGGATAACGCAACGGGTGTAGTAATGAGCGTTCCCGCTCATGCACCCTTCGATTACGTTGCAATAGAAGATTTGAAAAGGAGTTTTGAAATTTTAAAGGAGTACAACATTGAAGAAATCGTAAATGCCATTGAACCAATTGTTTTGATAAGGGTAAACGATGAGCATGGAATTCCAGCGGAAAACATTATCAAGGAGCTAAACATCAAAAGCCAAAAAGATTACGAGCTACTTGAGAAGGCCACAAAGACTTTGTACAAGAGAGAGTACCACTTAGGAATTTTGCTTGAGACTACTGGCAAGTATATGGGAATGAAAGTTTCTGAAGTTAAAGATTTAATCCACAACGAACTTGTGAGCAAGGGAATTGGTGACGTTTTTTACGAGTTCAGCGAGAAACCAGTCGTATGCAGATGTGGAACGAAATGTGTAGTGAAAGTTGTTAGAGATCAGTGGTTTTTGAACTACTCAAATCCCGAATGGAAAAAAAGAGTTTTGGATTGGCTTGAAAAAATGGAGGTCATTCCAGACTATTACAAAGAGGAGTTTAGAAATAAGATAGAATGGCTAAAAGATAAGGCATGTGCAAGGAGAAGAGGCTTGGGAACAAGAATACCATGGGACAAAGAATGGCTTATAGAAAGTCTTTCAGATTCAACGATATACATGGCATACTACATACTGGCTAAATTCATAAACGAAGGAAAGCTTAAAGCTGAAAACCTAAATGACGAGTTTTTTGACTATGTATTTCTTGAAATTGGAAATGCCAACGATGTTGCGAAATCGTCAAATCTCGATGTTGAATTAATAGAACAGATAAGAAAAGAGTTTGAGTACTGGTATCCAGTGGATTTGAGGAGTAGCGGTAAGGATTTAGTTGCAAATCATCTACTCTTTTACCTATTTCACCATATAGCGATATTTCCAGAGAGATATTGGCCTAGGGCTATTGCTGTAAACGGTTATGTGAGCTTAGAAGGAAAGAAGATGAGTAAGAGTAAAGGACCTTTACTTACGATGAAAAAAGCAGTGTCACAGTACGGTGCGGACGTCACAAGGCTGTATATATTGCATGCGGCAGAATACGACAACGATGCAGATTGGCGTAGTAAGGAAGTAGAAGGATTAGCGGATAACTTGCAGAGGTTTTATAGAATAGTAGCCGAAAACTACTTAAAAGAGCCTGAAGAGATTACAACACTGGACAGATGGCTTATAAGTAAGTTCCAAAGGGTTGTTAAGGAGACAAGAGAAGCAATGGACAAACTTCAAACGAGAAGAGCTGTTAATGCAGCGTTCTTCGAAATGATGTCATACGTTAGATGGTACCTCAGAAGAGGTGGAAGAAACCTCTGCTTGATTTTAGATGATTGGTTAAAGCTTTTAGCTCCGTTTGCTCCACATATATGTGAGGAGTTGTGGCATTTAAAGCATGATTCGTTTATAAGTGTTGAGAGGTATCCAGAATTTGACGAAAGTAAAATAGATGTTGAAGCGGAAGCGGTTGAGGAGTATTTAAAGAATCTAATCAAAGATATAAACGAGATAAAGAAATTCGTAGAAAAGCCGAGTATTGCTTACATTTATCCAGCAGATGAATGGAAACTAAAAGCGATTGAAATTGTTGCAAAGAGCAAGAATATAGGTGAAGCTATGAAAGAGCTTATGAAAGACGAAAAACTTAGGAGTATTGCTAAAGAAGTCAGTAGCTTTGTTAAAAGAGTATTTAGAGAGAAGAAGGAGGGATTACTTCTTGAGAAACCGCTTAACGAGATTAAGATAATTGAAGAGAATTCAAAGTTTATCGAAAGTGAAACTGGATTAAAAGTTCTAATAGATCCTAACGCAATTCCTGAAGAGAAGAAAAAAACTGCAATGCCGGGTAAGCCTGCAATTTATATAGTGTAAATTATAGAATTTTTAAATTTTTAGTTTTTTTAAGTCGGTAACTGACTATGTGAATCACGTAAACAAATGCCGTATCTCAATAGATTGACAACATTGTAGAAAGTTAAGCCAAGCTTGTGGCTTAAATTCTTCAGCAATGCTGAATCCCAACTCATTCAGGGATTCTGTCGTAAAGTTGTGTAGTAAACAAGTTACAAGTTTCTGACATCCGTCCAATTCTAATTTGCAGTGCATAGGATTGTTTTAGTACGATTTCGTCAGACGAAAAAATTGTCAGAAATTTGAGCACAAGCCTTTTCTCTTCAAGAGAAATGCAATCTAAGAAATCGACGAGATTATTGTCATACCTCCGAGTGGGGAGATTATCAAAAGAGAATACTTGGTGTCTTAATGCAATACCATATAACCCCCGATTTCACCCGAAATTTTCGTCAGAAGATATGGCTGAACAGCAAAGACTACGTCAAGACAACTTTTTCAATTTCTATTTAATTTGCCTGCAAGACGGTAGCTTTAGTCCCTTGTAGGAGATCGTTTAGGCAAAAGCAGTAAAGGCTTAGACAACGATTTGCGAAAAATATTTTTAAGATAAAACAAAATTTCGCTGTGGATAAACAAAGGGGTTTGTCCGAAGAGGAGGCTAAGAGAAGATTAAAGGAGTTCGGATACAACGAAATTCCAGAAAAGAAGGTAAATCCCGTTTTGAAATTCCTCTCATACTTTTGGGGTCCCATCCCTTGGATGATTGAAATTGCCGCAGTTTTATCGGCGTTAATAGCTCATTGGGCGGATTTTGCAATAATCGTAACACTTCTCTTTTTAAATGGAATCGTTGCATTTTGGCAGGAAAGCAAAGCTCAGAATGTTGTAGAATTGCTGAAAAAGAAGCTTGCCGTTTACGCAAGAGTTAAAAGAGACGGAGTTTGGAAGGAAATACCCGCAAGGGAATTGGTTCCGGGAGACCTCGTCAAACTCAAGATAGGTGATATAGTTCCAGCTGATGTAAAGCTCATTTCTGGGGATTTTCTTACGGTGGATGAGTCCATGCTTACGGGTGAATCCCTACCCGTGACTAAGAAGGTTGGAGATGTTGTCTACTCTGGGTCTGTCGTCGTTAAGGGGGAAATGGAAGGAATCGTTATAGCTACGGGGAACAGAACATACTTCGGAAAGACTGTCAAACTCGTCGAAGAGGCGAAAACCGTGAGTTCGTATCAGAAGATGGTGATAAAGTTTGGGGATTATCTGATCATCCTTGCCATCATCTTAATATCTATAGTCCTCCTCGTTTCCCTCTACAGGGGAGAGAGCATCTTGGAAATGCTCAGATTCTCCCTCGTTCTGATGGTTGCGGCAATTCCAGCCGCTATGCCTGCGGTTCTTTCCATTACGATGGCTATAGGAGCTTTAAATCTCGCAAAGAGGAATGTAGTGGTTACAAAGCTTGTAGCGGTTGAGGAGCTTGCTGGAGTGGACGTTCTGTGCGTTGATAAGACTGGAACTTTAACGAAAAACGAGCTCGAAATCGTGGAAATAATCCCCTTCAAAGGTTACTCGAAGGAAGATGTGCTCTTCTACGCCTCCCTTGCTTCAGAAAGGGACGGAGACCCGATAGACAAAGCGATTTTCAAAGCTGTAAAAAGTATTGGAAAGAAGTTAGAGGGATACAAAGTAGAGAAATTTATCCCGTTCGATCCAGTAAGAAAGAGAACGGAAGCTATATTTAGAGATTTCAGAGTTTCTAAGGGAGCACCGCAGGTTATTTCAGAGTTGTGCGGTATTGACGTTTCAGATTATGTGGAAAAACTTGCGGAAAAGGGATACAGAAGCTTGGGAGTTGCGGTTTACAAAAACGGAAAGTGGGAGTTCGTAGGGTTAATAGCACTCTTAGACCCACCGAGAGAGGATGCTAACAAGGCTATCAAGATAATAAAAAATCTTGGCGTTAGAATTAAGATGGTTACAGGTGACCACAAGGCAATTGCAAAGAGAATTGCATCTATCCTCGGAATCGGAAGTAAAATATTTTCGATACGTGAAATCGAACTTAAGGAGGAAGTTGTTGAGGAAGCTGACGGATTTTCCGAGGTTTTTCCAGAGCACAAGTTTAAGATCGTCGATCTATTGCAAAAGGCGGGACACCTCGTTGCGATGACTGGTGATGGTGTTAACGATGCTCCAGCACTGAAAAAGGCGAACTGCGGTATTGCCGTCTTCTCAGCAACTGATGCCGCAAGAGCCGCCGCAGATGTTGTTTTGCTTGAACCCGGCATTTCCGTTATCGCAGAGGCGATAAGAGAGGCGAGGAGAATATTCCAGAGGATGGAGAGCTACGTCATATACAGAATAACGGAGACTATAAGGGTTCTATTCTTCATCGTATTTGCAATACTTCTACTAAAAACACAGCCCGTAACGGCTGTGATGATAGTCCTTCTCGCCTTATTCAACGATGCACCGATTCTTGCGATAGCATACGACAATGTAGAGGAGCTTCCCGAGCCAGCAAGATGGGATGTCGAAAGGATTATGATCCTGTCGCTAATTTTGGGATTTACGGGTGTAGTAAGCTCTTTCCTGATTTACTACATAGGAGACGTTATTTTGGCACTCAGCAAACCGATGTTGCAGTCGTTCATATTTTTAAAGCTTGCGGTAGCTGGACACCTAACGATCTTCGTTACGAGAACCAAGAAGAGACTCTGGGAAAGACCTCTTCCGAGCGGATTACTCTTCTGGAGTGCGGTTATTACGAAACTTCTCGCAACGATGATCGTCGTATTGGGAATTTTCGTCACCGCTATCGATCCATACCTCACACTCTTCGTTTGGATTTATTCGATAATATGGATGCTTATAGCGGATCAGATTAAGGTTGCAGTCCTTAAGAGGATGAATTATTAGGGTAAACGTTAAATAATATTCCCGTGCCATATCAAACATGTTTGAGAAAATTATGTTTCCGACGGATTTTTCGGAAGTCTCCACGCATGTACTTGAAAATTGCATTCCAAAGCTTTTCGAGATGGGGACAAAAGAAATTATCGTAATCCATGTGGTTGATATACTGCCGAGCCAATACATGATCATGGAAGAGCTCGAAATGGAGGCGAAGAAAAAACTTGACAAAATTATCGAAGATTTGAAGTCCAAAGGTATTAACGCCACGGGAAACGTCTACTTGGGATCTATTACACCGACAATAGTCGAAGAGGCAAGATGTCCATACTTGGAAATAATTGACAGAGGGGTCTGCGAAATGGTTGATCTCATAGTAATTCCGTCTAAGGGTAAAAACTTAAAGCGATTAACCCAGATCGGAAACACCGCTCTGAATGTGGTCAGAAAGAGTAGTATTCCCGTTCTCCTTCTGAAATACGACTGGAATCGTGAGAAAAATTCCCTCGAATTCTACGGAGATTGCGGAAGGATGTTTGAGAAGCCACTTATAGCTCTCGATCTGTCTCCATGCTCTGACTTAATCATAAGCGTTGTAAGAAGGTTTAGCGAAAAAATCAAGCACGCAAAACTCTACCACGTTGTGGATTACGGTGATGTTGAGAAGATGGAGGAGAATATTGAAAAAGCGAAGAATGCTCTCAGTCTCTACGCAAAAAAGCTCGATTTCGATTGCGATACCGAAGTCGGCGTCGGAATAGCATCGAAAGAAATCCTCGCGAAAATTGTGGAATACAAACCCTCAATGCTTGTTATCGGGAAAACAGGAAGAGGATATTTGAGAGAAATCCTTTTGGGAAGCACAGCCGATGCTTTGATAAGAGAGGCAAAAATTCCGATCCTCGTCGTTCCCTGTAGGTAATATTATTTTTTAACTGATTACGTGATTAAGTAAATAAACCTTTCCAAATTTCAACGGAGTAAAGACTGATGATATTGTAGAAAGTTAAGCCAAGTTTATGGCTCAAATACTCGATGCAGTTTGATAATAAACAAAACCGTTTTCAGACCTTAAGTGAGCTACCCCTTTGAAGGATCTTCTCCCGTTCCATCCGCCTTCACGGCAGACGACTTCATGCAGGAGTTCAGGACTGACTCACGACAGCCCCATCCCGCTTCTCTCGTTAAGGAGCGGGCTAAATTTATTGCAGAGTTTAAATCTCGATTGTAAACTAAACCACATTTGGGACATTTAAATTCTCTTCCATTAACTTGGGCAACGTGCCCACATCTATGGCAAATCTTAGATGAGTTTTTAGGATTAACATACACGACAAGTATTCCTTCCATATTCGCTTTGTACTCAATGTAGGTTTGAAGTTTTCTGAAACTCCATGAATAAAGTCTTCTGTTTAACTTAGCAGAACCATTCATGTTTTCTCTAATATTCTTTAACCTCTCCATGACGATTATTGGTTTCGGAAACTGCTTAGCGTATTCAACGACTTCTTTTGCAATTGTGTGCCATATTTGATTGACAATCCTACTCTCTTTACTTCCAATTCTTTTAACCAAATCTAATCTTTTCTTCCTCTGCAAGTTCCTTCTGATATGAGCATACTTCCCTCTTATGTGTCTAATCTTAGCTCCACTCCAGAATTGTCCTTTCATCGGTTTTGATAGATTATGCTTTGATATTGCCACTGCAACAGCAACGTTCCACTCTCCTACATCCACACCGATGAATGTTTCTGGTTCATCGATTAGTTCTACTTCTTTCTTAAGCACAAAATGAGCACGCTTTACCATTTCTACCGTGCAGAACTGCCATTTCCTTCGTAATGCTTCTTCTATGAACTTCTGATGTCTCTTTCCAAACTTAATCGGTAGTGAAATTCTCGTTCTTCTGTTTAGACTTAGAGTGAGCCAATACGGAGTTAAGACATTAGTTGTCTTGGCAAAAGAGTAGCATCTTTTGTCGAACCTAATTTAAATCCTATTTAACTTTGGTCTTTCGGACTTAACTTTACCATCTCTTTTCTTTTCGTTGAAGCCAGACTTTTCCGACTACTGTAATCTTAACTTCTTTCTTCACGGGGAACATCTCCTTGAAAGCTTGATCGAGTTTCGGGTATTTAAAACTACCACCAACAATCCATTCCCACTTTGAAAAGCAAGGTTTTG
>Ga0190369_1000154_pt1 | contig 10144 bp, 16 predicted proteins | sample 4872181213_MG_FD_165051 | JGI IMG/M metagenome (GOLD analysis project Ga0190369, IMG submission 165051) | Hydrothermal vent microbial mat bacterial communities from Southern Trench, Guaymas Basin, Mexico - 4872-18-12-13_MG | ecosystem: Environmental > Aquatic > Marine > Hydrothermal vents >... | reverse complement strand
CATGATCCTATTATCGATGTTCATCTCAGAAGCTAACTTCACCATAGACCCAATGGCAATACCTAGGTTCAGTAACTGAAGAGCACAGATAGGACCTCTGTATGCAGGTCCTTCAACACTACAGGACTTCTCCCTAAGTTCCCTACATGACAAACCACATGCACCACAATTAACCTCAACAACTCTAGGGCTCTTCAAACCAACTAAGACAATAGCTTTCGCCTCCCTGATACTCCTAGCATCCCTAATGAAGAAACTCCACTCCGGTACCTCCTTACCAAGCTTCTCCATGAAATTCGCTAACCTCTGAATCTCCTCACCTGTAATGACCTTAGTGACTATGTCATCTATTCCACGTGTTTTAGGTGCTGTCCTAGCTGCTGCACACATGAGCTTGGCCGTGATCAAGACAGCATCATACTCAGCATCCATACCCTCAATAACGGTCATGACCTATCACCCATCACCTAGGTGTCTCAAACTCCATTCTCTTAGATAGCTCCTCAGTTCGTGCTTTAAACTTCTCCAGGTCAACTATGTACCTCTCGTGAGTACCCTCACCGATAACTACATCACCTGAGTAGGCTCTCACCTTAAACAGCAATCTCCTACCACTAACCTCAACTAGCTCAGCCTCAACAGTGACCTTGGTGCCGACTTTCGCTGGTGCCTTGTGAACTACGTCAACACGAGTACCAACGGTTACCTGACCAGGTGAAAGGTACTTGTCGGCAAGTAGCTTAGCACACTCCTCCATCCACGCAATCATCATAGGAGTAGCTAGAACAGGTACACCACCACTACCAAGAAACTCAGCAATGTGTTCAGGACCAACGACCTTAGTTATCACATTCTTGAGACCAGGCTTCAACTCAGCGCCGGGACACATAACCAGCACCCAACCTAGAGGTAATGAGGTAGAGACGTTATAACGATTCCCTAACCTTAAATACAAAAGTAACATCCTTAGGTACCGACCATAGCTACGTAGAGAACTCATGAACGAATTCACGGATAAGCCTAGAGTATCTCGTTAGTCTATGCTCCATCGTCACCCCTCTATCAATTATGTGTACGACTCTGTAACCTAGTAACGTAAGTAAGTCCGAGAGCAACTTCCTGTGACACCTATAGGGTATCTTCTCAGAGCACATGATGACAGTACGGTAATTACCGATGACCTCAAGTAGCTTCCTGAAGTATACTCGAAAGACATCTGTCCTCATGTGGTAGACATACGCTAAGAAACCTCTACTCAATTCATCTCTAACCTGAAGCTCAATCCCTTGAGGTAATTCTCTGTAACCACCAAGACCTTCACCCAACCACAGATACTCAATACCCCTCCTCCTAAGCTCGACCTCGAGAACCTCCTTACTGAAGTGTGGGTACTTACGTGATGTAGGAAATCTACGAACATCGACTAGGTACTCAATCCTGTAGAAGATCAGGGTATTGATGAACGAGTCCAGACTACGATTTGAGTGACCAATGGTATACACTTCCCTGTATCGACTTCTAGACACTACCTACATCACCTAGAGGTAAAAGTTAATTACAGTGTCTTTATCTATGCTGTGGTAAGGTGATTACATGGGTAGAGTACGTTGTCTTTGCGTTACTTGTAGTAGAGATGGTAGAGGTGGCTTCTTCAGTATTGACGAGAACGAGATCATTAAGGCTCTAAAGGGTGAGAGTTTAGTTAAGTGTCCTTACTGTGGATCAACTAAGGTTAAGGTTTTGGAGAAGAAGTGGTTTGAAGATGTTAAGAAGAAGCTAGGTATTGAGAGGATTGGACTCTACGTCAATCCTCAGTAGTAGAGGTTAGTGATGTGGTACTGAAGGCTATACTGTTCGATGTTGATGGTACACTAGTCGACAGTGTAGATGCTGTTGTAGAGAGCTTTAGGTTAGCTGCCGAAGAGCTCGGAGTAGGCATTGATCTAGATGCTGTGAGGAGGTTTCTAGGTTTACCTAGCAGGGAGATTGCTAGATTGGTGGGTGTTCCCAGCAACTTGCTGGATAGATTTGTTGAGCTTCGTAGACAGTACATGAAGACACTGTGGAGTAGGTATGTTAAGCTCTATCCAGACGTAATTGAGGTATTGTCGGAGCTACGTCATAGAGGATTTAAGCTTGGAGTAGCCTCAGGTAACATCAGGAGTAGACTAGAGTTCATGCTAAATTACTTCGGTATTGCTCAATACTTCGATACCATAGTAGCTCAAGACGATGTTCCGAGACCTAAACCATATCCTGACATAGTAGTTGAGGCATTGAGGAGACTAGGTGTTGGACCAGAGGAATCGCTCTATGTCGGTGATACGGCAATAGATGTAGTTTGCGCTAGATCAGCAAATGTAAAGATCGTAATCGTGAAGAGACCACATGTCACTGATGATCTAGGTGCAGACTATGTGATTAGAGATTTACATGAGTTACTCAACCTAATTGATGAGCTAACAAGATCTAGGTGATGAGTGCCCGGATTAGCTGATTGATGAGGAAGAGTTGCTCAGCTGAACTCGCTAGCTCGTTTAACCCTTCGCATACTTCGCTATTACCTCAAGTACATTAGCTACGTACTCTCTAACAGGAGATGGTATCTTATCGAGACCTACCTCGAGGAAACCCCTAACAAGCATTGATGTAGCTTCCTCCTCAGTGAATCCCTTAGACATCAAGTACTCTAACTCATCTCTAGAGATTCTACCGAGAGCAGCCTCATGAGTGAGCTCAGCAAGCTCAGTACAGGTCCTCAACATAGGTATTGCCTCACCTCTAGCCCTTGTAGACAGTATGAGACCCTTACAGTCAAGATGACCTTTACACCTCCTCTCACCAACAAGCTCACCTCTCATTACTACATATGCCTCATCCCTAATAACGGACCTAGAAACCACCTCACCTCTTGTATCATCACCGCTAAACACAATACAACCACCAACATCCAATTGCGAAGTCCTACCAGCTAGGAGTATAGTTGTGAGGTATGCCTGAGCATCCCTACCAACTAAGTAAACAGTTGGGTACATCTGAAGAGATCTAACAGGAGCCATAGACACATAGTAGCTAACGAAGAAACCACCATCCTCAACAATAGCTGCTTCCCTAGGCCTAACATGAGTTTCATGACCCCAGAAGTGAACCATGGTGAACGTCAACTTAGCATTCTTCCTCACGTAGAACTCAGAGACACCTACGTGAAGCGCCTTTGTAGGTAAGGATGCGCATGCAGTTACGAGATTCAGCTCAGCACCTTCATCAACGATAATTACGTTATGCACCAACTGAGCAACAGACTCCCTATGAATGAAGAGACAAGCCTGAATAGGCTCCTTAACCTTAACACCGGGCGGTACATAGATGAAGTAACCGTGCTTACCATATAGCTCAGTAGCAGCAGTGTACTTATCGAGATCAACAGGTACAGCACGCCAATAGTAATCACGAACCCAACCAAACTTCTTCAAAGCATCCTCAATACTCGTAACGATAACACCATACCTCCTCAACTTCTCAACAACATAAGTCCTCACAACACTGTAATCAAGCTGAAAGTACGTACCACCAACCCTCTCCTCACTAACATCAACACCCAACTCCCTAGCCCTCTCAACAACACCACCAGGAAGCTCCTCAATCCTCCTCTCCTCAACAGTAGCAGGAACAGAAGTAATGAACTCACTAAAATCAACATCAACACCATAGGGAGGTACCTTACTCAACGCATTCTCAGCTCTCCTCCTCAACTCAACCCTCCAACCAGACATACAGAGACACCACACAGCAACTCGACAAAAGGAGACAATGAAGAAAGAGAAATACCTTACTCAAGAAAATTAGAGTGCGGTGAACAGACATGAGTCTAGAAGCACTCATGGTAATAGCAGATCTAATAGCAATGGTAGCGAGAACCTACGGAGTAGAACCAGATACACCAAACTACCTAAACTACCTCCTCTACAAATTCAACCAAGTATATGCACCAGCAGGAGGATTAAACTGTAGAGAACTCGAACAAAGACTAAGAGAAGATCGTGAGAGGAGGAGAGACGTACTAATCAAGTTACTACATGAATTCACGAGAGAGTACATAGAGGAAGTACGTAGGAGAAGAGAAGACAAATACCTCACAAGTAGGTACTACCTACGTGAACCAACGTACCTACCATGGAGAAGTACTTGGTAAAGCAGCTAAGACTTAATATCGAATAATCACAGAGCAATAGAGATGATGAACACCTGAGCAGCAGAGAGATGAAGAAGCACTTGCCCAACTGACAACACAAAGCAACCTTTAAAACCCAATTAAAGACAACACAACTAGACGCCCCGGTCGTATAGCCCGGTCAAGTATGCGGGCCTTTCAAGCCCGTGACCCGGGTTCAAATCCCGGCCGGGGCACCAAAACCCCATCCCCAAAACATACCCAACTCCTCCTGCCTCATTCCCTCTAGCTCTCACTTCATGTATGATGTCACATTCATGCAATGGTAGATATATGGTGCACTACAATGACATTATATGATGAGTGAGTAATGGAGTGAGTTAGATGAATCAAGATAACAGTACAAGCCCCTTAAGTACGTCCAGAGCGAGGACACTGTGTTGACGACTACACGGAATAAGGAAAGTAAGGTCGTCTATGTTGTCCACATATAATCAAGCGCTCCTCTCTTCTCCTTTCGTGAGCATGTACGCTATTATCCCTAGTACGGACATTATGAGTAGGTTTATCGCTATTGCACCTAGTACGTCACCAGCTTCCTCACGTTCTTTCTTCTGCTCTTCAAGTAGCTTTCTCAGTTCTTCAGCTTCTCCACGATTCCTCAATTCGCCTCTCCTGGCTTTCTCAAGTAGCTCCCTCTTCCTCCTCTCCTTCTCATTATCTGAATGTGATGAGGTGAAGGCCATCTCAATGAGCTTGTGATCTATCAACATACCTACCTCAGCAATTATACTCCACAGATCATCAACAACCAAGTTCTTACCCCTCGGTAACTGAAGTAACTTATATTGCACTGTCTTCAACACCTCAACAACTCGCTTCGTCATATCTGTTAGCTTACTTAGATCACTACTCAGTCTGTTGACTGCTTCACGTACTTCACTACGTAGTGGCTGTAGTTCAGAACGTAGTAGCTGAAACCAGGTAGCTAGGAGCACGAAGAAGAAGAGGAAGATAGCAAAGAACACATCTAGTGGAGGTGGTACGTAGGTGAATACTCTACTGAGTACGTAGGTGATGATTGCTACTGCAATGCTGATGAAGAGGGAAATCCAGTAACCTCCCTGCAAGATCGACCCTATAAGGACAGGTAAACTGTACACATCTATACGTTTCTACGTTAATAGGTATTTACATACGGTGATTCTGCTGATGTTGTATCTCCTCACTAGTCCCGCTATTGATGCATCGAGTTTGCACAGCTGTACAAGCTCCCTAACCTGTCTCTCACCTAACATAAATTGACCATCAATCCTCTTCCTCTGAGCTTTTGCTGAGGCCGGTCTTGCCTTCATCCTCTCACTAATTAGCTTCCTCTTCAGCTCTTACCTCCTCGCTTTACTACTTCTCAGAGCTGCATACGCTGCTACACAGACAGCTGTAGGTAGCAGTATCCAACCACTGAGACCTTGAATAAGCCCAGTGGTACTCCCAGAACATGAGTAAGACCCACGTAGTACTTTGCATAGAGCATAAGTGAAGTCACGAGACTATAGAGGGCAAGTAGTAGCGGTACCCAGTAAGTGAACCCCATCACCTTGGTAAGCCTCTTCCTGAGCACTAAGTGTATCACTAAGACTGTAGCACCTCCCACAAGACTAATCCATATCCCAGCTATCACGAAGAGAGGAGGAGACATCGGGAAACCCTCCAGAGCACCTACCTCTGATAGACCTATTAGGTTACCTCATAAGGTTTCTACAAGTTCCAAAACTGACTCTCGGTATGGGATGTGCATTTGAGACCATTTTGTAAGACTTCACTCCTCACTACACCCAATTCTTTCTACATTACATGCAGTAACTTACCGCACTGACCTCGCTAAGTCAGTAAAGATTTTTAGGAATTAGTAACTGTTAAGGCTTCGCCATACTCGTATAGTAATGTGGGTGTAGGGTCATGAGTATATCAGTTGCCGAGATCGAATATGCAGGTTCTAGTCTGAGGATGAGTGATTACTCAATTTCAGCTGATACTGCACGTAAGGTAGTGAGCACCTTGGCTTTGGCGTATGTAGATTTGTGGCTCGATGCTGGATCTATATATGTGTCCCTAGGTGTTAGACCTGAAGAGCATATTGAAGTTGAGGCTAAAGTAATCATAGGCATTGGTCACGGACAAATAGCGAACATAGAGATCTTGCTGGATAGGGAAACCATCAAGAAACTCAAAGATCTTGTACAGAGGTCGACCATAAGGTAATGGGAACATAGCAAGTATTTGTCTTTTCAACTACTACAACTATCATTCTCCCATTGACTGGCACTTTGACTCTGTACCTCGGCCCTTCAATACCTTTATGCTTGCTGTCTTGCTCGTACTCTCCCCGACATAATCTGTCACGGACTTCACGCAATAGTTCATCAATGCCTATTAACTCGCTAATTCCCCTATCTTCAAAGCGGTATATGAAGTGCTTATATGCTGAGTTTCGCTTAATAATTTCAGTACATAGGCTATTCACGCACTAACCCTCTCTTTTAACAAGTTTCACTACTTCCTTTCTAGCCCATCTAACTAAGTAGACAGGATTGCCATCCTCGTCTCTAAACTGTAAGGTCCTAACAACTATCGTCGGTTCAACTTCAATAGTTATGCTGTATACTCTACCATTTCTAGCATAGTATAAACAGGTTTCGACAGTGGATTCAGATTCAACAACATCTACTGTCTCCCACAGATTTGGATTCATTAACACCTCGGGTTTGCGTGTAAACAGAGGTTTATCTTTGACACGATCCTTAAGTTCTTCAGGACATTCCTCAATGAATACTGGTGTAACGATACCTATCCTAAATTCAGGACCTATAGGCCTATCCTCAGTATCTGGTAGAGCCCTTACGCTGACTATCACTACACGATAGCCTAATCTTGTACCATCACTCAACTTAGCCCAACCAAATCTCGAACACACAACCTCCAACATAACATGCACCACGCAGCTAAGCGAATTCTCGCTGGATAGTGTAGCCTGGTGACTAAGTTTTAACCTAGCTGGTAATTGCTAGAGACCCATAACTGAAGATCTTAGTTGAGACTAGCTATGACAACAATTTTCCTAAGGAGCTTGTAGCTCTAGCTATGTTGAGGGGTGATGGATTAATTACTTAAAGTCTGAGTTATGAGGACATTGATTGATTATCATGGTCGAAATGAGGGTAAGAGCTTGACTTCTAACTCTTGAGTCTTGGTTTAGGTATATTGTAGGCTTAGAAGTTGCTGTATTACACTACATTATAGCACCTAGAAGTAGTTCTTGTGAATTTTATGGGAGGTTTAAGGGTATTGTTGTGGAATCTGATAGGGATTAGGTATTTTGTTGTGAAACGCGTTGATGCCAGCAAACTTGTAGGTATGCATGAGCGAACATGAGAGGTAATAACATGGTTGGTGTATCTCTAACAGATCTGAAGAAGATTTCATCTGAAGAAGATTTCATAAGAGAAAATGATTTACTAGACAAAGTTGTTGTGGAATTGGCTACTTTCACCACTTCCCAGGTCCTCTATCAGACCATGTGACCAAGTAGTAATTGTCACTAGTACTCACTGTAACTATGAACATTGGTAGCTCTAAGATCACTCTCGCTTCCTTCTCTACAAACCAGATGTACGGTTCACTACCTCGTGAAGTATCTAAAACACCCTCAACAGCGAAGTCCGTTTCCTTCTCCGTACCAGGTGCGTTAGTTAGTAGTTGATATGTGATTTCACACCAACGTGGTACATCAGAATCAGCGAAGTACCATAAGTAGTCAGGAGCTACACTAAATGATACAGCTACGTATGGTGGACCGGAGCCTATCGTGAATGTGATGCATTGAATCCGAGATCTTGTTCCCTGTGGTCTGTAAGTCATTATCAATTGCTCATCGTATATGCTGTGTAGTGAGCTGTAGTAGGCATACCACTCGTAAGGAAACCAACTGTTCTCACCTCTAAGCCACTGAGTAGAGACAACTATGAAATCTGGTCCGCTATACGTTACGTAGCAATAGACTTTGTCGTAATGTGTGTATATACCAACTCTCTGCTTACCATATGTTATGATTAAGATGTTGTAAATGAAGCCCATGTACTCATACCCAACAACTTCAACAACTTCCTGAGAAGTGTAGCATATTGTTGAATCGAATCTAGATGCATGACTGCGTACCTTAAATATATTCCTTAAATATACTTGGAGTTTCTAGTCTTCACTACCTCAGCGATGTACTCCACTAACTTCACTGCAACACTCTCAAGAGTATCCTCCCTATATGCCCAATCACTCTTTGCGATGTACCTGAAGTAACCTGGTACAGCTCTTAGCTCACTAATCCTCAATATAGCTAGTCCAAGAGCTATGGTATTATTCCCAAGACTAAAGCTAGGTACTTTAACACCTTTCCTCAACTCAACATTCCTAGATATAACTATCGTTAGGTTGTTGAGTACAAATTTACTCAGTATCTTCGATACTGCAATGTGCGTGGTATTACCGTAGATTATAAGTACTCCATAGTTCATGAGGTAGCTAGCAATGGCGTTACTCAGATCTGTGATCGTGTGATTATCTTGCTTTAACAACCAATTAGAGTCGATGAGTGTCAGATTTGCCCACTGTAGATACCTGTGATCTAGGTAGCAGAGTACACGCACTTCAATGATAGGTACTGACCTCTTGATGTAATTGAGTAGTGATATGTAGTGGGGAATCAGGTCTCTACAGCTTAGAACATATATCTTAAGGCATTTTACTTGCTCCGTGCTAATGCAATGTCCTTCACTAGAAGGTAAGGTAGTTAAACGTGAATAGACTGCACCTACTATCAGTAGTAACGTAGCAAGCACCAACACAAGTATGTAGTACTTCATCTGCTTCACCACGGATAGATTACGTTGATTTACATTTACAATCGAGGTCATAGAGCCAGGTATCCAACCCACTTTAACTTACCTGACTTTACGTCGATAGTGAATCCAATAATGTCACGGAGACCAAGTATGAAGGTATTTAGAACCTCGTATCTCCTTAGTACCTCCTTAACCTCAGTACTTAACTCAGTTAGAATCGCTACTGAAGGTCCTACAGTAACGTCCTCAACAGTTAAAGTATCGATCACACATAACCTACCCTCAACTTGACAGCAAATACCTCGCAACATAACCTTCTCTGGCTTCTCCAGTAGCTTTACACCAATTTCATTAGCTAGTTCCTCATCAATTATACTGTATGTAGCTCCTGTATCAACTAATACAGTTCCTTCAGCAATACCTCTATTTCCCTTAATGACTACTCTAGCTCTGACAATGGGCTTTATCTCCACCTAAATCCCTAGTGATACTATAGGAGTCTCAACTATTTAACTATGGAATTAGGAGTAAGCCTTATGAGTATGAGTATACCTAGGTATACTTGGGTGTATATATGTATACTACAGTCAAGGTTCCTAGAGAGCTTGTGGATTCAGCTATATTGATAAGGCATGATATTGTAAGGTGGTGCAATAAGATTCCAAGGAGTATTCTCTCGCCAGAGCGATGTTTGAGGTGTGGTGGTGAACTTGAGGTGGTTAACCGTATCAAGTTTGGAGTTGAGATTGTTAGGTGTAGGAACTGTGGGTATGCTCAACCGAGGATTAGGACTGAAGTAGGGGGTAGGGACTTAGCATCTGTACTCTCAAGTCTTGGTTTGGGTGTATTGGTAGGTTTGGGTTTTGCTGCGTTACTCTATGTCATAGAGTCTAGAAGTAGTTTTCGTGAATTTCACGAGAAGTTCAAAGAAATTGTCGTGGAATCTGATAGGGATTTGGTAGAGGAGTTCATTGAGGAAAGGAGGTAGAGTAGGTACCTTGTTGAGGGTTGTGCTGGATACTAGTGTATTTATCGACTACTTTGTTAAGGTTCGTGGTTTTGAGGAGATGCATAAACG
>Ga0190369_1000153_pt1 | contig 10174 bp, 6 predicted proteins | sample 4872181213_MG_FD_165051 | JGI IMG/M metagenome (GOLD analysis project Ga0190369, IMG submission 165051) | Hydrothermal vent microbial mat bacterial communities from Southern Trench, Guaymas Basin, Mexico - 4872-18-12-13_MG | ecosystem: Environmental > Aquatic > Marine > Hydrothermal vents >... | reverse complement strand
TATCTTTTCCAAAAAGTATAGAAAAAGGGATAAGGGAAAGGAAGAGAAAAATTTGAGGAAGTGTCTTCCAAAAAGGATAGCTTTCTGAATATACTGTAATTCTTCCCTCATCTCTGAATATCCTTTCTAAGAGCTTTGCAGAGATTATTGCAACAGCAGTTGAACATGTTGTTGCAAAAAGCGTTGTGGGAATGATGCCTGCAGGATCTTTTGAACCAGCTGAAATCCTAAGTGCTATGACACCTGTTGGAAGGATTGTTACATTTGATGTATTTATTGCAAGAAAAAGTGCCATAGAATCCGTTGCTTTTCCTGGATGTGGATTCAGATCATTCAGATCTTTCATTGCTCTTATTCCAAAAGGAGTTGCAGCATTTCCAAGTCCTAACATATTTGCAGAAATATTCATGGTCATGCTTGCAATGGCAGGATGATCTGGAGGAATGTCAGGAAAAAGTTTTATCATAACAGGTCTTATAAAAGATGAGATAACTTTTAGAAGTCCTCCTTTTTCTGCTATTTTCATAATTCCCAAAAAAAAAGACATTATTCCTATAAGCTCAAAACACATATTTACAGCATCTTTTGAAGAATCTATTATTGCCTTTGAAAGGACATGCATGTTATTTTGAAAGATGGCACATATAAATGAAAAAGTGATAAGGACGAAAAATACTGTATTCATGGCTCAGTTTCTTGTAAAGTTTTAACGAGAATGATAATATATAATTGGCTAAAAATAAATCTTTCATTGGAGGTAAATTTGTGAATCAAGTTTCAAGAAACATACTCCTTTGGTCAGTTATCATACTTATAATGATAGCACTTTTTCAGGTCTTTAACAGACAAGAAGCAAGGACTCCTAATATAAGCTACAGTGATTTTTTGGATCTTGTAGAAGAAGGAGCTGTAGCAGAAGTTACGATTCAGGGAAATAAGATATTTGGAATTTCTGTAAAAGGACCTTTTAGAACCTATGCACCACAGGATCCTGATCTTATAAGGCTTTTGAGAGAGAAAAAGGTAAGGATAAATGCAAGACCAGCTGAAGAGAATTCATGGATTCAGGTCCTTCTTTCCTGGATTCCTATGCTCCTTCTTATAGCTATATGGGTATTCTTTATGAGACAGATTCAGATAGGAGGAGGAAGGGCTCTTTCTTTTGGAAAAAGCAGGGCAAGGCTTATAAGTGAATCAAAAGAAAAAGTAACATTTGATGATGTTGCAGGAATTGATGAGGCAAAGGAGGAGCTTAAGGAAATTGTGGAATTCCTGAAAGATCCTAAAAAGTTTACGAGACTTGGAGGAAGGATTCCAAAAGGAATACTTCTTGTAGGATCTCCAGGAACAGGAAAGACACTCCTTGCAAAGGCAATTGCAGGAGAAGCAGGAGTTCCTTTTTTCAGCATAAGTGGTTCTGATTTCGTAGAGATGTTTGTTGGGGTTGGTGCTGCAAGAGTAAGGGATCTATTTAATCAGGCAAAAAGACATGCACCTTGTATAATCTTTATTGACGAAATAGATGCTGTTGGAAGACACAGAGGAGCTGGTCTTGGTGGAGGTCATGATGAAAGGGAACAGACCTTAAATCAGCTTCTCGTTGAAATGGATGGATTTGAGTCAAGTGAAGGTGTAATAGTCATTTCTGCAACAAACAGACCAGACATACTTGATCCTGCACTACTTAGACCAGGACGGTTTGACAGACAGATTGTTGTTCCTGTTCCTGATATAAGGGGAAGGGAGGAGATATTTAAGGTTCATCTGAGGAAGAAAAAGGTTTCAGAAGATGTGGATGTAAAAGTCCTTGCAAGAGGAACACCTGGATTTACTGGTGCAGATATAGAAAACATGATAAATGAAGCTGCACTTATTGCAGCAAGAAAAGGAAAGGACAAGATAGAGATGGAAGATCTTGAAGAGGCAAAGGACAAGGTCCTTATGGGAATAGAAAGAAAGAGTATGATAATAAGTGATGAAGAAAAAAGGATTACTGCATATCATGAAGCAGGACATGCACTTGTTGCAAAACTTCTACCAAATACTGATCCAATACATAAAGTTACAATAATTCCAAGAGGAAGGGCACTTGGAATAACACAACAGCTTCCAGTAGATGAAAGACACACATATTCTAAGGAATATCTACTTTCAAACCTCTGCGTCCTTCTTGGAGGAAGGGCAGCAGAAGAGATAGCTCTGAACACTCAGACAACAGGAGCAGAGAATGACCTTCAGAGAGCAACAGAGCTTGCAAGAAAGATGGTGTGTGAATATGGAATGAGTGAGAATCTTGGACCAGTGACATTTGGAAAAAGGGAAGAGCATATATTTCTTGGAAAAGAGATAGCAAGACATAAAGACTACAGTGAACTTACAGCACAGAAGATAGATGAAGAGATAAGAAGAATAGTAATCTCTGCGTATGAAAAGACAAAAAAGCTTCTTGAAGAAAACAGAGAAAAACTTGACCGTCTTGCAAAAGCACTTCTTGAAAAAGAGACACTTACCTCAGATGAGATAGACAAAGTTATAAATGGAGAAGAGATTCCTTCTTAAGTGGAAGGGATATACGCTGGATCTCAGCAAAAGGACTCATATAATGGGAATCCTGAATGTTACTCCAGACTCTTTTTATGACGGTGGAAGGTATTTTGAAAAAGAAAAGGCAGTAGAACATGGAATAAGGATGGTAAAGCAGGGAGCAGACATAATTGATGTGGGAGGAGAATCAACAAGACCATATTCAAAGAGGATATCTGCTCAGGAAGAGATGGAAAGGGTTATTCCTGTAATAGAAGCTCTTTCAAAGGAGATAGATGTTCCTATAAGCATAGACACATATAAAAGCACTGTAGCAGAAGAGGCGATAAAGGCAGGTGCATCTATCATAAATGACATAAGTGCTTTTAGGTTTGATCCTGAGATGCCAAAAGTTGCAGCAAGGGCAGGTGTCCCTGTTATACTCATGCACATGAAGGGAAGACCAGAAAACATGCAGGATAATCCGTGTTATAAGGATGTTGTAAAAGAGGTAATAGGTTTTCTTAAGGAAGCAAAAAAAAAGGCAATAGAAGCTGGAATAAGAGAGGATCTCATTATAGTTGATCCTGGTATAGGATTTGGAAAAAAAGTAGAACACAATCTTGAGATTATAAGATCACTTAATAAGTTTTCAGTCCTGAATTCACCTATCCTTATAGGTCCATCAAACAAGTCCTTTATAGCACACATAGTTGGAGAAGGATGGGAAGAAAGAGAGACGGGGACTATGGCTGTAATTTCATATGCAGTTATGAATGGTGTTCACATAGTAAGGGTTCATAATGTAGAGAAGGCTGTTCAGACAGTAAGGATGATAGAGGCTATAAAAAAAGGAGAAAATGCTTCTTTGTATTGATATAGGAAATACGAATACCGTTATAGCAATAACAGAAAAAGAGGAGATATTAAAGAAATACAGGATAGTTACAAAAGAAAGAACGAATGACGAGCTTGAACTTTTTTTTACCTTCATGTTATCAAAACAAGGGCTTTCTCCTTCACAGATAACTGATGTCATAATTTCCTCTGTTGTTCCTCCAGCTTCTGAAAACTTTATCTCTTTTTGTAAAGCATTTTTTAAAAAAGATCCCATCTTGGTAAATCCTGAAATGAAGCTTGGTATAACCATAGCTTATGAAAATCCAAAAGAACTTGGGACAGATAGAATCGTAAATGCTGTGGCTGCTTATACGAAATATAAGAAAGCCTCAATAATAGTAGACTTTGGAACTGCTATAACATTTGATTATGTTTCAGGTGATGGAAGATACTTGGGAGGGGCTATATCTCCTGGTATAATCACAGCTTCTTCTGCACTTTTTGAAAAGGCATATAGGCTTCCTAAGATAGAAAGATTCTGGATTCCAGAGACTGTTCTTGCAAAAAATACCTTAGATAGCATGAATGCAGGAATCATATTTGGATATGCATCACTTGTGGATGGTATGGTAAAGAGGATAAAGGATGAGACAAAGGAAGAAAGTCTTGTAATTGCAACAGGAGGACTGGCTTATCTTATGAAAGATGTTGCAAAGAGCATAGACATAATAGATGAAATGCTTACTATATATGGTCTTATAAAAATCTATGAACTGAATTCATGAAAACATGATTACAGAAAGACCCTGGTTTCCATACATATCCAGACCAAGCAGATATATAGGAAATGAGATAAATGCAATAAGAAAAGATCCAAAAAATGTAGAGGTTTCCGTTGTCTTATGTTTTCCTGATGTATATGAGGTTGGGATGTCTCATCTTGGAATAAAGATACTTTATGAGATACTTAACAGAGAAAAGTGGATAGCTGCAGAAAGGGCATTTTGTCCCTGGATAGATCTTGAGGAAAGATTAAGAAAAGATTCTCTTCCACTCTGTAGTCTGGAGACAGGAAGACCTCTTTCTGAATTTGACATAATAGGTTTCAGCATCCAGCACGAACTCTGTTATACAAACATCCTTACAATGCTTTCTCTCTGCAACATTCCTTTTTTTTATGAACAAAGGGAAGATCCTTTTCCTCTCGTAATTGCAGGAGGACCAGCCTGTTTTAATCCAGAGCCTTTTTCAAGATTCTTTGATCTGATACTTATAGGAGATGGAGAAGAGGCACTTTTAGAGATATGCAAAAGAGTAAGAGAAGCAAAAAGACACAGAATAAAAGATAAACACCATATTCTGGATTCACTAAAAGACATCCAGGGAGTATACATCCCTGCTTTTGGAAAATATCCTGTAAAGAGAGCAATTGTCTCTGACATAGACAAATATCCTTATCCTACTTCTCAGATAGTCCCATATACAGAACTTATACACGACAGATTGTCTGTGGAGATATTTAGGGGATGCAGCAGGGGATGCAGATTCTGTCAAGCAGGATATATATATCGTCCTGTAAGGGAAAGGAGTCCTTATTCTGTTATAGAAAAGGTAATGAATGGATTAAAAAATACGGGATACGAGGAAATCTCTCTCCTTTCATTAAGTTCTGGAGACTACAGCTGTATAGAAGAACTCTTAGTAAAACTTATGGACATACTTTCTGACAAAAAAGTAGCAATAAGTCTTCCTTCACTCAGGATAGATACGATGAGTCCAGTGTTTTTTGAACAGATAAAGAGAGTAAGAAAAACAGGTTTTACCTTAGCACCTGAAGCAGGAAATGAAAGGTTGAGAAAAGTCATAAACAAAAATATCTCAGATGAACAGCTAATAAGAACAGCAAAGCTTGTATATGATTCTGGATGGAATCTCTTAAAGCTTTACTTCATGATAGGTCTTCCAAAAGAAAAAGAAGGAGATCTGGATGACCTCGTAAGGATCTCAAAAGAGATAGCAGATTATGCAAAAAGGAAAAAAAGGAGAAATAGGCTTAACATAAGTATTGCAACATTTGTTCCAAAGCCCCATACTCCATTTATGTGGGAAAGACAGCTTACAGTAGAAGAAGCAAAACATAGGATATTTGAAATAAAAGACAAACTCAAAGCACCTCATATAAAAGTAAAATGGAATTCACCAGATCTGAGCTGGCTTGAAGGAATATTTTCAAGAGGAGACAGAAGGCTTTCAGAAGTAATAGTTTCTGCATGGAAAAAGGGAGCAAGATTTGACAGCTGGACAGAGATGTTCAAAAAAAAGATATGGGATGAAGCCTTTTATGAAAATGGAATAGATCCTGATTCTTACTTAAAAGAAAGAGACCTGTGTGATAGGCTTCCATGGGAATACATAGATTGTGGAATAAGAAGGGATTTTTTTATTGAAGAACTGAAAAAGGCATACAGGGAAGAGGTAACTTCAGACTGTAGAGAAAAGTGTAACAGGTGTGGAATATGTGATTTTAAAAAAATAAGACCTGTATCTTATGAAGGATTTCCAATAGACATCCAGGTCGTAAAAAAAAGAGAGACAGTGTTTCTTATAAAGAAATACAGGGCAGTATATACAAAGATAGATGTTGCAAGATTTTTGAGTCATCTTGAGACGATAAGAGCAATTATAAGGGCTTTAAGGAGAGCAAATATAAATCTGCTTTATTCAGAAGGATTTCATCCTACTCCAAAGATATCTTTCTCACAGGCTCTTCCCGTAGGAGTAGAAAGCATGTGTGAGATAATGGATATACAGGTAAAAGGAGAACTGAATATATCGGATGCAAAAAGAGCTATAAATAAAGAGTTGCCAAAAGGAATTAAGATTATCTCCATGTATGAAGTTCCTTTAAAAAGCAGGATAGTCCCTAAGGAGACACATTATATGATAGTTTTAAGAAATGGAGCAATTAAGGAAGATGCTATAAGGGATTTTCTGGATTCAGAAAGCTTTTACATAAAAAAGCAGAAAAGAAAAGAGGAAAAGGAAGTGGATATAAGGAGAATAGTAAAGTCTATATCTGTTGAATCTGAAGAAAGAATAAACCTGGTAATAAAACATGGATATGAAGAAGTAAGGGCATCAGAGATAGTAAAGGCTATACTAAGTATAGAAGATCAGGACATCCTTAGGATAATAAAGATGAGGCAGGTGATCTGATAAGTGAAAGAAGTTGTTATAAATTGCAGACCATACGAAAAAAGAGTTGCTCTTTTAGAAGACGGAAAACTATGTGAGCTTTATTTAGAAAGGAAAGATTCTGAAGAGCTTGTGGGGAACATATATAAAGGAAAAGTGGTAAAAGTTCTTCCTGGAATGCAGGCTGCTTTTTTGGACATAGGGATAAATAGAACAGGATTTCTCAGCATTCAGGATATGAATCCTGATCCAGAAATTCCTGCACATATAGAGGAGATCCTCAGTGAAGGTGATCAGATAATGGTTCAGGTAGCTAAGGACTCTGTAGGAAACAAAGGTCCCAGACTCAAGACAAATATTACTCTTCCTGGAAGAAGACTCGTCCTTCTTCCTTTTACAAAAGGAATTGGGGTTTCTAAGAAGATAAAAGAGAGAAAAGAAAGAGAGAGATTAAGGAATATTGTTGAAAAGATAAGACCAGAAGAATTTGGATTTATCGTAAGGACAGTAAGTGAAGGAGAGACGGAGGAAAAGCTAAAAAGAGAAATGGAATTTCTTTTGAGACTGTGGGATGAAATAAAGAAAAAGATGGAAACTTATCCCTGCCCTTCTCTTCTTTACAAGGAAGTTTCTCTTTCACTAAAAGCAGTAAGAGATCTTCTTACAAAAGATGTGGACTTTCTCGTTATAGACTCAAAGGAAGAGTATTCTGAGATTATGAGATTTATAGATTCACTTTATCCTGGTCTCAGAGATTCAATAAGACTTTACAGTGGAAAAGAGCCGATATTTGATTATTACGGAATAGAGGATCAGATAAAGGATCTTTTTGAAAAAAAGATTCAGCTGAAGTCAGGAGGATACATAGTCATAGAAAAGACAGAAGCACTTACTGCAATAGATGTAAATACAGGAAGTTATGTAGGAGAAAAAGATCTGGAACAGACAGCACTAAAAACAAATCTTGAAGCAGCTGAAGAAATAGCTCGTCAGGTAAAAGTCAGAAATATATCTGGTCTTATAGTTATAGACTTTATTGACATGAAAGATAAAGAAAATAGAGAAAAGGTATTTTTGGCTTTAAAAGAGGCTTTTTCAAAAGACAGAGCAAAGACAAATATTCTTCACATGTCAGAACTTGGAATTGTAGAGATGACGAGAGAAAGGGGAAGGACAGATCTGAATGAAGTCCTTTTAGAAGAATGTCCGTATTGTAAGGGAAAAGGAAGTGTGAAGTCAAAGCAGACTGTCTGTTATGAAATATTCAGAGAAATTGAAAGAAGAAGTTTTTCCAAAAATCAGATAACAGTTTCTGTTAATCCTGAAGTTGCATTTTTTATGAGAGAAAGAGAAAAGGAAAGCATAGATTATCTTGAAAAAAAGCTAAATAAAAAGATTTCTATTCTTCCAAAAGAGGAGTTCCATATAGAAAAGTTTGAAATATCTTAAACTTCTTCCATTTCTGCAAACATGGATTTTGATATAGCCCTTGCAATACTCTCGGCAGACAAATTTTGTGCCTTAATAATCCTTCAACAGTAATTTCTGGCTTATAATGATGAAAGTTTAAGAAAAAGAAGACATGTTATGATTCCTGCAAAAGCTATTCCCAGAGTTAAAATAGGAATAGCTCTTCTGTAAGGTATTCCAAAAAGGAATGCACAGAGAGCTCCTGTCCATCCTCCTGTAAAAGGAAGAGGAATTGAGACTATAGTTAAAAGAGCAATATCTTTCAAAAGTAAGAATCTTTTTTCATACTTTTTTCTCGTTCTTTCAAAAAGCCATTCAAAAAACCTTTTCATTATTTCTGACCTGCTTAAAAAAGCCGTTATCCTTTCAAGAAATATCAGGACAGAAACTGTTGCAAGACTGTTTCCAAAAAAGGATATGAGAAAAGCTTTTTTTAAAGGCATGTGAAATACAGCCAAAGCAACAGGAATAGAACATCTGAGTTCTCCAAAAGGTGTCATGGAAAAGAGAAAGACTTTTAACTCTGGACTCATTATCCTTTAATTACTCTTGGAAGAAGCATATGATGAAGAGGACAGAACGACTTTGGATTCTGATATACTGCATTTACAAAGGCTTTCAGATACTTTCTCAAGTCTTTAAGTTTAACTATCTCATCTACCAAACCCATTTTTGCACAATACTCTGGTCTTGATGTCTCATAATATTTCCTTACAAGCCTGTTCATTGCTTCTATTATAGGCTCAAGATCTTCTCCTCTGTCTTTTGCCTTTACAAGCCTTCTTGCATATGTTGCAACAGCAGCAGTCTCTCCGTGCATCACATATATCTCTGTTGTTGCTATTCCAAGTGTAAATGCATTATTGTTGTTTGCCTGAGGTCCTCCCATGATATAATGAGCTGCTGCTGTCCCTTTTCTGAGAACTATACACATCATTGGAAGATCACTCTGTTCTATTGAATAGATAAGAGCCTGACCAAGTGCAAGAAGCTCTGCCTTTTCAGCATAGTCTCCCACATCTATTCCAGTTGTATCCTGAAACCATATCATAGGAATCCTGTCTCTTCCACAAAGTGTAACAAATTCATTCATCTTTATAAGACCTTCTCTGTAAAGCTTTCCACCTATTCCATCATATGGTGCATAGCTTGGATAGCCTTTTGGAAGGAATCCTGTTCTGTTTCCAACTATTCCAACAAGATATCCATCAATCCTTGCAAGACCACAGTATACCTCTGGTCCATAGTCTGGTTTAAACTCCATATGTTTACTTCCATCTACAAGTCTTGCAAGGACCTGTTCAAATGAATAAGAAAGTTTCTGGTTGTATGGAATAAGATAATAGAGATCATCAACAGGATATTTTGGCTCTTCTGGAGGAGCTACTCTGAAAAAATCAGGATCATATGCAGGAATGTATTTCATATATCTTTTCAGGGCATCAAGAAGTTCTTCCTCTGTTTCATAAACCTCTCTGAAGAATCCTGTTTCGTCATAATGGATCTCTACTCTTCCTGGAGGAGCTTCTCTGTATTTTTTTGTTTCAGATATTATGAACTCGGCAAATTCTCTGTCAAAATATCCCTTTGGACTCATTCCACTTACAATCCCTGCTCCACCAACAGCAATATTTGCATTCTTGTGTGCAAGAAGTATCGTAGGACTTATTCCCTGATATCCTCCTCCTGCAGGATTTGTTCCCCATATTGCAGAAAGGACAGGAATACCCATTTTTTCAAGTTCTGCATGTCTGAAAAAGGTCGTTCCTCCTCCTCTCCTGTTTGCATAAACCTTTTCCTGTTCTGTAAGCTTTACACCTGAGCAGTTCACAAGCCATACAAGTGGAACATGAAGCCTTTTTGCCATATCCGTAACTCTTAAGATGTTTTCTGCCTGACCAGGAAGCCATGCACCTGCAAGGACCTTATTATCAAATCCAATAATTACCGCCCATCTTCCATTTATCCTTCCAAGACCATCTACAACTCCTGTTGTTCCTGATTCCTCGTCCATTGGATCAAAAAGTGTGTGAAGTGGACACCATGTTCCAGGATCAACAAGGTAGTCAATCCTTTCATATACTGTCCATTCTCCTCTTTTGTGAAGGACCTCTTCAGGAAGTCCTGCTTTTTTTACTTTTTTTAC
>Ga0190369_1000152_pt1 | contig 10181 bp, 8 predicted proteins | sample 4872181213_MG_FD_165051 | JGI IMG/M metagenome (GOLD analysis project Ga0190369, IMG submission 165051) | Hydrothermal vent microbial mat bacterial communities from Southern Trench, Guaymas Basin, Mexico - 4872-18-12-13_MG | ecosystem: Environmental > Aquatic > Marine > Hydrothermal vents >... | reverse complement strand
GTATAAAGCTCCTATACAAGTCACTCTCTTATATTCACATCTTTTACCAAAGCCACCACCTGCGCCTAGTAGATCTATTTCCATAAAAAGTATACTCTTAACTTTATTAAAAAATTTTATGCTTTAATAATCTTATTTGGATCTCTCATGGAAAGCCTATTAATTCTTAACACTCAAAAGTAAAGGTAAAAAGTTAATGTAACCGATGATGATTGGAGGGGTCACTGAAAATGATGAAAAGCCGCCAACCTGAGGTCATTCTACAAGTTTAAATGCAATCTCCTTAACTTTTTCGTAAACCTCTTCTTCACCTTCAAACTTCCCGTTTTCGACTAAAACTTTCCCATCAACTATTACCGTATCTACACAACTACTGTTTGCTGAATAAACTAAATCAGATATGAAATCGTGCCCCGGAATCATGTACGGTTTTTTTAGATCTATTAAAACTAAATCAGCTAGATATCCTTCTTTGATTTCGCCAACTTTAAGCTTAAAGGCTTTAGCTGGGTTTGAAGTAGTCATATTGAATATCTCTCTTGCTTTAACGATTGTTGGATCGTTGTAGTAGAACTTCTGTAGAAGTGAGGCAAACTTCATCTCTTCAAACATGTCTAAGTTGTTATTGCTCGCTGCACCATCCGTACCAAGAGTTACGTTAACGTTGTATTTTCTCATTAGTGAATAGTTCAAAGCCTTTCCAACGCATAGCTTCATATTGCTCGTAGGACAGTGGGCTACGTTAACGCCCCTTTTAGCTAACAATTCTATCTCGTTTTCATCGAGCCAAACGCTATGTGCACAAATCAACTTATCACATAAAAATCTTATTTCATCTAAAGCTGAAACTATGCTCTTTCCATGTTTTTTCTTAAATTCTACAACTTCTCTTTCGGTTTCCGCTAAATGGAAATGTATAAAGGCGTTGTATTCATCGGCAATCTCTTTAGCCATTCTAAGACCTTCAAGACTTACAGTGTAAACGGCATGTGGCCCAACAGCTGGAAGTACTCTTTCATATTTTTTAAGGGCTTTGACATCTCTCTCAACTCTCTTAATATTCTTTTCAAGCAAATCCTTATCAAAGAAATCGAAGAAAGCTGAAGATATGCACGCTCTAATTCCAGTATCTTCTACGGCTTTTGCAATCGCTTCAGCATAGAAGTACATATCGTTGAAAAATGTACAACCGCTTTTTAGCATTTCAATGCATGCAAGCTTCGTTCCATAATAAACAGCTTTTTCATCGAGTTTTCTCTCAGCAGGCCATATCTTCTTTTCAAGCCATTCGTGTAAATACATGTCTTCAGCATAACTCCTGAACAAAACCATTGCAGCGTGTGTATGGCAGTTCATTAAGCCCGGTATCAAAGCCTTATCTTTACCATCGATTACGATATCGCTTTTGTCAATTTCTCCGTTAATAGATGAGATCTTATTTCCTTCGATTAAAACGTTTGATTCTTTATCTCCAAGGATTTTTACGTTTTTAATTAAAATCATAGTGATCTGTGGAATCAGAAGCTATTTAAAGTATTCTATAATTTCTTTGGATGTGTTAACTTAATTTAAATATTAAATATATACTTTTCGCACTAAGTTAACACATCTACTCAAAAATATCGTCTACAACTTTTTTAAATCTCTCCAAATAACTCTTACCGCTTCCTCAATTATATCCAAGCAAACCTTTGAGTTTTCTTTTGCCTTTTCAACTATCTTTTTGTAATCAACGATTTCTCCTCTGATTCCATGCGCATAGTTGTCCATTGTACATATGACTGCATATCTCAGTCCTAATTCCTTTGCAATCGTTGCCTCACTCCCAGCAGTCATCCCTACACAATCAGCAAAGTTCTTAATCATAGCTATTTCTGCTTTTGTTTCGAGCCTTGGACCTCTTGTCTGGAAGTAAACTCCTTTATCTATTACTGGAAACTTCGATTTCTTCTTTGCAACTTCTATCAGAACTCCCCTTATGTATTCATCAAAACCGGGAGTTACATGTTCAATTCTATCGTTTATAACCGTTACACCACTGAAGAAGTCTATGTAATCGTGTGGTATTATTATGGCTGGAAGTTCTATATCATCTCTTAAGCATCCAACAGAACTCATGCCTATTACATGTGTAACCCCTAAACTCTTTAAAGCGTATAGATTTGCTGCGTGGTTAACTTTATGCGGTGGTTTATCCTTTTTTCTTCCATGTCTTCTTATTATTGCGATATCTATGTCTTCTAATTTACCTAAATCAACCTCTGCTACACCGTAGGGGGTTTCTATGTTCTTTTCAATTACCTCATCTAAGACTCTCATTTCAAGGATATGTGTACCACCTATTATCCCAATCATATTCTAACCTATTCGATCACATAACACATATTTTACACTTACCAGCTCTTGCACATGATGGACATTAATGAGATATCTCTTTACACTCTATTAATTAAATGTAATTCCAATCTATTATCCCAGTTGCAATACAAATATATCAGTAGTTTGGTATTAAAAGAATTGGTCATGACGCTGCATCGTAGCCGATTTAAATACTTTATCAACAATGTTACATTACCACCAAAGAATTCTTATAAAAAGGTAAATCTGTACTGCTTACCGTTAATTTCAATAGTTGGCTGTTTTAACTTTATATAGCTAACTCACCATTCGCTAAGCATTTTATTATTAATTTTTGTTATAAAAGTTATAGTCCCTTCAGATTTCGGTTTTAAAATAGTGCTCATATCGTTTGAATCTTCAGCAATCTTAATTCCATACTAGGTAGTGGAGTCTTTATTGAACTTGAAAGCTTAACTCCATGATCTTCAAATCAAAAACTAAGTAATCCTTTACTCTCATAGTTGATTTCTCACCATTCCTTATATGGCTAATCCACCAATCTGGTATCTTATCGTTTTCAAGTTTTGTTGAAATCACAATAGTCGATTCTGAATTCGGCTTGATTTCAGCTTTTAAAACTGAACCTTCACCCTGATATTGGATTTGGATTGTAAACTTTGTAACATTGCTTCTTATCTCTGGCTTTCCGATTTTCTGTTGGCATCCAAGTACAATGTTGTAACTAAAATTCTGAACTTCATATATTAAAATCTAAGTCTAATAAGTTCACCGCCCGGTCTGTAGACAGCTACATTGCATGGATTTGGATTTAAATTCATCTTCTTCTGAAACTCCGTTTGAGCTTGCCAAGTTGAAGAGTTTATGAGTAAAACACCTCTATAAAATCCGGCTCCATACGTGTGTACGTGTCCACTGTGGATGATGTCTGGAATCTCATCTATAACTAAATAGTCTTCCTTTTCTGGAGCAATAGGTGTTTTGCCACCGTATATTGGACATAGATGTCTCCTTTTCAATAACTCTTCCATAGCCTCATGTGGTTTATCGTAACTCAATCTCGGAATCTTTGTTATTACATCGTCTAAGCTTCTACCATGATATATCAAAACTTTTACACCTTCTAAGTCTACTAATGCTGGATTTCCCACGTGTTTGACGTTGTTTGAAAAAATCTTTCTGATCTCTTTTGGAAGTGCTGGCTGAGGCTCAGCTTGCCTTACCGCATCGTGGTTTCCCGGAGATACGATGATTTTTATGTCGCTAGGTATTTCATCGAAGTGCATTGCTGCTTTTTCGTACTGTTTATATATATCGATTATTTCCAAGTCGTTCTCTTGTCCAGGATATACTCCAACACCATCGACTATATCTCCAGCAACTATAACGTATTTCACTCTTGAGGCGACATCTCTAATCTTTCCATTACCAGCTTCACCGTTGAGCCATTCTACAAATTTCTTCCACTTCTTTTCAAGGAATTCTCTGCTTCCAAAGTGTGTATCAGATATGAAAACTATATAGAAATCTTTTTTATTAATCTTCTTTCCGTTTATGGGGATATCTGGGAAAATTATTCTATTTGCTATAATGGTCTTACCTCTAACTGTACCACTTACACCAATTACTTCATCTCCAAGGAGTTCCTCTGCAATTTCTCTAAGCTTTCCAGTAGCTATACAGTTTATTCTTCCAGTTTTATCTTCGAGTTCAATTAAATATCCCTCAGAGATTTCCCTTATATTTGAGATCATACCGATTACTTCTACTTCCTCTCCTCTGATCTTTCCTATATTTGCAATTTCAACTGCTCTAATTCTATTTCTTAAAATCTTTGAAAGTTTCTCAAATCTCGAATTGAAATAAGCTATAAAATCTTCGACTTTACCTTCACAAAAAGAACTGCCAGTTATATCCTTTAGAACCTTTATTTCTTCTTTTTTCTCCCTTTTCTCTATTTTTACTTCTGTTCTCTTCTTATTGTTTAAAATTGCTGAAATTGCCTTCTTTACGTCTTCTACGCTTATTATGAATTTACCGTTTGCAACTCTACATATCTCTGTGATAACTTCGTCTATGTTTTTTGGATTTAACTCTAACAACATCTTAGCCGCTGATGGTTCGATGTTATATCCTTTTACAAGGAATTTCTTTGCAATTATTGCAACATCGATACTTTTAATTACAATCACCTCTCCCTACACCAGATGAAAATACAAAGCTTATTGAAAGATATAGTGTCCGCGTTAATTACTGTTGCGGTTATAGTTGCAGTCGGTATTGCTATAACTGGGACTTGGCCGTTTATGGTAGCGATAGAATCTGGAAGTATGGAGCCGCATATGCACAGAGGAGATGTTGTAATACTGTTTAGCCCAGATAGAGTTGGATTAATTACATGGGAGGAGGGAAAGAAATTGAATTATACCAGCTTTGGAGATTACGGCGATGTAATAGTCTATAAGCCTAATGGACATGGAAAACCGATAATACACAGAGTAATCGCATACGTTCATAAAGGGGATAGAATCCCAATAAAATATCATGGAAAAATAATACCGAGCAATTTTAGGGCTATAAGTGATGGATACATAACGCAAGGAGATGCAAACGAAATTCCAGACCAACTTGCAATAATAAATGGCGAAAAAATTCTTCCTGTTAAGAGGGAATGGATAATCGGTGTTGCAAAGTTTAGAATTCCGTTGATAGGGTACGTAAGGTTAATATTTAACTTTTGAAAACTACAAGTTTTAAAAACACTAAACAACAATTTTGGATATGGATTTGGAAGATATCCGAGTTGCAGTTATAAGAATTGAAGGAACGAACTGTGAAGATGAAACTGTTGAAGCATTTAGAGAATTAGGCGTTTTTTGTGAAGCAGTCCATTTAAAACAGTTTTACAGTGATATGATAAGAATGGATGAACAGAGAAGCATTTTCGATTACAACTGTTTAGTATTTCCCGGTGGATTTTCTGCTGGAGATTATGTGAGAGCTGGGGCAATCTTTTCAGCAAGAGTGAAGAGCATCTTAAAAAAAGACCTAGAAGAATTCATAAGAATGGGCTATCCTATTTTAGGGATTTGTAACGGATTTCAAGTCTTAGTTGAATTAGGTGCTCTACCTGGCTTTGATGAAGACAAACCTATTTCTGACAAACCAGAAATGGCGTTGTTCGTGAACGATTCGAATAGATTCGAATGTAGAAGGACACTACTGAAAAGAGAGAGTTCCAAATGTGTATTTACTAGAAATCTTGAAAAAGACGTAGTTATGTTTCCAGTTGCACACGCTGAAGGAAAAGTAGTCTTTCCGACTGGAAAAGAAGAAGAGTATTTAAACAGACTAATAGAAAACGAGCAAATCGTTTTTAGGTACATTGATGACAAAGGTAATTACGCTGGATATCCATGGAATCCTAATGGTAGCTATTACAATATAGCCGGAATTTGCAACGTAACCTATAACGTATTTGGATTAATGCCACATCCAGAGAGGGCGTTTTTTGGATATCAATGCGATAAACCAAATGAGAAATACGGAGATGGATACTACGTATTCAAAAGTGTAATAGAATACTTAAAGAAATTAAAATAAAAAATTACTTAAATTTTGGAATAATCTCTTTTCCTATAAGCTTTATTGATTTCGCTTTGTCTGGGCCGATTGGACTTCCTGCAACTACTTGTGTTACTCCTACCTTAGCTAGTTCGTTTATCCTTTCGACCACGTCATCTGGTGTTCCACTTATTGAGAAGCAATCGATCATTTCATCCGTTACGGATTTGGCTACTCCAGCCCAGTCTCCTTGTGTAAACGCCCTATTTAAAGCTTCTCTAACTTTGTTGACATCTTCATCCTTAATTCCGTGTCTTTGCAGAACAGTTTCAGGACTTCCAGCTACTATGAACGCAACTACAATCCTTGCAGCATTTCTTGCATTATCTCTGTTCTTATCAACGCTCATCGAGGCGTACGCTACTGTATCAAATTGGTCTTTACTTTTTCCAGCTTTAGACAGTCCTTCTTCTATGTTCTTCTTTGCCTCTTCAAAGTCCCTTGGATGTGATGCATTTATGAGTACTCCATCTCCCAATTCAGCAGCTAATCTTAGCATCTTTGGACCCTGTGCACCTATGTAAATCGGAATCGGGGTAGTCTTGAATCCCATTCTTGCACCGTTTATTTTGAATACTTTTCCATCGTACTTCACGGATTTTCCTGCATGTAGTTGTCTTATTATTTCTACAGCTTCTTTAATCCTTGTTAATGGTTTTTCCCAAGCTAATCCAATTCTGTCAAATGTAACTTTATCACCAGCTCCTATGCCCAAAACAGCTCTACCTCCACTAATCTCGTTTATAGTTGCTATTGCTGAGGCTGTCAAAGTTGGATGGATATGGTATGGGTTTGTTACTCCTGGTCCGAGTTTTATCGTTTTTGTTTTCATTGCCAAAACTGTCAAAATTGCATATACGTTTCTGTTATTGTAGTGATCTGTTATCCAAGTGTACTCAAAACCGTTGTCCTCAGCGAGTTTAACATAGTACTCAATTTCGTAGTACTTGCTATCTGGAACGAATTCAATCCCAAACTTCATAGCATCAGTTAACATTAAAAATAAATAATACTTTCGATAATCACCAAAAGCTTGATATAATCTCGATTGTTATAGATATTTAAGCGGGGGTTGCCGAGTGGACAAAGGCGCCGGATTCAGGGTCCGGTCCCGTAGGGGTTCGTGGGTTCGAATCCCACCCCCCGCATGAGAAGGGGTACTGCCCTTTGCAACCCCCTTGGATCTATCAACAGGGAAACAACACTTGGTGAAATCGTAGATAGGGTTGTAGAAAGGGTTATGGCATAACTGCATGGAGAATAACACCAATCGTTGAAAGCATTGCTGAGTTAATGGATAGACAGAGTATGATGAAGAGATGCTACAACCTAATTTACTCATCTTAAATCTTTGTGATTGATTATAATACAATTACGTAAACGCTTTGGTGTTCATTGTTTCTTTGTCTTACTTTTACCAACATCTAACAGAGAATGTGTCCATTTTGTGTGAAAAATTTAAATATTCAATATATAAATTTTTGCTCCTTAAGTGGATGCATCCAAGAAAAGATATGCAATAAGTTATACTAAAATTTAATCCCTTTCAAAAATAGGAATGTATTTTCTTTCCTTTTCTCCAACGTATTTTGCTCTAGGTCTAATCAATCTGTTGTTCTCATATTGCTCGATTATATGCGCAGTCCATCCCGCTATTCTACCCATTGCGAATATGTTTACGAAGAGATCATCTGGAATTCCAAGGTTTGCATAAATACTTGCAGAGTAGAAATCAACATTTGGCAACAATCCTTTAAATTTGTAAACAGCTTTAGCTATTGCTTCACTGATCTCAAACCATTTGGATTCTCTTTCTTCTGCAAGCTTTCTCGCAAGCTCCCTTAAGAGTTCTGCTCTTGGATCTATTACTTTTTTGTAAACTCTATGCCCGAATCCCATTATTCTCTCTCCTCTTTTAAGTTTTTCTTTGACGTATCTTTCAGCGTTTTCTGGACTTCCGACTTCTCTGAGCATTTTCATTACTTCTTGTGCTGCACCTCCATGTAATGGCCCCATTAACGTTCCAGTTGCAGCAACTACGCATGCATACATATCCGCTAGAGTAGATGCAGCAATCCTTGCTGCAAAAGTGGATGCATTCAACTCATGCTCCGCATGGAGGATTAAATCCATATCCAAAGCTCTTTCTTCAGTTTTTGTTGGTTCTTCTCCATGAAGCATGTATAAGAAATTTGATGCATGATCAAACTCAAGAGTTGGTGGAATTATGTTTTTTCCAGATCTAATCCTGTGATAATACGCTATAATTGTCGGAAACTTAGCAATCAAATTCTTTGCCTTCTCTATGTTCTTTTCATGAGACTTGTCATGCAAATACTTATCCATAGATCCTAAATAACTCGTCGCAGTTCTTAGAACTACCATTGGATGTGTGTACGGTGGCAAATGGGTTAACAAACCTATTATCTTTGGAGGCAGTTCCCTTCTCTCTGCTAAATCTATTTTAAATTCCTGTAACTCATATCTTTTTGGTAACCTTCCAAATAATAAGAGAAATACTACTTCCTCGTAACAAGATTTTTTAGCGAGTTCTCTTATATCGTAACCCCTATATTCCAATATAGCTTTTCCATTTACGAGTTCTATCCTTGAAATCGTTGTCTCACATGCAATTACTTCTTCTAGCCCGTGTTTCATATACTCACCTTAACCTCAATACTTTTAAGGATTTTTAAAGTTTTCGCGATAATGTGAAAGATCTTTAAAGTTATAGACAATTCTTGAAATTATAACAATTGTATATTAAACTGAATTTAAGCTTAACGTGTTTAGATCTCAGCTTATGTGCCCTTGCAGTAAAGATTTAAAGAACTATGCAAACTATCGACATGCGTAAAATTGCTTTGTGCATATTATTTCTCCTATTCCTAATAATTCCATCAAGTGCAGTAGTTGTGAGAGTAGACGTAAAAGGAGAGATAAACCAAGGCACTGTAGAACTTATCAATTACGCTTTTGAAAAGGCCGAAAAGTTGAACGCTAAGGCTGTTCTAATAACAATAGATACACCCGGTGGGCTTTTGCAGTCAACAAAGGATATAGTTTCAAAAATTCTAAACAGCGATATACCCGTTATAACGTATGTATACCCAAGAGGAGCATTCTCAGCTTCTGCTGGTTCTTTTATACTCTTAGCTGGACATATCTCTGCAATGGCTAACGGTACTTCTGTAGGCTCTGCAACGCCAATTGTCTACGGTGGTTACGAAAGCAAAGAGGCTAAGAACAAGACGATCAACTACATCGCAAGCTACATCGAAAGCATTGCCGAAGAAAGGGGTAAGCCGAAAGAAATTGTAAGAAAATTTGTTACTGAGGGGATTAGTTTAACCGCTAAAGAGGCTTATGAAAAAGGTGTTATTGACGTTTTAGCGGATAGCATACCAGAGTTGTTTGAAGAGATTGACGGTAAGAATGTTGTTGTGAAAGGAAAAAACGTAACACTCAAGCTTAAAAATGAAGAAATTGTAACAGTAGAAAAACCTGTAAAGGCTAAGATCCTTGAAATTCTGACAAATCCTCAGATTGCATTCATCTTATTCTTAGTTGGTATATACACGCTGGTATTCGGATTAACTTCTCCTGGCATAGGCGCTGAGGTTGTTGGAGCTATTTGTCTTATCCTTGCTTTGATAGGCTTAGGTGTTTTGGCTATAGACTACGTAGGTATGATTTTAATACTGTTGGGAATTATTCTGCTTGTCGTAGAGCTTTTGAATCCGACTCATGGTGTTTTAGGTGTTGCATCAGTTGTCTGCCTAGCCTTAGGCTCTCTAATACTTTTTAAAGAACCTTTAATGCCAAAGGGCTTTTACGAAGGGTTTAAGTTCTTCGTAGCTGGGGTTAGCTTGGGTTTTGCATCCTTCATGACTTTTGCAATAATTAAAGTCGCACAGATGAGGAGGATGAAAGTTAAGGTCGGTAAATTGGAAGGTGAAGTTGGAGAGGTAATAGAGTTTAAAGATGGAGAAGGACTTGTGAAGGTGAGGGGAGAGATTTGGAAGTGTATAAGCGATGAAGAACTAAAGGTTGGCGATAAGGTGACAGTTGTTGGTAGGGAGGGTTTGACATTAAAGGTGAAGAGGTTGTAGAAGAGCTTAAAGCTGAAACGGTAAAGTGGCTTGATAGGATTAAAGATAGAATTGGCAAGATAAAAGCTAATGGCAAAAAAGGAGAGG
>Ga0190369_1000149_pt1 | contig 10237 bp, 8 predicted proteins | sample 4872181213_MG_FD_165051 | JGI IMG/M metagenome (GOLD analysis project Ga0190369, IMG submission 165051) | Hydrothermal vent microbial mat bacterial communities from Southern Trench, Guaymas Basin, Mexico - 4872-18-12-13_MG | ecosystem: Environmental > Aquatic > Marine > Hydrothermal vents >... | reverse complement strand
GTATAAATTAGCTCTACTAAGCCAATAACATTTATTCTATAAAGAGCTTTTTATCTCTTCTCTAATGTTAGATCTAGTATGTATTCTAAAGCTAATAACGTAAAAAGTACTGTGTATATTCTGTCGTTTGCAAGATCTTTAAATGCTAGGAATACAAAGAACAGTGCTAGCACTATCTTGAGAGTTAGGGATACTATTCCGATAGTCTATGTCTCTTCATAAGACTCATGCTATCACCTAAACGTTTAGAGGAGAATTCTTCTCTCCTAGCTCTAATACCTTTAACAAAGCTTATATATCTATCACGTGCTTTCTATGGATATCTATGACAGGAAATTCAACCGGTAATCGATAGTGGGCTACAGTATGACTCTACCCTCCGTATATATGTTGTGATCAACTTCTTTGTATGGCGATATCGTTACCTTAGGGGCTATGTAGATTCCTTCAGATACAATTACTTCATCCCCCATTACAACACCTTCTTCGATACGACTCCATCTACCTACGTAACTTCTTTCTCCTATGATAGCACCTCTTATATAGCTATAGCTCTCTATTATTGTACCGCTAAACACAATGCTATTTATAATCCTAACACCTTCATATAGCTTGACGTTGTTATTCAGTATAGTCATAGGCCCAATAACGCTGTTCTTATCTATCTTAACATTATTGCCTATATAGTATGGAGGTATTAGTTCAACGTTTGATCCTATATCAGTATTTTGACCAATGAACCCTTTTGGAAAATACTTTTTCAAAGCCTCAAAATTGGCTTTTGCATAATCTTGAGGTATACCAATATCGCTCCAAACACCTCTATGTATATAACCATATACAGATCCTGTTTTTATTAAGATTGGTATTAAATCCTTAGCTAATTTTGGTCTTGGTTTTTCAGGAATAAATCTTACTACTTCTGGTTCGAATATGTATACACCTGCATTTGCTAATCTTGAAGGTGCTTCTTCAAATGATGGTTTTTCAACAAAGTTTATGATACGACCTTCACTATCGAGAGATGCTATTCCGTAACGACTAGGATCATATACTTCAGCTAGAGCTAGCGTTGCAATTGCATTTTTCTTTCTATGATAATCAATCATTTTCCTGAGATCTATATCTGAAAAGACATCACCATATATAACAATGAATGTTTCATCAAGACCATATTTCTCATGCACAAATTTTAGTGGTCCTGCATCACCTAGAGGTCTCTCTTCCTCTGCATAGAGAATTCTCAATCCATAGTCTGCTCCATCACCATACCTAGACTTAATCTGATTAGCTAGATATCTAACAGATACGATTACATCTCTTATACCAGCATTCCTAATACCCTCAAGGATCCAGTCAAGTAATGGTTTATCTAGTATTGGTAGTAGAGCCTTTGGCTTGGTAAAGGTTAAGGGTCTTAGTCGTGTTGCAAAGCCACCAGCTAACACAATAGCTTTCATCTAGTTATCCCAAGAACAACATAACTATACTTCTAAATATCTCCAAAATATCTTGAGTATTGATTGTTGTATCAGTAGAGAAGACCTTCTTCATCTATTCAGCTAGTTCGGCATCCCTTTCATCATAAAAAGAGAAGTTGATCTACCTATACAATGAACTGCTATCCAAGCTTAAGAATCTTTATAAAGGATTCATAGAATCTATTCCACCATTCACGAACACCATTATCTTTATCCTTGGTGAACTTCGTAAGCCATGTTGCTGAGTTCATTTCTCTAGCTAATGTAACGAATAGATCTTTGGTTCTTTCAGAGTCTGGATATTGTGGTTCATACTTTGCTTTCTTAGCATATTCAGCAATTTTTCTATATACTTCTTCGGCATGTTTATCGAGATCTATACTTATACCCAATAATGCATATAACTCTGATAGAAGTGGTCCAATCCAACCTCTATGGAATCTACATACACCAGCATTATCGAGTTCATACTCTTTGATAATACGCACGAATACATGTTTTGCAAATTCTTCTGGTTCTGTAAAGCTATGCTCATAATTTGTCCAGTATCTTCCAGTAACATATATTGGGACAACAAATCCTAAAGTCCAATAATAGTTTGGTGGCATATAACCATCATCGCCAAAGCATGCATAGACTGCTAGATCTTCAAACTTTATTCCTGAATCTCTAACTCTAATCTCATATCTTTTGCTAAGGATTTTAGCAGTTGATCTAATGCCTTGTTCTGCAATTAGTTTTAGAATTTCATTCTTTTTCTCTATTAACCCTATAATTATCTCTTTAGCTAACGATGCATTCTTTGACCATAAATCCACATTTAGTAGATGTGGATCAAGTATAGGTCTTTCACTTAAGCCTATTTCTTCTGGTTTAAGTAGACCTCTATAGACACACTCTAACAACCATGCAACTACATGACCAATACTAATAGCATCAAATCCAAGTTTATCAACTAGATCAACAAGTTCTCTAACAAGATCTAACTTCATAACGCCTATCAGTGGTCCTAAACCATTGAATGGCTCATAATCAACCTTCTTATCTCTCCATACCTTTTTACAGGCAATAGGACATGGCTCTCCACAAGTACGCCAAATCTTCTTTTCTTCGAACACCTCGATCTTAAATGGTTTCCAGAAATGATCTAGTAGTAACTCTGCAATTTTCAACCTTATATCTTTTCCAAGGTATATCGTGTTGTAGTTGAAGTATGGTAGAAGCTCTTTATAGCTAGGATAGTTTACACCGAATGTTCCACCAGCACCAACACCTGGGTCAAATCGATATTTCTTTGTTTTCTCAAGAACTACTTGAGCATAATCTTTTCCATGTTTATTCTTCACAATCTTATCTATAGTCCCTATATCATCGAGAGGCGATATTCTTGGCTTCCATTTACCACCTGCAACTATCGCTACTACATTGTGTGCCTGTACTAGAACACTTCCAGCACCACCTCTACCGGCAAAATCTTCTGATCCTAAGACTAGGTCCTTCTTTTCATAGTCTATGTCTACGGATACAAGTGCACCCATAATGGTCTTTAGAGCTGCTGGGCCTACAACTATTGGTCTAGCTCTATTCTCTTTTATGAAGTCCCAGTAATTATCTAAGATCCATTTTTCTAATGCGTAGGCCCCCTCTAAGCCTCCATAACCCTTAAATATCTTTTCAAGTTCTTCACTATCGATAGTCTCTAGCTTAATATTCTGTACACCCTTTTCATCACCTTTAATAAACACCATAGTGTATTCCTTAGCTCTACCCTCAATAACTAGAGCATGCGCACCACAACCAATGAATCTATAGGCAGCACCACCCATAGCAGAAACATGAAGTACCTTGGATTCAGGACTTCTAAACACTGCTATTAATCTATGAGTACCAAATAGTTTACTACCTGCAAAAAGACCTGCCCCTAAAACAACAATATTATGTTCATCGAATACTGGGTATCTCCAACTCTCGAATTCTTCTAAGTGTAGTTTTACTCCTAGATCTACAGGTCCTAGAACATCCCTGGGATCATATTCGTCAACCCTATAGCTATTCTTGCTGACATCAAGTCTTATAACACGATAGCGAATCATTGGGATTTCACCTCTCTACACCTCCATACGCTATGCATGCTAGCTCTAAATAGTACTATAAGCATTAACGTTTTCAACCTGCTAAAATGTTTACAAACATTTTAGCAGAAGAATGCTTGTTATGTATATAGAGTGTGGCTCATAATGCATATTGCGAAAAATTGTATAACATTGTTATTGATATTGACACTCTGCATAGCAACAGAGATCTCTATACATAGTACAGCTAGTAGTCTTAGCAATGTATCGATTCTATACACCATAGATGTAGATGGAACTGTAAGGTGTAGAATTACTGTTAGCGATATGTTCAACGAAACAACAGTAAACGTATGTGTGAAAGATGACCTCATACCTTATAGCATAATAGTGTATGACGAAAATAGGGAACCTCTTGATTATGAATACATCGATGATAGAATAGTGGTGTATACATATAATCAGAGTACCTCAATAACCATTGAGTACATAGTGAATACAACACCCTTAATCGATAACATTGTATCAATAACATTAAAACCATGTTATAGAGCACGAGTTCTAATATCGAAAAATGTTAAACTCTTAGGAATATCGATAGATGAGAGTACTCCTAATGCCGTTTTTACAGTGAGTGAATACGACGATATGACAGTTTTGAACCTTAGCGAAGGTATATACCATCTAACAATATCACTGCAAACATATGTAGCTACAACCACCACTCCATATAGAGAAGCATATGTACCTACAATCTCTTGGCCAATAATCATCATTCTCTCTATAGTCATCGTATCTGTCGTGGTGATAACGATTTTAAGAAAGAGAAGGGGTAGCTCTGTAGTAGAAAGACATGGTAGAAAGATTCCTAGCACATTTTACTTGGATTCAAGAGATTTAGAGATTCTGAAGTGTATAGCACAAAAACCTAAATCTATATCTGATATTGCTAAAGAAATAGGTTTAAGTAAATCCACTGTCTGGAGAAGAATACAAAGGTTAAAGAATGACGGTTTTATAGAGCTACGTAGTGAAGGAAGAAGAGTTATTGTCGTTATAACTGATAAAGGACTTAAAGCATTACAAAGATCAATTCGATAACTATATGTTTCAACATCTTGCAACACAGGTGAAACACTGTTCGTATATACTAAAACAACTATAGTGAATATCGAGGTGTCCATATGAAGAACCTCGTAATAGGATTAGCGTTGACAGTCATACTAGTGCTACCTTTAACAGCTGTTAGCACCGTACCAATTGCAGAAAAAACTTCTATTCCAAGAAACTTGGAGATTATGCTGAGAATTGCTAAGAATGGATATAGAGTTCTCAGTAATATCGTTGAAAAATACAATATAACGGATCCATACATACATGAGCTATTGACTAACATATCCAAAGAACTCAATATAGTTGAAGATTTAATTTCTAGAGGTGAATATGAAGAAGCACATAGGTATCTAGTTGGAATATTAAGTGAACTTCATTATCTATCGATATTGATAGGTCATGAATTACCACTAGAAGTTAAGTTGAAGTTAAGACTCTTACATACCATAAAATGTTTGAATAGAACAATAGGCATACTCAGAATTGCTGTTAAACACTATGTCTATCCAAAGAATAAATCGTTAGCTGAAAACATACTACAAAAACTAGATAATTTAAGTAGCGAATTAGCATCCATATACAACGAATTGAATACAACTAAAAATATATCAAAAGATGAATTCAAGACTTTGTACGTTAGGGTAGCATATGTAAGAGCAGAGTTGATTAAGATTAAGAAAATGATCATGAGATACTTTGTATTTGAGCGTGTTAAGGAGAGACTTGCTGATAGAATAAGAAGAGCACTAAGTTTAGTTGATAAAAGGATTAGAGAACTATCAATTTTGAGAGATAGAGAGTTAAAGCGTGGATGTAGATTAAGAGCTATGAAGATAAGTATAGGTATTTCGAAGATTAGAGAACATAAACTAAAGCTGTATGAGCTTCTAGGAGAGATTGCTAAAGCAAAAGATTTCAAAGAACTGAGGTCTTGTGGTATGGAAGCTCTAAAGATACTCAATGAGATTCAGCGCATATATGTATACACAAAGCATATAGCCAAGTTTGGTCCTTGTAGATAGTCTTCACAATATAACGCCCTCTTTTTTAAAGTTCTCTATATCTTTATCACTGTACCCAATGTTTCTCAGTATATCGTAACTATCTTCACCTAGAGTTGGTGGTGCTTTAGAAGTCATCAATCTCTTTCCATTGAAATAACCTGGTTGTGCTAGTTGTGGAATTCTACCTAATTTCTTATGGTTTTGAAACACAACAATATTTTGTGAAACTACGTATGGATCACTAAAGACTTCATCAAGTTCATATACCGGTGCAGCTGGTACTCCATATTCTCTTAGTATCTTGATCCAGTAATCTCGTGGTTTCTCAAGGAATATCCTTTGCAGTAATTCTATGAGTTTATCTCTATTCTTAACTCGATCAGGATTCGTTTTGAATTCTTTATCTTCAGCTAGATACTCTATTTTAAGAGCTTTACATAGTTGTCTCCAAAGCCTATCGTTAGCTGCTGCTACAATAAACCATTTTCCTTGAGAATCTCTAAACGCTTGATAGGGTACTATTGATGGATGTGCAGAACCCATTCGTTTAGGAGTTCTTTTAGTTAGAAGATATATCATTGGAATATAGCACATAGAGAATATGGCTGTATCATACATAGGTATCTCGATGTGTATAGGTCTTGCATTTGCGAATAGTGCTGCAAGAATATATGTTGTAGCTAAAAGACCTGTTATAACATCAAAGAGTGCAAAAGCTACACGTATCGGAGGATCATTTTCTGTACCAGTACTCATCATCAACCCGCTTAAGCCTTGTAGAATTAAGTCATAAGCTGGTAAAGACTCATATATACTACCCTGTTTGAATCCTTTTATACTACAGTAGACTATCTTTGGATTATACCTAACTATTGTTTTATAGTCAACACCTAGTTTTTCAGGTACACCCGGCCTAAAGTTCTCTATTAAGACATCGGATATCGTTGCCAATCTATAGACTATTTCACGTCCTTTTGGATGTTTTAAGTTTATAGCTATACTCTTCTTACCTCTATTTATGGATAGAAAGTACGCACTTTCACCTTCAACTATTGGAGTCCAACTTCTTGTCTCATCTCCATGAATAGGTTCTACCTTTATAACTTCAGCTCCTAAATCAGCTAAAACCATAGTTGCAAAAGGTCCAGCAAGTGTATGGCTAAGATCTAGAACTCTAACACCTTTTAAAAGCATTACTAATCCCAAATACGGTATTCAAGTAGTGGTAATTAATTCACTATATGTCTACCTCACAAATTCAGTAAGTTTTAGCTCAAGATCCTTGATAGCCGTCGTATTGATATAGTCGAGATCCCTAGATATATCCATCAAGGTATTTGATGCAGATTTCAATGTTAAGGATATGATATCTATGTCTATTCTTTCTAGATACCTATCCTTCGATAGATTCATGTAGAGAAATGTTAAGAACATTTCTAGTCTTTTAAGACTATGAATTAGCTCTTTAAGTTCATCATTTCCTGAGATAGTTGAAAGTTGTTTTATCATTGAGACTGCTATTCTTGTTAATTCAACACTATCGTTAACTTCTCTCAATGTGAATTCATCGATATATCCTTGATATCTACATATCTGTAGTTGTGTTGATAAATCCTTTAGATTGTTGCTTAAACGTTGTAGTACATGTTTTGCACTATCCTTTAATTCTGACTCTACATAGGATAACCTCTGTAGAGTTTCCGTATAGAGTTTCAATGATATTATATTGAAGAATATGAGCAATGCTATACTTATGCATAGAATCTTGGCATATGTTGGTATATTCCTGAATACGCTTAGTTTCTTCAGGGACTTCATATTCTTAACCCCTTATAGCCAAAACTATTATGGAGCTACTCCTACTCACGAAATGATTTATCAACACACTTAAAAAAGGCATGATATAAATGCTTACTTGGTGTCTCTGAATTCATTGAGAAGGATTTGGATACGATTTTAAGGATGAGGTAACTATGGAATCTCTGTTGATGTATATAGCGTTGCTATTGATACTAGCTAAAACGTTAGAAATTGTGACTACGAGACTACGAGTAAATCCTGTAGTAGCTCATATAATTGCAGGTACAGTACTAGGTCCTGCACTTCTATCACTTGTTATACCCAACTCTCAACTGGAAGCTATAGCGTATTTAGGTCTACTACTCCTTATGTTTTACACAGGTTTGACGACAAACTTTAATGAATTGAGAATGAGATTCCATGGAGTTGTACTTGTTGGATTAACAGGTGTTGCTGTAACGTTTATGCTTAGCTATCTCGTACTTAAAGCACTAGGATTTGAAACCATAAAATCGCTAATAATATCGGCTGTTCTTTCAAATACAGCTTCTGAAACTGTAGCTGTAGTTATGGCCAGTGAACGTAGAGAAAGGATAAAGTCAATAACGATAGGGGCTAGTATTGTCGATGATGTTGTTTCAGTCATAGTTTTAAGCATTATAACTGCGACAACTATCCAAGGGATATCGATGCTTGATATATCTAAAACTATAGTACTATCCATAACGATGATAGTCATAGCCATAGCTATAAGCGAGATTTTAGTGAAGAAACCACGGACATTCTATAGGTATGTATCTCGAAATATAATAGTATTTGCATCCTCTTCTATGGCACTACTCGCAATACTTGCTTTAATAGCTCATTCTGTTGGATTAAGTGAGTTAATTGGAGCCTATATCGCTGGTCTTATCATGGGTAGAGGAAGAGAAGTCCATGATCCATTACTGATCACTGAAGCTACAATAGCTGATTTTGTTGATCAACTAAAGACATTTCTTGAAGCTTTAGCACTACCACTATTCTTCACATACGTAGGCCTAGTAATGGTACCTCAATCAGTGGATCCATACCTATTCTCAATCCTTTTAACAGTAGCCATAGCAGGCAAGTTCATAGGATGTGGTGTATCGGCATTCATACTGTATAGAGGTTCAGAAACACTTCTTGGTGTAGGAACAGCTATGATTGGTAGAGGAGCTCTTGAAGCAGCACTTCTCAACATCTTAAGAGAAAAGGGTTTGCTATCAATAGAGGAATACAGTACCCTCATAGTTTTAGCATTAACCACCTGCATTTTAGCGCCTTCACTATACTCAATATTGATGAAACCTAGAAGAAGTCTATGACTATGGGATCAGTGGCGGCCGCGTATAATCTCATCCCTTAGTGGTCGTGAGCGCGGGATTCTTCATCTCCTAAACATAGCTTTAACTGGTGCCTTATTTCCTCTCTATCTATGTACAGAAATGTCAATAATAATGCATTAGCTATTGCTGAAGCTATTCTACCAATTGAATCTCGATTTATGCTAGGTAATGTTGTAACGAAATGCATTGCATTAAATGTCGTTATACAGATCTCACTAACGAGACTAATCAATGTATCGTTCAGTACACTATCTACACTAACTTCATCTTTTAGTCTATGAAGAATATTATAGCACTCGATAAGTCTATTCAATACATTTGTCAGCGTATTCACAATAGTGTCCACATCTGTTAACTCATTGACTGATCGAATATGCTTAAACCTCTTATTCAAAGCATCAATGCTATTGATAACTTTTATCAAAGCATTTTTTATCAATTGAAGGTCTTTATACCATACACTAGCTAGATCCTTAACATTTACCTTTAAGCTCTTTTCAAAAACAGTGATATTATCGAGAATTTTTGAATAGCGTTGTACGTCTAAACAACATTTCCTTTTTATACATAGATACTTCAAGATTCTCACTCAATCACATAGTATTCATGGTTAAGCTATGCTATTAAGCTTAATAACGATAGAGATATATGGACATAGGATTCGCTACACACTAAGACTCATAGCCATGGTGAGCATAGCTCTTGAGACTTGCAACAATATTTAGAAGCTTGACAAAAGATGACTTTAAACTACTGAAATTCTTTGTCAAAAATTTAAAGAGGTTCGAGTATATACCTATTGAATTCATTGCAAAAAAACTTAGCTTTACACCTAAAGAACTTGATGCAAGACTTAGAAAACTCCATAAACTAGGTGTAATTGAAAGACATCCAAATATGAATGCCTACAGATTGAAATCTGTAGGCTTAGACTGTTATGCTCTAAAAATCTTAGTCAATAAAGGTATTCTAAAAGCATTAGGAGATAAGATTGGAGTAGGTAAAGAAAGTGATATCTATAGTGGTCTGTCTGAAAATGATGAGCTTGTAGCTGTTAAATTCTATAAAATCGGTAGAACGAGTTTTAGAAAAGCTGTTTTAGTAAGAGACTATGGTGTAGATTTCGAGAAAAGAACATGGTTATCTAGAAGTATTATTGCCGGTAGGAGAGAACGTGAAGCACTAAAGATCTTAAACGATCTTCAGGTACCATATATACCGAAACTCTATGGTGGAGCTCTACATGCTGTTGTTATAAACTATATCGAGGGTGTTGAACTCTATGAGGTAAAGGAGCTTGAAAAACCTAAGGAAGTCTTTAATGCGATAATCGAAGCAGTTAGACAAGCTTATTGGAAGGCCAAGATTGTTCATGGGGATTTGAGTGAATTCAATAT
>Ga0190369_1000148_pt1 | contig 10250 bp, 10 predicted proteins | sample 4872181213_MG_FD_165051 | JGI IMG/M metagenome (GOLD analysis project Ga0190369, IMG submission 165051) | Hydrothermal vent microbial mat bacterial communities from Southern Trench, Guaymas Basin, Mexico - 4872-18-12-13_MG | ecosystem: Environmental > Aquatic > Marine > Hydrothermal vents >... | reverse complement strand
GCATACAAGATTGCTATGGGTGCATCTTATGGAAAATCTCTTATAGCTACAACGATTTTCACACTTTTCGTAGTTTTGTACACGATTATAACCCTTGGAAGGGAGAGGTATTACTACATAGAAGGAAATACAATATACTACAAACCGTTTAAAACGGATTTGAGTAAGGTCAAAGATTACGAAGTGCAAGAAAATAAGCTCATAATAAAGCTAAATGTAAAGAATCCGTTTTCTGTGAGAACACTTTACTTTGAAAACGTCGAAGATCTGAGGGAAGTAGAAAAATTACTGAAGAAAATTATTAAAAAGCAGTAATAATCAAATTTGATAAACGTTTAATAAACACCTGTAATAGCATCTGTGATGTTCTCAGAATTGTTTACATGTATTCAATGCGGAACTTGTGTTGCAAGTTGTTGCGTAAGATTAAACATAAGGAGAAATATTGCAAAATTTGTAAGTTCTGGAATTTTTTGGGATGAAAATCTTTGGAATTGCACTACTTGCCATTTATGTCAAGATAGATGTCCGAGGGGTATTCCCATCACCGATCTAATAGTTCAAGCTCGAAGTAAAGTGGTCGAAAATGGAAGAGTTCCAAGAGATATAAGAGCAATGCTTGAGAGTATTCAAAAATATGGAAATCCATTCAACGTTTCGAGAGCTAAGAGAAGGGAATGGATGAACGGATTAAAACTCAAGTTTGCTGAAGAAGGTGATTTCGAATACCTGTGGTTTGTCGGATGTTCAGTAGTAGATGATCGAATAAAATCTGTAGTTAGAAAAACCTATGAACTACTTAAAATCGCTGGAATAGATTTTGCAGTTCTTAAGGATGAGAACTGTTGCGGATGTGATGTCAAAGCAGTTGGAGAGGAGGGGCTGTTTGAATACTTAATGGAGAAGAATATGAAAGTATTTGGAAGTGTTAAAGCTGATAAGATCATCGTGAATTCGCCACACTGTTATCACGTATTCAAAAACTATTATGGATTAGAAGTGTATCACGTAACTCAAATTCTTCTTGAAGCAATCGAAAACGAGAGAATTAGATTTAAGAATTTAATTGAAAAAACTGTTACATACCACGATCCATGCTATCTGGGAAGGTACAATAAGATTTACGAAGAACCGAGAAAGATACTTGAGGCGATTCAAGTGAACTTAGTTGAAATGCAAAGAAACAGAGAGAGAAGCTTGTGTTGCGGAGCAGGAGGGGGAAACATTGTAAGAGATGTCGAGTTTAGACCTGCACTTAGAAGGATTGATGAAGCGAAGAGTGTTAACGCCGATGTAATTGCCGTAGCTTGTCCCTATTGCCTCAGAATGCTTGAAGATTCTGCGAAGATAAAAAACGTTGAAATAGAAGTATTAGATGTTGTTGAATTACTTTATGAAGCAGTATTCGGTCATTCAGATTGAGATTCCTTGATCTCTTTTATCTCCTCTATTATATCTTTCTTAAAGTTCTCAACTATTGATATCTCCTCCAAATCTAAAAATCTAAATGCATCGTTTACGACCCTATACCTTCCAATTAAAAATATCTGATTTAGATACGAATCAGTAGTAACTTCGACAATCGCTTTTTTGTCTTCTATTTTTACGTTTAATACGTCAACGCCAGTGTGTATCTTAAAGAGTGCTTTTAACTTGTCTTCAGGCTTTTCAAGCTTTTCCTTTATCTCATATTCAAATATTATCGTTTTTCCTGCAAGTGGGTGGTTGAAGTCAACTATTACTCTCCTACCAATTATCCTTTCAACTGTACCTATTTTGTTACCTATTCTAACCCTTTGTCCGACCTCTGGTCTTTCTCTGAACTTTGTAATGCTGTAAACATCCTTGTTTTCTGGATCGTACTTACCAAATGCTTTTTCTGGTGGTACTACAACTTTTCCTTTGTATCCAACCTCTTTCCCTATGAAATCTTCATCTAGTCCCTTTACGACGAGACCTTCGCCAACTACAACATAGATATCACCGTACCTCGTATTTTCGTTGTATATACCATATTCTCTTGCGATTTTTTCATCTGTAGTGTCTATTACTGTTCCATCTTCGAGTTTTGCTGTATAGCTTATCTTTATAAAGTCCCCTTTCGATATCATTGCTTTTAGAGATTTAGTCGTGCATAAATGAGTTGTGGAATACCATAAATCTAATAAACAATAACAAGCTTAAAAGTTATAGGGCCCGTGGCTCAGCCTGGTTAGAGCGTTCGCCTGATAAGCGAAAGGTCCGGGGTTCAAATCCCCGCGGGCCCATTTAGTGTTTTGAATCAAGCCATGTTCTACAAGAATAATGTACTCTTTAAGCTTTATTTTCACAAAAGCCGACAGATTCGGAATTTTTTATCGATGTAGAGATGTAAAAATACTTTATTCTCCTTGCTGTGTGACATAACAATTCTTGATCAAATTATAAAATAAGACTTTCAACTTTAATATGCAAGTCGAAAACTATATGCGAGTCAGGATTGATATAGGAATTTATATTTTATGTATTAAGAATTCTAATTAACTGAGAAAGATTCTTAACTCGCCTATTCAAATAATACTGAATGGATGACGAGATGTTAGAGTTTAAGGTGTGTAACAGACCTATTCTCACTCGTGATGGAGTAGATTATGAAAAAACGCTTTGCCCCATAGCAGACAGGTGTAAATATAGAGAGATAATGCTTAAAGAGAACTATTTCCTTTGCTGTGCTGATGCAATATACGAAACTCTTAAGGAAGAAGGTTACTTTATTATTCGTAGTGGTAGAGCTAACATAGTTGTAACCCCAAGTGAGATAAAAACAAAAGAAGGATTTACAAAGTATGGACTAAAAATTATTATATTTGGGGATCCAGATTCTGGAATAAGCAACAGGGACGAGATTTTTATTACGGGATTCAGATTTGGAATCGATGACGTTCTGATCGAAGGCTGGCCAGTATATACCGTCCATGAAAACTTTGGAAATGATGTTAAGTACTGCATCGCAAGGCTTATTACACACATAAGAGCGAAAGACGACAGATTAGGAAAAGAAAAATCGAAGAAATTCATAGAGTGGTTAAAAGAGATCGGGGAAGCATTAGGAGTAGAGGTAGATGAAAATTGTGTGTTCGACAATACATACCTACTGCCAGAGAAAGTTGAAAGCAAACGAGCACTTATAAAAAATGAAGAGTGAGATGTATTATTTTTAACATCTTTTTTAAGCTTAATTCAATTTCAGGTCAAAGAGTTAGTAATAACACCTCAAAAAATTAATAAATAATCTTTACTTAACTTAAAGCTATAAGTAGAGGGGGTGAAAAAATGTTGTGGTATCAATGGTTAATATTTGGCTTTATTGTTGTTTTGTCTGTATATATTTCACACAAATTGATAGAATGGAATCGCAAGCGATACAAGGAGAGAATCATCCACTATGTCTTAAATGATCCAGAGTTGCAAGAGAAAATTAAAGAGGAATTAGAAAAGCGAACTAAATAATCATTTTTTATTCGTATCGTATATGTAAATCGAAGGATATATAGGTAGATTTTTATATTTATCTACTTCTTTATTTTTGCTTCCACAACTGCGATTTTTAGTCCCCTCTTTTCTTTGAACATGCGTATATATCTCTCCAATTTCTCACGTTGTTCAAGCGGAATAACAACCACAGCTGCACAATCTTTGAGCAACATCCCGTACATTTCCATCTGACCAACTAATCTTTGTAATTCATCTAACTCACGGACAATCTTCAATTCCAAGCCGTATTCACCTTCCAGAAGAATATCAACACGATGTATTCCGTCAAGACTATATTGACGCTTAGCATCAACACCTTTTGCTTTGAGAAATACCATAAGCTGTTTTTCAAGATCTTCTTCATTAGTGATAGGTTCAGGTTTAAATTCGGCTTGAATCATACGTAAAATACTGTCAAGACGATCTACCTTACTTTTAGAATCTCCAAAAATATTGGAGCATACTTTTCCCCAGTACTCTCCGTATTCTCTAAAATCTCCACGAATCACGGAGCATATGAATATCACAACTATGAAAAGCCCAAGAACTATTAAGAAAAACGTATTATCAGGCGTACTATTCATATACATCACCTCTTGCAGCTATATTACGGAATGATAATAATCTATCATAAAAATCTTTCGATTTTGACATTCCTTATTTAAATCTTACTCCTTAAATTTTAGGACTCGCAAAATCGTTTTTCTCTGTCTTCTTTTATCGATCTAAAGTACTTTTAGAGTATTCCCCATTTTTATAAACTTTAAATTATATTTTTAAGAAAAAATTTAAAATACCTTCTTGCTTACAGATTTACCTATGGAGGTAAGGATACAGAGATGTCGAAGGGACAAGAAAAAAACTAGAAATTGCAGTGATTTTCAAAATTGACAGCAGAATTCCAACGAAAGTCGAACCAGTAGACCGAATGCAGAGTCGCAGTGGTCTTACGTGGATGGAGAGATATATTTTGAAGGATTATTTATATCTAACAATTAATATAAAAATCTTTAATTCAGGATTCAGGAAAACATTGGTGCCGCCTCGAATTCCTTGAAATCAATGGCAACGCAATGAAGGCCGCAAAACCAAACGAGCTAATTTGGTTCATCTGTGACAAGCTTAACCAAATGTGTAAGTGTTTGCGCAAAAAGCTTGGTATTGAGGAGATTGAAGTAGTTAGAAGAGGGTGAAAGGGATAAAAGTATAAGTTTTGACTCAGAGCTTGAAAAGCTGTCAGAAAAACTAGAGTAAGGACATAAAGTGAGATAGTTAGAAACAAAGAAAATGCTAAGAAGATAGAATAGAATAAATTTTTTGATAGTGTCTCTATAATGTTGATAAATTATAGTAATAGAGATTCAGAGTTTGATTGAGTTTTCGAGCATTTTTAAAGATTTAGAGAATCTGATTGATTTTCTTGCAAATCTTGAGTTATCGTTTCTTAGAGTTAAAAATAATCGTTCTATGTGGTTAGTTCCTCTTCTTATGATTCTTTGCTTGTAAGGAATTTATAGTGATTACTATGATCAATCTTAAGACGAGAGATATAATTAAAACTGTGGTAGTTGGTATTTACTCAAATCTCTATTACACAACGAGATGGGTTCCGCTAAGGAGAAGGGGATTAGGTTGGCCTAAGTGTAACAAGCTCTATACAAAGCACAACTGTGTAGCATCATGCGGACTTATAGATTCGAAGCTTGAGATAGTTCTCGATTTAAAAGGTTGTAATTTAGACTGCAAATACTGCTGGTGCTGGAAAATGAGATACCTATCTCCAGATATTAAAAAGAGTCCAGAAGAAGTCGCGAAAGATATACTGTGCAGAGCACATTGGACTATTAAGGATAGATTAACTTCTAAATCTAAATACAAATTAGGGGTTATTAGGTTTACAGGAAATGAACCAACACTACAATGGAGTCATTTAATAGAAGTTCTAAGAATTATCGATGATTTCAATAAATTAATCGAAATATGCAATAAGTACAACTTCGATGAGAAATCTGCGGAACTCGTACACAACTCAAAGGTTATTATTGAAACCAATGGAATTCTATTTGGATTTAGAAAAATAAATTTTGAAGATTTATTAAAAATAAAAAATTTAATTATTGATATAGATATATCTTTTAAAGGTGTCAATCCAGACCAATTCGAATGGTTATCAAGCAAGCCGAAAGAATTGTTTAAGTGTCAGATAAACGGTTTCACATCATTATTCGATTTTGCTGAAGATTTAGACAATATCAACGTAAATCCAGTCTTAGGAATCAATCATGCTGAAAACTACTGTGTTTGGTATAAAGGCAAAAAGTACGTCATGGACGTTGAAATAGTAGACAGATACGGAAACAAAATAGATTTCGAGGATTTCTCGAAAGACTTTGAAGAGGTTATTTCAAGAAAAGATTTGAGATGGGATGAAGCACCGTTTAGGGAATACTTTGGAATAAATAAAGAGAGAACTAGACAGGTTGTAGCGGTAGTTTACAAGGGAAAAAGATATCTCCACGTTTTGCCATCTGAAATACCACTAATGCAAAAGGATTAATAACTTTAAAAAACTATTTATATCTGATGAACTTACGACGGTCAGAGCGGAATGAGGAATGGGGTAGCTTCTGACTATGATGAAGCTAAAACTTTCTGACCGCGATGAAGAAAAAATTTAACTGATCAACCCTTTTTTAAGCCAATTATGAATCCTATTACAAATCCAGCTACTGGAACGTTTAATATCAAGCTTAACCAGTTCTGTAGTAGTTCCGTTGTACCTAAATCTATCGAGGTTAGTTTTTGGTAGTTTATCTCAATGAATCCCTTTTTTGCAAGGTATAGGAGACTTGCTATGTACAAGCCAAGTAGAACCATAAACACCTTAAACGCTTTTTTTAATGCGTAGCCTAATATATATCCAACTACAACTCCAATTCCACCCTGAAATAGAGTTTCCTCAGTTATCAAGTCAGATAACATGTTTAGATTATCTACTCGCTTTATTTAATTTCTTTGTCATTTATATCTTGGCATGCAGATTATTTCTCTTATGTCTATATCGAAAAATCTATGAATGTTTGCTGGTTTTAAAACGATGGCGGTGTCTGCACCTCTCGCAGTTCCTGCAATTGCTATGACCTCTTCATCTACTGGAATTGCTCCAGCATCAGATGCCATAACTGCAATTTCAACACAGACCTTCATACCTTGACAGAAAAGCCTTAAAGTGTCTGCAATGAGATTTAACGGTGAAAATCCGCCGTATTTCTGAGTTATTAGTCTTGGAACAGTTGTAAGTATATCTGATGCAATAATAAGTTTAGCATTTTCTTCGATATATCTTTTAGTTTCTTCATCGATTAGAAGTTTGTTCTCCTCTTTGAATCCAGATTGATGTGTTACAACCACTACATTTATTCCAGTACCTTTGAAAACTTCTATAGCTCTTTTTCCAGTTTTTCCAGAAGTACTTGCGACTACTACGTATTTAATTCCGAGTTCTAAAGCTCTTTCCTTTGCAAGTCTTAAAGTTTCTTCTGTATTTTTCTCACCTTTCTCCTCAAAATAAACGATCTCTTTTTTCATTGTGAACAAACATCTATTAAAACTTTTATAACTCTTTCGCAACTTTAAGCTGTGAAAATCGAAAAGCCTAGAGGTACGAGGGATTTCTTACCAGATGAGATGGAAAAGAGAAGACTAATTGAGAAAAAGATGCGTGAGATAGCTGAGAGTTTTGGGTATAGAGAAGTTCTAACTCCAACTTTTGAGCATTTGGAACTGTTTACACTTAAATCTGGCGAAGAAATAGTCGAAGAGATGTACACTTTCAAGGATAAGGGTGGCAGAGATCTTGCGTTGAGACCAGAGGTTACTATGCCCGTAACGAGGTTATTCGTCAATGAGTGTAGCGTTATGCCAAAGCCGTTAAGGTTTTACTACTTTGCAAACTGCTTTCGATACGAAAGACCACAAAAAGGTAGATACAGAGAGTTCTGGCAGTTCGGTGTTGAACTAATAGGCTCATCTAAGCCTACTGCTGATGCAGAAGTAATATACCTTGCATACAAAATACTTAAAGAACTAAAAATAGATTTTGAGTTGCACATAGGTCATGTAGGAGTTCTTAGGCATCTGTTAAGAGATTTGAGTGAAGAAGACACTTTAAAAATTATGAGACTAATTGATAAGAGAGATTTGGATGCACTCAATAACTATATGGAAGAAATAGGATTAAACAAAGATCTAAAAGAGAAGATATACTATGTAATAGATTTAACTGGTGGAAGAGAGATTTTGAATGATGCAAAGATCTTGGATTTTGACTTTAGTCATTTAGAGCAGTTATGTGATTTACTCGATGCACTCGATGTGGACTACAAGCTCAACCTCGGAATTGCAAGGGGTTTGGATTACTACACTGGAGTAGTATTCGAGTGTTATTCTGAAAGGTTAGGAGCGCAAAAGCAGATATGTGGCGGAGGAAGCTACGAGTTAACGCATCTATTTAACTATGAAAGAGTGCCATCAACTGGATTTGCTATTGGCTTTGATAGAGTTGCAGAGATATGTGATATAAAGCCAGAGAGAAAGACAACTGTTGCAGTTGTATCTTTTGAAGGTTTTGAAAAGGAGGCATTCAAGTTAGCTGAAAGGCTTAGAGAAAGAGGAATTGTCGCTTTTGTTGATGTGATGCAGAGAAGTATAAAAAGACAGTTGAGTTATGCAAATGACGTAAAAGCAGATTATGCGGTTATAATAGGGAAAAGAGAAATTGAAGAGAATATAGTTTCGCTTAAAGATTTATCTACTGGAAAGCAGATCAGTTTAAGCTTAGATGAAGCAATAGATCTCATTCTCTCCAGAAATGGGGTATGAAAATAGCCAAAACACTGAATATTTCAAGTCTTCCAACCCACATGTTAAAAATCAAGAGTAACTTAACGAGATCGTTGAAGTTTGCATAGTTTTCACTTGCACCAGCTAATCCTAAGCCCGGGCCTACGTTACCCAGTGTTGCTGCGCTGGCTGAAATCGATGTTACGATATCGTAACCGAATAAGGCTATAATTAATGTCGAAACTATAAATATGAATATATACAATGTAAAAAACGTTGTTATGCTGTCTATCAATTCTCTTTTAACTGTTAAGTCACCGTACTTTGTCAATCGAACCGTTTTTGGTTCTGCAGATCTTAATACCTGTTGAGCTGAATACTTCGTAAGGATATACATCCTCAAAACTTTAATACCTCCAGCAGTTGAACCACTGCAACCGCCTATAAACATCAAAAGTAGTAGTATGAACCTTGCACTGTCACTCCACAAGTCGAAGTCATACGTTGTATAACCAGTAGTAGTCATTATAGAAATGACCTGAAAAATTGAATACCTAAAGGAATTGAAGAAATCAAATCTCTTCAGGTTTAAAATAGTTAAAATGGTTGTAAACAAAAGTATAAGAAAAATATATAGCTTAAATTCTGGATCTCTAAAAATTCTTAGATCTCCACGTAGCAAGTAGTATAAAAGTGCAAAGTTCATACCACCTATCGCCGCAAAGAATGCAATTGCAAATTCAACTCTGAAATCTTTGAAGTAACTAATACTTTCAGAATGGGTCGAGTATCCTCCAGTTGAGAGTGTTGTAAAGGCGTGGTTTATCGCATCGAATATCGGTACACCTAACAGCTTCAAAACGGTAATCTCCAAAACCGTAAAAAACATATAAGTTAGATACAAAGAGATTACAGTGTCTCTAAGTCTCGGTTTTACCTTTAAAACAGTTATTCCTGTATACTCCGCCTGAAAAAGAGTTACACCACTTTTAGCTATACTCGGAAAAAATGCCAAGAACAGTACGATTATTCCCATCCCACCAAGCCACTGAGTTAAACTCCTCCAAATCAAAACAGACTTTGGTAAAAGCTCGGGTGTTAAAACTGATGCTCCAGTTGTCGTGAACCCAGACATTGATTCAAAAAATGCATCAATAGGTTTTATTCCTATTAAAACGTATGGAATTGAACCAACAACAGACACTAAAAGCCAACCAATTGACACTACTGCAAAGGCTTCCTTATATCTTGGAGTTTCCATTTCACTTTTTACACAGCACATGATTAATCCAATTAAAGCAGATGTTAAAGCTGAGAATAGGAAGGGTTTGAAGTCTTCTGTGTAGTAAATCGCTACAGATATCGGAATTACAAATACAAGTGAAAAGAATGTCAAAAGTTTTCCGAGAGTTTTACATACGTATTTTATGTCCATAAATCACTCAAAAATCCTTTCAACTTTCTCTATCTCATCCCATGTCGTGAAAACGAGTAGTCTATCTCCAGTTCTTATCTCGGTATCTCCACGAGGTATCAAGCATTCGTTATCTCTCACTATCGCACCTATTATCGAGTTTTTCGGAAGATCTATTTCTCTAATCTTTTTCTTTAACTTCGGATTTTTTACGATCACTTCAACAATAGCCGTTCCCTCTATCTCTGCGAGTGTCTCAACTTTCATTCTTCTGAGCAATTTCATGACTTCGACATACGTAACCCTTCTAGGATTTAGAGCTATGTCGACACCAACAGCCTCAAACAACTTTACGTATTCGCTGTTTTCAACTTTTGCAATAGAAGTCTTAGCGCCAAGACTCTTTGAAAGAAGACATATGAGTAGATTCCTTTCATCACTCTCAGTTGTTGCAACTACAACATCTGATTTACCGACGTTT
>Ga0190369_1000147_pt1 | contig 10306 bp, 5 predicted proteins | sample 4872181213_MG_FD_165051 | JGI IMG/M metagenome (GOLD analysis project Ga0190369, IMG submission 165051) | Hydrothermal vent microbial mat bacterial communities from Southern Trench, Guaymas Basin, Mexico - 4872-18-12-13_MG | ecosystem: Environmental > Aquatic > Marine > Hydrothermal vents >... | reverse complement strand
CTGCTGAGCATGAGGCTGTCATGTGCCTCCTTCAGGAACACCTCGCTTGGCGGTCTGCCAACCGAGTTGAACTTCTCGTAGTAGTACCAGCGTAGTGGCAGACTCTTAATCCTAGATGCCTGCTCGCACACTAGCCTAACTCTAGCTCTCCACTTCTCACGTCCCTGCTCAGTCTTCACCTCGTCCTCGTAGAAGAAGACTGGGAATAGCTGACGCATCATGAACCAGCCCACGACGTTCAGCTCAAACTTGGTCACATCACCTGGAGGAGGAACAAGCAGGAAGTACACGACGCAGTGAGGCAGCACGTCTCTCTCGTGTGCAAGCCTGCACACATGTAGTATTAGCTCGCCCTGGTCGGGCCAGTACACAGTCAGGTAGTCTGGCGCATATATGAAGCGCGTCTCGTGGTATGCCTCTCCTGTCAGATAGGTGACTCCACCTCCGTAAGGAACATGTACTTCAGTAGGGCAGTATTCTCGAAACCCAATCTCCTCTCCGCGTCCTCTGACCTCCTCCTCAACGCTTACCTGCCTAGGCTCAACCTCAACCTCGAAGTCCACTAGGATGCGTGGCCTCTCAACCCTGATGCCTTCAGGCGTCTTCACGAGTCTGCTCCCATACACCATGTAGCCGCTGAACTTCGTGATGACCTCCTCGATGAGCTTTCTCAGCACCTCAGCAGGGTTGCCTATGCTGTAGCTTATGCCGTGGACGAGCCAGTTCCAGGAGACTGCGTGCGTCTTGTCCACTGCCTTCCTGATGAAGGTGACAGACGTGATCTCGCTTGGCCTAGTCTCGCTGCTCCTGACAGCATCAGCTTCTCTCCATATCCAGCTCTGCCTAGGCCACACATAGATGAAGTCGATCAGGATCTCGATGCCAGCTCTGCAGTACGCTGCCTCGCCCCTCAGCTCGTCTGCCCCCAGCACAATCCTGATGCTTGACCTCCTGTCGAAGACGTAGTCTACCTCGTGCGTGTAGCCAGATGCAACATCACGTATCTTCCCACGTATCCTCAGCTTAGCACCTTTTGGATAGGCCTTCTCAGATATTGGAATCCACGCGTTGAGACCTCCACCCCAGCTCTGGCAGTATGGCAGGTCAAGCTTCCTGATTATCTTAGCGATCTCAAGTGCTATCTCGCGCTTCTTCTCAGGTGGTGCTGCTATGTCCACGTCGATCATCCAGATCTTGCCGCAGCCTCTGAAGGCAACGCAGACGCATGGGCCTAGCATCGAGCATGCCTGCTTTATCTTAGGCACCTTCTCCTCCTTCGGCAGCGTGCTCCACTGCATCAGTGGGACTCGAGTGCCGAAGGCTAGGACGTAGAGGTACTTGACCTCTGGTGGGTAGCGCACGTACAGGTCGTAGCTTGTTAAGCCCTCCTCCTCAAGTGGGTACACGTGTCTGAACAGCTCTCTCACCTTCTCGCTGTAGAGCCTCCAGAGAGCATCGAGGTCAGCCTTAACGCCACACTCCCTGATCACAGATGCGGCAAGGTCGAAGCTCGGCTTGAGGTAGTGCTTGACGTAGATTTCCCAGGCCTCATCAAGAGACCTAGCATTCTTAATCTGCTTGACAAGTGCTAAGAACTCGTCAAACCTCATGGGCATGGTCAGGCCCGAGCGAGAGAAGCTTGACGGTCTGCAGAGAGGTTTTGACTGGAGAGAGGAACTGAGTGGAGGCTAGACAGACCTCACATCTTGTTCTCCTCGAAGACTGGCTGCTCGCTCTCGCTAGGCTCAGCATGTCTCGTCTCTGGCTTAGCAGCAGTCTTCACCTCTGCTGGCCTAGCCTCAGCCCTAGTGTCTGCTGTCTCTGCTCTGCCTCCCCCACCTGCATACTCTGTGATTGTCCTCTGCCTCGTCAGCGCAGCAGCAAACTCTAGTGTGCTCATTGCTCTCTGCGTGATCCTGGTTAGCTGCCTCATCTGTCCAATAGTCCTGCTGATGGTCGTGACTAGGTCTCGGCCTAGGCTAGCTAGCTCGCGCTTGCTAATCGCCTTGACGTGCTTCTCATCAACTGCGTCGTAGTACATGAAGAGGAAGCACGTGCCTGTCGTCGTCACGTACACCTCGACAGCCTCTAGCGCATCTAGTGGTGGTGCCTCCACAAGTCTCAGCAGTGGTGCTACGTAGCCGTGCTCACAGCTCTTGTCTGCAAGCACCACAACTGTTGAGTGTGGGTATGCCATCAGGTGGATCTTCCTTGCTCCAAGCAGAGCAACTCTGTAGACAGCAGGCATTGGCAGTGGATAGTGCTCGCTCCCGCCAATCATCTGCCTGAGATCGCTGTCAGCCTTGATCTCCTCAGCAGTCAGCTCAGCCTTGTAGTAGACGCTGAGTGCTGGGTGACCGTTCAGCCTATGTGCATCAGGTCTTGCGCGACTGTGAATCTCCACGAAGGCCTCAAGCATCTTCCTGAGGTCGCTGATGCTGAACTCGACTAGGTTGTTCCTCAGGTAGTGCTCTGGTGGATACGCAACGTTTGGCGTCTGGATGACCCAGCGCACCTGAGGCGCAATGTTCCTGCCTATGCCCTGTCCAGCACGCGTGATAGCTGAGATGATTATGTCCTGCCCCTCAACATGTAGGAACACGGGGACAGCATCTCTGCTGCAGCCACTGCCATGCCACTCGTGCATTACAGGTATGTCCTCGCCGTCATATAGCAGGAATGGCGCGCCCTGTATGAAGCCGATCCTCGCATCTGTTATTGTGAATGCTAGCCCAATCCTCATCCTCGTTGGCACGTTGCCTCCAGCCATGTACGGCACCTCCATTGGTATGATTGCTACTCTCCTCCTGTCTGGATTTACTAGATCCTCGATCACCACGTCGATGAACCTTGAGCCTACGTGTAGAGCAGTCATCTTCTCGCCCGATGCAGACATGTTTCCTCTGCTGACAGCAGACTGCGCAGACTTATATGATTTACCACTGCTAGACATGTCTAATACTCTACATAACTGGGATGCCAAGTGCATGTAGTAGCTGTGTGTATGCCATGGCCACATACGTCATCTGCTCTCTCGTGACGGCATCTTGTATCATCAGCCTGAGGTAGCTCGGAAGCCTCATCACGAGATCTCTGCTCGGCAGAGCAGCATAGTCTATCAGGACTAGCCTCGGCTCCTCGTAGACGAGAGCTCTCACAACCCTGAATGCAGCCTGGAACTCTGCCGTGACAGCATCGCACATCTCCACGTCTAGTAGCTGTGAGCTCCTCCAGACCTCAGCCGCGTAGAGGCTCAGCGGCTCTCTGTAGGGTGGGCTGACGACATAGCTCATTATCAGGACTCTCTCTCCTGGAGGCGTGAGCTCTCTAGCAACAACATCGATGTCTACTCCTCTGCCCTCTCTGCCTCGAGCATACGTCATGAGGACGTCTACGGGCAAGCCCTCGACCTCTGCGCTCACTAGGACTAGGTCTCTTCTACCTCTGTAGTGGTCTACTGAGTAGACAGCTACTCTCAGCGGCGTGTTCGGCACCGTGAGTGGGCCTGCGCTCAAGCTTGTCTGGAGGTAGCCCACCACGGTCTCTAGCTGTGGGCACGTGCCAAATATCAGGAAGCAGAAGATCCTATCTGCTGTGTAGCCTGGGGCGAAGAACCTCCTGAGGACGTCATAGGCACTGTACATCTCCTGCAGCATGTTCACGAAGATGATCTGTGCTAGCACGTAGCCTGGAGCACCACCAAACTCTCCTGCTTCCAGAGCGAGCACGTCGCTCTTCCTCATGCCGTATGCAGCCGTCATGAGCTGGTACTGGCTGTAGAGGCTGTTCAGCACTTCAGGATCAACGTACCTCGTCTCTGCGTAGCTCCTGCCAACCTCGTAGAAGTAAGCATATCTTATGGCGTCAAGCCAGCAGAAGGCTAGGAACAGGTACACGTTCACGTATGGGTTGACCTCGCCACGCGGAATCTCAATCCACTCGTGGCTACGTGCAGGTGCTCTGCCCTGGAGCTGCTCCTCAATGTCGGCTATGCGTGTCAGGTTGTAGGGCTTCCTGTACGGATCGCTGATCTTCTCCAGGTACGAGGACGTGTGCGTTGCGGATAGGACAGACTCGACGATCTGCCTCGTCATAGTTGCGCTCGTCCTAATCCTGATGCGTGCAGGGTACGGGTACGTGTGGTCTAGCAGGTACCTCGCCACGACGTCCATCCTCTTGAGGATCAGGAGTGGGTACAGCACGAGGTATATGCCTAGCCTCTCCTCACGCCTAGTCGTGAAGACCTCGATGTCGCTCAGGTGTAGCCTAGGCACGTCAATCCAGTACTTGATCTTCCCTGATGTGATCAGCTCCTCGTCGATCTCCTTCAGGAAGTCCACGAGGGTCACACATGCTGCGCACAGGAGGTACTTGCCGAAGACCTCTCTCACAGCCTCGAATCCCTGGCTAGCTGCTGTGCTCGAGAGAGCAACAGCAAACTCTCTCAGTCCTGCATGAGCAGAGATCATCCACTCGCTGTGGATGTTCCTGAGCCTTGCAAGTGCGCTCACGATGTCGTCTAGGATCTTGACGTCGGATACTACTCCGTAGAGCTTGACCTCCTCAGCGCCCTTCTCAATCCTGTCTGCTACCTCTAGCAGCTCGCCGTAGACCTTCTCGCAGACTCTCCTGAGCAGGAGCGTGCCTGTCTTGCCTGGGTCTAGACCAACCTGCCTCATCGCACGTGCAATGTCCTCGCTCAGCTCTCTCGCACTTCCATACTGCAGTATTGCGTATGGCAGGTACACGCTGTCGAAGGGCATGAACAGTGGCCACTCTGCCTCGTCCTGGACGACCAAGTGTGGGACAGATATGCCACGTCTAGTGCAGACAGCATATGTGTCCTGTATCACCCTGGCAACTGTTGAGCTCGCGTACATCTGGTTCGTGAGGTAGTAGAGTATCCTGGGTCTGAGAGGCATGCCTGCAGGCAGCTCTCCTCTCCTCTGGAGCTCACGTCTACGTCTGACGAGCTTCTCCATGTACTCTCGCTCACGTAGGAACAGCCTGAAGGCTGCCTTGTAGGGGCAGGCCTCGACTCCCAGTGCTCTCCTGCACTCCTCGTAGAGCTCTAGCCCTGTGCAGACTCTGAATCCGTACTGGCTGAGCTCAGCCTCCTCGGGCGTGCCAAGTCCACGCCTCATCGTGTTTACCACCTTCACGTCGCTGTCGAAGATGTAGTCGAGCATCCTGTACACGGCAGTCCTGTCCTTGAGAGGACAGGCAGCACACATGTAGCTCTGGACGAAGACGTTGCTGCTCTCAGTCGCGAGCGCGGTCATGATGCCTGAGATGAGCCTTATGACTTGCTCGTCAACGTCTAGGCCTCTCCTCAGCTCTCTTACTAGGCTGCGGTAAGTCTCCAGGACGAGGTCGATGTAGCCTTGCCTTGCCTCTGGACTAGCATCGAACACTGCTCGGACGAGGCTCTCGAGCTCGTGCAGCACGTTCCTGCTCCTGAGCTCCTCCAGTAGCTGCCTGAACACGTGCTCAACATCTGTGATGCTCATCTCCTCGAGCTGCTCAGCGAGCTCAGCTACCTCTTCAGGAGTCCTGCCGCTGACGTGTGCTAGTGCAACGACAGTGTTTCTGATGAGTCTGCCCACTATCTCGCTTCCTGCTGCCTCTCCTATGCCCTGCAGCTCTCCCAGCAGCCTGACTGCTGTCAGGAAGGCCTCGCTTGCAAGTCGCACAGCTAGCACGTGTGCTGCCTCCTGTGCAAGACTCAGGAACTTCTCGTTCACGCATGACAGGTCTGTTCCGACGAGTATGAATATGTGTGGCATCTGAGCACTTATCTGTGCTCTGACCTCAGGTGGTGGTGAGACGTACCAGGTTATGTGCTCTGGGCTGTGACCCCACATAGTCCTGATGTTCTCGACGTACCTCCTCAGCGCGCGCACGCTTGCAGATATCAGGAGTGCTCTGGTGGGGGCAACGTAGATTCCTGACCTAGCCATGTCGTAGAGCACTGGCAGGAGCTCATCTGTTAGCGCGTCAGCCTCGAGGTTGATTATGCCCTGCGTCTTGCCACCTCCAAAAGGAGCCGTAACGTTAAAGCTGAAGCACACTCTGCACAGTGCTCTCCTACGTCCACGAAGCAGACCATGTCTCGCTCTCAGAGACGCTATCGTGCTGTGTATCTCACTGTAGATATCATCGCTCACGTGATGCCTAGGCCTCCACACGCTCTCACCATCCCTCACAGACATTGCTCCCAGGCCCGACCAGAGCCAATCTTGCTGCCAGCAGACTACGGCAGACGAGTTTACCAGAGAACCGAAGCGCCGCTGTATAAATCATAACTTCATATTAGATAGTTATTATGATCTGATGATTTATACAGGGCCAAATGGGTTCTCCCGAGAACCCGACTTCAGGATTTAAGAAGCCCCTCTTGAGCTTTTCCACGTCCTGTCACCGAGGTACACATCAGGATGTGGGGGCAGTCACCACGGTACAACGGTATGGTGTGCAGGTCTGTACATTCCTTATATACTTTGCCGTCCATGCCATTGTACCGTGGTGACAGACCCCACATCCTGAAGTGTACCTCGGTGACCTGCTCTGCCACCACCAGCTCTTAAGCTTTGCCTTGACGACTTCAGGAAGTCTGACAAGACCTCCTGAAGTCTCTGGAGGGACGTGGCTGGCCTCAGAGACACCTGTAGGCCTTGCCTAGCTGCCTCAGCCATGATCCTCTGAGTCAGCATGGCCATGGTCACGTAGGCTAGGCTAGCTACTCTTGCTGGTGGCTGTGTCTCTCTGGCCTTCCTGACTTGTCTCAGCTTCTCGACGTCTACGCTCAGGAACACTCTGACGTCTGCTCCACAGGACCTGAGCTGCTCTGCAATGTCGAGGCAGACCTGTCCTTCTCTGCAGGAGTAGACCCCATCTGCAACCTGCGTGAGCTTGCTGCTGTGCCTAGCTCTAACCCTCTCAGCACACTTCCTAGCTGCATGCCTGCTCCTGCCACACCTGCTGAAGCTCAGCACAATCAAGACCTCGCGAGCACAGCTAACATACCTGCTGAGAGTCTCGTGCTCGACTGGCAGGACGAGATCCTGCTCTACGGCTGCTCTGGGAACATCAATCTCGAGCAGCTCGCTAGGCCTAGAGCTGCCGAGAGGCTGCTCCACGACGAGCCTGTACGTGTACGCCACGTCGAGCTTGTCGAGCTCGCCCAGCATGTCGAGACAGCGTGAGGCAGGCTCGCACAGGTACACCCCCTTGCCAACCTGCTCTACCACGAGCCCAGCTCTCCTAGCCTTCTCGAAGACGTGGTGTACAGAAGATCGCGAGGCTCTGCCATACGTCCTGTACGCGAACAGGATCTTTGCTGTCTGGAGTGCTCTGCTGAGCAGAGGCTCGAGCACGTGCTCTAGCTCTGCCAGGTCGAGACAGATCACGTAGATGTTCAGCTCATCAGTCTTCTTCTCGCGGTAGATAGACACGCAGAATGGGTTACGCCTCCTCTCAGCAAGCATGCTCTTCGCAGCAGATGCTGCTGCTCTCAGAAGTCTCCTCAGCTCCTGCTCATCCCCCGTCCTGACACCTGCAGCAGCCTTGAGAGCTAGGAAGTCAACATCGTAGTCCCACGTAGCAGCAACAGTCATCGTTCTGCCTCGCGGAACCTCGATCGAGACGCCAAACCTGGCAGTGAACGGGTAGTCTGGATCAGTGCTGAACGTGACCTTGAGCAGCTTCGAGACCTCAACACGTGCAACAACGTGCTGCCAGTCCTCATCCAGTATGGTTGGCTTGAGCCTGAACCTGCCCTGGTAGTGCAGGAGGTAGCCCTTGACGCTATAGCCCATCCTCACGGCAGCACAAGCACAGGTCAGAAATGCTATAGCACGCAGCAGAACGTAGCGAGGTATCTGCTCTAGACCACTGCTAGTGCCAGCACTGAGACTCACGCCACATCCCCGACTTGCTCTGCTGACAGCAAGCTAAAACAGTTACTGCAGAGACATCAGGAAGAGGACTCGAGAGGTCTAGGAGACACGATGATCACGTCTGAGCCTCCAAGCTTAGCCGAGTACACGTAGTAGATCTTAGACTCGAAGTTGAGCTGCCTGAGCTCACGCTCCGTCAAGGTGAGCTTAATCAGGAAGTATGGATGCACCCTGTACGGCCCACTAGCTCTCTTAACTGATGTTATGACCTTGAGCCTCCTCAGCTCCCTGATCTGCATGGACTCCTCGAGACACAGACCCACTAGAAAGCAATTAAAGCCTTTGCACATGCTACAGTTGCCATGTCCCGTTGAGAACCTCCTTAATCCTGCTGCACAGACACTTAGCACTCTCGCTTATCTTTGCGACAAGCTCCTTCAGCTCGTCGTATAGCCTCGACAGCTCAAAAACGTTCTCGTCTGTGGGCTCTCTCACAGCCCTGTTAGCAACGTCGAGCACTGTGTCCAGCAGGCTTAGCAGCTTGTCGAGTCTCTGTCTCAGCCGCTCCAGCACAGTCACGATCAGGTCTAGCTTCTGGCTGAGCGCCCTGTACTGCTCGATAGACTTCTCCTTCTCGCACAGATACCTGTACTTGTGCAGGTAAGACTTGACGAGCAGCTTTAGGCCAGGCAGCAGCCTGCTGGCCTCCTGAAGTGATCTGGTGTCGTCTGTCACGAGGACGTCTGCAAAGTCTGCGAGCAAGGTGCGGACAAGCTCGCTCAGGTTTGACACAGGCAGCCTCTTGTCCTCACAGAGCCTCTCAACAAAGCGCAGAAGTGCTTTTGGCACTGACACGCACTTGCTCTCGAGGACGAAGGTGTCTGCTACAGCATCAATGTCGTAGAGCTCTAAGTACTTTCTGACCCACGGACGGACAAAGGCGTAGCCGCCAGCAATCCTGACTGCTGCGAGACACTTCAGGCTGAGCGCCTCACCATACTTAATGTCTGAGCCAATCTTCAGCACATTGCGCTCTCTCAGTAAGGCAAGCAGGTGCTTGTCAATAGGCCTCTTCACAGTCATGAGAGCCCGACAGAAGAGATGTCCAGAGACTACGCAAGCTAGAGCCTCCAAGTCTCAGCAGCTCTCAGCCTAGCTGTGAACTCTGCTCGTCTTGCCGGGTTCCAGTTCCTGACTGGTCTGTAGTAGCCAACTATTCTGCTCCAGGTCTCAACCCTAGTGCTGCCACATCTCGGACAGGCAATCTCACCTCTCTCGTTCACGTAGTGGTATGGGTTGCCAACCCAGGTGTAGCCACACTCCTCACAGTGATTCTGAGGTGGCGTATATGCAAAGTACACGATCTTTCTGCCCTCAACCTCGAGCTCTGTCACATACTTCAGGAACTTGTACAGCCTCTCGAGCCTGTCCAAGCCCTCGCGCTTCCTAGCAGGATCATCGTACTCTAGGCTCCAGAACGGCTCGTGATACTGCAGGATCTTCGTGACTCCACCAGTGTACATCGGCTGGGTGTAGGCCTCGATGTAGAGCTGCGTCCATATGCTGTAGGTCGTGTAAGGCGGCGTGTTGTAGCTCGTGTAGAAGAACTGCACCCTCCCAGTCACAAAGTCGTAGTCACGTGGAACAAACTGCATGAAGTCTCTTCCCAGAACCTCAATGTCCTTCATAGCGAGCTTGTAAGAGGCAGACTCTGCAGGTGCCTGCTCAACATTCCACATGACGAAGTCCTCCTGCTCAAACTGCGACGTGACGTAGCGCAGTGTGCCTAGGACGAGCTCGTAGAACTTGAGTATCTCCCTGATGATCTGAGCATCCTCAAACCTCCACACAGTCCTGAACCTGATCTCCTCCGGCACATACTTCGTCTCCTTGTCACACTCACGTGCATAGTCATCTCTGTTCTTCAAGATCCAGATAGATGCAGCCTCTGCAATCCCAACAACAGCGATCGTGCTGTAGTAGTAGTCGTCTATCAGGTCTATGCTCTCAGGAACGAAGCCGAGCTCTGACCTGAGGTCAGCCTCGAACAGGTACTTCGTCACTGGGTAGAGGCCAAGCTTGTAGAAGGTCTTGTGTCTAGCCCTCAGGAAGTTGAGGAGCTTCCTGATCGCCTCTGCATAGAGCATCAGCTTCTCCATCAGGTCAGCCTCATCTCTGGCAGTCCAGGCAAGCCTCGGCAGGTCAATTCCGACGTAGTCTATGCTCCCTATGAAGCCTGGCTTCCACCAGACACCATGCACGCCAAGCTTAGCATAGAACCTCATCCTGACTTTGCTCTGGTCGACGTGTGCTCGGCAGCAGAACGCGAGCACTACGTCGTCTAGAGTGTTCAGGAAGTAGAATGCTCCTCTCAGAGCGACACACTTCATGAAGAGCTCCCACAGCTC
>Ga0190369_1000146_pt1 | contig 10329 bp, 3 predicted proteins | sample 4872181213_MG_FD_165051 | JGI IMG/M metagenome (GOLD analysis project Ga0190369, IMG submission 165051) | Hydrothermal vent microbial mat bacterial communities from Southern Trench, Guaymas Basin, Mexico - 4872-18-12-13_MG | ecosystem: Environmental > Aquatic > Marine > Hydrothermal vents >... | reverse complement strand
CTCTTTAATTAGGTTTATGTCGTCTTTTATTTCCAATCTATTTATTCTTTACATGAAATTCTTCTTTAAACCATAATGGCAGATAACTTTCAATTAAATGATCGATTTTCTGGAGTGTTTCTTTGGATACCATATCCCTACATTCTTGTGAAACTCAAAAAACTTTCTCTGTATTATGGCAACTCTAAAATCAATTGTCCTTTTATATCTTTCACTAAATCAAAAACCTTGAGAGAAGCGTAGAGTATATTGCAAATAATCCCTTTCAGCAAGAATGATGGAGCATTCCAGTAAATAATAGTCAGCCATGAGCCGCTAATATGCACTTTAACGCTAATTAAGTCTCCGAACTTTTTCTCTTCTCTCTTAAGATACTTCTCCAACAGAATTGGAAATAATTGGTTTAGTTTTAGCTTCGGTAGTGGTATTTTCACTTCTTTTCCATCAACAATGTAGTAAATCTCAACAACCTTATCACTGAACTTCTTTTTCCTTAAAAATTCTGCAAACTTCTTTTCTTCTTCTTTCAGCAATTCAACTGCCTCTTTTTCATCGGTGTAACTTACGTATCTGGTTGTTAAGGGAATGTATTTGTGAATCCAAGGTCCAGCAACTTTAACAACAGACTTACCCTTTGAATCTGGATCTAGCAATGCAATTACTGGTTTATCTTTTAGCGCAGTCCTCAGAACTGCTTTTATGGACTCCTGTCTCTCAAAAGTTCTCCTTTCCAGTTCATCGAGAGTTTGACTTCCTTCAGCTAAAAGTTTAACAAGGAAAGAGGACAGATTTTGTACCCAAGGCTTCTCATACGGGAAGTTACTAATTGCTTCAGCTAAGGGTGAAGGTTTTGTTAATCTAAGGAACTTTGTTATAATTTCGCCGGTTTTTATTTTTCTTAAAACCTCTTTAGCAGACTCTATATCATAATATCTACTTTTAGCAGTCTCTAAAGCAAGCTCCCTTACAAACTCTTCTCCCTCTCGATTCCATCTCCAGATTCCAAAATTATATTTCAGTTCATTTTCGATAAGTCTAAGGTACGGCGAATACTGACTGAGATATTCTTCAACCAATTTTTCAAGCTCATTTACTTCGATCTCTTTTAGAATCTCAAGGGGATTAAGATAATAAGTTTGAATAACAAAGCCAATCGGACTGACGTTGAAGGACACCAACAAAGTTTTCTCAGACATTTTTTGAGCTATTGCTGTGGCGATAGTTCTGCTAACTTTTTCTCCAAACAAATTCAAGAAGTAGTAGTAGTTTACATCTCCATCGTTCACCATTTCAACGATTAGCTTATTTTCATCTAAAATCTCCCCAATCATCTCTAGTTCTGAGTCAATAACTTCTGAAAGTGCAATAATTGTTTTATCTTCAACTCCCAACTTCTTCAGGGCCTTTTTATCTTCTAGAATCATTTTCAAAATTTTCCCAATTTCTTTTGAGATTTCTTCGTCTCTAACAATTCCTTCCCCATACCATACTGGTATAGCTCCCTCCTCTTCAGCCTCAGAAACAAGCAACACCTTCTCTGCCTCGTTTATGTCCACAACCTTCCAATTCTTTCCTGCAAGCCTTATCACTTCTCCAGTTCTTATGCTTCTATAGACGAATCCTTCATCCAACTCTCCAATCTTCTTTATTCTTTTTCCTCCAGAAGTTTGAATGACAGAGAAATTATCTCTACTCTCGATCATACTGAAAAATTCTGTAAAGTTTCTCGCAGCCCTTTCATCTTTTTCATCAAAGCTCCATATCCTGTAAAAACCACATCCTAAGCCGGTTATTTCTCCATTTTCAACTTTTATGACATCATTCTTCACTAAGATATCGATTATATTATCAAATACTTTTCTTTTAAGATCTCTGAATGGATAGCTTGATGTGATTATGCTGTAAATTTCGTCTAAACTCGTGTTTAAATCGAATTCTACTCTTTTAGATTGTCTTAACTTGCTCTTTGCGAGAGCAAATGCTATGATCTCTTTAGCAACAACATCCAAAGGTTTCTCAATCTCAAATTTCTCCAGCCAACCTTTCTTGGCTAAACTTACTATTGCTATAGATTCAAGAGTGTCTTCAAAATCCGTTGTTATAATGTAGCAAATAGATTTCTCTCCTGGCTTATGTCCGCTTCTACCAGCTCTCTGGAGTAGTGTTGAAACTGAAGCTGGTGATCTATAATTGATTACTTGCTGAATATCCCCAATATCTATCCCCAATTCAAGAGTCTTAGTTGCAACTATACATCTTAGCGATCCCCTCTTAAACTCATCTTCTATCAACTCTCGTTCCTCTTTAGTTATGGATCCATGGTGAACTGCAATATCTGCTATCCCAAGAGCGTTAAGAGCGTATTGTATTCTCTCTGCCGAATACTTAGAGTTAACAAAAGTTAGGCTTTTCTTATCTTCGAGTATCTTCTCTAGAACTCTTACCCCTGCTAAAAATGGGTCCCCTTTCTCATCATCTTTCTCTGGAATTGGAAGAATTACATTGAACTCTACATCTTTCTTTTCATCTGCTTTGACGACTTTTAGTTTACCATCACTTCCTCCGAGCATTTCTGCAATCTTTTCAGCATCACCAACGGTGGCAGAAATTCCGATCCTCTGTAATTTACGACCTGCAATCTTTTTCAGTCTTTCAAGTAGAATTAAAAGCTGATATCCTCTTTTTGAGTTTACAAGTTCGTGGACCTCATCAATTATCACATATCTAACGCTCTTTAACGCATTCCACCATCTTGGAGATATATCTAAGATTATTTCGAGACTTTCGGGTGTAATCACCACTACATCTGGCGGCGGATCTTTGTATGTCTTATCTACATCTCCATATAAAGGTCTAACTTTAATACCGAGTGGGCTTGCGTAATCTTCAAATCTTTTAAATAAATCCCTCGTTAGAGCTTTAAGAGGTGTTACGTAAACTAATTTTACGCCATCATCTTTTAGCTCAATTATTTTTGAGAATATGGGTAAAAGAGCTGCCTCAGTTTTTCCTAATCCAGTTGGAGCGATTATTAAAACATTCTTACCGTTTAAAATTTCTGGAATTGCTTTTTTCTGGATGCTGGTCGGTTTACTTATATGAGTAAATTGAAGAAGCATTCTTACTTTTTCGTTCAGAAGGTTGAAAGGTTCTGGTAAGAAGTCACTGAGCTTCTTTAAATCCATATAAACTAAACTAATTTGAACAACTTTTAAATTTGACGAATGCGTAGAAAACTAAAGGTGAAGCTAATGATATCGACATTAGTGGAGTCCTATCATGCACTCATTGATTTTGAGTATGAAAAATACAAGAGGACAGGAAATTTATCTGATGCTAAGTTTACTGAAGATGAGGCTATTAAAATCTTAAGCAAGGTGTCATCCAACCCAAAAGCAATTTTGGAGGAATTAATAAAAAGAGGTTTTGTTATTGGTCTTGGAGACAGTTATCGCACTCTTCACTTTGATGTAGCTTACAGAGCAGCAAATATACGAATCCAGTATGAAACTGCAAGATATCCACTCGAAGCCAAGGTTATTTTAGATGATGAACCCTTACCTGAGTGGGAAGATCATAATTTTGAAGAACTGAAGGACATCGTTAACGATGACTCAGTGTATTCAGCTCTGGCTTATGCTTTGTATGCTGAGGGATACAATGGTTTAGGCGGAGGAGACATAAGAGGATTTTCCGATTTTCAATGGAGCTCCATAAAAACAATATTGAACGGAAAAAAGAAGGCTTTTGTCCTTTCTGCCCCGACATCTAGTGGTAAAACATACGCTTTCTTGATTCCACTGCTCATTGAGATCATCAAAGGAAAGATTAGTGGCAAATCGTCGAGGGCCCTTCTCATTTATCCGAGGAAGTCTCTTGAAAGAGATCAATTAAACAAATTAATTTCTATTCTTTACAGAGTTAATGAATTCTTGAGGAATTTCCTTAAAATAGATGATGCAATTACTGTCGGTATAGATGATGGTGAAACACCACGAACTAGAGATGCTACAAGTGGTGAGCATTATAGAGGCGTAACTTGTCCGAGGAGTGGGTGTAAAGATAGTCCTTTGGAATATTCTGTAACGAGCAAAGGTGTTAGGGTAAGGTGCAAGAGGTGTGGATACAACTACGATTGGATTTTAGGAACGAGAGAACAAATATGGTCTAGGAAACCAGATATTCTAATAACAAATGTCTGGACTCTCGACTGGAGATTGCCAAGTAAAGCGATTCAGCACGACTATAAGTTATATGACGGAGTGGAATACATTGTAATGGATGAAGCTCATGCTTATCAGTCCCTTCTTGGAGGAAATGTAAGGTATCTCCTTAAAAGGTTGAAAAACTCTACAAACACTGAACCAAAGGTAGTACTTGCATCGGCAACCTTACCAAATCCGAATAAATTTGCAAGGGAGCTTTTGGATTTGGATGAACGAGACATCGCAGTGATATCTACCGAAAATGTTGGTAGGAGGAAAAAGAAGGTTTTATACCTTGTAATGGGTATCCACCCCAAAAAGTCTTGGGAAACAGCTACTTATGAACTCGCCCTACTTCTCGGTACAGTCTCTCATTTTAGGAATATCCAAAGCGTAATTTTTATTGACAGTATAAAATCTATTAATAGAATATACTACAGCCATCTTAAAGTTGCTGTCGAGATGTACAATGAGCCTAAAGATCATCTAAGCAAAGATATAGCTAGTAATCCTGATGATCCTTATGCTTTCTGGGTTTATGGAAACGGAAAAATAAATTCAAACACACCAAAGGAGATCTTTAATAAAATCCAGATTCATCATGCAGGTGTTGAAAGTAGAGAGGCAATCGAGAAAGAGTTTGCAAGGGGAAGATATGGCGTTCTACTTGCAACCTCTACGCTTGAACTCGGTGTAGATTATCCAAATGTCGGTATTATAATGAATGTGGGAGTTCCATTTAGATCTGAAAGCTTACCTCAAAGAGTTGGTAGAGCTGGTAGGAACCCAGAAAGGACGCTAAATACAATTTTAGCTATTATCCTTGTTAGAAATACTCCCCTTGAAATGTACTACATTTTCCGTCCAGAGGAATTGATACATGGATTTAAAAACGCTGAAATTCCAATCTCGTGGAGAAATATTGCAGTAAAAAGATACCATGCTTTATCCATGTTACTTGATGAGATCGGAAGAGAAGGAGGATCCACATACATACTATCTGAAGATGGACAACCTGAAAATTTGAAATCATTCATTTTAGAGATTCTAGAGAAATCACAAAATAGGGATGTTCTCGAAAAAATTGAGGGCACAATATTAGAACATGAACGAGCTGAAGATATTATAAAAGGTATATTTGAAGATATAGCTAAATTATCAAAGAGTTTTGAGGAAATTAGAGGATATAAATTACTTGGCAGTGAGATAAATGAAGTTTTATGGGATTTAACTGAATATTTGTGGACTTTAAAAGAGTTCGCTGAGAAAAATGAAATTAAAATATTTCTTGATAAAATTAATGAAATTAAAAATTTACTCGAAAAATATGGGGTGAAAGTAAATGGAATCTGAGTTTTCAGAACAAATTAAACAAAAACTTGAGGAAATTACAGATATCGAGGTAATATCAAAAATATTCAAAGAGTTGCCCGAATTATTGAAGGATGAAATCTATAAATTAGCCTTTGAAGGAAGCTTGTTGGCTAGAAGAATTTCTGAAAATAAAGAAAAAATAGAGAAGTATTTAGAGTTGTCCAAAAAATTAGAAATGACACCAGACGAGCTTATAGACCTCCTTATAATTCCTGATTTACCTGTGAGGACAGGAGTTGGCAAAAAGTTCGTTGAGGGTGTTGTAGGTTTTAAAGGACTTGGAATTGAAACGATTGACCATCATTTAGAGGAATTTAACTACGAGAATATTAGCGATTACTCAGAGGAAAGACTGAGGGAAGAAGTATCTATTACTACGATAATGTATCGTATACCACCATATATGCTTACGATTCCCGATAGGTTAGCTGAAGTAGACAAAAAGATTAGCGATATAGTTGGAAGTAGATTTATCTGGCTAATTAGACCAAAGGGATTAGAAAAGAATAAGTGGACTAGAGCAACACGTTCAACAAAACCGATAGTTCGGGGTGAAGCTCAATTTATAAATGGAATATGGATTCCATCAAAGATCACATTAATAGACATAATTGATAAATGTATTATTATTGAAACTCCCTGGTTGAATCTAAAACTAGGCAGTGAAAAAATATCAAGAAAAATTGGTAATCTAACAAACAAAACAGTAATTCTTTCGGAACTTATGCGTTTAAAGAATTGTGAGGAAGCTAATGCGTATAAAACAATACAAAGATGGGGGTTAAGATTTGACTACGTCTATTTCTGTTATTGGGGTCGAGGATTATCTACAGATCCATTTGATGTTAAATGCCCATTCAAAAATTGTGATGTAAGAAAAAATGGCGTGTGTGATGGCGAAAGGTTGTGGAGCGGAAAATATGGTTATAGAAAACCCTTCCCCAAAGTGTATCCTCTGAGAGATTCCCAATTCCAAAACGATGGGATAGAGATATATGCTGAAAGTCTTCCTGCAAAGATCGTCAGTTTTTCAGCATATGATTTTAGACATGTCCACAACTACTGGTACGGAGTGGAGTTTGGCACGTGGTTTATCCGAAGCAGACCTATTATTCGAGTATTTTTCGGTGATGAAAAGTACTATTTCAGAATTGGTTACAGCATTCCAACTTCAGTAATGGAATTTTCTTTCAACGACAATTGGCTTGAAAAAGCTATTTTGAAATGCTTATCTGAAGATGTTGATCTTAGGAAAAATTTAGCTATAAAATATATTCTCAGCAAATCTATAGGAAGGAGCTTCGAATATGGAAAATTGGCTGAATTAATCGAAAATTTACTAAATAAAGGGGAAAATTACGAAACATATCAGAGGATAAGAGACATGAAGTTTGAAAGGGACTTTATAATATTCTGCAAACAAGTTTTCGTCCATTCATTTAAACATATTCTTAGTCAATTCATTCTAAAAGATCTGCTAGGTGTAGAGTTTAACTTTGTAATACCTAAATACTACTACAATTCTGGAAGATATCCAAATAACGTTAATAAAGTGTCAATCGCAGAAAATGCCAAGAACGGAAGAATAGGTATCGTCGATACGGTAATTAAAAAGATTGAAGAAATCGGATTAGCTCAATTTCTCATGGAATTCTGTAATTTTGCTGTAGATTATTTGAAGCAACATACAGAAGAGTTCAATAAAATTGATGAAAGTAGGAGGATAGAAGCTCAAAAATCTTTAGAGATCGCTAAAACTATGATTAATGAAGAAGACAAGCTCCAAAGATTAGAAAGAATCGAAAAAGCTGTGAAGACTCTCAAAGAGAGATTGGATGAAGTGGAATTAGAATTAGATTCTACTTTGGTTCGTCTATATCTCCTCATAAAAGGCGACTTAGACGATAGAACTTTAATTGATCTTGAGGACTATTTTGACGATGTTTTGGATTATTATGGTTTTCACATATGTGTTGATGGTTGCAACGCTTGTGTCCGACTCGAAAGAGAGTGCGGCGAAGGTAGTGGACAAATAATTACTACAAGTAAACTACTTCTTCTCCGAGTTCTTGAAGTTCTAAAACATATTTTGGAACATGGTATTAAGCTTTCAGACAGAAATGTTGGTAGACTAGTTGAACCATTATTGGCTTCAGCAAAAAATAAGCTTTGGATCTCAAGTCCATATATTTCGGACTACTATGTAAAAGATCTTATTAAAAATCTCGCTGAGAGAGGTGTTGAAATAAAAATTTTAACCGCTCCTGTAGCTGAGGCTGAGGAAAATGAATACCATCAAAAAGCATTAGAGGAACTTAAGGAACTCATTAAAAACTTTAAGAATGTTAAAGTAAAGATTCTTGAAGATCTCCACGCAAAAATTTACATTATTGACGAGAAATATGTTGTTATTGGTTCTGCTAATTTAACTCTCAGAGGTATGAAGTACAACATCGAACATGTAGAAGTAAAGATGAATAAAAATAGCCTAACTGAATTTAAGAGAGTTTTTGAAGAGATATGGAATAAAGGTACGAATTTAGCATAACCTAGTAAGCGAAAAATGTAGCGTTGAATATCTCGCCGAACTTTATCAGGCCGTGCAGACGTTTGTTAAATCTCTGTTATCTTCCAGCTGAATCTTCATCGGGTCTAGACTTTTTGTCTCAGCCATCTATGCGATCTTCTCTGGTCTAAAAGTTCCTTCGGTATCGATTATAATTACCGACCCATCGAGTTCACAAAATGTCGCTAAGGAAGCTTCGCCCTTTACAATAGTTCCGAAAGTGAAATATTTGGTAATCAGATAAAAATCGTGATGGATTTATTACTCCATTTAGGTCAACCTAATTGCCAACTTTCGGATCTATTGTTTAGGGCGGGGAGAAGGTCAGACTACCCTATTTAATACAATTTATTATATAATAGTACTAAAAGTCCGAGTATCCACTACGGATAATCACACCTAACAACACTTTGAGACAGAAATCCGTCTTCCCAGAGTAGAAGTGAATTGTGCTATAGTGTAGCAAAGCACACAATCACAATCAGTTCAGAGTGTTACTCTCAAGTTGATTATATGTTATAATATTTCTTACATATATAGAAAAGTTTTGATTTTGCTACCGCGCTACCGAGTTACCCCGACTTTCACGTTCTTAGTTTAAAATGTTTAGGCTTGTTTTAATAGGTGGTAACCCGGTAACTATATAACGTGATAGTTATAAAAATTTAGTTTCGTGAGAAAACCTACGTAGATTTATATAACGTAATACGATGTAAAAGTTACCGACATAAGAAGTATGCGGGTAACTCGTTTTCTCCCGACTTTCACCCCTTGCTAGACCATTTAACTATAAAATTATATTTTCAACATCAACACCTAATAACACTCTGAGACAGAATCCCCCTCTGATCCGCGATAGTAATCAAGTAATCCCCCGAGTCGACCTCCAAAACGACACAGTCCCCCGGATTCAAGAACGTAGGCACGTCCTCCTCACTCCCCCCACTCGTGAGGACTACACACGAACTTGCGTTTCTCCTCCGAGAACTTGAATACTTCCACGATCGTCAAATTCTCTCGATCTTGGAGAATTATTTTAACCTTCCTACAGTCTAACACTCCCGCAACATCGTAAAGTAAGTCCCTTCTCCCCTCTCGATTTCATCTTAACTACTACATTCCTAAAAATATATACTCGACTCAGATTTTAAAGAATGATTTATCATGATCGACTGAGAACCATTTGCAAGACTGAAAAAGAACAGGAAAAGGAGAATCCCCATCATCATGAACTTGGAGAAGGTATGTTTGACAAACATAATTAGATTGTTTAACAGACGTCATCGTCTCTTCGATGATTTATCGTGATTGATTGAGAACCGCTCTCGGTTTTTATTTACAAGAGTGAAAAAAACGGAGAAGGGAGATCTCCCATCATTATCATGAACTTGGAGAAGGTATTTCTAGAGGCAGTCGATGTTTGACAAACAATTAGGTTCGATAAATTGTTTGACAAACATCACCTAAGAACAACAACCATCAACCCAGTCATCATCATGAGCGAGGAACGTTCTCGGTTTTTATTCGCAAAAGCGATAAAAACGGAGAAGGGAGAAATTCCATCATCATGGACTCGAAAAAGTGTCTCTAGAAGCGGTCGATGTATGACATACGTTAAGGTCACTAAAATTGTATGACATACATCAATCACCTAAGAACGATAACCAACTCGGTCATCATTATGAGGATGCTAAGTCCTCGGAAAGCTTTCTCAGAAGTAAACGATCTAAAATCCAAATTCCAATTTTGATTTTAGATCTTGGATGGTTGATGGGATTGTTTCAAGACTTTTCAGCTGCGGAAGAGCGGTTTTCAGTCAATCATGCATGATTGATATTGTTAAATGAGGTAACACTTTTTGTATTCTTAGTAAGATTAAATATTATTGAGAAGGTAGAGTTCGTGTTACTGCATTTTAAAATCTAAATTTAAAAATAATTTTAGCAGGAGCGGCTGAATTATGCTACTATTTAGCACAATTCACTTCTATTCCACATAGCATAATCATCCCAGAATAGAAGTGAATTGTGCTATAGTGTGGCAAGAGGATACTCTCAGGCTAAATTATGCTATAACTTAACAAATCTCTCCAATGAATTATGCTACTATTTAGCATAATTTTGGCCCAAAATCATGCTACTGCTTAGCAAGATTCAATCGAGAAAACCTCCCATCATCCCATCC
>Ga0190369_1000145_pt1 | contig 10381 bp, 10 predicted proteins | sample 4872181213_MG_FD_165051 | JGI IMG/M metagenome (GOLD analysis project Ga0190369, IMG submission 165051) | Hydrothermal vent microbial mat bacterial communities from Southern Trench, Guaymas Basin, Mexico - 4872-18-12-13_MG | ecosystem: Environmental > Aquatic > Marine > Hydrothermal vents >... | reverse complement strand
GTGAAGGAAGTTCTAAAGTATTGTGAAAACAGGCCGAAATTCATTATAGATAAAGCTCCTTGGCTTATTAAAGTCTTAATCTGAAATTCGGATACGAAGGGTTTCGGAAAGCGTAGCTTAGTTGAATACGTGTTCAAACAGAGAGCTAAAATCTTTTTCTGCTCGATTACAGCCAAAAATCCTGTTAGATGCTGGAATTTGTTTTGTAAGCTGTTCATGTGGTATTACAATCGGCTGAGGTGGTGTTTGTGTTAAGTGGACAAGTCTCCAAATTCATAAGAATGGTTTTTAAAATATTGTAAAAATAAACCTACGTTTATTGTCGATAGAGGTAGATGGTACAAAAACGCTTTCGAAAGAATGGGTTTTTTTACGAAAATGAGAAATTTGGAAAAAGAAATTGCGTCGAACAATTCTTTTCAATCCTTAAATCAAGAACTAAAAGATTCCACAACAGATTCCCAGAAAATAAGATAAAATTTAGATCTACTCTAAGCTGGTTGAAATCATTCACTTTATTGTATAATTTAATTAATTGTTATTATAAAAAATATTACATCTTGATAGTCTCCTTCCAATTAAGTAGATCTTAGCTAATAATCTTTTTACTTCTTCTCGCTCCTCGTATCTTATATTCTTAAACTTCTCATAAGAATTTATTGTCTTTTCTATTCTTTTAATGAAACGACTACAGTGGTTCACATTATGCATAAGTAATGATCAGACATTTATAAATTTTTTAAAGAATTCCCTTGAGGAAATAACTATTATTAGTTGAAGTTAATAATAATCTTGATAACCTTAAATCTCTTTTTTAACATCACTCGAACATTGTTTAAATTAAGTTTATAATAAGCTGATGAATGAGCGAGTGGATGAGCAGGTATAACATTATGATAATCTAAGCGGAATAAGAAGATAGATTATTAAGGCTAGATCCCTCTTCTAAACTAATATTAACTATTTCCTCATTAAGAATAAGGCTATTAGGGCTATTAGCTTTGAGATTGAATGACTTTCTAATAAAAGCTTTATTGAGCTAATGTATTATCAAACCCTATAATCCTTAGTCTTAAGTCTTAATAAGTATAGCTAATTTTGGCTGTATGCATTAGCATATATTATATAGCTAAAGTCAAATTGTTTATTTTGTAAAACTTTTATTTATTTTCTACATGAGAATAATATGTCAAAGCCAAAAGGCAACAAAGTGAATTTAAATTTTTGGAAATAAAGCTATTAGAATTCTTAGAACTTAGAAATAATAGATCAGAGCCACGGCCGGGATTTGAACCCGGGACCTTTGCCTTACCAATGCTTGAAAAGGAGCGATTAGATTTAAGAAAAATATACTTAGAGCATCGCTCAGCTTTTATCGACTATTTAATTAAAATTAGAGCTATAGATAAAACCTTAGCTATGAGTTATGTAAGTGCAATTGACAGACTACTACCAGATGGAGTAACTACACCTAAAGAACTTGAGCAAGCTGTTATAGAGGCTGGCAAAAAGGATAAACTAATTAAAGGCTTAAGAGTCTTCTTTAACTACTTAGAGGATCAGCTTGAACTATACGTATTGAATGGTTATAGCTTAGATCAATGGAGAAAGAAGCTTAAGATTCCAAAGCCTAATGCCAGAGAGGTTTACATAACAGATGAAGAATTAAAAAAGGCTTACATGCATGTCAAAACAGATCTAAGACTTGGATTATGCTTTGAGCTTCTTGTATTCTCTGGATTGAGGCTTAAGCATTTGTGGTTTGCCATGAAGTACTTTGATAAGTCTAATTTGATCATCAAAGGCAATATTGCGAGGTATCCTATCAGTTATGTGTCAAAAGCAACGAAGCGAGCTTATTGGCTTTACATGCCAATCGAGATGGTCAACAAGCTCAAAAAATTTACCTACGACTATTGGTATTATCAAAAGCGAATTAGATACGGTAGAGTTGATGCTAACAGCATTAGGAAATGGCATCTTAACAAGATGATAGAGTTAGGAGTTCCAGAAAGTATAGCTGATTTTATTCAAGGTAGAGCTTCTGTAACGGTAGGCTCGGCTCATTACCTCAATAAAACCAAGCAAGCTGATGATTGGTACAGTCGAATCGTTGATGAACTCAAAAAAGTATTAGATGTAAATATATAGTTAGATGGTTTTTACTTTTATTTTATTATTACTCATTATTTTTATTATTTGCTTGCAGAATTGTTGACAATCACCTCTTGAGAAATAACATCCCAGACTTTAGTAGTTACGTGACACACAAACGGCCATGCCATGTGACATCCTACTAGTAATGGATGCGGTTTAACAATTTTCAGAAGCTTTCTAATAAGAGTTTTGTTTTCGTCACCAAATCTGACCGCATCTTCAACATATTCTCCAAAACTTTCTTTCAGAGCCTCTTTAATGCATTCAAAGAATTTATCTGTTAAATATTCTGGAATATTCTTGAATTGCTCTTTAAACTCATTGCTGTTTATAAACTCATCATAGAAAATCCTTATTGAGCAAAATCCATAAACGACATTGTAAAATAAATCAACAACATTCCAAATCTGGTTTTTTTGATTGGCCATCTTCACAAATTCTCTAAATGTGGTATCGAGGAATTTGAGTAACTCATTTCGTTCATGATCGTTTAACGATTCGCCTGTCGCATTTAACTCTTTTTCAATCTCGTTTAAAAGAATTGTAGCTTTGCTTTTGATTTTTTTCGCAACTCTTTCACCATCTTTGACGGTTTCAATGTCAAACAGTTCACGGTATTGTTTTAGGAGTGTGTACACTTTGTTTATATGAGGTGTTTCTAGTCGTTTCGCAATTTGGTATCCTGTCGTAGGCTCACCATAAGCTATCGAGTATATTTTCGATATTATCCCTTCTCTGATGGGGCATACGATTCTTTTCCCTTTAGTCATGTAACTTACTAGCTGATAAAGATATATAACTTTTTTCGAAAGTAAGTTACCTAAAGTTATATATACATTAAAAACAAATGATGGACATGCGAGGTTGCGGTGGGATTGTGCAAAAAACGGTTATTCTAAGTCCAAAGTACATCGACAAAATCCGAAGAATAAAGCAGAAGCTCGGAGTAACTTCGGATTCAGAAATCATAAGGCGAGCTTTAGACAATTATGCCAGAGAAGTTGGCGTTCTCGAATAGAAATAAAAAATGAAGGGGGGTGACGCAATGCTAACATCAAGGCTTGGAAAAAAATTGGTTTTGGTGAATAAAAAGGTTTCGGAGATCCGAGATCCATTAAAAGATCCAGAAATCCCTCATTTTTGCTGGATTGAGGTTTACAAAGCGTGTCGAGTCAAAATAAGCTTTGAGGAGGTTGATTCTGATGAGCGGTGAAAATATAATCGAGAAAATCAAAACGGATGAAATTGAAGTCGATGAGAATGGAACTAAAGGATTGCTTTTTGACTTCTCAGAAATCATCGATGGGCTGGTTGCGACAGCATTTATCGATGACAAAGATTTCGTCATTACTTTCGGAAAAGGAGATGAAGCTATACCTAAAAAGATCCCTCTAAACTACATAAAGAGAAAAATGGAACTACCCCCAACTTTTTCAAGGGATTTAAAAGCAATACTGAAAGTTTTTGGTTTAGAACTAAAGAAGGGTGATGCAGACGTATTACGGATTTTCATGACAAAAGAGTTTTTGAAACGTTTCAAACTTCAAGAATTAACCGAAGAGGAAGAAGATAAGATTGAGATTGTTGCGAATGACGGACTCATCGCAGATTTTTCAGGTTTTGCATTCTTTAAAAACGATGAATGGATTGTTGCCGAGCCTTTTATCGGGTGGATAAAAAACGGGAATGGTGAAGCGAAAAAGTCAGCTATCCTCGTAGTCTCACGAAATGGCGAAATTGAGCTTACACGCTCAAGAGCCATCCCGTTTGCGGATACAAAAATTGAGATCGTACAAAAAGGCAAAATCTTAGCACCACTACAAACTCTTATTACGAAAGAGGCTGTAGAAAGGGCTAAAAACAACAATATTCCAGAATGGCGGGAAGTTTTCGAAAAAATACGAGAAGAACTCTTAAAAAGAATAAATTTCGTGAACGAAATTGACAGTTATATATTGGCTTGTTTTATAATTTCAACATATTTTACAGATATAACGAAAACAAGCCCGATAATCAGATTTGCGGGGCTACAAGGCAGTGGGAAGACGCGCGCAATGAAAACTACCGTTTTCATGTCGAGACGTGGATTCGCAATCCTTGACCCCTCAGAAGCGTCACTGTTTCGCTCAGTAGATCTCCTCAGGCCTACAATAGGAATCGATGAGGAAATCTCACAAGCAGTAAGGTTAGTATTAAAGGGTGGTTATAAAAAAGGCTTATACATTACGAGAGTGACCAAGAAATCTGATGACTTCGTCTTGGAGCTGTTTGACCCATTCACGCCATACGTTCTTTCCGTAAAAGATGATAGAGCTTTCGATGAACAAGTCAAAAGAAGAATGATCATTGTGCAAATGATCAGGAATCCTGAAGGAGTCGAGCCGAAAGATCCCTCACCAGAAGAATTTGAGAAGATTCGTGAAGATTGCTATGTTTTACGTTTAAAGAAACCCCATGAGTTTAAAGAAGCTCTGGAAACAGTGCAAAGAGACTATTCAACTAAACTCGATGCAGATGGCTTGGAATTATGGCAAGGAATCCTTGCAGTAGCACGTCTTTGTGGTAAGGAGATTGAAGAGAAGATTATTGAAGAAATTGAGCGGAGAAAGATCGATTGGTACGAGGAAACATTTAGAGATGAGAGGCTTGTTATTGATGCTCTTATAAGATTGAAAACACAAAACAAACGACAAACAGATCTTGAAATGGAATTTGGACATATCAGAGAAGAAGAGGAAGAGGAAAGAGAAGAATTTTACTTTGAAGAGATCAAAGCATCACTTAAAGAGGTGTATCTCGAAATCACAGACGACGAAGAAGAGAAAAAACGACTTGAGCAGGTCTTCTATCGTTATTGGAACAACACAAAGATCGGACGAATTTTAAAAGATTTAGGTTTGGAGTCTTATCGTGATTGGTCACGAAGTGGAAATAGAGGGAGACGAGTCTATAAAATTACAGACGAAATCTTAATAAAGCTTTGTAAGAATTATTATCCTGACAACGAGTGGCTACATCAACAACAACCATGTGTTTCGCATACACCCATTTATCAAAATCACGAAAAACTAGGTGCCACAAGTGCCATTTCTTATATTCAAGATGAAACGAGTAAAAACAATATAACAAGCAATGGTGATGGTAATAACAAATCAGAGACTGATGAAGATAGAAATAAAAATACAACCAAAAGAGATGACTCATCTTACATGAAAAAAGAAAATCTAAATGAGAAGGAGAATGAAGATTCAGATGAAACAAGTAACGATAACGCTGAAACTAAGGAAACTAAAACCAATGATATGAGATCTGAAGAAAAAGAGGTAGAAGATGAAAAATTAGAGGTTGGCACTCTTGGCACTCAGTTTTCACCAAAATCGATAAACGGGAGTATGCAAAATAGGGGTGCAGGTGCTGAGTCGGAATCACTTCTCGATCCAGAGATCATCAAAAAGCTCGATCAAATCAAATTTGAAATCGATGTCATGACTGAGGCAGAGCTAAACGAGATAATTAAGGAGGCCGAAAAAGAATTCGAAGAAAGAAAGGGAGATGAGGCAAATGAAAGCTAAAGAAATTCCTTCAACAATTTTTGGAATTGATGTTTATCTCCTCGACATCATAAAAAATGATGACAAATTTCTAAGCGAGCTAACAGAGGATACCAAGAAGGCAGTTAACATCTATAATAAAATAATAATGCATTTAATAAATAAAGGATACGACCTAATTTTCTACCGCAAAGATGGGAATTTTTACGCAAAATGTCTAAAATGTGGAGAATGGCTTTTCTCTGTCATAGACGTCAAAGCTCACTTCTTAGCTCATGAAAACGGAAATGAGAAAATCAATCCATATGGGAAGGTCATCAAAATCGTGAAGGATGAAGAAACGGAATTCAAGTTTTACGTATGCGAAATTTGCGGTACAAGATTCATTGATGAAAGGGATGCAGTTGCTCATGTCGAAATCTGCCACAAGGGATGGCAACACGGCAAAATTAGGAAAGAAGTTGATGAAAATGCGATAGTGCTTTTCAAGGTCAAAGAAAAGATACCAAAAGGAGTGCAAATCAAAGTAAACGGAAAAATCTTGAAGCTTGAAGGCAACATGACAATTAAGATCCCTCTTTACATGGCAAAAGCTATGGAGTATTACGACTTTGGAAAGGTGATCAGGATTGAAGGTCCTTGAAAAGCATGTTTTGAAGCATGTACATGGGAAATACTTAAGGCAATTCGCAACGCCACAAAGACTGCCAAATCCCATTAAATCAGATGATGAGCTTTTAAAATGGACAGAATTTTACGGTAAAGACTGCTTTATCTCTGTTTTTTACTTCAAAGAATGGGATGGCAGAAATCCGAAAAAGGATAGTGTAGTGATTGATGTGATCTATTTCGATTTTGATCATGAGACAAAGCCGATAGAAGCTTACGCCGAAGCTCGATTATTCATAGAATTCCTCTTAAAGAATGACATCATACCGAGAATCTATTTCAGCGGGTCAAAGGGTTTTGCCGTGTATATCGATATTCCAGATCTCCGTTTAAACAATCCTTCAGAGACGTTAAAATCTTTTTGCAAAAAAATCGTTGAGAGGTTGAATCTTAAGACTGTCGATCCACACATTTTTGGAGACGTCATGAGGGTTTCACGGCTTCCGGGTACAATTAACACCAAATCGATTAAGAAATTTGGAAAGGCATTGTATTGTACACCCTTAGATCCTTGCGAGATAGTTAACCATCCATTACCATTCAATGAGATCATTGAAATTGCGGAAACTGGAAATCCCGACTTCACGATTGAACGGCATGAGTCAATTAAAGTGGCAAAATTATTAAAAGAGATAGATCTAAAAATTACGGCTCGAAAAGCGATTGAAACATACAAAAGGCTAAAAATGAAGAGCAAACCAATGAAAAAGGCAAACGGAAAAAAGGTTAGACCATGCATCCTTAAAGCGATTGAATTGATGAAAGCAGGGGCAGATCTTCCACACAAGGCGAGGGTTGCAATCGTTTGCGAGTTATATCATAATGGGTATTCGATAAGGGATATTGTCCAAACCTTTACGGCTACACCAGATTACGATCCGAGCAAAACATGGTATCAGGCAGAGCATATAACGGCTAAGGGAAAAAACGCTCCGTATAAACCATTTAAATGCGAAACTCTTAAAGAGCTTGGTTTATGCGATCTCGTATCCGATTGTCCAATCAAAAAACGAAATGCTTAAATAGCGAGAAGTCAATTAAATTAAAAGAATAAAATCGAAAGAATAATTATAAAAACATTTTTATATTTTTATACATCGGAAAGATTTATTAGCTCATCTGTCCATTTTTGTAAGAGGTGTTTGAAATGTTGAAAAAACTCTTAAAAGGTTTAAATTCGAAAGAAGTAGACGAAAAAATTGAGGCAAACAGAGAATTAACTGAATACTATGCTTCACTTACGGATTTGTCAGAGGATGAGATCACAAGCTTAGGGATGAAACTATTGAAGAATCAAAAATTTATTAACGGATTAAAAAGAGAAATAGGAGACGGAATAACAAGAAGAGCTTTACTTGCATCTGGATTAGGAGCTATAGGCATCGGAGAAATATTAGCGGTACTCTTTGGCTCAAAAGCTGATGCTCTAAAAGTTAAGTTCTATCAGGACAAAGTAACTATCGATGACGAATTTTTCCTACCGTCTGTTTTGCCATTCTCAGCAATGGCATACATCGATAATTCAAAAGTTAGATCAGTCAATTGGAAAGGCAAACCGTTAACCCCATCGGGAAAAGCTGGAATTGACGACAAAACCGTGATTCAGAAAGCTATCGATTGTAAAGGGGTAGTACACCTGTCAAAAGGTGTTTTTCAACTCACGCAACCGATTGAACTAAATGTAAATCACAATGGAACGGTCATTGAAGGTGAAGGGAAAAACGCCACGATTCTGAGAATTGCTAACGGAGCTAACAACGATGCGATAAAAATCGAGGGAATTGACGTGAATAACAAAGTAAACGGCGTTACAATCACGGATTTGAAAATAGACGGTAACAGAGAGAATAACAGTAGCGGTAACGGTATACGTCTTAAATATGCTGAAGAATGCGTCATAATAAACTGCTTGATTGGAAATTGTCCAGATGCTGGAATACTGCTTGAGCCATGCGGTACTAAGTACTGCGAGAACAATAGACTGATCGGTTTAACGATTTATGAATGTAAATACGGAGTTGAATTTAATGCAAAGGATAACATCTTGATTTTCAGCTATCTCTATCATAACGATTATGACGGTGTTTTGCTTCATTCTGGAGCTGGGGGCAATACGATAGCTCTAAACGGGATTTACGGAAATTACAGATACGGAATTTACATCAAAGGAGATCCAAACGTAAACGAGACATGGATTCCACGAGTGATAGGGAATTACATCGATTACAACGACAAAGAGGGAATACTGCTTGAGGACAACGTTAAAAAAGGCTTATTCTTTGGGAACAGGTTTTATAACAACAGCAGAGTTGCGAGTGGTACATATTCAGCAATTAAAGCGACTTCACCAAACGGCGGATGGTGTAGTGGAAACGTCTTTGAAGCGAATACATTTTTAAGTGGCTATCAAGCATATTCAATCGATACATCGGAAGTTCCAGAATCAGCTAAGCCTAATATTATAAGATCGAATTACATGGAGATCAAACCAAATTTAAGAAGTAACGAGTCATTGCCGACAACGTTACTCACATTGAAGGCTAACGGACCGGAAACATTTACCGACATCGGAACGGATTATGTCAGCTTAGGAGATTGGTATAGGACAGCCATAACGTTTACTCATATACCGTATCCAATAAGAGCGAGACTCATAGCGAGATGCAAGGGTACTGAAGACGGAACGAAAGGCTTGAGAGTTTTCAATGTTACGGATTCAAACACATTAGCTGAATTGCTATGGAGTGGTACAGATGCATTAGAGCGTTACGGCTTGTGGTCAGACGTTTTCGGATTAAACGGATGGAAGACGTTAGAACTACAAGCTAAAGCATCATCCACAACCGAAGATTTAACGCTTGGAACGATTTACCTATTAATTCAGCATCAATAGGTGGTTGAAATGGGCGCTCAGAGCTGGTTAGAGGGAATAGTAATGTTATTCGTTTTTTCAGTAGTCTATGCCTTATGTTTTTATCCGTTATTCAATTACGTGAGGGACTGGCTTATATGGTTAGGCCAAACTTGCAGTATTCAAGAAGATATAGTCTTAGCCAATTTCTTAGCGACAGTCATAGCCTTAATTCCAGCAATTTTCGTAATTTACATCTTTATCTGGGTATTTTTTAGAACAATACGAAGAGAAGAGGAATGGAATCTTTTCTAACTTTCTTACTTTATTTTTGAGCTTTTAACCGTTTTAATAGCTAAGGCACGAAATTTAGGCAATACCATAAGAGTTTACGAGAAATAAAGCTCGGCCATCCTTTTTAACTGCTATTTTCCAGCGTCGGCGTAATAGGGGGTATGTAATATAAAACTTATTTCGGCTCTCGATTCCTCTTTTGAACATCGGAACGACATAAAGATTAAGCCATGAAATTCTGAACACATGAAAAGAGATTAAAGGATATAAACCTCTGAGAAGGGAGATCATCATTTTACGCCACCGCCATGATGGGGGTAATGTAATATGAAATCTGTTTTAGCTCTCAACCGATTTTTCAAAAATTAAATCGATCTGATAAACGAATTACCAAATCTGAGATGCATGAAAAGAGATGGAAAGAAAATAAAGCCTTCAAAGCTTTTTCGATCATTGTGTTTGAACATTTCAAAATTAAATCAAAAATAAGTAAAAATGACTTTTATATCAGCTAATATTATATAGCTAAAGTTATATTATTCGTTTCAAAAAGCCTTAAATTTTATTCATACGTATGAATCAATATGCCTAGGCAAAAGCAGAATAAAGTTAAATTAACATTGAGCATAGATAAAAATATTCTTGAGAGAGCTAAACGAAAAATACCCAATATGTCAGCGTTTTTGGAAATAAAGCTATTAGAATTCTTAGAACTTAGAAATAATAGATCAGAGCCACGGCCGGGATTTGAACCCGGGACCTTTGCCTTACCAAGGCAACGCTCTGCCAGCTGAGCTACCGTGGCTGAAGGTATTTGTATTTAACTGAATTAAAATGTTTCGATCTGTAGGAAAATTGA
>Ga0190369_1000144_pt1 | contig 10423 bp, 9 predicted proteins | sample 4872181213_MG_FD_165051 | JGI IMG/M metagenome (GOLD analysis project Ga0190369, IMG submission 165051) | Hydrothermal vent microbial mat bacterial communities from Southern Trench, Guaymas Basin, Mexico - 4872-18-12-13_MG | ecosystem: Environmental > Aquatic > Marine > Hydrothermal vents >... | reverse complement strand
CTTCAGAAAAGATATCTGAAAGTTCTTGTTAATTCTTAGTAGAGCTTTAGCTATTATCGCTCCTGCGGAAATACCATCTGCATCGTAATGTGTAAATACCCTTATGAACTCGTGTCTCTTTATGAGTTCGGAAGCCTTCTTAGCATAACTTTTCAGTAGCTCTATCTTTTGATAATCCGAATTCATCATGTATAACCCTCAAAGCCTTTACACCATCTTCTCTTGCAACTGCAAAAGATATATTGTACTCTGAACAGCTTTGACTTATCATAATAACGTTAATCTTATTCCTTCCAAGAGCAGAAAATATCTTTCCAGCAACTCCTGGAGTTCCAGCCATTCCAGCACCAACAGCGCTCACTATCGAGACGTTGTCTATCTTCGTAACACGGATCATATCGTCTTCAAGAGATTTCAAAGCGTTATAGGCTTTTTCTGCATCTTTTACATCTACGACTATTGATAAATTGAGCTCGGATGAACTCTGAGCAACCATTATAACGTTAACTCCTACGTATGAAAGCCTTCTAAAAACTTCAGCCATTATTTCAGCAAAATCAAATCCTGCGCCACTTATGTTTACTATACTTGCATTCTCGATCAAACTCAAAGCTTTTACCACATCATTCGTTGATTTCGCTTCTGAGCATATAACTGTCCCTTTAGCATCTGGATTGAAAACGTTCTTAATTCTTACTGGTATATTCTTTTTCATAACTGGTTCTAAAGCTCTCGGATGCAGAATCTTAGCACCGAAGTGCGAAAGCTCCATTGCTTCCTGATATGATATCTCGGGAATAACTCTCGCATCTGGGACATATTTCGGATCTGTGGTCATTATCCCGTCGACTTCTTTCCAAAGCCAGACCTCATCTGCATCTAACGCAGCAGCTAGAAGCGTTGCCGTGTAATCACTTCCGCCCCTTCCCAAAGTAGTTATAGAACCATCATCGGCTGAACCTATGAATCCAGTTACAACTGGAACCATTTTTTTGAGTGTGAGTAGGGGTTCGAGTCTATTCTTTATTATATCGTAAACTCCCGGCAAAGGTTTTGCTCTTCCGTAGTTCTTATCTGTTATTATTCCAGCATCTCCACCAGTCATAGCAACTGAATCGACACCTAAAGACAACAACGTCGCTGAAAATATAGGAGCTACTAACCTCTCACCAAACGAAACTACGTAATCTTCACTCCTCCTCGTTAACTCACCTAAATAACTTATACCAATTAAAATCTTTTCAAGTTCGTCCAAAAGTCTTTCAACAGTCGATATAACCTTTGCTCGAATTTCATCGTTTTTTACAGCACATTTAATTGCATCGTAGTGTCTCTTAGAAAGTTCAGCGATAAACATCCTTATATAACTTGGTGACGGGTCTGAATAGCATTTATTTGCAGCTTGTATTAGGGAATCGGTTACACCAGCCATCGCAGATACTACTACCACTATTTCGTTTCCCTCCTCGTAATATCTCTTTACAAGCTTTGCTGAATGTATTATACTGCCTCCATCCTCTAGACTTTTACCGCCGAATTTCATCACAATTCTCATTCTGTTCTTGCTGAGAGATTTTAAGAAATATAAGTTTATCCCCAATTAGCTGAATAAATTCTCAATCACTTGTAAATCCTTAAGCAACTCTTCTGTTTCGTTTAACTCCTTGGTAAGATTGTTTAGCTCTACTGGTTCTTTTACAGTTTTATTTTCCGATACGTTTAACTGGATTTTTGGTGTTTGGGTTTCGTGTTGCAAACAGCCAAACAAAAATAGTAGTATTAAGACTGCTATCAAAAATTTAAGCTTCATGCTCCATCACCCCAGTACTATCTCAGTGTATTGACTAATCTGTATTATATCGCTCATTGGCTTAGAGGGAGTAGGCTTAACTCTGTAAATACCTGAACCGTTGATTTTTAAAACTCCGTTACCCTTTATGAATACCTTGAAATTACCGTTTATATCCACTGAGATGTTTTTCCCTCTTATTACAGCTTTTCCCTTACCAGTGAGTACTGTGGTGTTATCTTTAATACTCTTAGTAAAACCAACTGCTTTAACTACTGCATTCGAAGCTGTAATAGTTGCATCTCCTTTTACAACGATCACAGCAGAACCTTTGAAGTTTACACTTCCGTTAATGTCTACAAAAGCTTCACCAGTCTCATAACCGAAGAACAAATGACCTTTTAATCGTACGATTTCTTTTATCTTCATAAAGGCTAGTTTTAGATATTTAATGGCATCTTCGATTGATATCCTTGCATCGAGCATTTTGTCATCGTTTAATAGTTTCGTTGCATCTTCAACCTTTTCTCTCGCTTTTTGAATGTAATGTCTGTAGTCTTCAATTAGTTTTTTTGACTCTGTTTTATTTGCTATGATCTCTAATTTGAGTTCGAGGTTCTCAGCTTTCTCTATTACATTCTCAATTCTTTGAATTGCAAAGCTTAAAGCGATCTCTCTAATGTCTTTCCTTATATCCATCCAAGCGTTTCTTATTTTTTTCAGATCTTCTTGAGTCTTTGAAGTGTTGACTTCCTCCTTTAAGGTTGTTATTTTTTCTATTGTTTTGTCGATCTTTTCAGCGAGATCTCCATTCGTCTTAGCTTTTATCATCTCAAGCCATTTTTCAACTGAATTTAGTCCAGCTAAGATCATTTGCTTTTTTACAGTGAAATTCTTTGGATTTTTAGCATGTATTCTTTTGTATTTATTCAACCAAATCTCGTATTTCTTTTTAGCATTCTCAAAGGCTTTTTCACGCATTTTTTCTCTGAGTGTTTCACTTGTTATCTTATTGTTTTTTATGTTTTTTATTTTTACCTTGCTATTGTTAATTTTATTCGGGTGTTTTGTCTTCTCAATGTTGTTAAGTGGATGCTTACCGCTAATTGCATATGCGTTTGCCGATGCTATCATTATAGCTATGAACAACACAATTACAGCTTTCAGCTTCATATTCTATTTTTGGACTTTAGTAAATATAAAGATACTTTTAACAATGTAACAATAGAAAACCTAAAATCGTTCAAAAAGCTTTACAAAGCTTTATAAAACTTTACTTCTCTTTTAAAAATACTATGTTACCCTTTCCCTTCTTGACTTTTTCAATTAACCCCCTTCTTTCGAGATCTGCTAATATTAAACTAAGTTTTGCCTCACTATAACCTAATTTTTTACGTAAATCCCTTTGTGTTATTCTTCCTCCCTCTTTTCTTATTGCTTCTAAAACTTTCATGAGATCTTCTGGTAGATCTTCCCTATACTTTTTACGCTTAATCTTCAAAGCCGTAAAAGCGATGGTAATACTGCATATCGCAACGGTAATCAAGTATAACACTATAGGATTTTCGTTCTCTTCAAAAAGTTCTGGAGGCTCAGATATTTCAAGACATGGAAATAAGATTATATCATATCGAGTTTTTCCTCTAACGGTAACGTTTTCTACAGCAATTAGGTCTTTCCATTTAGCTATAATTGTATAAGTTCCGTTCTCGACTTCGAATAAATAGCTGCCATTTTCTGACACCATTCTTTGGACTTTATCGTCTTTTATCGTTACAATCGCTCCTTTCACGATTTCGAGGGTGTCCCATTTGTATACGTTTCCGTATATAACTGCTGAATCACAAGTTCCAAGCAAAAACGATACTAATACCAAAGCCAATGGAGCAATCCTTTTTACCATATCTATAAGTACTCTTAACAAAGTATTTTAATACTGTAGTTTTAGTAATCTCAATGGCTCTTGAAGCACTTAAAGACGTTGCAAAAAAGATATTAAAAGCGACAAGCGTCGATAAAAAGCTAATTGAAGAAATAGTTAGAGATATTCAAAGGGCACTGATTAAAGCAGATGTAAACGTTAGGCATGTTAAAGAGATAAGTGATGCTATAAGAAAAAGAGCTTTAAGCGAAGAAGTTTTGCCAACTCTAAACGTTAGGGAGCATGTCCTCAGAATTGTTTATGAGGAGATTTTGAGAGGAATAGGTGAAGGATTAGATATTCCCTTGAGAAAAGCTAAGATAATGTTAGTTGGACTACAAGGAGGTGGAAAAACCACTACTGCAGCAAAAATAGCAAAGTATTTCAAAGACAGAGGATTAAAAACTGCTGTAGTAGCTGCGGACACTTGGAGACCTGCTGCATACGAACAACTGAAACAACTTGCCGAGTCATGTGGTGTAACGTTTTACGGTGAGAAAAATGAAAGAGATGCAGTAAAAATAGTCAAGAACGCTTTAAATAAGCTCAAAGATTACGATATGATCGTAATTGATACAGCCGGAAGACACGCTTTAGAAAAAGAACTAATAGACGAGATGATTAGAATAGCAGAAGTTGCCAAACCAGATTACAAGTTGTTGGTTATAGATGCTGCAATAGGTCAATTAGCTGCTAAGCAGGCTAAAGCCTTTCATGAGGCAATTGGATTAGATGGAATAGTTATAACAAAGTTCGATGGAACTGCTAAGGGCGGTGGTGCATTATCTGCGGCGAGAGAGATAGGTATACCAATAGCCTTCATAGGAACTGGTGAAAAAATAGACGATTTGGAGAAGTTTGATCCTGCTGGCTTCGTTTCAAGACTTTTGGGAATGGGTGATATAAAGTCTCTTATGGAAAAAGTTCAGAGAGTTATGAGTGAAGAAAAGATAGAACCAGAGGCATTCTTAAAAGGTACGTTCACTCTAAAAGACGTATACAAGCAATTAGAAGCTATGCAAAAGATGGGGCCTATTAAGAAGATTTTTGAGATGTTACCATTTGGAATTGGCTTAAAAGTCAGTGACGATATGATAGAGTTAACTGAAGAGAAGATGAAGAAGTTTAAAGTTATAATGGATTCCATGACTGAGGAGGAACTTCTTAATCCAAAGATAATAGATTCATCAAGGATTAGAAGGATCGCAATTGGAAGTGGAACGTCTCCTCAAGATGTGAAGGAGTTGCTTAGGTACTACAGAACTATGAAAAACGTTATGAAAACGTTCAAAAAGAAGAAGTTTTTGAAGGGATTAAAACTGGGATTTTAAATGATTGCTGGACTTGATGAAGCTGGAAAGGGTTGTGTCATAGGATCTCTTTTTGTTGCAGGTGTTTGCTGCGATGAAGATACAGAAAACGTTTTGAAATCAATAGGAGTTAAAGATTCAAAAAAATTAAAGCATTCAAAAAGAGTTGAACTCGCTGAGAAAATTAAAGAAATTGCAAGGGTTGAAGTCTTAAGGATCGAAGCTAAAAGACTCAATGAACTCATGAATTATAAAACTTTAAACGAAATTCTGAGAGATTGTTATATAGAACTGATCAATAAGTTAAAGCCGAAAATAGCGTATATCGATTGTCCTGACGTAAATCCAAAGAGGTTTTCTGAAATCATTGAAAAAAGTACCGATGTTAAAGTGATAGCAGAGCATAGAGCCGATGAAAAGTATCCCATAGTTTCTGCTGCATCCATTATCGCAAAAGTTGAAAGGGAAAAGGAGATTGAAAAACTTAAAAGAATTTACGGGAATTTTGGTAGTGGATATGCAAGCGATGTAAAGACCAGAGAATATTTAAAATCGCTAATAGAATCGGGGAGAATACCCGACTTCGTTAGAAGAAAGTGGAAAACATTGGCAAAACTTTCTCAAAAAACTCTTAATGAATTCCAAGCGAAAGAGATATAAACAAATTAAAAACAGATACCATTAGCTCCGGTGGTGTAGCCCGGCCAATCATACCGGCCTTTCGAGCCGGTGACCCGGGTTCAAATCCCGGCCGGAGCATTATCTTGAAGTTATATTAAGCTAAATATACTTCCTTATTTTTGATATTTATTATTTTATTATTATTTTTGTTGTTTTTGTATTCTATTCTTGTATCTGTAATAGTTATTCTGGTCGTGACATCACATTGTGGACGATTTAAATACTCTATCAACAATGTTACATAATAATTTTTTATATTTTATTAACCTTTCTAATACATAAAGTTGTTCTGATGGTGATGCAACATTGCTTATTCATTGCTATCTATGCCACAGTACAGCCTTGATAAGTCCCGAACTATTCCTGATGTCGATCTTGCTGTATACATCATTTATGATCCAAACACCCTTGCTTATGCCATTTATCCCTTCCTCTATTGCATCTATTGCCTTAAATGCTAAGCGAAGCATTATTTTCGAGATTAATGGATTGCCACCTTTCATCAATTTACTTATCAGTTTTCTGGAATTGTAAGCGCTCAATTTCCAGCCGGCTACCATGCAATCAATCGCCTCTTCGGGCAAATTTGAGAGATATGTAAAGCCAGCTTCCTTCTTTCTCTCTATTAGTGAGCCACCCATTGGTATGAGAAGCAGGGGAAACGTCCATCCTATGAAGCCTTCGCTTTTCAAATCATCTATCAATTCCGTTGTCGCTATGTAGTCTTCGGGAGTTGCATCTGGAAATCCTATGATGTAAGTGTAGCATGGATACCAGTATGAATCGTTGAATAGCTTTGAAGCCTCGATCAAAATATTCGGCCAGTCCTCAGGCTTCCAAGGATAAACCTTTCCCCTGAAATACCTACTCACGATTCTTGGGCTTCCAGATTCCAAGCCTATTTGAGGAAATGATGGCTCATCTTCGCTCAATTCCTCGATTTCAGAAATATACTTAACAACATCCTTCAGAACCAGTGCGGAAGCACATGATACATGGGAGAATCCAATCTTTTTCGAAACTCCATATTTCTCTGCGAGAGCTATTGCAGATTCAAACAATTTTTTAACTGCATTGGGGTTCAATCGCAAGCCGTTTGCTCCGTATAGCAACACATCTTCTGTAACAAAACTTATGTTCTTTATGCCGTTCCTCAAATTGAACTCAATCTCCTTCAGAATGTTATCAAGTGGTATAGACCTGAATTTCCACATCGTTGGATTGCAGAAGCGGCATCTCCTTGGGCATCCTATTGTTATTTGAACTAAACCGTTTCTGCTTGGAGTCGTTATTAGTGGAATTTTATCCACGGGCGTGGATTCTCCATGAACATGCCTCGGCACTTCTTCGCCATTAAGAATTTTTTTAACTATCAAAGGAAATGTTATCTCGCATTCGCCGTCATACAGCACATCTATTCCGTATTTGTCTTCGTAGCCTCTCAACTGCCAGTTACCGGGGCCTCCTACAATCACCTTAAACTTGTATTTCTCCTTTAAACTCTTTATCTCATACATCAAATTCTCAAACTCAAGCTCTGTGCACGTCTTTCCTCCGCCGCTCAATGCTTTTAATGTCCAAGAAACCGGTGCCAGACCCTTCGGATCGAGCACATGCACTCCAACTATTTCAGTATCTTTATCAATAGCCTTTCTTATCATGTGGGGTGGAGTAATTACCACATCCTCTCTTCTGAAGCCAGAAGCGAGCAAAGAAGCTTCCACTCTACCCAAAGCATAGGGAGCATACTTTGCCCTTAAACCGTTAGTTGGTGTTTTAGGTGCAAGTAGACGATACTCCAAAATCTTTGGTATGAGCCTGTATGGCATGCACAGTCCAAACCCAAAGAAATCTTTGCCATGATAATCTGTAAAGAGGGCTCTATCTGCCGTTAAAACTATTTTTACCATCTTAATCACCTTCCAATCATAGAATTGGCCTTCTTTGAACATAAGGCTTTCCTTTAGTAAGTTCGGGATATCGCAGCTTAGTTTATTGATTTCTACATTGTTACTTTTTTGTGCTTGATTTCCTCCTCTTATACTTTCTCAAATAAGATTATTCGATGAACTGAAAGTAAGCGTGCTTTATAATTCTGCTAAAGTGTAGATTAGCAAGATACAAATTACATCCATAATTGGTTTGATTAGATTCTTTATCGTAGTATTTATACATTAAATATATAATTAATTCCTGATTATTTTTGATTTATTTTATTCAATAATATGTTATGAGGTTAAATAATATTAGTGTTCCAAGAGAAATTTATTTTTTTATTTTTTAATCTATAGAATAAAACATATGATTTCTAATTGATTAAATCTAAAAACATTAAAATGTTATTATATTTATTGAATTTTAAATTACTGATTCGATTAAGTCTTTTGAAACTTTTATATACTTTTGTACAACTTGGACAAATATCTCTTTTTGCTTTGAGAAAGTTATCCACCAAGTATCGTTGAAATCTTCTAAATTGGACAACTCCTTTGTAATTAGTCTAATCTGAGCATCAGATACATTGTATCCTCTTTTTTTCAAAATCTTTCTAAGCTTTGAAAGGCCTATAACAAAATAGCCGAAATCTTTACCTATATCAGATGATACGTTCTTCAGAGTTCCACATCTATTACAATAGGGATGGAGTTTTAGTATACCATTCTGTGTTCTTGCCCAAACTTTTCTATGCGATTCATGAGAACACGGCATCGTCGACATGTGAACGACAAATACTATTAACTTTTGTGCTAAATATTTTTAAATTTTGAAGTATTAAATTTTTGTTAAATTATATTAATATATAAATAATTACAAAAGATAGCTTATATTTTAACGTTACATCTGAATTCTTAAAGCTTAACTTAATAAACTGAGCAAATCTAAGCTAAAAATCAGTTTGCACACTTTTTAGATATTTTTTCCCTTTTTTTGACTTAAATTCTGCAATATCAAGCTTTATCTCCCCGAAATAGCCCCTTCCAACAATCTTTCCTTCGGATCCTCTGATTCTAATGGATCCTGAGGGGTTTCCAATGACAACTATACCTATTTTTTCCATTCCCTCATCTAAAAGTAAACAAATAAATTTGTCAGCACCAGTTGAAGCCTTTTCTTTTAACTTTTTGCAAAATACCTTTTTCTTAAACCCATCAATTTCTATAAACCCTATTAAATCTCCTTTATTCGTTAGAAAGAGAACGAGTTCCATTAATATAGTCGACTTTTACGTTTTTTATTGTTTTTGATTTGGTTTATTATTTAATTTTATTTATTAAAAATTTATTAAAAAAGTAAATTATCAAAAAAATAAGAGTTTGTTTTTTACAATAAAAACTGAATATAATAAAACCAATATTAGTGTTATTTATATTTATTGACACAAAATTTTTATTAAGTGCAATATAATAACTCTAGCCATATTTAAACCGAGATCGCCAGATCAAGAGGCTTTTTTCTGAGCAAAATAATCAGTATTATTCAAGATCTAATTCAATAATCAATTATCTTAAAAAATGAGTTAAAGATGTCATAAGGAATTATTTGAATTAATAAGCTATGTAAAGAGAGAAAAGAAGGATTTATAATCTGCTAAATTTCTATGAAGCTTTCGATTTAATGAATGAAGAAGGCCTGGTAAAGTATAAAAAATTCAGATAACTAAATTCCAGAAGATCATTGAAGCCTTCAAAAGGGTAAAAGATGAAAGATATAAATTGATTTTTCAAGCTTCTTGTATTCTCAGGAATAAGATTAAGAGAAGATATATCTATTTAGCCACTTTAATAAAAATAGATTAATTCTCAATGATATGATTGCTAAGTATCCACTAAGCTTAAAGAGGAAAACTAGAAGTGTTTGTTATGCTGATATGTCTAGAGATTTTGCTTTGAAAAATTGAATTAGATAAAAAGCTACTGCAAGATATCTTGAAAGAAGAGTAATGCCAGCTAAATATCTAAGGAAATGGAACTACAACTTCTTAATCTTGAGAATCAGTAGCCAATTTTATACAAGGAAGAGCTTCGATTACAGTTGGATCTATGCATTATCTTGCTAAAGTTAAATGAGTTAACGAATGATATTTGAGAGTTGTTGATAAATTGATGAGTCTATTCCTATCTAGTGATTTTTACATTTTATTATTTTTATGATATTTATTTTTAAATTCTAAATTTAAGTCTTTTAACTATGTGACAGTTATAATAATATTTAATAATATTTACACTGCTAATAATATCTATGATTCTTAGAAATCCCTTATTAAAAGATTATTATTAAAAGAAAAAATAGATTATTTAGTTTGAATGTATTTACTCTAATTCTATAAACTCTTTTACCAATCTTCTTGCATAACTTGATCTATAATATTGTCTGTAGAACTCATAGTATTTTTGAATCGCTTCTGGTAATTTATTGTTTAGGGCTTTAGAAAGATTACTCTCCTCTTCATAAACTGGGATTATTTTCTCATCAGGTAAACTTTCTAAATTAAAGCACAGTAGTCGAGCTGGAAATGTAAAATCAAAGAAAACTAAAATCTTTGTACCTATCTTTGCTTTTAATTCCTTTTTTATCTCTCTTACGTTTATTCCAGAAGACGTAATAACATAATCGAAAATTATTTTAGAGTTTAGAGATAGGCTTAAGAGATGATAAGGGATTTAGTAAAAGGATATTTGAGAGAAATAAGGTATCAGAAGGGATAAAGATCTTAGGCATAGC
>Ga0190369_1000143_pt1 | contig 10467 bp, 10 predicted proteins | sample 4872181213_MG_FD_165051 | JGI IMG/M metagenome (GOLD analysis project Ga0190369, IMG submission 165051) | Hydrothermal vent microbial mat bacterial communities from Southern Trench, Guaymas Basin, Mexico - 4872-18-12-13_MG | ecosystem: Environmental > Aquatic > Marine > Hydrothermal vents >... | reverse complement strand
GATATACAACATTGAATTGAGCTATAGTTCTATTGAATGTTTTTACATCTAATTGAACTTTTAGTGTATGAGTATGTGGTATCTCAATACAGTCAAGTTCATGTTTATGTGCATAACAGTCAAGAGGATCAAGCACTATATCTAGTTTTCTAGATAGATAGACATTGTTTTTATCGTGAACTAGATCTAGGCGCAACATTAATCCATTGTATTTGTATATGGATACACATTCCTTCTCTGATAAATGTCTTGTTAGCGCTGAGATGGTTTTCCAAAAACTTTCTATGGTACTATAGGATTTTATTCCATGCTTTTTTAGCTCGTGTGTCGTGACTGCAGGTATGTCAACACATAGTAAATTATTTTCAGCACATAGCATAGCTTTGCGAAAGGCTGAATCTATGATCAACATTATTGCGCTTTTTAGATTCATGGTCTTTTCGTACCTAATACATTCTCTAAATTGTTGTGAAGCGTTGGTGGAACCCAGCTACACCTCGAAGATATTCTATGGTGGTACTACACAAAAGGTTTTCCTAGACATATCTTCATGGGGCTTTCATCAGCATGAGAGTACTTCTAGCACTACCGCCTGACCTCCATAACCTTGAAATATATCGTGTTGCTGGTATTAGAGCTCCTCCTCTCGGTTTAGCATACATAGCTTCAGTTCTTGAATATAAGGGTCATAAAGTCAAAATTGTTGATAGTCCTACGCTAAAGATAAGTACCAAGGAGTTCATAGATATAGTTAGGGAATTCAAACCAGAAGTAATAGGCTTTTCAATTCAAACACCATTCGCTCCAAAAGCTTATTCAATTGCAAAATTGATTAAATCTCTTGATCCTTCAATTATCACTATAGCTGGAGGTCCTCATCCCACTTTTCTATATGAAGAAGCGTTGTCCAATCATATAGATATAGTTGTAAGAGGTGAAGGAGAGAAAACCATAGATGAACTTATCGATGTACTTGAAACTCATGGTCTAGACTATGAGAGATTAAAGAATGTTAAAGGAATAGCGTTCAAGTACAGGGATAGAATTGTTGTTACACCGAAAAGAGACTACATTCTAAATCTTGATCTACTACCAAAACCAGCTCGACATTTATTGCCGATGGATAAATACACACTCTTCAAAAAACCCATAAGAGTAGTACATGTAGTAGCATCGCGTGGTTGTCCTTATGGATGTATATTCTGTTCAACATCATATTTCTGGGGTCGCTGTAAGAGATGGAGAACAGCTAAGAGTGTTGCTGATGAAATTGAAGAAGCTGTGGATAAATACAAAGTTAGGCATGTTGCATTTGTTGATGATGAACTTATCGAGAATAGGAAATTTATATATGAGCTAGTGGAGGAGGTAAAGAAGAGAGGATTAGATTTAACCTTTAGCTGTGGTGCAAGAATAGATCATGTTGATAGGGAGTACATGAAGTATCTCTATACAAACAATTTTGTCGCTTTATATTTTGGTGTTGAATCAGCATCTCAAGAAACTTTAAACAAAATTAAGAAAGGAATAACAGTAGATCAGGTCAATAAAGTGTTTGAGTGGAGTAAAGAAATTGGCTTGTTCGCAGTAGCCTCATTCATAATAGGATTTCCTTGGGAAGATGAATCGGATATACGTAAAACAATAGACTTCGCATTAAAACTTAATCCAAATTATGCTCAATTCACAGTAGCAACACCTTATCCAGGTACTCCATTATTTGAATATGCAGTTGAAGAGGGTCTTATAGAGGATTGGAATTGGGAACACTATACAACTCTAAGACCTGTTATGAGGACCTACAAGTTAACTTTAAGTAAATTAAGAAGACTTCTCAGAGAGGCATATATGAAATTTTATCTTAGATGGAGCTTCATCTTTAGAGAGCTAAAATCTGGAAGAATTCTTGATCTTCTTCCTAAACTCCTAGAAGAGATTTTTAAGGCATTCATTGAGAGAATGGGTTTGAAGTAGGTGAGATAGATGGATTCACGTAAAGAAAAACAAAATAGAGGTGGTCTTGGAGCATTCCTAGCCACAGCTCGGATACTCTTTGATAATCCCCTCATACGTATGTTCTTAAAAATAGCAGCTGTCAACACAGTAATGTGTAAGCATATTTGTGATGAAGGAGAGCAGAATATAGACTCTTCAGCTATATACCATGCACTTTCAGTATTTGCAGGTATAAGAGTTGAATGCCCTATCTCAACAAGATTTCTCATAGACTTTCTGAACACGATTCTAAGAATAGGAATCCATGTCATGCATGGTGATGATAGGGAGGTTGCTAAGGCTCTTAAGGATCCTGCACTTCGTAGAGGTGTTGCACTGGTTCTCAAAGGTCTTGGACTTTATGGTGTTACAGTTCCCCAAAAACTACCAGCACCCTTCTTAATAGTGTGGAACTTTACTAACATGTGCAACCTAAGGTGTATGCATTGCTACCAACGTGCTGATGCACCATTAAGTGATGAGCTAAGCCTCTATGAAAAGCTGAGAGTTGTTCATGAACTCGACAAGGTTGGAGTGGCTGCAATTGCTTTAAGTGGTGGTGAACCCTCAATTCATCCTGATTTCCTGACAATAATTAAAGCTATAGCTGCAAGAGGTATGTATGCAGCAGTAGCAACTAATGGATGGAGGTTTGCTGATATAGACTTCATGAAAAAAGCTGTTGAGGCTGGTCTTCGATACGTAGAGGTTTCCGTAGATAGTGCTAATCCAAAGAAACACGATGCATTTAGGGGTGTTGAAGGTTCCTGGGCTAGAGCTATAAAGGCACTTGAAAATGCTGTTAAGCTAGGAGTAAACCATGCTATGGCAGTAACTATAACTAAGATGAATATTAATGAGATTGACGATATCCTTGATTTAGCTCAGTCGATCGGGGTAAAACGTGTTGTATTCTTCAACTTCGTACCTACTGGTCGTGGTGTTGAGATAAAGAATCTAGATCTAGATCCAGTTGAAAGAGAGAAGTTTATGCGCAAAATATATGTAGAGATGAAGAGAAGAGGTATTGAGATTGTTACAACAGCTCCTCAATATGGTAGAATAGTTCTTCAGGCTAGTATGGGTAGAGAGATCGCGCCAACACACTTTGCTGTTCAGAGAGATCCAATAGCTAAAGCTGTTGCTGAATTTGTAGGTGGATGTGGTGCTGGTAGAATATATGCAGCAATACAACCCAATGGAATTGTGACTCCCTGTGTCTTTATGCCTATATCTGTTGGCTCTTTAAGAACATCATCTTTTGCTAAGATATGGAGTGAAAATGAGCTATTACTTAAGCTAAGAGATAAATCTAATCTTAAAGGTCATTGTAGGGTATGCAACTTTAGAAATGTTTGTGGTGGATGTAGAGCTAGAGCTTATGCATATTTCAATGATCCATTAGCACCAGATCCAGGTTGTATATACAACGTTGATGAATGGAGAAAAATCCAGAAAGAAGCTCTTAAAGGTTATGAGATGGTAGTTGAAAGCTCAAAGTGATTTAAGGTCTTCAGCTATTACCTCTGCTACTCTTTTACCTGATAATAGCATTGAGCTGAATATAGGTCCCATCCTAGGAATTCTATGTAGTGCTGCTACAGCCATTCCAGCTACATAAAGACCAGGTAAAACCCTTCCTGTTTTCTCAACAACTAACCTTTCTCCTTCCTCTGCATAAGCTGAAGACTCCGTAAATACTTGTAGACCTGTCTGAGGTACTTTTCTAGCTACAATTTTGAGAATTTCAGCATTATGACCTGTAGCATCGACAACAGCTTTAGAATACACAAACATAGGATCTACATGTAGACCTGATAGTACAACGGCATTCCATTGTATAGCCACACCCTCTATTCGTAATGGACTAAACCTTATTATTACATCCTCTACGTGAACTCCATGTATGATCTTAGCACCAGCATCAATTGCAGCACTAGCGAGTTTCGCCATGAGCTCTGCCGCTGTAACAACATATAATTTCTCTTCTTCATCAACTTCGTACTTAATACCAAAGTCTTTTAGGATAGGCAGTGCCTTCTCATCTACTACTATTTTATGGAATAGCATTCCTCCTCCACCAATACCACCACCGAAGGAAAGTCTTCGTTCAAAGATGACAACTCTGAAGCCTTTCTCAGCTAAATACTTACCAGCAGTTAATCCAGCAGGACCAGCACCCACTATGACGATATCGCTTTGAGAGATATTGATCCAATCTCTTAAGCTAGCTTTTAAGATAGCTCGTGATATCCTAGCTTCTAAAGGTGACGAATTAGTGTACAAGACTGCACCCTTAGGCTAGATATGAGGATGTATAGAGCAGAAAAAGATATCTCGAGAAGATTCTTCTTCGAAGTTACTTAGAGTATTTCTCCCATGCCTTGACAGCTGCTTCAGCCATAGACTTTATAACTCTGTAGGGATCCTGAGCTTTCATGATTGCTGAAGCTACGAGAACACCAGCTGTACCAAGTCTGATAGCAGCTTCAACATCATCAGCTGTTGTTATGCCTGCGCCTGTAAGTATGATCACTTCTTTGTTTACACTCCTAACGGCATCTACAGTACTCGTAACTACTTCAGGTTTAGCTTTGGATACAGCAATTCCTGTTCCAATGAGTTCTGGAGGTTCTACTGCAACTGCTGTAGGATTGAGAGCTGCAACAGCTTTTGCTGCTTGAGGTGTATCAGCACAAACAAGTGTTTCTAAGCCTAAATTCCTAGCTTTCTGAACAATTTCAACTATTTGATCTAGTCTCAATCTATGCTCACTATGGTTTACAAGTACACCCTTTACACCAACTTCTTTCAATGCATCTATTGGTATCCAACCAGTATAGGCTCCAAATCCATATGGTTCAGCATGTTGTGCATACACTGGTACTTCAACATTACTCAGTATTAATCGTAGTTCAGTATATGGCGGTATCACGATTATCTCTACATTTCCTAATTCTCTCCAAACTCTTTCAGCTGCTTTAGCTATTGAAAGACCTTTTTCACCAAATGCTGTGGGATAAGCTTTGAAATTAATCGCTATTACAGGTACACGCATCTTCTCACCTACAGAGCCATATCGTTAGAAAAAGAAGAGGAAGAAAAAGTTGAAGAGTTTTTGCAGTATTTATTGAATTACAATAGTTCTGTCTTGACTTTTGGTCCTTTAACTTCGTAGAGTCTTGCCTCTACGAACCTATCTTTCAATTTCTCTAATACTTGTGGTAGCGTTGTATACTCCATCTCTTCTGGTCCTAGTCTATGCGGCATGAATGGTCCATGTCTTCTCATGTAGTCAGCTATTACTTGAGCTAGTCTTCTTGTTTCATCGAATGCTGGATCATCGAATAGATCTGAGGGTCCTATAAGCTTACCATTCTTTACCTGGAAGCCTAGAGCTACTAATCTTGGTGGTCCATCAAATCTTGTACACTTAGCATATCTTTGAGGTACAGGCATTAAGGGGCCGAAGTGGCTACCTCTCATCCAACCTGCAACAAGGTGTGGAAATGCAAATGCTTCTAGTATTTCACCAAGTGCTGGAAAACCTGATTGTGCTCTAACAATTGCTACTGGATCATCTTTACCTACATATCTACCAGCTATTAGATTCAATCTTTCAACAGCTACAACAGCTGCTATTTCATCATCTTTCTTTCTATAGATTCTCCTTATAACGAATCTTCCTGGAGTACCAATTAGTGCAAGGATATCATACATTTCTTCCGGGGCATTCATTATCACGTACTTTCCTTCCATGACATCATATATCTCGAACTTAAATCCATCATGTAGCTTTGGATCTATTACTAAGCCAGCGGTATTGAATGGGTCTGCGAAGATTCTGAACAATGGTAAGTTGAATGCTCCTGGCTCAGTCTTATCAGCCATGAATATCACTATTGGTTCAGAAGGTCTTTCAACTATCTCCATCTCAGCTACCGCTGGACCTAGACCTCGTACATTGCCAGAGAATGCATCTGACAGAAGATCCTGACCTGCTGCATAAAGACCTAGTTCTTTAGCTACTTTAGCTGCTTCCTGAAAAGCTCTCCAAGCAACTTCATGTACTTCTGGTGAGTCAACACCTTTTCTATGAGTCATTATGAGCTGTAAATCATCGCCAACATTAGTCACATAGTAGTCTACAAGTATTCCCTTACTTTTAGCTTCAGCAAGAACTCTAGCAGCAGCAGCCATGGTATCTGGATGCACTACGTGGTGACCAGCGAGAGAACCTATATCAGCCTTAATGACTGAAATCGTTGTCTTGGGCTTTTCTTCACCACTCACCTTTAAAGCACCCAAAACCGTTCTGTGAGTAGACCTAAATATTTCTTAGTTGTAATGATGTGTACTAACCATTGTGTAAAGCTCTATACGCTAAAACAATATTATAACGTAATCCTTATAAACGATTCAAGAACCTTTACTAAGTTCCTCACCTGTAATGGGTTTAGATGGCATGTATTCACCACGAGCTTTTTGAATTCTATCTAAGTAACTTCCTGGCTTATTCATTCTTGGTCTACCTGTTCTAGGATCTCTTCTAAACGTTACATTGAGATTCCGTAAAAATTCATTCAATGCTGTGGATATGGATAGAGGACTTAATGCAGTGCCATGTACTTCAGGTTCACCACAAAACGCTATTACATGATCCGATACATAGTCTAGTATTAGCAAATCATGATCAACTACAAAAGATATTGCCTTTCTAATTCTAGTTGTTCTCTTTATAGCACGAGCTACATTCAATTTATCCTCTACATCTATATGAGCTGAAGGTTCATCTAAGAGATATATGTCTGCATCCTTAACAAGACATAGAGCTATGAATAGTTTTTGAAGTTCACCACCACTTAAGACCTTAACTTCCCTCTTAAGAATTCTATCGATGTTGAGTCTTCTTATAACTTCGTGAAAGAGCCAATGAGAAGGATTTAAGGCATCTTTATTCACTTTAGAGATACAGTTTTCGACTGTTTCACATTTAAGCATAGATCTATCAATGTACTGAGGCTTAATACTAACTGTGAAGTATTTTGTCGTTGTGAATCCATCATCAGGCTCTAGTTCTCCAGCTAGAATTCTTATAAAGGTTGTCTTTCCAATAGCATTTGGCCCAACAATACCTATTACTTCACCTTTGTAAGCACGACCACTACTAGTTTCAAGAAGGAATGAACCTAAACGTTTCTTGATACTGCTCCATTCTACATAAACACTACCTTCTCGAGTAATCTCTTTAGCTTCTTCACGTTCATGTAGATAGAAGACTATCTTCTCATCTCTTATCCTCATATTCTCCGATGGTAGATATCCCTCCAAGTAGTGGTTTATTCCTGTACCAACAGCATAGAGTTTTGAGAACATACCGTACACACTTGGTTCACCATAAGCTACAACAATATAATCGGCAATGTAGTCTAGTGTTGTCAAGTCATGATCCACAACAAGTACATAGACATTGTTTGGTAGCAACTCTTTTAATGCTAATGCAAGTCTAAGCCTTTCACGTATATCTAGATATGCTGTCGGTTCATCAAATATATAGACATCTGCTTGTCTTAGAATTGCAGCAGCAATTGCAAGTTTCTGTAATTCACCACCACTAAGAACTTTCACATCGCGATCAAGCATTCTCTCCATGTTCAGGATCTCTGTGACTTCTCTTACTAATCCACGTTCATCAACTCTTCGAAGTATATCTTTAACAGTACCTTGCTTGATATACCGTGGGATGTACTCTATGTACTGGATCTTGTGTATAACTCTCAACTTCTTATTGTAGAGATCTTTAAAATATCCATAGAGTTCTGTTCCTCTAAACATTTCTAATACTTGATCTACTGATATCTTTTGATCATATTTTCCAAAATTTGGCAATAGTTCACCACTCAATATTCTTAAAGATGTTGTTTTACCAATACCATTCCTACCAATGACTCCTATAATCTTTCCCTTAATTGGTATCGGAATTCCATATAATTTAAAAGCATTAGGTCCATATCTATGTACTAGCTTTTCTTCAACTTCTTCTGGTAGATTGACTACATGTATAGCATTGTAAGGACACTTCTTTACACATATACCACAGGCTATGCACAGTTCTTCGTGAATAACAGGTTTTCCTTTTCGTTCTGAGCTAAGTTCTATGGCTTTATAGGGTCTGGTCAAATTTACAGGACAAAATCTAATGCATGGTGTACCACACTTATCTGGATGACACAGATCGTACTCTATCACTGCTACTCGTGAAACCAAGTTACGACCCTCTATGCATAGGCAGAAAATGGTTTAGAACCTTAATTACATATCGTTAAATAAATGTTTAGAAAATGCATACTTGTATCGCTATCTGTTATCACCACTCTTCCTCTTCTTCCCACTCTTCTTCTTCCCACCATTCCTCCTCTTCTTCCCATTCCTCCTCATAGAGCATAGAGCAACACCTCCCACCCTATCACCTTGAGGACAAATATAAAAACTTACCTTGAATTATCGGTTAACACTTTAATGTACTGAAAAACCTTGTTTATGTACGCAGAATTATTCACGTACTAAGATTGGACTACATCCAGAGATACTCAGTAAATTCCTTAAGATCTCGTCAATGAGCTCTGTATTCTGCACATTGAATAAGTCCTTGATTATATCTTCACTGATCTTCTCAGTACATAAACAATCTCTGTATCTGTCAAATACGGCTTTGAGCTTTTCAATAACTTCTCCATTATTACAGACAATGGAGAGAACAAGACATGATCTATCTGAGTATTGTTCAATTTTCTGAAGTATTCTAGATATTTGTCTATCACCGAGAAGTCTAACAAAGACTTCGTATTCCTCTTTGTGTGCTACATTCTTATTTTTATGAAATGCATTTTCCGATGATAGAAGTGCGTTTAAATATGCTTTCAATGGTATAGATATATACGGTATCTTCAGAATCTTAATCGATTGATGTATATCCTTAAGCTCTCTACATACCTCCTCAATACATGAAGTCTTTACAAGGATTAAAGATAGGACTCTATGGGGTTTCAATTCACTCACTGCCTATTATCCTCCATGCACTACAGGTACTATGTCTATGGTGCTATCATCTTCAATGGGAATCTCAGAAGCATTGGATCCATAAACATTAGCATCAACACCATTGATAAATATGATTATTCCTGGCTTTATCCTTTCCTTACTATCCAGTATGGCTTCTTTAACTAAGGGATACCTCTTTGAAACTTCATTTATTATCTCAAGTAGTGTTGCTTTGTGTTGTATCTCAATAGCTATCTCATCTATACCTAACCTATTTTTGAGTGAACCTAAGAATCGTATCTTTATCATACTATTAACCAGTTTCACTACTTGTTTCTTCACGTTTTCGTTGAAGTTTAATTAGATGTGTTATGTATCCAGCTATTTGATTTCTTAATTTCTTTGATGGTGTATGAAGTATCTTCTTCAAGACCTCTTTATTATGCTGAAAGTCTTCGTTAAATAGCTGAGGGTACGTTGAGAGAAGTTTCCTTGCTGTTCTTTTGACTAACCCTATCCTTACCTTACCCATAGTATCTACCTTAACCTCGAAACATACTAGTGTAGAAACCTAAAAGTATTTTTTATTGATCAGAAGCTGTTATTTTGAACTGCTCCACGTATAGAAAGTATGATGAAGGTTTATATAGAACCCCTCCTAATCACCTCATGGGTGTTGGGTATATGGCAGCACAGCAACCAACATATGAACCAACAGGTATACCCGTAATAATACTGAAGGAGGGTACAACAAGAACAGCTGGTAGAGATGCACTAAGAGCAAATATGATGGCAGCAATAACGGTTGCTGAAATAATCAAGACAACCTACGGACCTAGAGGTATGGACAAAATGCTTGTTGATGCACTAGGTGATGTCACTATAACTAATGATGGTGCTACAATACTAGATAAAATGGATGTACAGCATCCAGCTGCTAAAATGCTTGTACAGATAGCTAAGGGTCAAGATGAAGAAGCTGGTGATGGAACTAAGACTGCAGTGATATTTGCAGGTGAACTACTTAAGAACGCTGAAGAGCTTCTCGAGCGAGGACTTCATCCAACAATCGTAGTTTCAGGATATAAGAAAGCTCTTGAATATGCAGTGAAAGTAGCTGAAGAAATTGCTGAAGAAGTCGACATAAAGAATGAAGAACTTCTAAAGATGGTAGCTAAATCAGCCCTTACAAGTAAGGCTGTACATGGTGCAAGAGATCACTTAGCAGAGATCGCTGTGAAAGCTGTTAAACAGATTGCTGAAAAACGTGGAGATAGATGGTATGTAGATCTAGATGCCGTTCAAATCATTAAGAAGCATGGAGGTAGTTTGTTGGATACTATGCTTGTTTATGGTATTGTTCTTGATAAGGAGGTTGTTCATCCTGCAATGCCAAGAAGAGTAGAAAATGCAAAAATAGCACTACTAGAC
>Ga0190369_1000142_pt1 | contig 10506 bp, 6 predicted proteins | sample 4872181213_MG_FD_165051 | JGI IMG/M metagenome (GOLD analysis project Ga0190369, IMG submission 165051) | Hydrothermal vent microbial mat bacterial communities from Southern Trench, Guaymas Basin, Mexico - 4872-18-12-13_MG | ecosystem: Environmental > Aquatic > Marine > Hydrothermal vents >... | reverse complement strand
CCATTAACCCCTGTTCATCGGGTCGTCGGAATCATTAACTCCTGTTCAATGGGTCACCCGCGCCATTAACTTCTGTTTGATCGCTGTCCGCCACCATTAACTGCTGTTAATGGCCGGCGACAGCTGAAGAGAAGTCGGCCCTCAGCGTACTCGTCGTCGTCCCCTGCATCGAGAGAAGGCTTGTCTACGTGTTTCACGTGATGAAGTTCAGGGATGGCGAGATCTCCATTGGGGACAAGATCACAGTCCCCACGTTCCTGAGGAGGGCTCTTGAGGATGTGTGTGGAGGTGAGCTCAAGTTCGTCACCGGAGTCGCTGGAGAGGGCTGAGAAGAACAAGTAAACCTTGGTTGCACTAAATCGGACATGAGATAACCAAATAGGCGCAAAATACGCTAATGAATTCACCGAAAGTAGATTACTCGCAACGGACGAAGTCCTATAAATTTCTATGCGCAAACTTTGCGTATTCGTGCGCAAAACATGTGCGTACACAGGCATTTTCACGCAAGATTAAAAGGAGCATCACACAGAACCTAAACCTCGTCCAAAACCAGGTGCACATCGATTGACTACTTCTGTCGTGGACATATGGTCACGTGCTGTTGATTTATGATTCCCTCTTCCTCCTTAGTGCGATGATGACAGCAATGGCGACTACAGCGATTACGATGCAGACCACTGGCATCAAGAACCTTACTTGGACCACCACTGTGCATGTTGCAGCATTGCCAGCGTGGTCGATCGCCACTAGCTGGATTATGTGTGTTCCGTCGCTTAAGGAAATCTCGTATGAATTCAGTCCAGTGACGTCTGCCACTAGGTGGTGGTCAACGAACAGTAGCACTCTGGCTAGCGCGAAGTTGTCGCTGACATCCCACCTTACTGTGACTCTGAATGTCACTACCGTTGATCTGTTGTGGGGTTCTACGATCGCGATTGTGGGTGCTGTCAGGTCGACGACCACCCAACTGGTGTCAGTACACGTCCTGTTCGCGTAGTCGACCAGCATGATGACAATCGTGTGGTTGCCCTCGGAGAGAGTGAGCGTGTACTCGCTGACGACCCCGAGGGAGATCCACTCCCCATCGTCCACTCGTAGCCTGAAGTCGCGCACTGGGTACGGCGAGCTGTACGTCCAGGAGACTCTCACGCGGCTGACATTAAGCCACGCAGATCTGGGCTCAACGATCATGACAGTTGGCTCAGGTGGGCTCACTGTGAACATGACGATTGTCCTAGCAACGTTGCCAGCACGATCAGCGGCGAGGATCTCGACGACGTGTCTGCCGGGAAGCAGGAGCATCAGCGTGAAGTCCTCGACACCAGTGACGTTGACCCAGGAGCCATTGTCCACACGCAGGAGAACGTAGCTGATGCCAGAGAGAGCATCGCTCACAGACCACTCCACGGTCACGTTGACTTCAGGCAAACTGCTGCTGTTCTCTGGGAACTCCACGTAGATCACCGGAGGAGTGGTGTCGATCACCACGCACACCGTGGACAGGGCTTCAGCTCCGCCGTACTCGACGAGCTTCACGTATATTCTGTACTCGCCCTCTGAAAGCTGCAGAGAAGCCGACGTGTTTCTCCCGACATAAATCCACTCGCCGTTGTCCAGCCTGATTAGGTAGTAGTAATCGGAGTACGCTGACCAGCCTTCCCAGGTTACCTCTATCACACTCTCATTCAGCACAGAGCCGTTGATTGGGCTTGCGATCTTGACCCATGGGAGTGGAGGACTGATGTTGAATCTCAACAGCAAGAGCTTCGCGTTACCGGCGGCGTCAATCGCTCGTAGTTCGACGATGTGCCAGCCTCGGACGAGCTCACCAGTCGAGAAGCTCGTCATTCTGGTGACATCGATCCAGTCTCCGTAGTCGATTCGCAGCAAGACGTACTTGATCTTAGTCACGTTGTCACTGCAGCGCCACTCGATCGTCACGGAGCACTGCTCGATGACTGAGTTGTTTGCAGGATAGACTATTTCCAAGATGGGCGGAGTCACGTCCACCCAGAACTCGACGGAGTCCGTTGCGTTTCTACCCTGTACGTCAACGGCGCAGACCTCGACGATGTGTCTCCCCTCGGACAGACCGGTGAACGTGTAGCTCGTGTTGAGACCGACATTGATCCACGGACCTCCGTCAATGCGTACCTCGATGTGATCTAGACTGGCAGCGGCACTTGCCCGCCAAGTCACAGTCACATCAGTCGTGTTTAGGCAGGCACCATTGCGTGGACTCGTGATCTCGACCTGAATCGATGGAAGGAGTTCTGGAGCTAGGAATCTGATGACTCTACGAAGACAGTCGGCACGCGCAGAACTGCCGTTGATGGCCTCGAATGGAAACGCGAAGTAGACGAGCCTGTATGAGCCGTTGTACGCAATCGCGGCGGAGCCGTTGGTGATGTCAGTGTAGTTTAGAATCGCGAATGAGCCGTTGTACGGTCGGATGATGTCTGGGTAGTAGTTGTTGTTGGCGCTGTCTGAACCGCGCAGATTGTACGATGCGCCCTCAAATACTGTGCCAGGGAGACCAAACACGGTGTACTGCTCAGCGTCGTCAGCCACGTACTCCGCCCGCAACCACTGCTTGTACCAGTCGTACGCCTCGTTCTCAAGGTCAAAGCCTATGTCCTGGCCAGAGATGAAGAGCGCTCCTCCAGACGCGAGGTACTGCGCTATCGCGGAGCGCTCACTGTCAGTGAGCGTGCTCTGCCAGTCGTCTCCTGTGAACCAGATCACCAGAGTCCTGTTAGCTAGTACGTCGTATGTTATATTACCATCACTGAGAGTGTCCCACACTTCAAAGTCCCGCCACTCCCTGAAGCCGAGGGCCTCAAGTGCCTCGATGTAGTACGCCTCGTAGCGGTCGCCCTGATCGTCATCGACAAGCAGGATCGGTGCTCTGTAATTGTCAACGATGACCTTGATCGCCACTGAGTCACTCGTGCTGAAGTTCGTGTTCACAAGGATGCTTAGCGTGTAGACGCCATCTGGTAGCGCGCATGTGTTGACTCGAGCCTCGTAGTACCCAGAAGCCTCGTTGTACGTCAAGTTCTCAGAGAGCTCGGAGTCCTCACCAATGAAACGGCAAATCGCGCTGAACGAAATTCCGTCGGCGACGACTATAGACGCTCTGACGGTCACTACACCGGAGAGCTTCGCACCAGACGATGGCTCGATGATGGAGATCTCGATGTTGTCAACGGTATAGCTCACGTGAATGCTGGTCACGTTCTCACCGTCACTCGCATTGAACGTCAGCTCGACGGATCCTTCTTGTGAGTACCTCGTGTCCCATAGGTGCTCCCAGTAGCCAGATGTGGAGTTGTATGTCATGTCATACCACGTCTCGTCGATCTTCACCTTCACCCATGCGACCTGAGTCTCGTCGGTCACGTTAACCTGCAACCTGACGACTCCCCGTATGCACGAGCTAGGGGACGGTAGGATCTCGGTGAACACTGGGTACCCAGGAAGTACTTCCATTCGCACGAATGAGACGTCCGGATCTCCGTAGTACCACAGCTGCGTGACTAAGCTACTCTGACTGTACACGACGAACCTGAATGAGTAGAGTCCAGTCGTTGGGGGCGAGTATGTGAATGTGAGAGCATCATCAGATGTCGCGCCGCTCAGGGTGACAGAGTAGTTGCCGAGGAACTCCTCGCCGAACGAGCCCATGATGTACACGCCGACTATGAACTCTGCGCTACTTTCGGTGGTATCCATGTCGACTGTCACCATGACCGACTCGTAGACTGAGTCACCGTCAGTGTCGGAGCCTGCTAGGGTTATGTCGTAGAACCACACGCGTGGTTGCAGACCAGAGTACCTCATGATGAACTCGTCCCACTGGTGGTGCGCAGACGAGTCAAGCTGAGAGTACTCAGAGTAGTAGCTGGATATGTAGATGGACAGGCCGTAGGCATTAGGGTGACCAGAGAGGTGACCACTGTAGAGCACAGTGTCATTGAACGCTTCGAGAAACGCCTCGATGAGAGACTTCAGGCGCGCGTCCGTGACTTGGTCGTAGAGGAGTAGCATGAAGTGCTTCAGATCCTTCGAGTAGGAGTAGCTGAACGTCTCAGCGTTCTGAGCAGCGTAGTTGATGGCGTCGCTGTACTTGTCGTAGTTCCTGAGGAGCTCACCGACGATCTGATTGAGATGGCCCATGAGCTCCATGACCAGTGCCGAGACGTTCACGGCAGACTGAGTCGCGTTTGGATCGCTTCCCTGGCTTCCATTGTTGTAGGACTCGACATATTTCTGCGCTATGAGGACTGCGAACTCTGCGGGATCCATGTTGGGGTTCACCACGAGAGCCCGAAGGATGTCGTTGTACGGCCAGCCGTCACTAGCCTCTGTCTCCTGAGAGAAGACGACGTACTTGACGTAGTCTCTGCACATATACGCGACCTCCAGCATGCCCATGAGGCAAGCGTCGAAGCCGAGGACGTCAATGGTCACGTTGAGCTCATCGTGAATAGTTCTGAGGGCTGCCCTAATCTCGTAGAGATTAAGACTGTCACTGCCATTGGTGTCATCGAAGCACACACCACCCAGAGCAGCACCGTGGTCCCATAGGATCAGAGCGTAGTGCTCAGCGGGGTAGTGTTGGACGCACCACGCCACGAAGTTGACGAGTGTCTGGGGGTCACCCATGTTGCACTCTCCCCAGTCTTCATCAGCGTTCTCTGGGTATGGGGCCTCACCCTGCTCGACCACGAATAGTTTCGTGTCAGTCCAGTTACCGTAGCTATCATCGTAGCCATCTATCCTGTCGAAGAGAACGACTATGGTGACGTTGTTCGTCGATCCGACTTCTGCCATCTCGAGGAAGTCGTCAATACCGCAGGCCTCAAGGTTGTTATCTGCGTCCAGATACACCATGAACGTCCATTTTCTAATCTGCCTCTCGGTCACGCTGAACTTAGGCACGATGAGCTCTGGCATAGGTCCGTTATGTACGAATACTGCAGGGAAGTTCTCTGGTATGACGACTCTCCCTGCTGAACATTTTGTTACTATTAGATCAAGTACAGACGAGGTGTGAGCACACACTTGCCTAATTACGCGTACACCTGGACTATTGGAGTTACTTGAAGTCGAGAATGAAATTGCGTTCGGTGCTAGCATGCTGCTGAGCAGAATCAGAAGGAGCACAACTGGCAGTTTGCGCATTAGCACCCCCGCACTCATTTTGAGAAAAATTACTGTTCAATAAACATAAAAATATAATCGTAACCGTAAACATGATGCATTTCTAAGCACATTATGCAATCTTTGCAAGCGAGTCGCAAGCCACTAACCCGAGTTAGTGCCGCTGAAGGCTGATTTAACAGGAGTTAGTGAAGTTCACCGAAAGTTTAACTCCAGTTAGACAAGTTGGCCGAAAGTAGAACAGCAGTTGAACCACTGGTCACGCTCACGCCAGCGAGAGCAGTGCCGCGAGACACTGTGCAGGAATTGGTCGTCACTCGTCTGATCTCACGCGAGACTCGGCGTGAACTCCAGTTAAACTCTCGGCTAACCCGTCTGACTGGAGTTAAACTTTCGGTCAGGTGCACTAACTGGGGTTTTACTTTCGGTTGACTGCACTAACTTCTGTTAAACGGGCTTTCGTGGGCACTAACTCGGGTTAGTGGCTTGCGACTGAGGATCGAGATTGGCTCGCTAGTGAAACACACGCCTCGTGACGTCTGCGATGAGCCTCAGAGCATCTCTGTGCTTCATCACGCGACACAACTGCTGGATTGAGACGAACCTCACGTGTCCTCTCGAGAGCTCCTCGACTTTCCTCCTCAGCCCTGCGTCTGCCACTATGACTGGAATCCCATCGACTTTCTCCAGCTTGAACAGCGCTGCTCTCAACTCTCCCTTGACCTGGACCTCGAAGAAGACCCTGGTGCCGCCGCGCTCCCAGTACACGTCGAACGTGCCCACTGGCGTCCTGAAATCCTCCGTCGCGCTAAAGCCAAGCGCCCTGCCGAGCTCTACGAGGAACTTCTTGATCTCCTCGTGTGACGGAGTCTCCTCTCGCACCTCTGGCTTGATGAGTTCTGGCCTCAGCACGAGGACGAGCTCTCCCTCAAGCTCCGAGATCGCGGTCATGAGCCTCTCGACGAGCCTCTCCTGCTTCTCCTCTCTCATCTGCTCCAGCAGTCCGTTCACCTCCGACCCGTCTGGGAGGATGAGCATGAAGAGCCCAGTGAACAGCATCCTCGCAGCGACGAACGCGAACACGTGATCCTCGAAGAGTTCGAAGGACGAGGAGAGTGCCCTCTTATGGTGCAGGGCTTCTCTCGCGATCGCGACGACGAGCTTGGCGAGCCTAGTGTCCTTGGCTACCTGCACTAGCTTTCCCAGGTCGAACTCCACGTAGTCGCTTCCGATCGTCAGCACGACTCCGGCCTTCCTGAACTCCCTCAGTGGAGGCATGCTGTTGAAGTCACACGTGAGCTCATGCTCCCTCCGCTTGCCGAGGACTGCGGAAACGATCCTGTTGTACTGTATCGTCAGCACTCTTGGGGAGAATGTGCATGCTCGCTCGTAGTCCTCGATCGTCACCTTGGGCTTCCCCAGGATGAGGGGCAGTAGCAGGACTCTCGCTGCTGCAGTGAGTCGCCTGACCTGCTCATTGAGATACTCGCTCAGGTGCTCCATCTCCCCCACTCGCGGCTCTAGAAGATAATTCAAGGTTACCTAATGACGTAATCGTTGCGCGTGCTGGAGATGTGAGTGATCCTGCTAGAGTCAGTGTCGGTCGCTTCGCCGTTTGCTCTCAGCCTACGACTGACGTCTAGTACAGCGCTCGTGTCAGAGGGATAATCAATAAAAAGAGAACAAGTAAGGTTAGGCTCGTTCCAACGCTAGGGCTCGTGCTGAGAGTGAGGGGCTTTCGCGTTGAGAACCTCGGCGTGAGGGTCCGCCCTCGCGAGTTCGTCGACTCCGTGGTCGAGCTCGGTGCTGCTGTCGCGATCGCGTGCGGCTACGTCTGCGGTGACCACGAGGAGAGTTCTGAGCCTCACCTGGTCGCGCTCGTCAGGCTCTTCGACGAGAGGCAGCTCTGGGAGCGCTGCAGGCTCTGCCTCGCTGGGAGGTGCGGTGAGAGGGTCTACGAGGTGCTCAGGGGAAGGTTCCCGCGCCTGCTCGTGCTGAGGAGATTCTGGGATCTGCTTAGCGTTCTGTTGAGGGATTCTGCTACTCAGACTAATGGATCGGCGTCATCGCGCGTGTTGCGTCGGCTAACATCAGTGGTCGGTGATGTTGGAGACCTGAGGCACGGGACGTTGATCTCCCTACCAGTGAGTCGTGAGGGCAGGTTCTGATGTTGTAGTAGCTCGCGCGCGGTGTTGGTCGGCGGTCACTCTGACTCGCTCATGACCTTAGACAGGAGCTCCCTTAGTAGCTTCCGACCTTCCTTGGTTCTGGATAGCTCGGAGACCACGATTGAGAGGAACCGCTGGGGGCCGAGGGCCTGTATGCACGCACGAAGGAACTCTCTCGAGGCGAGCACCTCAAGTGGGAGTGCGCGCACGATCTTCTCAGGGCCGAGCTCCTCGATGAGTGCACGCCATGCTTCGCGTGATGTGAGTATCTCTGGTGGCAGGGTGCGTGCGACTTTCTCAAGACCGAATTCCTTCACGAGCGCGCGCCAGACATCGCGTGACATGATCACTTCTGGTGGGAGGGTGCGCGCGATTCTCTCAGGGCCTAGTTCTTTTGCTAACCTACTCCACGCCTCTCTCACTGCTTGCTCGTCCACTTGCATCACCAGTCTTATCACGTTGAGGTCTCCCGTTACTAAAAGTGCCGCGAGTGTATTTGTGTCTTTTTCTCTGAGAGCTCTCAGAGCCAGTTCCATCCTCCCCTCGGAGTACGTGATCTTCAGCCACTCCATCTCCTTCGGCAGTCTCATCTCCGCGACCACGAGGAAGAGCATCGGTAGCGGAAGGTTCTCTAGGGCGTAAACTCCTTCACTGATGGCTCTCAGCATACTGCGGTACCTTGCCAGGAGGTTCCTCCTGTATGGCACGATCACGAGAATCGTAGCTCTCCTGAGGACGTCGGTTACGTCTACGTCGTACCTGTAGCAGAGGGCAAGTGTCCTGAAGGTAATCATGTAGAGTTCCCTGCTGTCGACTCTCTCTGCTTCTGACTTGACCTCAATCGCGATGATGCGGGAGTCCTTCAGCGCGTAGTCTATGCTGAGCGGCGCTCTAGCGATCTCGACTTCAACTGGACCAAGCACAACCACTCTCTCGTCTGGCTTTATCAAGCCTAGCCTCTCGAGGAATCTTGTGAGATCCTCTTTGTGTTCGTCCGCGAGAATCTTGAACGCCAGGTCGATTCTCTTGCGCTCATGCAGGCTCAATTACTTCACCCTAGTGTGCTAATACGACTTAAGATAAGGTCTGCTACTGACAGTAGCTAGGGTCGCTTATGGCAGAGACCTCTGCTCTCGGACAAACATAGTGTGAATTCAGTAGGCTCGTGAGCAAAAACATCGCTAATCAGGCACAGAGAGAATCACATTTTAGTCGCCTAGACGAGCAAGTCTTCAACAAAAGACAGTCCCCATGGATCCCACAAACTCTATCGCGAAGGTGGGTGAAGGTCTGCAAGATTTTCGGGGAAAGCTTCCCACGCTTGATTATGCTACGTAGGCTCTGAAAGCCTGCTTGAGTTCTTACCAACAGAGGCCTTGCTGGACTCAACTCGACACCGCTGTGTACACTCACATTTGTCGAGTGAGAGTACGACATGACTCTCGGTGGTCGTAGCTCGCGGCGCTGACCTGGCTGTGCCTCAATTATGCTTATATTTTGGGAGCCGTGATAGGTGCCCTCACGTGACCAGCGAGTACGAGCCTAGGTTCATCAGGACGCTTTTCGACGCGTGTCTTGTGTACTTCCAGTCGCGTGGGATAGCGTAGTTCGATGAAAAGGTCTTCAATGCGATCATCGACGAGCTCTCGCGAGGCTCTCTCACTCCACATGCGCTGGCCGATAGAGTCCGCTCAGCTCTCGCTGGGGTCCCAACGCCGTTCAAGGTGGACGTGGATCAAGTCAAGTACTTCCTCAGGATGATGTGGTACCTAGGATTCGTGAAGAGCGATGGCGACCGCTGGTCACTCACATCGTTCGGCATGAGCTACTGCCGCAGTAAGAGTCCAGCTCTGCTCCTGAGGACTGTGGAGCGCTGGTACCCAGCTCTGTTCTTCCTAGACTGCGTGCTAAGGGAGAGGATCAAGAGAGTGAAGGACATCGAGAACACGCTTGGAGCCGACATGAAGTACTGGACGACTGTGATGAACAAACTTGGCTTCAACGTCAGGCCTGGCATAAGGAAGCCGTACAATGACTTCGTCATCAAGAACCTGATCATCCCGCTACTCGAGCACGTCGGGTTGGTGGTGAGGTCAGGAGGACTCATTCACGCTACAGCGCAGGCGCAGAGCCTCGTAGCAAGGCTCCAGCAGCAGTTCACGCTGGTGTGCTTCGCTCCGAAGGACCCGGTTCTCTTCGGTGCGGTCTACGACCTAGCTATGCAGTCTCGGCACACGACAGTAGTCACGACGACGATAGACGCTAAGACACTGACGGCTCTAGACGCCCTGAGCAAGCTCCGCCCTGAAGCTCAGGTAGAGGTCTACACGTGTAACGTCGTCGGCTTCACGGAGGATACAGCAACGATACTCGATAGAGTCAGCGTGACTAAGATCTAGGGTTGGCATGTTCCGACAATCGTGCTCGCCGATAACTCGTGTGTAATCTCGTCATCTCCACTCACGTGGGATGCGGTTGAAAAGAGCTACGGCTACGTGATCATGTGTAGGGCCGTCCTTGGAGAGATCTACGACGAGTTGCAACTCCTAGTGAACAGGTTGAGATGAGACTGGCGCGCGAGAGTCAACCGTGACGTCTAGTGAGGCTCTGCTGAGCCGCTTTCGACGCACGTCCGGTGAACTCTTATCAAGTGATTGGATTGAGGCTCTCTCATGTTCGATTTGGACGTAACTAATGCTTGGTTGATTCTCAACGCCACCGTGACCGCTAGTGGTCAGATGATCGGTGGTGTCGAACGGAACCTCTTGGAACCTCAAGGTGTTCTAGCCTCTTATATTGCGCATCTCATTATGTTTGGGAGGAGCATGCAAGAACTCGTCGTGAGCGTGATCGCAAGGGAGGTTAGCGGAGTGAGAGTCGTAGAAGCTCAAGTTGAGCCGAGAGTGGTCATGAGACTAGCTCTGGTCAGGACTGAGCCGGAGCTAGGCGTGGAGGTAGTCAGGATGATACCAGACACACTGAGAGACGAGAGAGTGAGGAGAGAACTCGGACTGCCAGCGTTCGATGAAGTAGTAGTTAGGCCGAGGACACACAGCCCAAGCGAGGCAGACATCGAGCTGAGATCTCGTGGCAAGACAGTTGCTGAGTTCTCCGTGAAGTTCGCAGTTAGGGGGAACGTTCAGTACGCGATCAGTGCATGGAAGAGAGA
>Ga0190369_1000141_pt1 | contig 10560 bp, 8 predicted proteins | sample 4872181213_MG_FD_165051 | JGI IMG/M metagenome (GOLD analysis project Ga0190369, IMG submission 165051) | Hydrothermal vent microbial mat bacterial communities from Southern Trench, Guaymas Basin, Mexico - 4872-18-12-13_MG | ecosystem: Environmental > Aquatic > Marine > Hydrothermal vents >... | reverse complement strand
CTGCATGGAAGATAGACAATGGAGGAGCAGATCCAGTTTTGAGTGCAATGGCGAAGTGGTATGCGGGGAAGGTGGCGGTTATGTGTGCTGATGAAGCTGTTCAGCTTCATGGTGGATATGGATATAAATCATTTCCTTAGCTGAATTATTCCAAGCCAAAAAGCACCAGCAAGTATTATAAATCCACCTATGAGTTCTTCTCTTTCTGGAATTGTTCCAAGAAATACATATGCCATGGGAAGGACTATTATTGGCTGAAGTATAAGAAGCATGCTTGCTCTTGAAAGCTCCCAATAACGATATGCCCTGAATGTAAAAAGAAAACTTACACATGGTCCTAAAAATGCTCCAAGAAGGGTAACGAGCCAGTATCTTGGTTCAGCATTAAACATGAGCTTTCCTGAAAAAAGCCCCCATAGTGTAACAAATATGGCTGCTATTGCTGCTCTATATGCAACCATGACATTTGGATGTATTCTGTCTATGTAAATCTTTGCAAGTATGAACTGTAAGGTGCAGAAGAGTATGGCAAAAGATATAAAAAGAACACCTTTTCCTACAATATTCCATCTTCCCTGAACACTGTATATGCTTCCAAAAAGCATGATGCCTATTGCAGCAATTTCCTCTTTCTTAAGTTTCTCCTTTAAGAAAATAACCCCTGCAAGGATCACTGCTACTGGAAACATCCTCCAGAGGAATGAGGTAAATGTTGGGTCAAGTAAAGAAAGTCCTTTCCATCCAAAGATCATTGTAATTCCTGTTGAAATACCAATAGCTGTAAGAGGTCTTATATGTCTGAGAGTAAAGACCTCTTTTCTGCTTTCTTTAAAAAATAGGCATATAAGAAAGGAGTAAAAAGAGGATGCAGTGGTCCATATTACACAGAAAGATTCTGGATTAAACTGAGAAAGTCCATATTTTGCCGTTATAAAATTCGTAGAGACAAGAAAAACTCCTATCAGGGAATATAAAAAACCCTTTTTTCTTTTTTCCATAAAAGTTTATTAACATATTCTCCTAAACTGGTTAACTTTTCTCTTGACAATTTTTTAAACGAGTTGCATTTTATAAAAAAAGAAAGGGCCCATAGCTCAGTTGGCAGAGCCACCGGCTCATAACCGGTAGGTCCCTGGTTCGATTCCAGGTGGGCCCATTTATTTTGTAAAAAATTCTTTTTTTCACATCTTTTTGGTCCTCTCAAGATGTCTCATTCTGAATCTAAAAATCCTCTCAGATGTGAGAGGAGTAAAGATGCACAATAAGATAAAACTCCTTATTGAGCTTCAGGATTATGACCTTAAGATAAACGAGATAAAGAAGAGAAAGGAAAAGATTCCTGAAAAGATAAGAGCTATTTCTGAAAAGCTTGAGAAAGTAAAAGAAGAGCTTGAGACAGCTTCAGCAAATCTAAAACTTCTAAAAAGAAGGAGAAGAGAGGCAGAAAGAGATCTGGATGACATAGAGGAAAAGATAAGGAGAAGCAATGAAAAGCTTGCTAACATAAAGACAAACAAAGAATACAGAGCTGCCCTGAAAGAGATAGACGAGCTTCAGGAAGAAAAGGCAAAGATAGAAGATAGACTCTTGGAAATAATGGAGACTATAGAATCTGAGGAAGAAAGGACAAGGAGGATTCAGGAAAGGATAAAAGAAGAAGAAAGGCTTTTTGAACAGGAAAAAAAGGAGATCCTTAAAGAGGAAAAAGAGCTTGAGGATAAGATAAAGATCCTGAAAAAGAAAAGAGAAGAGCTTGCTCAAAAGATACAACAGGTAGATGGGAATCTTCTGAAGAAGTATGACTTTTTGAGGATGAAAAAAGGAGGAATTGCAGTAAGTCCTGTTATAAAAGGAGTATGCCAGGCATGTCACTTAGGTATTCCACCACAGAAGTTTAATGAGCTTATAAAAGGTGAAACCATAATGACATGTCCTCATTGCTTGAGAATAATATACTGGGGAGATGACGCAAGACTGAAAAGTGAAAAAGAGGAAGGTGCGCTGGAGTAGCACAGATGGCCGCTGTCCTGCAATCTGCAGGGCAGAGGAAAGTCCGGGCTCCAAAGGGCAGGGTGCTGGGTAACGCCCAGTCCCCGTGAGGGGAGGAAAGTGCCACAGAAAGGAGACCGCCAGGCATATTGCCTGGTAAGGGTGAAAGGGTGAGGTAAGAGCTCACCAGTCCCGCTGGTGACAGCGGGAGCTAGGCAAACCCCACCCGGAGCAAGACCGAATAGGGGAGCGATTGAGGGTTGCCCGCCCGAGCTCCCGGGTAGGTCGCTTGAGCCAGATGGAAACATCTGGCCAAGATGAATGGCCATCGCCCCGAAAGGGGAACAGAACCCGGCTTATGGGCTGCTCCAGCAGCATCTTCCTCTAAGGAGAATAGGGATGTTTATCCTTGGAAATCTTCTTATGGCAATAGCAAAGGTCCTTGATACAGCTCTTTCAATATATATGTGGCTTATAATAATAAGAGCTCTTATATCTTGGGTAAATCCAGATCCATATAATCCCATCGTAAGATTCCTTGTATCTGTTACAGAACCTGTTCTTTATCCTATAAGAAAAAGAATCCCCCTTTTTGGAGGAATAGACTTTTCTCCTCTTATAGCAATCTTTGCTATCGTCTTTTTACAGACCTTCCTTGTTCAAAGCCTAATACAGATAGCTCTTAGACTAAGATAGTCTAAAAATTCCAGAATTCGTCAATCTCTTTATCCGTAATATCCCATCTGCTTTTGTGAGGAGGAAGTTCTTCTTTCTTTATAAATTCAGGGAGTCTGTCATCTGATTTGCTGAATCCTGCATTCAGATTAAACTCATGCTCTTTCTTAAGGATCTCTTTTCCAATCTCTATCACATCTTCTTGTTTCCAATGAGTTCCAAGAACTGCATTACATGTCTCTATAACTCCTTCAAACCCTTCTTGAATATCCAGGATAGCAAATGCAATAAACAGACAATATCCTGTTGAATCAAGAAAAGCTGTTGTTATCTGGAAGTTCCTTGAAAGCTCAACCTTTCCTTCCTTTCTCAGACCATCCAGTTTTCCACCAACAGAAAGTATCTCAGGAGCAATAGTATATCCACTTGTATGATCTGCTCCCATCGTGCTTGTTGCATATGTAACACCTATTCCTTTTGCTGCTCTTGGATCATATGCAGGAAGAGCCTGTCCTTTTACAGCAGGAACTCTTGTAACTCCATATGCCTTTCCTGTAAAAGCTGCACCCTGTCCTAAGATGCGACCAAGAGGAGAACCCTTTTCTATTTCTTTCAAAAGCTCTATAGCCTTTTTTCCATCACCAAAATTCAAAAGACCTGCTTCCATTGCAACGGCTATTGTTACACCAGCTTCTATTGTATCTAATCCAAGTTCATTACAGAGTCTTATAAGCTCAGCAGTTATGTCAAGGTCATCTATTTCACAGTTTGGACCAAATGCCCATATAGATTCATACTCCTGACATGAAACGACCTCTTTCCCATCCTTTCCATACCATGTATTAGAGCACTGGATGATGCAGCCAGGACTGCATGCATGATTATATATCTCTTTTCCTTTCCTTTTCTTTATTTCCTCAAATATCCTTTCTCCTGAAACATTTTCAGCTTTTTCAAATCTTCCTGAAGAAAAATTTCTTGTAGGAAGTGCACCAGCATTATTTACTATGTTCATAAGGACTGCTGTTCCATATGTATTCAAAGCTCCTTTTGGTTTTGTAATGTCATGTTTCTGTAATGCATCTATAACCTTTTTCCTTCCTTTTTCAAAAAGCTCCTTGTCTTTTATCTGGACTCCAGAAGCCCCTTTATCATCTACAACTATTGCCTTAAGACCTTTTGCCCCTAAAACAGCACCAAGTCCACCTCTTCCAGAATATCTGCTTGGTCTGTTTCTTAAGTCATTAAAACAGACTCCTGCCATTGCCATCTTCATTTCACCTGCAGGACCTATACAGCATATCCCTATGTCTTCTCCATATTTTTCTGTAAGAATCTTTACAGTCTCTGATGTCTTTTTCATAGAAAGCTCTTTTGCTTGAATAAGCTTTACTGAATCTTTCTTTATTTCAAGAACATAAGGAATCTTCTCTTTTGCTTTTCCCTCAACTATGATTCCATCTATCCCAAGTCTTTTAAGCTTTTGACTAAACTTTGTCCCTGCATTTGATTCTTTTATTCCTCCTGTAAGAGGAGACTTCCCCCCTACAGATATCCTTGAACTTGAAGGAGCTGCTGTTCCTGTAACAATTCCAGGAGCAAATACTATCTTGTTTCCTTCTTCTAATGGATGACATAAAGGGTCTACCTCTTTTGAGATCACTGAAGATGTAAGCCATCTTCCTCCCATGTTCTCATATTCCTTAGAATCTTCAATGTTAACTTTTAAATTGCTCATATCAACTCTTATTAACCTCATTTTTTTTCCTCCTTTCTGTTTGTTGCTATAAGCCTATAAAAAAAGAAAAGAAAACTCAAGTTTTAAACTTGTAGGAAGAATGCATTTTCGGTATAAGGTAATAGGTATGGAAGCTGTAAATCCTGATTTTCAAAAGCTTATAGATGATCTTATTGGTGAAAAAGATGCAGTAGAAAGGATATTAAACAGTGTAAAGGAGGGAACTACTTTCAGGATAAATCCTTTAAAAACGAGTGAAAAGGAAGCTGTCAGTCTTCTGGAAGAAGAAGGTTTTAAGGTAGAGCCAATATCTGACATTCCCTATGCATACATATCCAGATATGAACCATTTCAGTTAGGAAAAAGCCTTTCTCATTACCTCGGTAATATTTACATACAAGACCTAAGCTCAATGATCCCTCCTATAGTGCTTGATCCTAAGGAAGGAGAATTAGTCCTTGATATGGCAGCAGCTCCTGGTTCAAAGACCACACAGCTGGTTTCTCTTATGAACAACAAAGGGCTTATTGTTGCTAATGATCCTTCTTTAAAGAGGATAAAATTTCTTGCATTTAATCTTATGAGAATAGGATCTGTAAACAGTGTTGTTACGATATTTCAGGGAAACAGATTTGGAAGGCTTTATTTTGAGACATTTGATAAAGTCCTTGTTGATCCTCCATGCAGTGCTCTTGGAACAATAAAGGCATCTCCTGAAGTGCTTAAATGGTGGAGGATGAAAAAGTCAGAAAAGTTTACGAGACTTCAATGGGATCTTGTAGTAAGTGGAATAAAGGCTTTAAAGCCTGGAGGAATTCTTGTTTATTCCACATGCACTATTGTCCCTGATGAAAATGAGGCTATTATTGATAAGGCTCTAAAGCAATATCCTGTGAGACTGGAAGAGATTAATGTCAGATGGAAAAGGATAAAAGTAAGGGAAGGGATTAAAGAATTTCACGGAGAAAAGTATTCTCCTGATATGGTCAAGACCTTGAGACTTTATCCTCATGAAAACATAGGAGAAGGTTTCTTCATAGCAAAGCTCAGAAAGATTGATACTATGAAAAGACCTTTAGATGTTCCTGAAATGAAATTTCTTCCACTGGTTGATAAAGGGCATCATTCAATAAAGGACATGATAAGAGCACTTGAAGATCATTTTGGAATTCCAGAAGAATTCTTTGAAGGATTCCTTTTTGAAGTTGCAAAGGAGATAAGGATCTTTTCTCATGAAGCATCTAAGCTTCCATTTTTAAGCTACTCTCACAGAGGGCTTCCTATAGCAAAGCCTGGAAGAATCCCACCCATACTTACTACCTGGGGAGCTCAGTTTTTGGGTCGTATAGCAAAAAGGAACTTTATTAATCTGGAAGATGTCTCAGAGCTTCTGGTTTATCTGAAGAAAGAATCTCTTTCTGTAGAAAAAAACAGAAAAGGACAGCAGATAGTTCTCTATAAAGGACATCCTATAGGATATGGAATAGCATCTGATGGAAAGCTAAAAAGCAGGGCAAAGATAAAGATGGAGCTGTTATGGCCTTTCTGTTTAGAAAAACACTGATTATTTTTTTATTACTTGCAAGATACGGTTTTTGCTCTGAAGTATGCAGATGTTTGAAAGAAGTAAAAGGAGGTTTTCTCATAGAGACAATTGAAGGGAAGGTTATATGTGCAAAAAATGAAAAGGAATTTTTTACTCCTGCATCTATTTTAAAGATCCTTACTGCTCTTTCTGCACTGCATTATCTTGGAGAAGGATTCAGGTTTAAAACAGAGTTTTACATGGGAAAGAATGACCTGAAAATAAAGGCATATGGAGATCCTCTTCTCGTTTCTGAAATTATTGACGAGATAACAGATGAGCTTTCAAAGAGACTTCCTTCTGTAATAGATGACATAATCATTGATGATAGCTTCTTTTCAGAAGACATAAAAATTCCAGGATTAGGAAATTCTTTAAATCCCTATGATGCTCCTGTAGGAGCTTTTTGTGCAAATTTTAATACGGTTTATTTCAAAAGAGAAAAAGGGAAGATCGTTTCAGCAGAACCTCAAACTCCTATTGTCCCTTTCGTAATAGACTTTATAAAAAGGCTTCCTCAGGGAAGATGCGTCTTTTCTCATAATGTAAGGGATCTTGAAAGATATGCAGGTGAGCTTTTCAGATATTTCTTAGAGAAACACGGAGTAAAGGTAAAAGGAGAAGTAAGGTTTGGAAAGATAACTGATAAAGACAGGATCGTTTATACTTATTATTCTAAATTCAGCTTAAAAGAGGTTATAAGAAAGATGATGAGGTATTCCAATAACTTTATTGCAAACCAAATAATGCTCTTTCTTGGAGCAAGGCTATTTGGTCCTCCAGCAGAACTGAAAAAAGGGGTAATGGCTATAAGGAGATATGCAAATGAGGTGCTTTGTATAAAAGGAATGAAGATCTTTGAAGGATCAGGAATATGCAGGAAAAACAGAGTTACCTGTAAACAGATGGCAAAGATCCTGAAAGCTTTTTTTCCATATAGGTCTCTTATGAGAAAAAAAGGAGATGTTTATTACAAAACAGGAACACTTAAAGGAATAAGGACAAAAGCAGGATACATTGGAGAAAGATACATATTTGTCATCTATCTTGAGTCGGGAAGAGTGGACTTAAATTGTATTTCTGAAAAATTGACACATTAAATAGCACACTTTTGTGTCATTCTGACACATCATTCTTTTTTCCTTCCAGATTTTTCCTTCCTTTTTTTTGGCACAGATTTTTCTTTAGTCTTTAAAAAGCCTGTGAGAAGGAGAAAGATGGTCTTAAGAAGCCTTATCATTGTTCTGGCTCTGTTTTCCTTAGGACTTGCTTCTGATTTAAGCCTTTATCTTTCAAATGCAAAAAGGGCAGAAGCCTTAAAGAAGTTTTCAGAAGCAATAGATTGGTACAGAAAAGCTCTTGAAAGCTCAAAAGATAAGGATCTTCGTATGAAGATATACTTCAGGATGGCATACTGTTATAGCAAACTTGATAATTCAATAGCTGCATTTAGTCTTTATCAGGAGGGTTTAAGAAATCCAAAAGCAGAAGAATACTTAATATCACATCCAAGGCTCTTTATAACCTTAGCAAACCTTTATTTTGACTTTAAGAAATACAAAGAAGCAGCAAACATTTATCTGAAAGTACTGGAGAAATACAAAAACAGATCCTTTATTCCTTTTGTCCTGGTAAAAGCAGGTGACAGCCTTTTTAATCTTAAAAAATACAGGAGAGCTTTGAAGCTATATTCAAAGGTAATCCTGTTATATGAAGGAACAGATGAATACTGGATAAGTAGATTCAGGATGGCAGACATAGGTGTATTTTATCCTGGTATAAAGATACCAGAAAGTATTGAATACGAAGATTACAGAAATCCAGTAAAGGCATACAAGGAGATAATAGAAAATGCTCCTGAAACTCTGTCAAAGCTAAAACAGCTTGCTCATCTCAGGATATCTTCATTTTACATGAAAAAGGGAAGATATGATCTTGCAATAGAAGGGATAAAGAAATTCTTAGAAGGATATCCTTCAAGCATCCTGAAAAGATATGCAAAAAAGCTTCTGAATAGGGCTGTCTCAGAATATGTTGATGTGCTTTATGAAAAAAAGGATTACCTTAAAGTATGCAAGCTTTATGATTCACTGAAAGATGAGATAATTATTTCTGAACTTAAGTATGAAACAGCTAAGAAAATAGGTGATTCTCTTTATAGATTTGGTTTATACAGAGATGCTCTTAAGTTCTTTATTCAGAATCCTAAACAGAACCTCCTCAGAATTGCAGAGATATACAACCGTCTTGGAAGATACAGAGAGACTATATCTCTTCTTAAGTCTTCAAAGCCTTCTCAAAAACTGGCTCTTATCTTAGCAGAGGCTTATTTTAAGGAAAAAAGATATGAGGATGTTATAAAGGTCCTTAAAAACATAAAAGATCCAAAGGCATACTATCTTCTGGCAGAGGCTTATGATAAGCTTCAGAGATACACCAAAGCAATAAACTACTACGAGATCCTTACAGAGATTGAGTCTGAATATAGACTAAATGCATGCTTATACCTGGCAAACTTCTATTTTGACAGAAAAAGATATCAAAAGGCTCTTTCATACTATCTTTTAGCACAAAAGATATGCAAAGGCTGTCCTGACTTTGACTTTATAAAGCTTCAGATAGCTAACTGTTATTATGAAATGGGAAGATACAAAGAGTCATCAGAGATACTAAAGCAAGTAAAGGATGATAAGCTTATAGGATTGGTATCAAATCTTCAGCTTGAGATAATGAAATTAGAAAACGAATACAGGGATCTGAAATGGTTGATAGAGTAAGTTTTGACAGTTTTTCAGTAAGTCTTCCTAAGGAGATTGAAAAAAAGAAAGAGTCATTTTTGGAGCTTATAAAGGATTATCTGAAGAAGGTAAATGAAGATCAGAAGATGGCTGATAAGGCAATAGAGGATTTTCTTAAAGGAAAAGGAGAACTTCACAGGACGATCCTGATGGTTGAAAAGGCAGACATCTCATTCCGATTGTTTATGAAGATAAGGAACAAGCTTATAGAAGCTTATGAAGAAATAATGAGAATGCAGATATGAAGGAGTTTTTAGAAAAGATAAAAGAAAGACTTGATAAACTGTCTCCTCCTCAGAAAATAGCGCTTGGAGTAATAGTAGCCCTTCTTATAAGCACGGCTCTTGTATCTGCCCTCTGGATAAGATCTCCAGAATATGGACTTCTTTATTCTAACTTAACTCCTTCTGATGCTGCACAGGTAGTAAAGAGGCTAAAGGAAATGAGGATTCCGTATAAGTTAGAAGAAGGAGGGAGGATATATGTCCCACTTGATAAGATTTATGAACTCAGGATAAAACTTGCTTCAGAAGGGATTCCAAAAGGAGGAAAAGTTGGATTTGAGCTTTTTGACAAGACGAGCTTTTCTATAAGTGATTTTGCTCAGAGGATAAATTACATAAGGGCACTTCAGGGAGAACTTGAAAGGACTATTGAATCTCTTAAAGAAGTGGAATGGGCAAGAGTTCACATTGCTATGCCAAAAGAGTCTATATTTATTTCCAAGGAGAAAGAGCCTTCTGCATCTGTAGTTATCAAGCTAAGACCTAACAGTCTTCTTACTGAAGATCAAATAAAGGGAATAGTATATCTTGTGGCTTCAGCTGTTCCAAGACTGAGTCCAAAAAGGGTCGTGGTTGTTGATTCAGAAGGAAATATTCTGGCTGGTGCTAAAAAGGAGGAATTTCTTACAGGAAATCAGATAAGACTGAAAAATCAGATAGAGCAGGATCTGGAAGACAAGATTGTAAAGCTCTTAGAAAAAGTTACAGGAAAAGGGAAAGTAATAGCAAAGGTTTCAGTAGATATGGATTTTTCAAAAGTAGAAGAGACAGTTGAATCTTATGATCCATACAATGTTGCTGTAAGAAGTGAGCAGATCATACAAAAGCAAAGCACAGGAACTCAGATTATTCCAATGGGAGTTCCTGGTGTTCTTTCAAACTTACCTGATACAAACATCTCAACACAGACAAAGTTTCCTAAAAGCAGTCAAAAAGAAACTAACAGGATCGTTAATTATGAAATAGGAAAAACGGTCAAGTCTATAAAAGAACCTGTAGGAAGGATCTTGAGGATATCTGCAGCTGTTCTTGTAGATGGAAAATACAGTCCAGCAGACATAGGAAAACTGAAGTCCCTCGTTCAAAGAGCTATTGGATATTCTAAGCAGAGAGGAGATCAGGTAGAGCTTATAAGTATGCCTTTTAAGGAAATAGAGGTGATGACTCCTGAAAGAGGAATGGTTGACATACTTAAGAATGCAGTCGTTATATCAAAGATCATAAGTCCTGTCATAAAAGGAATTGTAGCTATTGTCATAATGCTTATCTTAATTATAGCCCTTAGGAAAACCGTAAAAGAGATCCTTCCTCCAGCTCTTCCAAAAGAAGAAGAGAGAAAAGAGCTTCCAAAACCTGAAGAAACTGAAAGACAAAAAGGAATAAAAGCAGAAGAGCTTGCAGAAGCAGAAGAGATAAAGGCTCTTCCTGTTCATGAAGAGATAAGAAAGATAGCAAAAGAAGATCCTGAAAAAGTAGCATATCTTACAAGAC
>Ga0190369_1000140_pt1 | contig 10566 bp, 14 predicted proteins | sample 4872181213_MG_FD_165051 | JGI IMG/M metagenome (GOLD analysis project Ga0190369, IMG submission 165051) | Hydrothermal vent microbial mat bacterial communities from Southern Trench, Guaymas Basin, Mexico - 4872-18-12-13_MG | ecosystem: Environmental > Aquatic > Marine > Hydrothermal vents >... | reverse complement strand
CTGTATTGCTATAGGCCCTCCAACGGCTAAAGTTTTGCAAAGCTATGGAATAAAACCATTAATTCCCAAAGAGTTTACATTTGATGGTGTATTAGAGCTTTTAAAAACAATAAAGGAGAAAAAGAAGAGTTAGATGTGGCTAAGGACATGCAATCGGTTCTGAAAAAAAAGGAAAGAAAAGGGATGTGTCAACTTAAGGGACAAAGGCTTATATGTCTAATATTTAAATTTTTCGCACAAAGTGGACACATCCAATAAAAGAAACCATTAACAGAAACTTAGAATTTGATACCGAGAATTACGATTAAGTGTTAATAGCATTGGGTTGGAAAGGCATATGCAAATGAAAACAAGAATCATCGCTAAAAAGTGGTTGAAGTCTATTAGGAGGGAAAGTAATGGTAAACGTCTTGAATTCAGTAAATTTTGAATCACTTGAACTCGATATGTCTTGGGCTTTCGAAGATGCGGATACGAAGTACCTCACTCATGACATTCATAGATATCCAGCTAAATTCATACCTCAGCTTGCAAGAAGGATTATTGAGAGCTACTCAAAACCCTATCAGATAGTTTTAGACCCGTTTTGCGGTTCAGGTACAGCACTTTTGGAAGCAAGACTTGCTGAAAGGAATGCTATAGGTATTGACCTGAATCCCGTAGCCTACTACATTTCAAAGGTTAAAACAAATCCTATTGAACCGACAAAGATAAAAAAGAATTGGGAAGACTTTTCACTTAAGCTCAGTCCGTTTTTCGGATTTAACAACGTCGAACCCTTTCCATTACCTAAAAAAGCTCTCCTCAGTTCATGGATACCAGAAAAACAGCTGATAGATATGAGAAGACTCTTTACATTGATAATGGATATTAAGGATGAGGAATTTAGAGATTTTCTTCTCGTAGCATTTTCAAACATCCAAAAAGATTGCTCTTGGTGGTTGATGAAGAGCGTTAAGCCATGTAGAGATTTTAAGAAGAAAGTACCCGATGTAATCCCGACATTTATCAAACAAGTTGAGAAGATGATTGAAAAAAACAACCAGCTTTGGGAAAAGCTTAAAAACTCAAAGACGTGGGTAAAGGTGTTTAAAGCTGACACAAGGTGTTTATCGTCTGTTGTTGAGAATGTCGTCGATCTGATACTCTTTTCCCCTCCGTATGTTACGTCTTATGAATACGTCGATGTTCACAAGTTGAGTATCATCTGGTTAGAGCAAGCAGAGGATCTGAGACTGATTAAGCAGAGATTTATAGGCAGTATGTCCGCTAAGCCTAAGAGTATTAAAATCAATAGCTCTTTGGCAGTTGAAATCGTCAAAGAATTAGCTAAGAAGGATAAAAGGTTGAGTAAGGCTGTAAAAACGTATTTTGAAGATATGCAGATCAGCTTTAGAGAGATGGACAAAGTTCTCAAAGATAACGGCGTAGTTGGAATAGTCATTGGAAATCCAAAGTTGAAAGGTGTTGAAGTGAAGAATGCGGAGGTTTTTGCGGAGATGTTTATGAACATGGGATACGTAGTTGAAAAGGTTATCAAGCGACCAATTCCGAGCAAAAATCTGCCAACAGTTAGAGACCCAAAGACCGGTAAATTTACATCCGTTAGTAATCATCACGTTAAAGTCTATCCTCATGAATTTATTTTAATTCTCAGAAAATTATAACGAATAATACTGAAAAAACGATTTTAGAGAAGATTGAAGAAAAAGCTCGGTAAGGGAGAAATTACCTTAGCTGAGGCTCTTAGGCAGATAAAAGAATTAAAAAATGAATACCTTGTTCATATCAAAAAGGTTAAGCCTTACATCAAAGACCTTTTATAGGAAAGAAGTTTCAAGAACTCGTATTCAATACTTTAAAGGGATATTTAAAAATACTCAAGAAAAAACACTCCGATTTAGAAGTTCTTTCCGAGAATGAGATTAAGAAGAACGATATAATGTTTAGAAAGTTGGCAGTGAGGTATGGTGATTATCTCTTACTCCCAGATACGGATATAGTTCTTGTTAATTACGATTTTGCCAATCCTTGGAATTCAAAGATTTTGGCTATAATCTCCTGTAAAACAAGTTTAAGAGAAAGAATTGCTCAAGCTTAAAGTGTATTTGGCTACCACAGACAACGACGATGATTTCAGTTAAGAAAGCTACAATGGTATGAGCAGGAACAGAATAATTGCGGAATATGAACTTGACGGTATCTATATCATGAGAGACGATTTCAAGGATGAATGGGAAAGCAAGAAGGTTAAAAAATATGAAAAATTATTGGACGACTTGATAAAGTTAATAAGATGATAATTGTTAAGTTTAGTTTTAAGTATTATGTAAATTTTAGAAAATAAGCAAGGCAATGCTAAAATTCTAATTCTTCGAATTCTTCTTTAGGATTTCCGCAGATGGGACATTTCCAGTTTTTTGGCAAGTTTTCCCATGTAGTGCCCGATGGAATGTTTGCGTATGGATCCCCATCACTTTCGTTGTATATATATCCGCATTTTTTGCATTGATACAACTTAGGGGACATAGGCCAACTCCACCCCTTCATCTGTTAAATGTAACTCACCGTTTTTCTTTGTTACGAAACCCTTAGCAATTAAGAACTCTAAGTTAAACTTGAATTCGAAATCGGATAAATCTTTAAATTTTTCCCTTAATTCATCTACTGTTATTCCATTCTTTATCTCTTGAAGCATCTTCCTCCTTATTGGATTCATAGATGCCGATAGTAGTCTCTCATGTTGTTCGCGAACCTTTTCTATTTCGGACATCGATATCAATTTATTTTTTAAGGTTATAACCGTTACTGAGCTTTAAAGAAGTAATTCCAGATTTTATCTTTTAAGTGGTGTATGTTTTTTACTGCTTTACCTTTTCCCTTCATCTCATCTGCGTTGCATAATGCTATTCCTACTGCAATTGGGCTTTGCTTTCCTTCAACCATTACGTATACAAAATCCCCCTCCTTTATCCTTTCATCGGCATAGACTATGCCGGGTTTCATTACATCAGCCCCGTTCATTATAGGATTTAATGCTCCCTGATCTACGATAACTTTGTACTTCTCCGGTTTAAGTTTTAAAACTCCATAAACGGTTAGATAATACTTTCCATCGTATTCTAAAATTATAGGTTCGTTATCGACAAGGATTACACTTAAATCGTTAAACTCTATTTTGTCCATTACCCCTTTTACTTCTACTCCCGCCCTCTCCTTTACTTCTAAAGTAATCTTCTTCGATTCCTTTTTTCTAAGTCTATGCTTATGCATAACTTTTAAATAGATGACGTCAAACATAATTTAAACTTTTGGAGGAAAAACCATGCCAACGAGACCATTAGATGTATTAAACAGAGCTTTAAAATCTCCAGTAATAGTTAGATTAAAGGGTGGTAGGGAGTTCAGAGGTACTCTTGACGGCTACGATATCCATATGAACCTAGTGTTGCTAGATGCTGAGGAACTTCAGAACGGTGAAGTTATAAGGAAGGTTGGTAACATCGTTATAAGAGGAGATACAGTAGTATTCATATCTCCGGCACCGGGGTGATTTAGATGTCTGATGGTACAGCAGCAATGGGTAAAAGGGGAAAGAAAAGAGTTCATGTCAGATGTAGAAGATGTGGAAGAAATTCATTCCATAAGAGAAAGGGCTACTGTGCTGCTTGTGGATTTGGAAGGAGTAAGAGAATGAGGAGTTATAACTGGTTGAAGAAAAAGAAGTCGAGAAATTGAATGTGTGGAGTCGTTGGCATTTATTGCGAGAACGAGCTTTTAGCACCTAAATTGGCTTATTATGCACTTTTCTCCCTTCAGCATCGTGGACAAGAGTCCGCTGGAATTGCATCTTACAACAATACAATTGTTTGTAAAAAGGGAATGGGATTGGTAGCAGAGGTTTTTAGCGAAGACGACTTCGATTTATTAAAAGGAAATGCAGTAGTTGGACATGTTAGATATTCCACTACTGGTCTATCAAGAATAGAGAATGCACAACCATTTGTTGTCAAATCAAAGGCTGGATCAATCGCTGTAAACCACAATGGAAATTTGGTAAATTATTCTGAGCTTAGAAGGGAATTAGAAAATGATGGAAGGGTTTTTACATCAGATACAGATTCAGAGGTGATAGCACAGTTGCTATCTAAATTCTTAATGAAATACGATATCATAGACTCATTGAGACTTCTCAGCGAGAAACTAATCGGGAGTTATACACTCACAATTCTCGTAAACGACACATTAGTTGGATACAGAGATCCGTTGGGTTTTAGGCCATTATGTATCGGTGAGCTTGAGAACGGTTACGTGATATGTAGTGAGAGTTGTGCAATAGATGCAATAGGTGCAAAGTTTATAAGAGATGTTAAGCCGGGAGAGGCAGTAATAATTAAAAACGGTGAAATCGAATTCGTAAGAGTTGTTAATTCCCAAAAGAAGAGGTTCTGTATATTTGAATACATATACTTCGCTCGCCCAGATTCCGTTATAGACGGTGTAAGTGTATACGAAGCAAGAAATAGAATGGGTAGAAGACTTGCTAGAGAGGCACCGGCTGACGTAGATGTAATTTCAGCAGTTCCGGATAGTGGAACTACTGCTGCCATTGGTTATTCACAGGAATCTGGAATTCCATATACTGAGGTTCTGATAAAGAACAGATATGTTGGAAGAACATTTATAATGCCAGAACAAAAGATGAGGGAGCTATCTGTTAGGTTAAAGGTTAACGTAGTTAAAAAGAACGTAGCTGGAAAGAGAATTGTGTTAGTCGACGATAGTATCGTTAGGGGTACAACTTCAAAGCAAATAGTAAGTATGCTTAAAAATGCAAAAGCCAAAGAAGTACATTTCAGAGTTGGAAGTCCACCTATAATTGCACCATGCTACTTCGGCATAGATATGAAAACGAGAGAAGAACTAATAGCTTCAAGCCATACTATAGAAGAAATCAGAGAGATCTTGAACGCTGATAGCTTGGCATACTTGAGTATTGACGGATTGCTCAAATCCGTTGAAAAATCTGGAGGTAATAAAGGTTATTGTTTAGCATGCTTAACTGGAAGGTATCCCGTTGTAGTTCCGGGTGAAGAGCATGAGTAACGTTTATCTTGGGCTAATTGGATATCCAGTGAAACATTCTGTTTCACCAGCAATGCACAATGCTGCATTGAAGTATTTAGGAATTGAAGGAACTTATCTAGCATTTGAAGTTAAGCCAAACGAACTTGAAAAAGCCGTTTTTGGTGCTAAGGCTTTAGGATTTAAGGGTTTAAACGTAACGATTCCATATAAAGAAGAAGTTCTAAAATTTGTTAAGCCTGACAGCTTAGCTTCTAAAATCGAGGCGATTAATACAATCGATTTAGAAAAGATGATTGGTTACAATACAGATGCATACGGTGCAATCATGGCACTGGAAGAAAACAGAGTAGAGATTGAAGATAAAATAGCTTTAGTCGTTGGTGCCGGAGGTGCTGGAAAGGCAATAGCTTTTGCCTTAGTTGAAAGAGGTGCTACAGTGATATTAACCAATAGAACAGCATCTAGAGGATTAGAAGTTGCAGAAAAGATTAGAAGATACGGTGAATGTATATTCCATTCATACGACAAAATAGAAGAGCTTAGAGGTAAAGTAGATATAATTGTAAACGCCACACCACTTGGAATGAAGGGTTTTGAGCAGAAGCTACCAGTTCCAGTATCGATGCTTGAAGATGTAGTCGTTTTTGACATAGTTTACAATCCGATAGAGACGAGGTTAATATCTGAAGCAAAGAAAAGGGGATGTAAAGTCGTTTACGGAATAGACATGCTGGTTTATCAGGGTGCAAAGGCATTTGAGATTTGGACAGGTTTAGATGCTCCGATAAGTGTTATGAAAGATGCCGCATTAAGAGCTTTGAGATGAAGAAGTTGATCCTTGTTTCAGATACACATCTAAAAGAGTGGAACATACCAAAGAGGCTTGAAGACTTAATAAAGAATTCGGATTTTGTCGTTCATGCTGGAGATTTTGATAGCTATAATGTTTATAAAAAATTCTCTGAATACGATTTAATAGCTGTTCACGGCGATAGTGATGACGAAAGAGTAAAATCGGAGTTACCAGAAGTAAGAGTCTTTGAAGTCGAAAAGGTAAGATTTGGATTGATACATAAAGGAAATTATTTGAATGAATTCCACGACTTGGGTTATAAAGCTATGGAATTGGGCGTTAACGTCTTGATATTTGGACATGTGCATCGTTTTGTAGTTGAAAAGTTTAAAAATGTCGTAGTGATTTGTCCTGGAAGTCCCACAAAACCCAGATTGTCTTTAGCGAGTTGTGCTGAGGTCTTAGTTGATGGAAGTAAAATCGATATTAGATGCAAGATCGTGCAAGATTTGTTTTGCGGAGGGTTATAAGAGTAAGAAATAAGAAATTAAATATTAGTTATATATCTTTTTATCTCCATCTCCTACCGATCTGATTTATTATGGCTTTGGGATTATATCCTTTAGCTAGTTCCCTCTTAATCCACTCATCATTAATACTAATTTCTGCATTATATGTTGAGAATTTAGGTTGTACACAACTCGTAACATTCTTCTTACCTATCTCATGAGTTTGTATCGTTTTTATTTGTAAATTATTGAGATTATATTTACACTTTAGAATATCTAACAACTTTTCGATACATTTCATCACTTTGCATACTATAAATTTGAAGTCTTTTCCTTGTATTATCTTTGATACTTCCTGAAAATGTATTTCTTTATTATTGACATATAGAGATATCTCAGCTTGAAACTTTTCATCTTTTTTACTGAACATGATAACAATGGTGTATGGAGTATATTCTATCTTTGGTTCTGTATTTTGTTTCCATTTTAATATTATTGAAAATTCTTCACTGATCTTTATTATATTGCTACAATAATTTTGTAATGATTCATAGATCTTGTTTTGAACATTGTTGAAATCTATAATTATTGTCTTCTTTTTTTGCTGCTGTTTTTCTTTGTTGTTTTGATAATATAGCTTGGAAATATCTTCTTTCATTTTTTTATCTATTTGGTTATAATATTTCTTAAACTTTTTCGCTATTAATTTTTTTAGATTCTCTAAATCGTTATGATTTATTTTAAAGGTTTTAATATTTTTTAAGAAATATCGCCAAATAAATTAGATCATCTAATGATTTGTTTGCAAGCAATTTTCCATCGAAAATAAGATTGAAGCCCTCATTGTAATCTATTAAGATATACCCTAAATCAAAGCGTATTATATATTCATGTGATTTTCTTTTTATGCACTTTTCAACATTATTTTCATCAATATTTTCGATTACATGCTGTATAAATTTTACCGGATTTATATCATATCCCTTGTTTATATACTCTCTAATGTATTGCATATCTATGATAGTACCAAATAACTTAAAAATTTTTCGGCTTAAGTATATTCCACACTAACCTAATATTTCCGCTCTTGGTGTAGATTTTAGTCATTTAAGTTTTTAAAATTTACGCCTAACGTATTATTTTAAATGTTATAAGCTATGTACAAAAAGATAATATGAAGATTTTCATACCGAAAAACTGGAATGGTTTAAAAGATAAGTTAAAAAGATTTGGAAAAGTTGTTGAGATAAGAAACGGAGAGGTAATCAAATGCAAATCTATTGATTCGGATTTTGAGCTTAAAACTTCGATAAACTTGATTGAAGTCGTTAGACTGTTGGCAAGTTTATTCGACTTCTCAGCGTTTATAGATTTTAAACCAGAGTATCTGAGAGAGATCTTGGGATTTAATGTTCCATTAGTTGATAATGTAAACGATGTACTAAAGGCTCCAGAGTTTGAGTCAGTTGATTCTATTGTAAAAAAGGTGAAAAGGGCAGACGTTGAAGAGTGTGGTGCAATCGGGTTATTCATAGGTTTTGTTAAGGAGATTTCTGATGGGAAAAAAGTTAAGTGGTTAGAATACGAAGCGTATGAAGAATTTTTATATGAAAAAATCAAAGAAATCGAGAAGAAGTTGATGAATTATACAAATATAGCCAACGCTAAAGTTTTTCATAGAGTTGGAAAAGTATTACCGAAAGACGATATAGTATACATAGCAGTTGTTGGAAAAAGCAGAAGAGATGTTTGGAAACCACTAATCGATGGAATAGAAACCGTAAAAACAACTCTACCGATTTGGAAAAAAGAGGTTTATTACAACGGCGAGAAGTGGGTTCACGATAAGTCTTTAAATTTATAGAATTGTTGATTTAAATCGTCTACAATGTGGTGTCACGACATACGTTCAAAATCCAGAGAAATCTAAATCTTGACAGTTGAATTTTTGAATGTATTAAAAATTATCTGGTTGTGATGTCATAATGTAGCCGATTATCTTTTCATTAAAATTTTTTAGAAGAAGGTTAAACATTTCTAAATTGATAAATAGCAGAAACGTGTCCACTTTGGCCGTGTTAACTTAAGGGCATAAGCTTTAAATATTGAATATTTATGCTTTTCGCGTTAAATTAACACATACTCCACTTCGTGCAAAAATTTAAATATTGGATATACGCTTTAAGTGGACGTATCCCAATTTAGCACGTAAAAGCTTAAATAATCTTTCACAAAATTTCACTGTGAACGAAAGATTTGTTGTTGTAAGCCTATTGGCAATTATAGCTGTTGCAATCGCTTTATCTTTCTTTGCACATGAGAAAAGGGAATACGCATACATAGAGAATGTAGATTTGAAGTTAAAGTCTGTAAACGACAGTAGTGCAGACATAACGTTTTTCGTGAAGGTAAACAAAGTGGATTTAAGTGGTGCAAACCTCTCGATATCTGTCTACGATAAATATACTGGTATACTTCTAAAGAGAAAGATTCTGAAATTACCAGATGAGGCTTGCGAGCTAAACACAACGATATCATTCGAAAAGGATAGAGATTACAGAGTTCTCTTTAAAATCGAAAAAAACGGTAAAACTATTTCATCTACGGGATTGACACTTAGGAATCTAAAAACTCTAATCCCAAAGGATAGGGAATTAAAAGTGTTCCTAAGAGATGTCGATTTTGAGATAAAATCTGTTGAAAAAGGTAGTGTAAAGGTTTTGACGAGGTTTTACATAGATTCTTTAAAGAATTACAGTGTTAGATTTCATATAAAGGCTGTACAGTTTGAATCGAATGTCTTAGCCTCAGAGAAGTGGCTTGATTTAAACATCACAAGTGGAAAAACTACAATAGTTGAAAGCACATTAGATGTTCCAAAGAACTACAACTACTTAGTGAAGTTAGAAGCTTGGAGAAGTAGTTATCTCGTAAAGTCTTGGAGTAGATGCTTAAACCTTGCACCAACTAAAAAGATTCCAAAGAATATCAGTGAAGAAGAGGTGAAGTTCGAAGTGGAGAAATTCGTAAAACCTGAAGTTAGAGCTACACCAACACCAGTTGAATACGCTAAATACACTCGTGCTGTTCCCGGATTTGAGTTGATAATCTGTATATTTGCTTTAGGAGGTGCTTTGATTTGGAGGTTAAAGAGGTTATAAAGAAAACGATTCCGATAATCTCTCTAATACTGGTAATAATCTCGATCTGCGGATTGTACTTTGCATTCAACGAACTGATAAACATCTGGATAAGCTATAAATATGCACCGATATACAGAATACTGCTGAATTTAGGGATACTGATACTAGCTGCCTACGTTTTAAATAAGTCATTAAAAAGCTCCAATAAGGAAGCCGATTAAGCCAAAAGACATTGCAATTAAAGTGTTCTTCCTATACCTTTTTATACTCTCCTTATCGTATTCCTTAACCAATTTAAAAGCTGTGTATACAAACAGTACATCCGCTACAAATATTGGAATTATATATTTTACATCAAAATAATTTTTTATAAATAAAACTGGTAAAAAACTAAGAACAACTGCAAGTAAAAAGAGTGTTGCAGAGAGTCTAGATGCAAATTTTAGTCCTTTGACCCTTGCGATACTCCTAACGTTCCTTATAGAGTCTCCTCTAACGTCTTCTATTCCTTTCATAATTTCCCTCCCCAATCCAGATAGAAATGCAATTAAAGATAGCAACAGTACACTGTTGGTAATTTTATCTAATGCAACGATGCTACCGAACGCAAATGGGGCAGCCATAGAAAGCGCTATGTACACGTTACCAATAAATCCATACTCTTTAAGCTTGAAGTCGTAGAGATATCCAGCGAGAACCATCGCTAAAGCGAATGTTAAAGCTGTAGGAGATATAAGCGATGCAGACACAAGCCCGAATGGAAGGAGTAGCAAAGCAAGTATCAGTGCATGACTCCTTTTTAGCTCCCCTCTTACCAATGGCCTATCAAATCTCTCATTTACCAAATCCACTTCGTAATCCAAGTAATCGTTTAGGGCAAAGGCAGAAGCTTGTAAGAATAAAGCTGTCAAAAACCCAAATACAACCCTCAAAAAATCGTTATAACTCTGATCAGCTATGTATATTCCAACTAATACTCCAATACCGTACATTATGCCATGTTCAAGCCTTAACAATTGCCAAACAGCTTTCA
>Ga0190369_1000135_pt1 | contig 10717 bp, 10 predicted proteins | sample 4872181213_MG_FD_165051 | JGI IMG/M metagenome (GOLD analysis project Ga0190369, IMG submission 165051) | Hydrothermal vent microbial mat bacterial communities from Southern Trench, Guaymas Basin, Mexico - 4872-18-12-13_MG | ecosystem: Environmental > Aquatic > Marine > Hydrothermal vents >... | reverse complement strand
ACTATATCGTCTTTGAAAGAGCTTCTTGAACATCTCAAAAATTGTGAAAGCTTATCCGATATAGTTGGGGTGGAGCCCATAGTGAGTGTTGCTGTAACGCTAAAGAACATAGATTCAACAGAGAAACACTTTATGCTTTATATATCGCATACAGGTAGTGGTTTTGTCGTAAAAATGCATTGTGAAGATATGGTTAAGTCATGCTATATAACTCCAGATAATCCTGCATTTAGTTTTGTAGAGAAACTCTATAATGAGGGTATGAGATTTCGAATCAGCTCTATTGTTGTTGAAGCTGATGGGAGAGAACGCAAGATCTGGGGCTAGACACTATATGTCTAAATCAAAATCATCGATAGGTAGATCACCATTAATACTATTGATATCAGCATCAATAGCATTCTTTGGAGCTTCAGTATACTTGTTAACAGTAAACAGACCATTATCATCTATTCTATCACTTGTAATAGCACTAACACTACTTGGCTCTGCTCTCAGTATCTATAGAGAGTATAGAGCTGAAATAGAGTAGCTATATATACGGATGGAATAGGAATACATATACAAGAAGAGATAGTGGTGAAAGAATACTCAAGATCTCAGCACGAAATCCCACAATTCTACTCTTAATAAAGTACTCAATAATTTTTGTGAATAGAAATATAGCTAATATCTTGAGGTCTAGCAAAGCAATAGTAGCTACTAAGGCAGTTATTAAGAGAATAACTGTAGACATGACTTTCACTATTCGAAGCATTGTCTTTAGTTGAACTGCACCTTCAACTATGAATAGAGCGATGAAGCACCACAACGCAATTAATGTTGCAATCAATAGATAGTGTGTAAATATGGGTATAAGTTCTAATTGTATGACTGTGTACTTGATATAGGTTGCTACTACATATGACAGTATTAGCACCAATACTATGAATAGAATTTCTCTAGCTATGAAGAGTTTAGCTGGTATAGACAGTTTTATAAAGATGTAGACTGTTATAGATCTTACAAAGAGAATTAGGAGTCCTGGAATGATTAGTGCTATAGGGTATCCAAAGAGAGGTAGAAGAGCAAGAAATAGTGTTGCTATAGAGAGTACTTCGTCACTTGCTATGGCTATCAATAGAAGTATCATTACTATGTATAGAAGTGTGTTTGGGAGAACGTGATGAAGATTCAGTGCTATGAATGCTACTACTCCTGATATAGACCCTATAGCTCTAGAGGCTAAGTCTATAAGCTTCATCTTCACCATGGCATCTATACCTATACAATTGGTTTCTTCCAACTACCTTTTGAAATCCATACAACTGCTGCTATAGCTAGTATTGAGTTTCCGATAGCCATAGAATACCATAGTGCTGATACAGTTTGTAGTGTTGGTATTAGTATTGAACTAGCTATATTCCAAGACCATACTCTCATCATAGATAGTATTGATGGTATACGCGTATGTCCAGAACCTCTACCTATAGCTGTTGATACAGCAACGAATATTCTTGTAGCTAGTATTATTGGTGTTAATGCTAAGAGTGTACGCGTAACTACAACTCCTTCTTCACCAAGTTCTCTACTAATTCCAAAGAATTCTATGTAGTTACTACTAAAGATATAGAATGGTACTGCTATGACTATAGCCAATATCGTTAAGAGAAGAAGTGCACTCCAAACAGTTTTTTCAGCTCTATCTATGTTCTTAGCTCCTAGATTTTGACCTACCATAGCAACTATAGCGCTATTGAATCCTACTATTAGAGCATCTATGAAGTAGGCTATGTACATAGACACCCTGAAAGCAGTTAAAGCAGTAACTCCACCAACTTGAGCAATTAATCTTGTGAAGATTACGAGAGCTAATGATGAAGCTGCGAAAGAGATTGATGGCATAGACCCTACTTTCAAAGTCTTTATGAACAAGTCTTTGGATTGAAGAACCATTCGTAGACTAAGCTTTACATTGAGCCATTTAAACCCATAGAGTGCGATGGGTACTGTATGTGCTAGAACTATAGCATCCGATATTATACACGCTAAAGCTGCACCTACAACACCTAGAGCTGGAGCTTTCAGTGTAATTATTTTGGATGGTGATAGAGGTATAGGCCAGGAAATTGTAGGAATATACACTGTGAATCCAAACATCAGAATAGGATCCAAAACCATGTTGTAGACAGCTGCAAGAGTTGCTAGATATGCTGGTGTTCTTGTATCACCCATTGAGTAGAGAGATACCATCAACATTCGATTTAGTGTTGCCATGGGTATTCCTAGAGCTAGAATTGTTGTATATATGAGGGTTTGTTGATAGAGCTCTCTAGGTACACTAACTACGTATAATAGGAATAGAGGTGCTATACCTATCAATAACACGAGTAGAGCTAAACCTATAAGGATGGCTGTTGTTAAATAGAATGAAATAGCTCTACCTGCAGACTCTCTATCACCACGACCAATATACTGAGATATTATTGCTTGAGCTGGTACTGTAAAGAGTAGAAGTATACACATAAAGAGATTCGAATAGACATGGTATATCCATGGTATAGATATATAGGATGCTCTTAGTCTTGAAAGCCATATACCATCAACTAAATAGAGAAGGTTTCGACCAAGAGCACTAAGAGTTAGTGGAGCTCCTAGCGACACCAATGTCCTCGTTATAGGTCCAAAGAGTATTTGATGTCTATATCTCTCTATCAATGCTCTTGACAAACTTCAAAACACCTAATCTCTATGGTATGTCAAATCACTACATTGAGTGCTATATTCAAGACAAGATACTTTAAGACCTCTATAAGAACATATACTGTAATTAGGATTACAATACTGTTAGGCTATGATGAAGTGGGGGATCACCGACTCTATGAGGAGATTCATGGGTTCTGAGCTTATCTAAATTCGTACTGTGGATTCAGTTCTACAAAGAGTTTCAAGACCTTATTTGCAGTATCCCTATCTATAGGTAGATCGCGAATCCTAACCATACCCTTCTTATGTAATTGTTCGGTAATCGTAGAATAGAGATCTCTATACAGAAATGCTATTCTCTTAGCTTCTAGAATCTGCAAATATTCATCAACACACTTAGTCATTGCTTCAGAAATGTGTTTTGATATTGCATTACATGGATAGACAAACTCCTTTATATCTAAAGCCCTTAATATAGGTGCTAAAGTCCTGGTATTGAGGATCTTCGATATACCTATTATCTCTTCATCTATGGCATTTTTAAGTACTTCAACAAGTCTATACGTAAATATAATCAAGTAGATAACCCTCTTAGATAATCTCAATTCCTTAAATTTATATGAATTCAATATCTCCAAGATCCTGTGTATGTAGCTATATAGTTCTCTATGAAGTTGTGTAGGTTTAGATATGAGCTTCTCTATGTTTTCTCTAAGCAGTTTCTCTATGTGTATAGCAATGTTAGAAGCTATAGTATTACGTTCTTCTAGAGCATTGTATATACATAGGTAAGAACTTTCGATACTGTTTAAGCACTTTAACGCTTTCCCAAGACTATCAATTGATTCACAATACTCCACTCTACAATTGATAACACCTCTCGAGAGGTAATACATATCGATGGATATCTCTAATACTAGTCTATGAATTCTATAGAAGGCTTCGAATAGATGTTTTGATATATCAGGAAATACAATCTTCTCACTACAAACTCTATTTGTATCATAACCAAGACCATTTTCAAGCAACTCTTTGTATATGGATGATCCACACAGTCTATGTCTTAGCAATAGTGCAAGAGTGAAAAACTGTTTGATACCTCTTGTTCTAAGCTCTAATCCAAGGTTTTTCAATGATTCTACTACATATTTGTATAGTGATTGAGTGAATATCGATAGTAATGTTCTTTGATAGGATAAAATCTTGAATCGCATGATGTATATCGATAATGCCATAAAGAGTACAAGAATCACTATCAACAATGTGTATAGATATAGTACTGTTGTGTACATTATGTAGTCCCTTGTACAGGTCTTGTCTCAAGGAATAGTGTGAATGTTGAACAGTTTTATACAATGTATACACCTTGTAGAGATATGGAGCATTAGGAATCGAGATATTGTTAAGGAAAAAGCTATGTCTTGGTATACAAACACAATCATAAGGTATATACCCATAGAAGAGACTATCACTAAAGTACCTATAGTCCATGAACATATATCAGTAACTCGAACTACAACCCTTATCCACACTATACCTGAACTTATTGGTAGACCTCAGATTGGAGTATACGCTAAACCACATGCAATACCCATCGATATACCTCTAACACTCTTTATAGTAATCCTATCTATGTTTCTATTTCTACTCGTAAAATCAATTCTCTATAAAGGTGAGAAATTCACTGTGTCCTTACCTGTTATAAAGGGTAAAAAAGTGGTTGAGGGTATTCGCTATAGCTATTCATATAGAGGTATCAAGGATATTCTTAGAAGAATTTTCGTGAATATGAAGAGAGTATATGGATTTAAGCCATCAACAACTATTCGTGAAATGTCTACGAAAATAGATTCTAGGGTTAGAGAATTTGCAGAGCTTTATGAAGATATTGTTTATGGAGATATTCCTAGACAAGATGTAGAGAAGAAAATTAATGAATTCAAAGAGTTCTTAGAGGGAGATTCTAGATGAAGAGACTGGTGTTTTTAATAGCGTTCCTAACTATCATAATGCTTATCACTGTCTATAGCCTTGAATTCAAAGCTGCAATTGGTTTCATTACAGATCCACCATCTATACACAATACAGGACCAGGTGGTTTCTCTACGCTAGTACAGATACTGAAATTCAAAGGATTCAAAATTATTTCACTAAACTCTATTGCTGAATTATACAAGGATTGCAGTCCAAAATCCTCTATCCTTGTTATAGCTAGTCCTGATAAACCTTTGAGCTATGAAGATTCTCAATATATTACTTCGTGGATTTCAGATGGTGGTTTAGCTATAGTCTTAGATGAGATAGGTAGTGTAGATGTACTCATTGATAGACTAGGTATCGAGACTCTTAACTATACCATAAGAGATGTAGATTACGCTGTTTGTAGTTTTGGAGAGTTAAAGCTATGGATTCTAGTCAATGTCTATAGACCTATTGTGTCTATACCTGAAAATGCTAAAGCGATATGTAGATTGAGCAGAGGTACTGTTATAGCGATACACATGGATATTGGTGCTGGTAAACTTCTCCTATTCACTGATTCAAGTATATTCATCAACTATATGTTTCAAAAAGTTCGTTCAAGGATAGAAATACTGTTAAACAGTATTGAAAGTACCTATTTTGGAAATAGATCAATAATATGTTTTTATGAAGGTGGTTGGATAAATAAGTATCTCAGCACAACCGCTATTCTCAAAAACATTGTATTGTTTCCCTATGCAGTGATATCGTGGGGTATATCAATAGTTTACCGAGATCTACTATATATGACCTCAACAATGAAGATTCTAAGTGCACTCTTCATAAGTATTCTAGTTACAACAATAATATCAATTCAATATTTAGTTAGAAAACAATTTCTAAGATCTAGAAGAAGACCGGAAACTGAGGTAAGTAAAGAGATATTGATAGGAGTTGTCGATAGGTGTATTCAGTTATGGAAGAAAAGAGTAAAGAGGTAAATATCTTTCGTAACCTCATTGAGCGTGTTGTTGAAAATGTATCTAAGGTAATAGTGGGCAAAAGGCATGAGATAGAGTTGATCTTAGCAACACTTCTATCTGAAGGACATGTAATACTAGAGGGTGTTCCAGGAATAGCCAAGACATTAATTGCTAAGTGTATAGCTATGTCGTTAGGTCTTGACTTTAAACGTATTCAAGCAACACCGGATCTACTTCCAGGAGATATAATTGGTACTATGGTGTTCAATCCCAAGACATCGTCTATGGAGTTTCGACATGGTCCTGTATTCACAAACATCCTATTTGTTGATGAGATAAACAGAGCTCCACCCAAAACACAGTCAGCACTTCTAGAAGCTATGCAAGAACGTCAAGTTACAGTTGAGGGTGTAACATATGATTTACCAAAACCATTCATGGTTATAGCCACGATGAACCCCATCGAGGTAGAGGGAACATTTCCATTATCAGAAGCTCAAATTGATAGATTTTTAGCTAAGGTATTGATAACCTATCCTACAATAGATGAAACAATCGAGATCCTGAATAGGTATGACAGAATTGCATATGCAAAACTATCACCAGTTCTATCGAGAGAAGAGGTTTTGAAGGGTATCGAGATCGTACGTAGTGTATACGTAGAGAACAATATTAAGAAGTATATAGCGTTCATAGTTGAGGAAACTCGTAGACATCCACTAGTAAAGTTAGGTGCTTCACCTCGTGGTGCTATAGCTATATACATGTTGTCTAGAGCAATAGCATTGATGCGTGGTCGTACATATGTTACTCCCGACGATGTTAAGTATGTTGCTCATGCAGCATTAAGACACAGAATAATTTTGCGAAGTGAAGCTAAATTACGTGGTGTATCAGCTGATGACATTATAACAGATGTTTTAGAGAAGGTTGAAGTTCCTTGAAATTGACATTTCTTGGATATATCTACATAGTCCTGGGAATTATACTTCTTATAACGTCTATAGCGAGAGAGAATATAACGCTATTCATGTTATCTGCAATTCTATTCATGATAGTACTTATAGAAAGAATAAGATTTAGAGACCTTGTTGCAAATATTCATAAATCTATCGATGTATGGAGAGATTTTGAACGAAGAATTTGTGAAGAAGGTGAAGATATAGGTGTATCCATCTATATATACAACAAGTCTAAGATCCCTATAGCACTTCTACGTATAGAGGATTCAATTCCTAGGTATACTAAGGTTATCAAGGGATCTCCTAGTTCTTATACCGCTTTAGCACCTCAAAGCTATGTACGTATAGACTATAAACTGAAGTTTTTTAGACCCGGTAGACATTCTTTTGAAGAAATCCATGTTAGCTTTAGGGATTTACTTCAAATATATGAGTACACAACTACGTTTAGAATTCATGATGAGATAACGGTTATTCCGAGAGCTCTTGAGGTAAGAGAGGTATTCAAGGCACTAGCTACACTTCCTGGTGCGGGTATAAGAGGTCTCTCGAAATCTGGTATGTATGACATTGTTAATATTCGTGATTATGTACCTGGTGACGATGCTAGGAAGATTCTCTGGAAGATATATGCTCGTACAAGTAAGCTAATGGTTAGAGAAGATCTTGGTGAAACAGTTCCTAGAACTCTAGTTATAGTCGATATAAACAGAAATCAGTGGTATATAGGTGAAGAATCAAATACTCTAGCAGAGAAACAGCTTAGAGTTACTAGATACATCATCGATATACTTCTCAAAAGCTATAGCGTTATAGATGTATTGATATGTAGTGATGAAGCGGTACCCAAATTCGTATCTGAGATATCTCTTGATAGAAGTGAACTTCTATACAAAGTATTTGAAGCTATTACACCAGGTATTGGAGGATGTAAGAAGAGCTTTAGTGAAATATCATCTATAATCAAATATCTAGGCCTAGAAATCGAGAAGTATAGTTTGGTACTATTCATAACGAACCCCATATCCATAGCTACATCAACACCAAGTGATGTAGAGGAGATTCTTAGAGATCTTGGTAGAAATGTAGCTGTTATCATTGTATCAGATGAACAGATTCTTGAACTTCATAGAGATATAATCTATGCTATTCATGGAGTTATAGATATGGTTGAAGCTATTGGTGGTAAAGGAATTGTATTGAAGGTATAGCTCAAGGATATTGTTAGTGTGTATTCATACAAGGCATTCACACTTTAATAATCCTTGAATACCTTGAGAGATCTTTGTGGACGATAGGATTTGAGATGGGCTATAGCAGCTGGTATTGTTAACACTCTGATACCTCTTACAGATGTACTGATGCTCATAACGATTCTACAGGTTACTGGGAGCTTTGTATGTGTTGGTATAGGTGCTGCTATTAGAAGTTTTGCTATATTGCTTAGCTACACGATACTGTATAGAAGGATTAATGAAAATCCTATTCAAAGTCTAGCTATAGCACCCTTTCTCCTCATAGCACCTCTCATAGTCTTAGCGTTTATGCCAAGTCTAGTTCTACTATACATTGCATATCTAGTTCTAGGTTTAGGAATAGCATTGTTTAATATTGGTAGTGCTGAAATGGTTATGAAGTATACACCACTTAATCAATGGAGCTCAATTGTAAAGAAAATGAGGTTTTCTAGTGGTTTAGCTGCTATACCGATATACATAGCAACAGCAATACTATTAATAGAATACCATGTCTATGCATACGTAATGCTAATGATACTAATCTTAACTTCAACGCTAATTCTAGAAATCTCAAGATCATCACAAAAATACGAGAGTATTAGTGTAGAGGATAAACTTGGTATGGCTTTTAGACTCATCCTCATAGCAGAACAGCCTGATATTCTGAAGAAATATCTTGAAAAAGCTAAACCAGTTAAAGGTTTGGGATATCTGGGTATAGTGCTGACAGTTTTACTCTTCAGCTTCTCGGATTCTATGGTTTTAACACAGATTCCACCACTACTCTATGTAGCACTAGGTCCTATACCACTACTTCTCGGTCTATCCATATTCATGGCGTCACAAGCATTTATTCTAGGCTTTTTTGGAAGTATTAGAAGTCCTTCACTATTAGCTGGAATAGCATTTCTTAGAATGTTTGGTATACTTATGCTTGCACATGTGTTTAAGGATGTTATTAGTTGTATCATCTTTCTAACTATTTTAGGATCAACATGGGCTCTATTCGAAATCGCATCTATATCGCTAGCCCTTAAGTATTCAGATGAAAAGAGCTTTCAATTCTATCTGGTAGCCCAAGAGATAGGTTCAATACTTGGAGCAATAGCTTCTGGCTATGTATTAAGTGAAAGTATGAGAGGTTTTATGTCCTCAACTCTTCTAGGTTTCTTTGCATCAGCAATAATAGCTCTATTAATATAGTTGATCGAAGGATAACCACTACTCTTTATTGATCTGCATATAAAACGATGTTTATATATGCATTGTATGTGTTTAGATTAGAGGTCTAAGATAATGTATTTCTATGTAGGAAAAGAAGTTAAGGTATACACCTACGCTCAATACATAGAGAATCTGTTCAAACTTCTATCAAGAGATCTAGAATACGATCTATTCAATTCATTCTTGAGATATAAGTACAGTAATAGAAGGATAAAACGTTTAAAAGAATCGATTTGCATAGATATCAACAAAACAAGTGCCTTCTACTTCATAACTCCTAAACAAGTAGTTGTGGATATAGATAATGATGTTCATGTAGATGTTCGGATTGCTACAAATCCAAGTATCTATCCTATCAATGAAAAAGAACTAGCTCTCTTTATACGTTGTGCATCTACAGGAAGTAATTTTGACCATACATTCATAGCTATGACTAGAGTAGCTCTCGAGGCTGTTCATCGAGAGCCTATTCGTGTGAAACCTGTGATAGTGCCATTACTACCATATGAAAATATTGAGGATCCACGTATATTTCGTAGAGTAGAAGGCTATGAAGTTTTTCATGTAAGGAGCTTTAAGAGTAATCATATTGATGGGGTACTCACGTTTTTAGCTAAGATTGCTGATCTCACTGAGAATATCATGGATATGCACATTGTACCCATTATCTTTAGATCTAAGCTCTATGGTGATGTGATTATCAGAGATTGTAGAGATTCTTTTGCACTAAACAGCGATATCATGGTGTTAAGACCATTCTTTAGATACTCTAAACAAGGAGGTATAGCATTAGCTCCTAGAAAAGACTATGTTGTTTTCATAGACGATATCATCTTCATACCTGAACTACTACCTCAAGATGATGAAATTAAAACAGGTGGAAACATAGCCATTGCTATAGGTAGTAATGAACACCTGTTGATATATCATGCCGTAGATACTTATGGTCTATACCATATCTATGCAGCTATTCTGGATAGTAATGGTAATCTTCTTGGTATGACTTCAAAACCTATTCTTAGTCCAGGAATACTACCAAGAGCTTTCTGTAGTGGTAGAAGACCTGGTACTCTATTTGTATGTGGTGCTGCTAAACTGCATGAGGAAATCCTAGTTTCTCTAGGTATAGATGATGAGTTCTCTATGATCATAGCTATACCCTTTGAAGAGATACTCAACTGTATTTCATGGATAACCTAAACTCTCTTTTCATAGGTTGCTAGTATTGCCGATATGAGTATGAGTATTCCACCAATAACTTTAGATATCGTCATAGGTTCCTGGAGAAGGATAACAGATAATATCATAGCTGTTAATGGCTCTAATGTACTTAGAATACCTGCTCTTGAAGCCTCTATGAGTTTAAGTCCTTTAGCATATAGGTAGTACGCTAATGCTGTCGTTATATAGGCTAGGTACAACACTATAGCTAGTATGAATAGACTTGTGATCATAATTTCTCTACGTAGTGCAGATATTATTGCTATTAATGGAAATGCTGTTGCTATAGGTATAAACGTTGTAACGGATGGTCTTTCCTTTTTGATATAGACGAGATATCTTGTCCATACAATGTACATAGCGTATGTTAGTGCAGCTATAAAGGCTATAGCAATACCAAGTATATTAGTTCTGATGTATTGATAGCTTAGCAATGAGGTAC